>WNGC01003113.1_pt1 | contig 10138 bp, 13 predicted proteins | sample 5400051 | NCBI WGS metagenome assembly WNGC01 (sample SAMN13153368, study PRJNA577476) | soil metagenome | isolation source: 20 cm soil or saprolite under grassland replicate 2 | place: USA:California | collected 2016-06-15 | reverse complement strand
CGCCTAACCTTCAGCAGTGTATTTTCAGATTGGGGCAAATCCTATACGCTTGTTTCGTACAGAGCAAGAACGTACCACCTCCAATCCGAGAAACGGGACCGGTCAATAAGCGACCGGTCCCGGTTCCACACTCTACAAGGAAGGGTGCGGCGGGGCTTACCCCATTCGTACTTACGTGCGCACGCCCAACGAGGGTCTTCCGACCCTTATACTTGTTCTCAGAGGGAGTGGCCAAGGCTGCCCTTTACTGCGCGCATCGGACGAGCACCGTTTCATCGTGCGCGTTCTGCGAGCAAGAAGGGCACCTGGCCGCTCCTTCCCCATCCTTCCACTTCAGAGCGCCGAGGAAGGGGTGCCGCGGGAGGCGCCCAAGCGAGAAGCTGCATGCTTCCTTCGTCCTATTTAGAAGGCTTAAACGGAGCGAACGATTTTGACAGCCGCATCACTCTCAATTCTTCCAACTGGTGAGACTTTCCCTTCTCGTTCCTTGCGTACAATCCGCTCGATCTGCACTATCGCGCCTCTGTGCCAGTCATCGACGGCCGCATTCTTGTCAGACGCCATTCGATCGAGCCGACCGACTTCAGGCCGCCCTGTTTCATTACACAACCAGGCTCGCTTCTCGCCCTTCAGTTCCCGTAACTCGCTCACGACCCGGAAGGTCTGCAGGCTGCGGGTCACAATGGTGCGACCGTCTGTACGCAACAGCAGATAGGAGAACTTCAACGCGTCTTTTATAAACCCCACGTCTCGATCGATCGCTGCAATCGCAGGAGGCGTCTGCCACAGTCGCTCCTCATGACACCAATCGTCTGGATGGTCTAAGGCAGGGCAGGCCCCTTCGTGCAGGCAAGGGCTATAGACCGTACAAAGGCCCTGCTTGAGCAGGTGATTACGCATCTGATGCAGCGCCCTGGCCGTCTGCCGCAAGGCCGGCTCGACGATCATGATGGTGCCGTGAGGTGAGAGAAGCGGCAGGAGCTGCGCAACAACCGCGGCCCGCGCTTTAGGAGAGTCGGTCGATGCAGGAAACAATTCATTGAGGCAGTTCGCCATGATCATGAGGTCATACGGCCCGCCCCGCACAATCTGCTTACCAAGATCCCCTTTGAGCGGATGTTCCAGGTTGCCCTCGACACACCGGAGACGCTTGCTGGATATTCCAACCTCCTGGCAATAGGCCTCCCACAGCTTCTTCGCCTCCCGCAATGGTGCGTTGGTCGCATCGCTGGCCAGTACCGACACAGATTTCGCCCGCTCGGGGTTGCGATGCCACAGCCAATCTAACAGGGCTAACGCCCCAGTCCCTGGGCCACACCCGAGGTCAAGTACGGCCATTGGATGATCAGACGATTCCATGCCACTGTCCTCTGGCAGCTCACCCAGCAGGATTTGGACTTTTGAGAGGTTCACAGGGAGGAAATACGACAGATAGGCAGAAGCATGGGCGGGATCATCCAGGTAACGCAGGGGCAATGTTGCGCGTGCTGTCGTAAAAAGACGTGAAAGGTTCACGACCGCCTGTGCCAAAGCGTGACCATGAAGATCCCCCTCAGGCGACACCTTTGCCAGCACCCTTATGACTTGCGATGACAGACTGGACGGTTTCTTCTCGTTGAAGGGTTGCATGGGCATAGTGTAAGCTGATGGTGATTAGGAGGACAACCATGACAGACGCAATTCTATTGGCCTACAAAGATGTCGAACACTCAATGGAACGATTCACCCAACTCCTCCAAAGCCATGTGGACACGATGGGTGCGACCCCATCCCACGACTCCGACAGAGTTTTCCGCTTGTCGCAAGGCACTAAAGCCATGAGGGACAGCGCGATGATCTACCTCTCCTACGCCAAATACGTGGCCTATGGTATGCCGGAGAGTGAAGACATGGTGCAAGACGAGCTGCAGGGGTGAATACCGTTAAACGGTAACCGTTATTCGTTGAACGCAAGACGAACTTCGAAACGATTAACGTTTAACCATTCACGTATAACGCACCCCGAGCTAAAAATAAAAAGGCCCGATCCTGCGAAGGATCGGGCCTTTGCTCTTAAGCTCAAGGGTGTCAGATGCTGCGCATGAAATGCGCCACGTCATCCTGATTGACGGCTCCACCCATGATCGAAGACATCGCCACGTTGGTCGACTTCTTCCCGGTCAGACCGGACTCGACTTCGTCCACGATCAACTCCACCGGCATCGATTGACCCCCGTACACCCTCGGCCCACCGATGATCTTGGCGTTAGAGTACCCGTAAATCGCCGTGGCCACTTCTTTTGCCAGCCATCCGACATAGTTGAATTCCGGAACGACGATGAGCTTCGCCTTGGCACAGAGCTGCCGTAACTCCTTCGTCGGAAATGGACGGATTGACCGGACCTTGATCAAACCGATCTTGATGCCCTTTTCCGCGCAGATTCGAACGGCTTCCCGTGACTGGGCCGCGGCACTGCCTGAGGCGATGATCACCGCCTCAGCATCGTCCACATTCTCAGCTGTAAGCAAGCCACCTATATACTGATTAATGTACTTGCGAGACCGCTCGACTGCGGCCCACACTTCCTGCTGCCACACGGCATGGATGTTATAGGCCATGAAGTTGGACTTTTGAACCGGGGCGTCACGAGACAGCCGGGCGGGAGGATTTTCCGCATCAAGGACCGGCACCGCACCGCGCCAGGCTTCACGAGGGGGAAGCTTCATGCTACGGTCCTGCATCCGGACGTACCCACGGGCATGGGTCACAAAGAACCCGTCGCAGCAGACACCGACCGGGAGTGTCACATCGTTTTTCTCACTGATCACAAATCCTGCCATGATGAAATCATACATGTCCTGCTGATTCTCGGCGTGGAGCACGATCATGCCGTTATTGATAAGATAGGCGACTTCGACGTTGTCCGGCTGAATGGCTAACGGGGCGTTGACGACGCGGCAGGTGAACATGGCCACAATGGGCAGCCGATGCCCGGGCCATGACGAGATGCCTTCAAGACCCCTGAGTGTACCGGGACCGGCGGTTGCCGTAAAACAGCGAACACCAGATCGGGATCCGCCTGCCATCGCCGCCATGACACCGACTTCTTCTTCACCGCGGTAATACTCTTTCACGTACCCTTCGCCGTAGAGTACGCCGATGAGCTGCATCGTTTCGCTCTGCGGGGTGATCGGATAGGCAATGGCCAGGTCCACGTTGGAGCGCCGAACGGCCTCTTTCGCCGATTCGCTGCCAGTGATGAACTCTTTCGTTCTCGGGGCTTCAAGGAACAAGTATTCCGGCGAGACTATCTTCTGCCGTTTCGCTTCGGCATGGGGGTCCTTCCTCGCGCCTGTCTCGGTCGGCTTAGGCGCAGCGACACTCGTAATGGGATCGCCCTGCGGGTTGGTCTTTTGCTCTGCTTCGAGTGCTTCGCTCATCATGACACCTCTTGGCTATATCGCCCGTGCTGTTTGACCTTACTTAGCCTTCACGCTTCATCTGCTCGGCCGAATGACCAAAAGCAGCCGCACCGGCAAGGCCCGCCGCCACCGGCGCAAAGGTGAGGGGATTGGTGTGAGTTTTCCCGCCGTGAACTCTCGATTGCGTGCCGGTAAATCGCACGTTTTCGCCGTTCTCCGGCAACTTAATGCCCATTTCTTCGCGCACTCGCTTGAAGACCTGTGCGGTCTTCTTCAACTTGATCGTGTCAGAGTCCCGAATCGTCAGCATCGCATCTTCATGCCCCTGCTCTGCACAGATCGCCATTGTCAGACAGTTCGTCCCTGCACGAATCATTTTTAAGGTCAAGTTGGCGTAATGACAATGCACGCCGATGAAGATACAGGCCTCGATCTTGTTGCCCCAAATCGTAAGGTTCGGATGGTTCGGATTGATGACCTCTTCCGGGTCGATCTTCGGATACTTCGGACGATAGTCAGGCATGGGGATGATCATGACGTTCGGAATCTGAGCAGCGATCTCGAGCACTGCCTTGGCCTTTTCAACGGCATGATCGTTCCAGGCCCAGAGGACCAGCGGTCCCGGGAAGATCGTGGCGTTGGGACTGGTCAGCATTTTCCGGGCCATCTCTTCGATGACCTTGTCTTCATTAAGCTCCAGCAATCCATAGTAGAGCCCCTGCCCTGGGTCAGGCAGCGCGTCTCCCAGCTGAGCCGCCGACGGCGGATGGAATCCGGCCGGACCTGGAACAATGATGCGTTCACTTGTACCTGGCATCGTCGCCACTCCTGTACCTCCCTAATTACCCACTACAATCATTGGATCGGACAGGACCGCGACGGTAGTTTTCTCTTCATACGTGATGTTGTCGGTGACAGCGGCCAGCGGTAATTGATCAATCATGATCATCTTGATCGCATTGTTTTTTGCCATATTGTCACAGACCCACACACACTGCGCGCAGCCTTTGCACCGATCCACCGCCACATATGCGGAGCCGTACTTGAAGCCCCTGTCCTTCCCCATGTCCTCGCTGTACTGAATGGTGTTCGCTTCAGGACAATATTGCGTGCAGAGCTTGCAACTCTTCGCAGCACATATCTCAACATCGATATTGGCGACCAGATACATGGTGACTCCTTGGTGCTAAATCCTGGTTAGGCGCCTACGGCCGCTCGGGCTTCCGACCGTTTGACCGATGACGCAGCCCAACCGTGATCGACTGCGTAGTTCCAGCCGGCCTGAATCACCGCCACATTTTTATCAATCAACTCCTGCTTCTTCTTGAACTTCCGCTCGACGACGCTGTCTAAGGCAGCGGTCCCGCCGGATACGACAAATCCTTTGCCAAGGAACCGATCCTTCACCGACTGTTCCAGCGCTTCAACCGAAGTCAACCCCGTGATCGCTCCGATGCAGCCCATCAGTGCCATGTTCGTTGCGAGGTCCATCCCTGCAACTTCCAGGGACAGTTTGGTCGCGGGGAAGTAATAGAGCTTCGCACGGCGCTCTTCCAACTCACGCTGCTGATCCCTGTGAAGGGACATGGGCCCATCGTTGTTGATCAGCGCAATCCCGTCTTCCTTCAATCCGAAATAGAACGGCATCGTATACGACTTACCGTGGGTAATGACCTGTGGATGGAAGATAATAATGATGTGCGGGAAGGTGATTTCCCCGATCTCGTAGATCGGTTCGTCCGACACACGGACATAGCTCTCGACCGGCGCCATCCGCTTTTCCGATCCATAAAATGGGACGATTGTGCTTTCACCGCCGGCATGGATCACTGCGGTGCTCAGAATGTGGGACCCCGTCACGACACCTTGCCCACCAACCCCCGCCATCCGAATGTTAAAACGCTTTGCCATGTCCGAGCCTCCCTACGGGTCGCTTACGCCTTGTTTGGAATTGCGGCGGCAGAAGCAGCCGGCTTCGGAAGATAGTCTTTGTAACCATACCGCTCAGTCAGATACTGCTTGGCTTCGTCACTTACATATTCTGTGAACTGATACCGATCATTCTCAACGGTCTTCGCGTCTTCCATGACCTTGTCAGTAGGAATCGCGTACTCGATATTGCAGGAGGTGTAAGCTTGAATGTAGGTCGAGCCCACTTCGCGGGCTATCAGCACGGCCTTCTTGATGACGCTCTCAACGCGGCGGGGATTGTTCGGAACCACCGTTGCCACATACGCACATCCAGCCACCTTCGCCATTTGCAACATGTCCATCTTTTCGAACTTCTTCCCCAACGGGGCCATCTTTAAGACGGCACCACGGTTGGTCATCCCGCTCTCCTGCCCACCGGTATTACCATACACTTCATTGTCCAACATGATCGTGGTGAACCGTTCTTTTCGGAACCAGGAATGGAGCACTTGCTGAAAGCCGATATCCGCTGTTCCACCGTCTCCCGCTATGACCACCACATCCTTCGGCTTGTCACCGAACCGCAGTCGTAGCCCGCGGGACAGTCCGCTCGCAACACCGTTCTGATCGCCGTAGTTGCCGTATACAAACGGGATCGCAGCCTGTGAAATCGCTAACCGTCCACAACCTGCTGTTCCAACAGTGATCGTATCTTCTGGGTTGGGGAAGGCAATGATCGCCAGTCGGATGAACAGAGTCATCGCGCAACCGGCACACATGGGATGTTCTTCGAGAATTTCCTTGAAGCTCCCCATTTGGGAGACTGAAATTTTCTTTCCAAACGGGCCATGCTCGACCATGTCCCGATATTCCTTGGGCATGAACTTCTCAAATCCACCGGAAAACTTGACATAATCAAGACTCATCGGAACACCTCCCTCTATCGCGGCAAGGGAAATCCATTGCCTATCGGAAAGACACGGTGATATGCAACAAGCCAGCAGGAATTCGAGGTTGAAGGCACTGGGCTGACCCGCTCAAAGACGTTCACACGGAATGCGTATGGTAGCAAAGACCAAAAAAGACTGTCAATGAGAAACGTCGACACAACCTCGAATCACATGCTCGCCGGAAAATACTATAACTTCCTGATATTCAATGCAACTTCTCAGAAGGCCCACCATGACAGAAAGAAGCCCTAGCAGAGCCCAAGCATGTAGGCCATTCGCCCTAAAAACTTGCGTTTCACTCTGCTGTCGCAGCAGCCGAACGTGCGACCGACTTCATGCCAATGGAAAGAGAGATTGCTGATTCCACAAAACCTGTCTAGACTAGACGCCTATGCCAACACGCGTAAACATCCCTGGGGAAGATGAAGGCGCTCAGCACGCCGGTGGGATCCATAAGCGCCCCCCCATTCCCGACAATTCGCTCAAGGCCGAGTGCCCGAAGTTCATGAGCCATGGCCCCTGCGGAGGCGTGCGAAAAGGGGGCTTGTGTGAGGTGTATCCCGAGATGCCTTGCCCCTGGGTGACCCTCTACATTCAATTGGAAAAAATCGGCCAGGTGGAATGGATGAAACAAGTCTAACAGGATGCTGAAAAAGTCCACCAGCATCGTTCTCGCTTCGCTCAGAGGCTCAACGTACCGAAGCGTACGCCTCGCCTCTTCGCTCGCTGCGGCCTTGCTGGACGGCCTTTTTGAGCATCCTGTGCACAGTTCTCCTATGTCCTAGCCGTTGAACCAGTGCTGTTCTGGCGTGCTATAGAGTTTTTCCGCGGCCGGCTAAAAAGACGTGAGGCGTGAAACGTGATTCGTGAAACAGCAGGAAGAAAATCGAAGACCACAAAACATGGTTACAACGAACGGCATGCAAAGAGCGGTATTACCGCTCCACTGCCGGACATTGAAACATTTCCGAACCAATACAAGGGCTTCGAAATCACCATCGAGATCCCTGAATATACCGCGATCTGCCCGAAGACTAAGTTACCGGACTTCGGCACGATTACGCTCCACTACATGCCGGACAAAGAATGCCTTGAACTCAAATCACTCAAAATGTACATTCATGCCTACCGTAATTTGGGCATTTTTTACGAGAATTCTGTCAATCGCATCTTGCAGGACGTTGTCAAAGCCAGCCGCCCGGTATGGGCGAGAGTCACGGGGACATTCGCAGCGCGCGGCGGACTCAGAAGTGTGATTGAAGCACGATTTCCGTGAGACACCCTCCTGCACAATTTCGATTCTGCGACCTACTACCCTATCCATGACCACCTATGCCATCGGCGATGTCCAAGGTTGCTCCACTCAGCTGAGTCAACTCCTCGATCGCATCAATTTTGATCCCACGGCAGACCGATTGTGGTTCGTTGGCGACCTGGTGAATCGAGGATCGAACTCGCTCAAGGTCCTTCGATACATCAAACAGCTTGGCCCTGCGGCACAAATCGTGCTGGGAAACCATGATCTATTTCTACTCGCTGTCGCAGAAGACATCGCCACACTCCGGCCAAAAGACACGATTCAGGATGTGCTGGGTGCAGAGGATCGAGCAGGATTAATGGAATGGCTTCGGTGTCAGCCCCTCCATTACCGCGAGCGATCATTCTTCATGGTGCACGCAGGTCTCCTGCCTCAATGGACCATCGATGAAGCAGTGAACCTTGCCAGAGAAGTCGAAGCGGTATTATCCGGCCCGAACTATCGAACTGTCCTTGACGCGCTCTTCCGCGCACTCTCACCTCGATGGGACCCCGCCTTGATTGGCGACGAACGTCTCGCGAGTATCACCCGAGTGTTGACAAGACTACGGACCTGCACCCCAACCGGTGAGATGTCGGGATTCTCCGGCCCTCCGGAACAGGCTCCCGCAGGACATCTTCCCTGGTTCCGCATTCCAAATCGTAAAAATGCCGATGCAACGGTCATCTGCGGCCACTGGGCTGCATTGGGATTGCATATCGAGCCCAACCTGTTAGCCATCGACAGTGGCTGCGTATGGGGAAAAGAACTGACCGCAGTGCGACTAGAGGATCGCCAGATCTTCCAGGTCACATGTGTCCGACGAGCGCGTTCGTGATTGAGCCCCAACCGCCTGATCCTGCTTGGCCTCGTTACTCAACCAAGCCGTTTCCATCCTATCGATTCGTTCCGGGGAAAAATCCGCACCCTCGGCGCGATCCCCTCGGCCATTCCTACGGTCAGCCGGAGCCGAAACCCCTGGCCTCTCCACCTGAAGCATGGCAACGGTCAGAGGATTACTTGTATGGAATCGATCTTTTTAACTTCGCCTACTGGTGGGAATGTCACGAAGTCTTCGAGGGACTCTGGCACGCGGTGGGACCGGACACCGAGCAAGGAAACTTTTTCCAGGCCCTTATACAGCTGACCGCTGCAAATCTAAAATACTTTCTCGGTAATCGAGCGGCGGCACACAACCTCTTTCGCGGTGGAATCATTCGATTGCAGAACGTTCCTCACTCCTATATGGGCATCGACGTGCCTCGTCTCACAGAAACGTTACAAGCGCACCTGATCAGTCCCCACCCGCATGCTCCACTCATTTTGCTTAGGCCAACAGCGAGAGAAACAGGAAGGGGCGCAATAGGAACCTAGGAGTGTGCGGAAAAACTATTGTGGCACGGTGGAAATTCGATGGCCCGCACATCTAGGACAACAGGAGCGCTGTGCGCAGGATGCTCAAAAAGGCCAGACTTCCCACCCGCCCAGCCCCGGCGGCCACTTCATCCGCCCACCCTGAGTCTGCCAAGACAGCCTCTTCGCCCAGGGACGCGCCTCGTCCCAGGCATGGCCGCAGCGAACTATCACTTTTATAAGGATGGCTGTGATGATCCCAACTGCGCGCGTCCAACGAGGGCCTTCTGAGGCCGCGCGTTGCGCGAACACGGGGATTGTCCCGGCCATCCCACCCCCTTTTTCAGCATTCTGCTAGTGGTAGGACTCGGAGTCGCTCGGGAACTTGCCTTGCTCGACCTCTTCTTTGTAGCGTCGGAGCGCTTGGAGGGCATCGGCCTTGAGATGGGCATAGGGTTTGACAAACTTCGGCACAAACTCATCGAAGAGTCCGAGGAGATCATAGAGAACCAGGATTTGGCCGTCACAGTGGGGACCGGCTCCGATTCCAATCGTCGGAATGGTCAATTGTTCCGTAATGGTCTTGGCCAGCTCGGCAGGAATCGCTTCGAGCACGATGGCGAAGGCGCCGGCTGCTTCGAGGGCCTTGGCATCATTCAGCAAAACCAGCGCATGATCTGATTCTCTCCCCTGTACTTTGTAGCCGCCATATCGATGAACGGATTGGGGAGTCATGCCGAGATGCCCCATCACCGGAATGCCAATATTGGTCATCGCAGCCACATGATCGACCACAACTGCGCCGCCTTCCAGCTTGATTGCGTGAGCTCCAGCCTGCAGAAACCGTCCTGCATTGCGAAGCGCGTCTTCGTGGCCGGCTTGATAAGACATGAATGGCATATCGCCGATGACGAGCGCTCGTTGGGCAGCCCCAGCGACAAGCTTCGTATGGTAGAGCATGTCGTCCATTGTCACAGAGAGCGTATTGGCCTTCCCCTGTACGACCACACCCAGCGAATCCCCGACCAGAACCGCCTCGATGCCGGCCTGTTCGACAATGCGTGCAAAGAGTGCGTCATAGGCAGTGATGACAATGAGTTTCTTCTTGTCGCGCTTGTGCTGTTGAAACTCGGGAATCGTCATCATCCCACTTCCGCTTTGGAGATAATGTCAATCAGCCGGTGCGTGGCCTTAATGGCCATTATATGAACCCCGTCGCAATGAG
>WNGC01003110.1_pt1 | contig 10142 bp, 7 predicted proteins | sample 5400051 | NCBI WGS metagenome assembly WNGC01 (sample SAMN13153368, study PRJNA577476) | soil metagenome | isolation source: 20 cm soil or saprolite under grassland replicate 2 | place: USA:California | collected 2016-06-15 | reverse complement strand
CGCGCAGGGTCCGCACGGTCGCGAGCAGGGTGGAACGAAAGGCATCCGCCTCGGCCGCGGCCTCGGGGGACTGGGCCGAGTCCCCCGAGGATTGGGCGACCAAGGCGCGCTCGGCCAGGACCGTCCGCCGCTGGGCCGACGTCCGGCGATTCCGCGCTTCGTTGACGACGATCCGGCACAGCCAGGGCTTGAATGGCGCGCCGGCGCGAAAACGGCCAAGCGCGTAGTAGGCGTTCACGAATGCCTCCTGGGCCGCGTCTTCCGCGTCCGCAGCGTTACCGGTGACCTGGTAGGCGACCCGAAACGCCAGCTCCTGGTACTGCTGGACAAGTGCTTCATATGCGTTGACATCGCCGTTTTTGGCTCGTTCGACGAGCGCTATGTCGTCCAGTGGCCGGCCCTCCACGGATCGATTGCTATCCCTTCATACCAGCCAGCGCCTCGTCCGGTTCCAGTGATGTGCCTCGGCTTACGGGATCGTGATCGTCCTCTCGAAACTCCCGACGCCCTCGTAGGCGATCCGCAGCTGATAATCGCCTGGGTGCGTGATCACCCAGCCAGCCCAAATCTGGGCCGGTCCACTGCTCGTCGAGCCGGTGCCGTTGAGGAGGGTGGCGGGCTGACCGTTGGCGTCGACGAGCTCGGATGAAAAGGCGAAGTGTGGTTTTGCCACGTAGGGGATCGTCGGTCCAACCATCCGGTCGAGCTGCGTCGCAACGGGTCCGCTGATCTCCAGATAGACCGATACCGTGGCGCTGGTTGCCTCGACCTTGGTAAAGCGGACGGTCGAATCACCCAGCATGCCTGCGGCGGGCAGCGGCAGCGCGCGACTCGGCTCGACCGAGATCGTGCCCTGCAGCGTCCAGTCGCCCGCAACCGGCTGATTACTTCCAGCAGCCTCGAGGGTGCTGATGTGCAGGTGAAGGCGCGCACCGAGGCTCGAATCCGGCCAGGGGAGCGCTTGAAAGATCAGCACGTTATTGCCGGTTCGCGCGTCCGACATCCCGCCACTGAACGCAATCGTGCGGCCGAATTGGTCAGTCAGCTGAGTCCGCCCGAAAGCGTTGTGGTCAGGTGGATCCACGCGCAGTACGAGGACGGTCTGGTTGTTATCGGCGTAGCCGGCGACTAGCCGCACGGCGTATCCGGACGAGGTTGCACGACTGTCCAGAACGGTGAAGCGTCCCTGCAGCCCCGCAAGCCCGGCCGACCGGAGCGCCGGACCAATCGCCGTTCCGACGATCGGGGCATCGGCCAACGCCTGCGCGAATCGCGGCGCATAGAACGAGGCGCCGCTCACCACGGCGATGAGCAACCCAATCGCCAGCGCCACGGTTGCCCACCGTGGCCTGCGTCGCACCGACGTGACCTCCCGCTCGCTGGTCTGCGCCGCGTGGCCAAGGATGCGCAGCGGCAGCGTATCGGGCATCCGCAACTCGAGTTCCGTCAAACGATCCTCAAGGCTGGTACTCATCTCGTCTCCTTCAGAAGGGTGCGTAGGGTATCGAGGGCTCGCCGGGTCGCCATGGTCGCCGCCGCCGGGCTGATACCGTAGGCTGCCCCGACATCCGCAAAACCGAGTCCCGCGCCAAATCGCAGCGCGATCATGCCCCGCTCGCGAGGCCGGAGTCGCCGAACAGCGGTGAGAAGCTCGGCGGCCGTGATCCGCATCAGCGCAAGGTCTTCGACGTTCTCCGCCGTCGCTGGCTGCGATCGAAAACGCTCCCAGAGCCGCCGGCGCCTGGTCGAAACGCGGCCAGCATCGATCGCGGCGTTCACCACGATCCGCCACAGCCAGGTCTCGACCGAGCCGCGACGGGTGTCAAACCGTCCAAGATTGCGGATGGCGCGCACCATGGCATCCTGGGCGAGGTCCTCGGCCTCGACGTCACCGGCCGCCACCATGGCGGCGAAACGATAGACGCGCGGCGCGTAGCGGGCGCAGAGCCGCTCGGGTGTTAGCGGCCATTCATCAGGCGCGTCCATAGACTGTCCCTGCATCAGCCTGGTCATGGCCGGCCACAGTCTATATACGCTCGGCGCTGCGTAACCCTAACAAACAGCCTATGAGGGCAGGCAATCGAGGCGCGGTAGCCTTGAGGCGATGGCATTCATCAGCCGCCAGTTCCTTCTGATCGACGGCGACGACACCCTCTGGGAGAACAACGTCTACTTCGAGCAGGCGATCGAGGAATTCATCGATTTCCTCGGCCACTCGTCGATGTCGCGGGAGCAGGTTCGGGCCGCCCTCGATGAGATCGAGCGCATGAACGTTCCGCTGCATGGCTACGGGTCGGCGAGCTTCACCAAAAACCTGCAGCAGACCTACGAGCGGCTCGCCGAAAAAGACCTGCAGCCGCAGGACATCGAGCACGTGCTGCAGCTCGGCCGGCGGATCGCCGGCCAGCCGGTCACGCTCATGCCCGACGTGGCGGACACAGTCGACTATCTCGCCGGTCGCCACGGCCTGATGCTGGTGACCAAGGGTCATCCCGAGGAGCAGCGGCTGAAGATCGAACGATCCGGGCTGGAATCACGCTTCACGGCAACTGCGGTTGTCAGCGAGAAAGCCGTCGATACCTACCGGGCGATTGTCGAGGAGCGAAGGCTCGACCCCACTCGCACCTGGATGGTCGGCAACTCACCCCGCTCCGACATCAACCCGGCGCTGCAGGCGGGACTCAACGCCGTGTTCATTCCCCACGAGCACACCTGGCGGCTGGAAAAGGAGGAGGTCATCCCCGCCGAGGGACGCCTCCTCATCTTGCACGGGTTCGGCGAGCTGCGCGCGCACTTCTAGCTGACGAAGCGCAAAAGTCAGTACTCTAGGTCGATGGCCGGTAACCTGACGGTGCTCGATGGCAACACATTCTTTGTCTCCGATGCGGCTGGCGACGTGGAGCCCGGCAACGCTGCCAACGGCTTCTTTCATGCCGATATGCGACAGCTCTCCACCTGGCGGCTGCTGGTCAACGGCCAGCCGGTGCATGTCCTGACGAGCCGCACGGTCGACTACTACTCGGCGTCGGTTTTTGCCACCCTGGCGAGCGTCAGCGTCGGCGAGAACCCGTCCATCTCGATCCGGCGCGACCGTTTCGTAGCGCGCGGCGTCCACGAGGACCTGACCATTCAAAACCACAGCGACCGCCCGCAGACGGTGACGATCGAGATCCAGTATGGGAGCGATTTCGCCGACCTCTTCGAGGTCAAGGACCGGACCCCGAAGCGGGGACAGTTGCGCACTGACCTCGGCGCAAGCCTGGTGACCTTGAGCTATACGCGCGATACGTTTCGGCGTGACACCGTGATCGAATTCAGCGAGAATTTTTCCGTCGGGCCCGAACGTGCGCGCGTTGAGCTGCACCTGGAGCCGCGTGGGTCGTGGCGAACCTGTATCGATGTCGTTCCCGTCGTCGACGGGGCGTTCAACCGGCTCGAGCATGGCGACCGCACCTTTGGCGATCCCAAGCCGGACATGCCCACCAGCTTCGAGCAATGGATGGCGCAAGCACCAACGCTCGAAACCGACAACGACGTTGTTCGCCATACCTATCGCCAGAGTCTCATCGACTTGGCCGCGTTACGGTTTCGTCCGTTGAAGACGCTCTCCTATTCGCTGCCCGCGGCCGGCCTGCCGTGGTTCATGGCGCTGTTCGGACGCGACAGCCTGATCACGGCCTACCAGGCACTTCCGTTCCAGCCACACCTTGCACGCACGACCCTCGAGGCACTAACAGCGTGGCAGGCGACGGAGCGGGACGACTTCCGCGATGCCGAGCCGGGAAAGATCCTGCACGAGCTGCGATTGGGTGAGCTCACCATGCTTGGTGAGCGGCCGCACAGTCCCTATTACGGCACGCACGATGCGACGCCACTCTTCCTGATCCTGCTTGACGAATACGAGCGCTGGGCCGGCGACCACGAATTCGTTCGTAGCCTGCAGCCTGCTGCGATGAAGGCCCTGGAATGGATTGAGCGCTACGGCGATCGCGACGGAGATGGTTACCTCGAGTACCAGACGCGCTCGAAGGAAGGCCTGGCCAACCAATGCTGGAAGGACTCCTGGAATTCGATCCTCTTCAAGGATGGCGCCGTGGCCAAGGGGCCGATTGCGACGTGTGAGATCCAGGGCTACGCCTACGACGCGCGGGTGCGAATGGCTCGCCTTGCGCGTGAGGTCTGGGACGATCCTCAACTGGCAACCCGGCTGGAGGGAGACGCGGCAAGGTTGCGGGAGCGCTTCAACCGAGATTACTGGGTCGACGCCCGCGGCCACTACGCGCTCGCACTCGACGGCGAAAAGAGACAGGTGGACGCGATGAGCAGCAACGTCGGGCACCTGCTCTGGTCGGGTATCGTGCCGGAGGACCGCGCGGCCATGATGGTGACGCGCCTGATGTCGCCGGAGATGTTCACCGGCTGGGGCATCCGGACGATGGCGGTGAGCGCCGCCGGCTACAACCCGATCGAGTACCACGACGGCACGGTTTGGCCGCACGACACCGCCTTCGTCGCCGAGGGCATGCGCCGCTACGGCCATCGTGAACAGGCGTCGCATCTCGCCCTGATGTTGATCCAGGCCGCCGGAGCGTTCGAATACCGGCTGCCCGAGGTCTTTGCCGGCTTTGCCCGCGAGGAAACCGGGGCGCCGGTCGAGTACCCCACCGCCTCGCGCCCGCAGGCCTGGGCGGCGGGCGCACCGCTGCTCGCGCTTCGCACCGCGCTGGGCTTGGATGTCGTCGACGGTACGTTGCGCATCGACCCGCACCTCAGCCAGGGCTGGGGACGCGTTCGGCTGGACAACGTCGCGGTAGGAGCGAGAGCAGCAGCGACCCTGCTGGGCTGATCCGGAATCAGCAGGGATTTCAAGCGCGTTTTAGAATCTGCCAAGACCGAAGGAGGGAGGACATGACCGACCGGCGCCGATGGATCCTGGTTGCCGCCGTGCTCGGGTCCGGCATCGTGTTCCTCGACTCCACCGTGGTCAACGTCGCCCTCCCCCGGATCGGCCGGGACCTGCCGCGACTCTGGTTCGGCATCCTGGAAGGCCAGTCCTACGTCTACAACGCCTACCTGCTGACGCTCAGCGCGCTGCTCATCCTGGCCGGCGCGCTCAGCGACTACTACGGCCGCAAGCGCATGTTCCTCTACGGCCTGGTCGGCTTCGGCGTCACGTCGGTACTCTGCGGTCTCGCCCCCAACACCGAGCTCCTCGTGCTCTTTCGGGTTCTTCAGGGGATCGCCGGGGCCGTCCTGGTCCCTGGGTCGCTCGCGCTCCTCACGGCCAACTTCGAGGGGGAGGCGCAGGGCCGGGCCTTCGGTCTGTGGGCCGGTGCCTCCGGCGCAACCACTATTCTCGGTCCGTTCGTCGGCGGCCTGCTGGTGGACACGATCTCGTGGCGCGCCGCCTTCCTGATCAACGTGCCGCTGATCCTGGTTGCGCTCTGGGCTACCTACGTCCACGTGCCGGAAAGCCGTGATCAAACCTCTACGGCGCATTTCGACTGGCTCGGGTCCGCGATCGTCGCCCTGGCGGTTGGAGGGCTCGCCTTCGGAACGATCTACGGCCAGCAGCGCGATTGGCAGGATCCACTCGGCTACATCGCGCTTGCCGTCGGCGTGCTCTCTACGATCGCTCTCCCCTTCTACATGGCGCGGGCGCCGCATCCACTGATTCCCCTCTCGCTCTTTCGCTCGCGCAACTTCACAGTGACCAACATCTCGACGCTCGTGATCTACGGCGCGCTTTACGTCACCTTCTATTACCTGACACTCTTCATGCAGGGAACGATCGGCTATACCGCGGCTGCGGCCGGGTTGGCCGGCATCCCGGGCACGCTCTTTTTGGTCTTTCTCTCGGCCCGGGTCGGTGGCCTCGCCGGCCGCATTGGGTCGCGCATTTTCATGGCGGTCGGCCCGGCGCTTATGGCGCTTGGCGTTCTGTGGTACGCGCGCATGCCGGCGACCAGCACCCCCTGGCATCTCGAACCGCAGAACCCGGCGACATTCCTACCGCCGTGGTCGTACGTCATCGATATCCTGCCTGGCGGGATAATCTTCGGTCTTGGGCTCTGCCTCCTGGTTGCTCCGCTGACGACGGCGCTGATGCGGTCGGTGCCGGCGCACAATGCGGGGCTCGGGTCCGCCATCAACAACGCGATCTCGCGCGTCGGCCCCCAACTCGCCGGCGCGCTGATCTTCGTCTTCATCACCGCCAGCTTCTACAGTTATGTCGCCGCGCGGCGGACCGATATTAATGTCAACGATCCCGCCTTCCGCAAGCTGGTGAGCCCTCTCAACCCCTCCGGCATCCCGGTCATGGGCAGCCTCGTGCGCGATGCATCGACCACCGCCTTCCACCTGGCGATGATGGTGGGTGCCGCCCTCCTCATCCTTGGCGCCATCGTCAACGCGGTCGGCATCCGGGATCCACGCCGGGCGCCGGCGCGTGAGGCCTCGCCGGGTCGGACGACAGAGCCGGCTAAGGAAGGACTCTAATGGCCGTCCGCGACGATGTCGTCAACGCGATCGCGGCCTTCTCGCTGTTCGCGGACCTGACCGGGCCGCAACTCGAAGAGGTCGCCCACCTTTTTGATGAGTCGTTCTTCGGCCAGGGCGAGCGAATTCTCCGCCAGGGTGTCAGCGGATCGGGCTTCTACATCATCCTCGAGGGAACCGCCGGTATTCGCATCGACAATGTCGACCGCACCACGCTGAAAGCCGGCGATTACTTCGGTGAGATCTCCTGTTTGCTCGGCGAAGTGCCGGTTGCCGACATCGTGGCGGAAACCCCGCTGCGATGTCTCGCGCTGCCGGCTGCCCAGCTCGAGGGATTTCTGACGGCGCATCCGCGCATCATGTACCGCCTGCTGCAGGGGGAGGCGCGCAAGCTCAAGAACACAACCAAGTGGCTGAGCTAGGACAGAAACCCTTTCCTCCCGGCCGCTATCGACTGATCGTGGTGGGCAGCGGGCCCGGAGGGTTGCAGCTGAGCTACTCGTTGAGTCGCCTGGGCGTCGACCACGCCGTTCTCTCCGACGACCCGGCGCCCGGCGGCATGTTCCGCCGCTGGCCGGTGTTTCAGCGCATGCTCAGCTGGACCAAGCCTTTCGCCGGCGTCGAGCACCACGAGCGGGCGTACGAACGCTACGACTGGAACAGTCTGCTCGCCGACGATCAAGAGAACCGGGCCGTGATGCCGGCACTGATGGACGGGACGTCGTACTTTCCTTCGCGGCAGGAGATGCAGAAAGGGCTGGAGACGTTTGCACAGCGCACCGGGATCCGAGTGCGTCACGGAACCCGCTGGGAGTCCACCCGCCGCGAGGGCCAGGATTTCCTCCTCACCACGTCGGACGGCGAGTACCGCGCGCCGGTTGTCGTCTTTGCTGTCGGCGTGGCGCACCCCTACCGGCCGCCCATCCCCGGCCTCGAGTCGGTGCCCCACTACGGCGACTTCCGTCCCGTCGAGACCTACAAGGACCGGCGGGTCTTCATCGTGGGCAAGCAGAATTCCGGCTTCGAGATCGCGACCGGGCTGCTGCCCTGGGCCCGGCAGCTGATACTTGCGTCGCCGAGCCCGACCAAGCTCTCCGTCGTGACGCACACGCTGGTCGGCGTCCGCGCCCGATATGTTCAGCCCTATGAAGACGCCGCGCTCGCGGGCGGGGTGGTCATGCTGGACACCACCATCGAGGAAGTCATGAAGGACGGCGCGGGCTACCGGGTTCGCACGCGGAATGCCGCCGGGCGCGTGCTCACAGTGCCGGCGGATGACGTCATCGCCGCGACCGGCTTCGTCACGCCGCTCCGCGACCTCCCCGCGCTGGGCGTCGCCACGTTCGGCCAGAGCCGGCTCCCCGCCCAGACGCCCTTCTGGGAAAGCGCCACCGTGCCGGGCATCTTCTTCGCCGGCACGATCACCCAGGGGGCCGCGGGCCTTAAGAAGCACGGCATCCCGAGTAACTCGGGTGCGGTCCAGGGCTATCGCTACAACGCGCGGGTGCTGGCCGGGCACCTCGCCGAAACGAAGTTCGGCCTCCCCGCCACGTTCGAGCGCATCGATGCCGCGGCGCTGGTCCCCTACCTTCTCGAGCAGATCAGTCACGGTCCCGAGCTCTGGCACCAGCGGGCCTACCTGGCGCGCGTGATCAATCTCGATCGCGACACCGGGATCACGAACGAAGGCGTCGTTCCGCTGCAATCCTTCCTGGACTCGGGAGGCGGGAACGCGGTCGCGGCCACGCTCGAATCGAACGGCCAGGGCAATCCGTACCCGGTCGTCTATGTCCGTAAGGAGGGTTCCGTCGCGGAGCGCGCCATGGCGCCGGAGCCCATGCTCGATTTCACGGGTCGCGATTACCAGAACGAGCTGCGCAGCGTGCTCGAACCGGTGTTGAGCGGGGCCGCGTCGCCAGCATGACAAGCCTACCGACCGGCACGGTCACGTTCTTTTTCAGCGACATCGAGGGGTCGACACGGCTGATCCAGCAGCTCGGCGAGCAGTACCCGGACGTTCTGCTCGCGCATCACACGATCCAGCGCGAGGCACTGGCGGCCAACCGCGGCCATGAGCTCCGGACCGAGGGCGACTCCTTCTTCATCGTGTTCGAGAGCGCGCTCGATGCCTGCGCGGGCGCTGCCGCCGTGCAGAAGATGTTGGCGCAGCATGCCTGGCCGGAGGACGGGCAGGTCCGGGTACGGATCGGTCTGCACACCGGCGAGGCGACGCTCGTCGGCAACGAGTACCTGGGCCTGGACGTCCATCGGGCGGCACGCGTCGCCGGCGCCGGACACGGCGGGCAGGTCCTGGTTTCCGAAACCACGCGGGTGCTCGTCGATCACGCATTGGCACCCGGGTTGACGCTGAAAGACCTGGGCATGCACCGCCTGAAAGACCTGGCCCGCCCGGAGCGGCTCTTCCAGCTGAGCATCGCCGGTCTGCCGGATGAGTTTCCCGCCCTGCGGACGCTGGAAACAACGCCGAACAATCTGCCCACCCAGCTGACGAGTTTCATTGGCCGGGACGACCAGGTGCGTGAAGCGAAGGAACTGCTCGCCCGATCGCGTCTCCTGACCCTCACCGGCCCGGGTGGAACCGGCAAGACGCGGCTGAGCTTGCAGATCGCGGCGAACGTCATGGACAGCTTCCCCGACGGTGTCTATTTCGTGCCACTCGCGTCGGTTCAGGATCCGGAGCTGGTGCCGTCGGCCATCGCGCAGGCGCTGGCGATCTCTACGACCGGCAGTCGCCGTCCGATCGACGCGCTGCTGGATCACCTGCGGGACAAGCGCACCCTTCTGGTGCTCGACAACTTCGAGCAACTCCTCCCGGCCGCCCCGGTCACGACCGAGTTGCTCGAAGCGAGCCCCGGATTGCGGGTGCTGGTCAGCAGCCGGTCAGTGTTGCGCGTTTACGGTGAACAGGAGTTCCCGGTGCCTCCGCTGGCCCTGCCGGACCTCAAGGCGCTGCCGGATCTTGCGACTCTCTCACAGTTCGAGGCCGTCAGGCTCTTCATCGAACGCGCGGTGGCCGTCAAACCGGATTTCCAGGCCACCAACGAGAATGCCCCCGCGATCGCCGGCATCGGCGAACGGGTCGACGGGCTGCCGCTCGCCATCGAGTTGGCCGCCGCCCGGGTCAAGCTCTTTTCTCCTCAAGCGCTGCTTGGCCGGCTTGAGAAATCGCTGAATGCGCTGGGCAGCGGGGCTCGCGACCTGCCCGGCCGGCAACAGACGCTGCGCGGAGCCATCCAGTGGAGCTACGACCTGCTCAACCAGGGTGAACGCCGCCTCCTGGCTCGTTTCTCGGTGTTCGCGCGCGGCGCCAGCCTTGGGCATGTCGAGGCGGTGTGCGGCCCAGCTGAGGAGATCGGCGGTGACGTCGTTGACGCTCTCGATCAGCTCGCCGACCAGAGTCTGCTTCGCCGGCTTCCGGATTTCGATGAGACGCGTTTCTTAATGCTGCAAACGATTCGTGAGTTCGCCGCGGACCGGCTGGAGCAGAGCGGCGAAGCCGCGGCGATCAAGGACCGGCATCTCCAGGCGTTCATCACCCTGGCTCAGCAGGCGCAGCCACACGTGTTTGGCCGGCAACGCAAGGAATGGCTGGACCGCCTGGAGATGGAGCAGGACAATTACCG
>WNGC01003109.1_pt1 | contig 10142 bp, 9 predicted proteins | sample 5400051 | NCBI WGS metagenome assembly WNGC01 (sample SAMN13153368, study PRJNA577476) | soil metagenome | isolation source: 20 cm soil or saprolite under grassland replicate 2 | place: USA:California | collected 2016-06-15 | reverse complement strand
AGATGCTGGGTGTGGGAACAACCACGTTAATCTCACAAGCTGCAGGCCGAAAGGATCAGCCACACGCAGAACTGACTTTCAATCAGTCTTTCGTCATGTCGATAGTGATCGCGCTGGCGTTGGGCGTTGTCGGATTCATTCTGCGTCCTGCCTATTGCGATTGGCTGAGCGCAGATGCAGAGACAGCGACATTGGCAAAAGCGTATCTGCTCTGGTTTCTTCCCGGCCTGTTACTTCAATTTCCCCTGGTAGCACTGGGTTCCGCGCTGCGCGCGACTGGGATCATCAAGCCAGCCGTGGGATTCCAAGTGCTCAGTGTGTTCCTCAACATCGTGCTCGCCCCACTGTTGATTTTCGGAATCGGTCCGTGGCCAAAACTCGGGGTGACCGGCGCGGCGCTTGCTACGTTCATTTCCATACTGGTCGCCGATGTGCTGATCGTGATCTATTTCGAAAGGAAATATCATTATCTGCGTTTTCGTTTTCCTCTGTTTCGCCCGCAGACAAAAATTTGGGGAGGAATGTTACGGATTGGTGTGCCAGCCGGCGCGGAGTTTTTGCTGCTCTTTGTGTACATCATGATCGTTTACGCGATCATCCGAGGCTTTGGACCAGCGGCACAAGCGGGGTTCGGAATAGGCGCACGCGTGATGCAGGCGTTTTTTCTGCCGGTGGTTGCGCTCAGCTTTGCCGTTTCACCCGTAGTTGGCCAGAACTTCGGCGGCCGCCGCGCCGATCGAGTCCGGCATTCCGTCTATTCTGCAATTGGCATCGCATCATTGATGATGCTGGTGCTCACGTTGATCGCGTTCCTCGTGCCCGGGACGTTGATTCGCATTTTCTCGCGCGACCCGCGAGTCATTGCTTTCGGCAGCGAATACCTTCGAATCGTTTCTTTGAATTTCATTTCAGCGGGAATTGTTTTTGTCACGTCCAGCATTTTCCAGGGAATAGGCAATACGTTGCCGCCGCTGTTTAGCTCGATGACGCGGCTGATCTTGTTCGCCCTGCCCGCGATGTATATCTCGCGGAGGCCCGGTTTTGAGATCACCTACGTGTGGTATCTGTCCGTCGGGTCGATCATCTTTCAGATGTGCGTCAATCTCCTGCTGCTCCGGCACGAGCTGCGAAAGCGACTTCGATTCGATGAACCGGAAGATTTTATTCCAGCGAGCGCGACCGCGTCATAGTTTGCGCGGATTCAACTACGCGTACCTTTTCTCTCCGACCGGTGATGGCGCGAAGAATTGAAACCCTAGCAGACTGACGAACACCGCGACGCAAAGCCAGGCGAACCAATCGCCGGCGCGGGTGTAAAACGTTTCCTCGCGCGAAACGTTTACGTTTCCCGTGATCGACACGAAACGGCCGGGCACTGTGGCCGCTTCCGCCAGAATGCGGCCGCGGTTGTCGCTCAGGGTCAATAACCCGTTACGCGCCGAACGAGCGAGACCGAAACCATTTTCGACGGCGCGCAGAACGGCCATGCGCCCGTGCAGCCAACCATCCAGATTGAAGTCCCAGGCAGGCACCAGTAGCAGATTCGCGCCCTCGGCTGCGTATTCGCGGCTGAGCTTGGGAAAATCCATGTCCTTGCAGATCTGAAGTCCCCAACGCCCCGACGGCTCGTCGAGAATGACTCGTTTGTCGCCGGGTTTTTCGGATTCCACACCAGGGATGAGATGATGCTTGTCGTAGTTCGCCTCTGATTTTCCGTCCGCCGAATACAAACGGGAAGAGTTAAACGCGGCGGAAGGCGTTTTTCGAACAAGGCCGAGGACAATGGCTGCGCGTTTATCATTCGCAGCGGAAGAAAGAGCGTGTCCACTTCTGCTAACACACTTTTGCCGAGGCGGCCGATTTTTTCCGGAAGCACAATAGCCTGCGTTCCAGCCGGTGTAACCCGGCCGATCTCATCTGCATACTCACGGAGCAATTCCAATGCTTGCTCTTCAGAGCCAAGATAAACGCTCATCGGCAGGTCTTTGGCAATGAGTGTCACCGCCACCGATTGGGTCGCGGGATTCGATTGCAATCGCCATTTGCCAAAAACAAGCGCTGCGCAAATGACCAGCCCGACAGCGACCGGGAGCAGGCGTCGCTGCCATCGTTCTCCCGCTCCGCTCAACAAGGCTGCCGCAGCACCTGCAAACAGAAATACGATGAAGCTGATTCCCCAAATGCCGGTAATCGCAGCAATCTGGATCACGGGGAGACAATTCATTTGTGTGTACGCGAGATTGCCCCATGTGCTGTGAGGCGACGCCATCGCAGTACGATATTCGTACGCCACCCAGTAAGCGGGAAAAGCAAGCGACGCGAGGAAGAGCGATCCGCGGCGAATGAAACTGCGGACGAATAGAACGCCGAAGCCGAAAACCACAGCAGGAACTACAAAATAGAGAATGATGATGCGCGGTGGCGGTTCGATCGCATGCTTGACGTAATTCCATTGGTTCACTTCGCCGATCAACCAGACGATCGCGCCAAGAAAGAAAGCAGTGCTGCCGTGAAGTCGCGGCGAAATCGCAAGGACTGGAATCGGCGCCAACCAAAGCGCCCACCAAACTGGATGAAGACCAGTGCCGAGATATGAGAATGCCGCAGAAACGACACCGGCCGCCATAACGAGAAGAAATTTACGAGATACCATTCGAGCCGCCAAAGTGTGGTTGTTAATCGCGTTTGTGCCAACGCACGATTTGATAATAGCAACCCATTAACTTCATTGGCACGGTACAGTACGACCGACCTATGAAAGCTCCTTGCCATTTCGTTCTGCGGCGTTGTCTTTTAACGAAATCAAAGATGTCGCACAGCGCTACCGTCGGATGAGTAATGTTTCTTCATTTGGTATTAGCGCATCAATTCGCCTTCCCTTTCGAAGGGAGAGGGTAAGTGAGGGTCGCGGCTTGAGTTCTAAACTGCTTTAGATCCCCTCACCTCAATCCTCTCCCCTTGCTGCAAGGGAGAGGCGAATAGAAACACAGAGCTTTTATCGGACTTTGTATATAGAACCAGTTGTAACATATTGAACTGGAGTCCTTGAGCCACAATGAGCGACAACATCAAAACGCGCGAGTTTTCCATCAGCGATTACGAGGCGGCGCTTGAGCTATGGCAACGGGTCGAGGGTCTCGAGATTGCCGAGGGTGATGACAGAGAAAGTGTTGGCCACTTTCTCGCGCGTAACCCGGGGCTGAGCAAAGTCGTGACCAACGGCACTGTGATGGTTGGTATCGCATTGTGCGGTCACGACGGGCGTCGCGGATATATTTATCACCTGGCCGTTGATCCTGCTTACCAGGCGCGCGGAGTCGGCAAGCGTTTGATGGATGAATGCCTCGACGGTTTGCGACGGATTGGTCTTAAGCGAGCACTTATCCTGGTAGCAAACGACAATCTGCGCGGCCGCAAATTCTGGAGTCGCTACGGCTGGGAGGAAGTCCCTGGACCTGTCGTTATGGGGATCGATCTTTAGAACTCATCTATCAGTGGCGCTGTCATGTTGAGCGAAGCGAAACGTCTCTGTCTTCAGTTGGTGCACCGATTCAGATTTTGATCCGAGATTCTTCGATTCGCTCAGAATGAGATTACGAGAAGCTTTTAGAAGATTCGACGCTTTCGGTTGATTTCGACTGCGCTCGGGAATCTATTGATTCAGCATGTCGGTTCGGTGGCTTACTACTCTTGGGCTACTGCCTGTTGCTACGGTCGCTTCAGCTTTTTCCTGGGATGACGATTCACGTTATGTGTCGTTAGGCCCGCGTAATGGCTATTACATCGTGCAACCCGATTCGCATTTAATCCGTCAACTTGGTCTTTATGAAGCGCCGTGGATCGATCCGGCCGACCCTTTACGACACGGCTACGGCGCGGATGCGCTCGCGTTTCGGTTCAATCGGAACGGCGTATTGATTGCGGCTCCGGCCTATATCGCACAGTCATTGCCATACTATTTTTATACGCGCCGAATCGGCTCGCTAACTCGCGGCCGTGCGACTACGCAAGATGTGGAGGCGATGTTTGGCCGCGGTCACAGTCGCGCCAATCGCGCAGATGGTTTTATGTGGTACTACGCGTTGCCAGTTTACAATCCATTCGAGGACCGAGGTGGCCGTCGGTGAGACGCGCGCATGCTGGACGATCCCGCGCGTGAACGGTAGATTTGCAGGATGCGAGTCGCATTTTTTCTGGCGACCTTCCTTGCTGCAAGCGTTTCGGCGTTTGCAAGTGCGGCGAGTATTGTCAGCCCTGATCATCCTCAGACGTTCGCTTATGGCGAAATGATTTGGAATCAGCTCTATCTTCAACGCGCCGGCCGCGAGTTGGCGGCACGGATCACGTTCAGCCATTTGCCGTACGCTGCCGACGATGAACCACGCAGGGATGAATCGTTCGACTTTCGTTTCCCGGGTATCAAATTTGATGCAACACGACGGACGTTTTTTGTGAGCGGCCGCGGCGGTCAGATGATCCCAGTGGCACGGTTCCGCCGTGATCCGTTCTGCAGTTGGGTTGATCTGGCGCCGGGCGCGTAACGGCAATTTTGACAGCTACGGATCACCCGCGCGTAGGCAGCCAATGGATCGAGACGGACGACAATTTTTCGCTGCAGAATATTTTGGTTGCGCTATTCGGCCAGCCTGCTCCTGGCCTGCCGTAGACCGCAGAATAGAATTTCGCCGAGGGAGAGTTTGTGTTTAGGGCTAAAGGCGCAGCATTCAATCTTAAGCCTGGGGCGACGCCCCACGGTCTAGGAAAGAAAATTTCATTAGCGCTGAAGGCGCGATTCACTTCCGCTAGTGCTTCGATCATCATTGGGTAATGCCGCAATCGCTGAGCAAGGTGATCCTTCACATTATCTTTAGCAGCAAGAATCAGGGAACCATGGCTGGATCGCGACGTTCGCCTGCGCATCCACGCGTATCTGGCCACAATCTGCCGCGACCTCGGATCTGAGTTGGTCCTCGAGTTGTTATGCAAGCACGGCGTGGAATTCGACGAGCGCTATGTCTTGGATTGAACTAATGACAATCGAATCGCGCTGTCAGCGCTCGGCTTTGTGTGAACAACTTTTCCTGGGGCGTTGCCCCAAGCTCCGATTGAATGCCGCGCTCCTGGCGCTAAACAGATACGAGTGAAAGTCTATACAGTCGTACGTTTGACGATTGCTGAACTAGCAATGATCGGCGTAGATCATAAGCACAGCGTATGAAGGTAAACGGCCAACATTTTCGAACGATCTGGCTTAAGCCGGATGACGAAACTGTGGTGCAACTTATCGATCAACGCTTTTTACCGCATCGGTTTGTGATCGAAGATGTTCGCACCGTCGAGCAGATGGCGACGGCGATTCGCGAAATGCATGTTCGCGGAGCGGGATTGATCGGTGCGAGCGCAGGATACGGAATGTATCTGGCGGCGATTGAGGCCACGGCGCGTTCCACGACTGTGGGAATCGATGAACAACTGGCTCGCGCGGCGGCGCAACTCAAGGCGACAAGACCGACGGCCGTCAATCTTTCCTGGGCCGTCGAGCGCCAGCTGGGAAATGTCGCCAAAGGCAAAAACGCGAAGGAGAAGGTCGGGCTCGCTCTGCGCACAGCCAGATCGATTGCGGACGAAGATGCGGAGCATTGCCGGATGATCGGGCAACATGGATTGGAACTCATTCGGCAGCTCGCAAGAAAGAAAGCAGGAAAGTTCGCCATGGCGAATCCGTCCGGTGGCGGACCAATCAATGTGCTCACGCATTGCAACGCGGGGTGGCTCGCCTTTGTAGACTATGGCTCCGCGACTGCGCCGATTTATGCAGCTCACGACAGTGGGTTGCCGGTTCACGTGTGGGTCGCGGAGACGCGACCAAGAAATCAGGGCTCCAAACTTACAGCCTGGGAGTTGGGCGAACACGGTGTGCCGCATACGATCATCGCAGACAGTGCCGCGGGACACTTGATGCAACGTGGCACAGTGGATTTGGTGATTGTTGGAACCGATCGCACGACTTCCACGGGAGACGTTGCCAACAAGATCGGCACATATCTGAAGGCGCTGGCAGCGAAGGACAATAACGTTCCGTTTTATGTAGCGCTGCCGTCGTCTTCATTTGACTGGAACTTGCGCGACGGGCTGAAAGATATCCCGATCGAAGAACGCAGCGCGGACGAAGTGAAGCAAGCCGATGGCTGGTTCGAGGGACAACAGGTCGAGGTCCGTGTCGCGCCGGAAAGAAGTCCGGCTGCAAATTATGGATTCGATGTTACGCCCGGCCATCTGGTAACCGGGTTAATTACCGAACGCGGCGTGTGTGAAGCGAACGAGAAAAGCATCCGCGCACTTTTTCCAGAGCAGGCGCTGTGAGCGAATACATAAAGTTTTCGTGCGAGCGCGTGGCTGCGGAGATTACTTCGTTTGAGGGCCTCGCCGAATTAAATGCACATCGCCGGAAACTTCTTCAGCTTGGTCTGATTGGTGTGGATCCGAATGGTATTGGGTTCGGAAACCTAAGCGTAAGGGACGGCGCCACCGACAATTTTTACGTCACCGGTTCTGCTACTGCAGGCATACAGGAACTGACCCTGGCGGACTGCGCAAAAGTAGTGGCATGCGATTTTGAAAGGAACTGCGTCCGATACGAAGGATCTGCGCTGCCCTCATCGGAATCCCTTACGCACGCTGCAATTTACAAGTCGGATGCAACCGCAGGGGCGCTTATTCATTGTCACGACTCCAAGTTGTGGGCAGCAGTTTTGAATCAAGCGCCGACAACCTCGAGGGCTGCCGAGTATGGAACACCGCAGCTGGCGTATGAAATAATGCAACTCTTCAAGCGCACCGACGTGCCAAAGATTATTGCCATGGCTGGTCACGAAGCAGGCATTCTAACTTTCGGCAAAGATCTCGAGGAGGCATTCGCCGTCCTCATGCGCGAGAGAAGGAAATGGATCTAACTAGCACTCATCTCTTAAACGGGACTGTCATGTTGAGCGATGCGAAACATCTCTGTTTTTTCCGTGGGAAGCGATCCAGAAATGATCAGAGATTCTTCTCCCGCAACTGCGGGATCAGAATGACATTATAAGATTGCTTGGACGTTGAATCACGTCTTGCAAAGCACCATTGGCTCGCGTTGACAGCAATTTGGCTGGACGTACGCTGAACAAGCATGCATGAAAAACCTTCAAACTCGAATAAGAAGCAGGGTGTTACTCGCCGAACATTCCTCGGCACAACTCTTGTAACGGGCGCGGCCCTTGTTGCAAGAGGATCGGACGCAATCTTCGGAGCTGAGCCGTCAGCGTCATCGAACATCGCTACAAATCCAACTTGGAAGTTGGGCGGCGACCTTACAGTCAATCGCCTTGGTTTTGGCGCGATGCGCGTCACCGGCGAAGGGATTTGGGGTTGGCCGCCCGATCGCGGGAATGCGCTGAAAGTCCTGCGACGCGCGGTCGAGCTGGGCGTGAACTTAATTGACACAGCGGATGCCTATGGCCCAGAAACAAGCGAATTGCTGATTGCCGAAGCGCTTTATCCTTATCCTAAAGGCCTCGTTATCGCGACGAAAGGCGGCCTTACTCGACCGGGCCCAGGCGAATGGGTGCCCGATGGATCACCCCAACATCTCAAACAAGCTGTCGATGGCAGCCTGAAGCGGCTGGGCCTGGAGAGGATCGACGTGTATCAACTGCATCGTATCGACCCAAAAGTGCCCATCGAAGAATCGCTCGGCGCCATTAAGGAGATGAAAGACGCCGGGAAGATTCGGCACGTCGGGTTATCGAATGTTGAACCGGAAGAAATCGAACGCGCACGCAAAATTGTTCCGATCGTTAGTGTGCAGAACCGGTACAACATCGAAGACCGCAAATCTGAGAATGCTCTGGCCTATTGCGAGAAGAATGCCCTTGGATTTTTGCCATGGTTCCCCATCGGCGGAACCCGCGGTTTGAAACCTGAGAATGCGCTGAATGCGGCGGCAAAGGCTCATGGCGTGAGCGTCTTTCAAGTCGCCCTGGCGTGGCTCCTTGAGCGATCACCAGTGATCCTACCGATTCCCGGCACGTCATCAGTCGCGCACCTGGAAGAAAATGTTGCCGCGACAAAACTAAAATTGGCTCCAGAAGAATGGAAAGCAATTAATGCGCTGGCTGGTTAAAGCCGAAGGAGTAGCGCGGATTGGACTTGTTGCACGCTGCGGCTGACACACCCGCCGCTACAGCAAGAAGCGCAACTGGCGAGAGTAGTTGTAGCTGATACCGTCATTATTGATCGGGCAAGCGAAGGAGATATATGCGGCTCTCGCGTCAGTTCGAAAAGGCATTGATTTACGCCACGCGGATTCACGGCGGACAGCTGCGGAAAAAAACAAGGATTCCGTACATCGCGCATATCCTTGGCGTCTGTGCGATCGCGATGGAATACGGTGCCAACGAAACGGAAGCGATCGCCGCGCTGCTGCATGATGCCGTGGAAGATTGTGGCGGCGCGAAACGATTGCGCGATATCGAGCGAAAGTTTGGCAAAAAAGTCGCGAAAATCGTGCAGGGCTGCACTGACACAGATCAAACGCCAAAACCTCCGTGGCTGGAACGAAAGAAGTCCTACGTGGCTCACGTTCGAGACGCACCGATGTCGACGAAACTCGTGTCAGCTTCAGACAAATTGCACAATGTCCGTGCGATCCTGATGGATTATCGTAAGGAAGGAGAAAGACTCTGGTCTCGATTCAACGGAGGTAAACAAGGCGCTCTTTGGTACTATCGCGCGCTCGTGAACGCTTTTACCGGTAAATCCCGAAAGCTTTCGGGATTAGTGCAGGAGCTCAATCGCACTCTGATCCAGCTTGAATTTCTGTCGAATAATGGAGCGCAAGTGAAAACAGCCACCGGCGACAAATGAACCGGCTACGTGAGATCATACAAGCCATCGCATAATGTCGTTCTGATTCCGCAGTTGCGGGAGAAGAATCTCTGATCTATCCGGCGTCCGATCTCCTCAGCAAGCCACAGATGTTTCGATTCGCTCAACATGTCAGGGCCATTTATACGATGTGTCCTGGATTCCGTTTAATTGTCCTGTTCCTTTCGCTGTGCGTGATAGACAGCGTCTCAGCTGGCACTGGCCGCGAGGGGATGAAAGTTACGTTACTTGGTACAGGAACTCCCTTTCCGAATGCTGAGCGATTCGGCTCAGCCATTCTTGTCGAAGTAGCCGGCACAAAGTTGCTGTTTGACTGTGGCCGCGCTGTTGTAATTCGCCTGACGCAGGCTGGAGTTAGCCCGAAAGAGGTAGATGCTCTCTTTCTCACTCATCTTCACTCCGACCATGTTGTCGGAATCCCGGATTTGTGGCTTTCGGGATGGCTTTTGGGGCGAAGCAAACCGCTACCAATCTGGGGTCCTCAAGGAACTTCGAGTATGGCGAAGCACCTTGCTCAGGCATTTGCCTTTGATATTCGCATCCGACAGGCTGCTCCTGATCCCCTTCCAGCTAAAGGTGTCGAAATCGATGCGAAGGAAATAGAGCAGGGCGAAATATATAATGACGGTTCTACTCGAGTCTCCGCATTCCTCGTCGATCATGGAACTGTAAAACCGGCGTTTGGATATCGCGTCGATTCTGCGGGGCACTCAGTGGTCATTTCCGGAGACACGAAGTTTTGCCAGACCCTCGTGGATTTCGCAAAGGGGGCAGACTGCCTGATTCATGCTGCCTGGAGCGCTGGCTGGAAAAAACCCCGCGCCGCCGTCGAAGCGATCAATTGCGTCTGCCGAAGATGCGGGACGGGCCTTCGCGATTGCGAAGCCCAAGCTTGCTGTTGTTTATCACTACAAGGATGAGGAAGGGCTTGGGGACGCGGTACGCAAAGAATACAACGGTCCGTTCGTCATCGGCAGGGACCTGATGGTAATCAACGTGGGCAAGACAGTTACTTGGGTAGGAAAATCCTCCGCTGACACGACACCTGATGCTGATAAACCGACGCGTTGACGAAAGCCGCTAGCCAAAGACGAGCCTCAAGCGTAGCATGGAGCCATGAAATCAAAATATAACTCTGCTGGCAGGTTCTTCCTGATTTTTAGTTTCATCTGCGCGGTTTCGATTGGAACCGCTGCCGCTCAACCAGGTGGGTATTT
>WNGC01003107.1_pt1 | contig 10144 bp, 6 predicted proteins | sample 5400051 | NCBI WGS metagenome assembly WNGC01 (sample SAMN13153368, study PRJNA577476) | soil metagenome | isolation source: 20 cm soil or saprolite under grassland replicate 2 | place: USA:California | collected 2016-06-15 | reverse complement strand
AACAAAGCCTAGCAAAAGAGCTGGGCTTGGACGCGCTGCGGAGTACATAGCGAGGGCAATACACCCGCTGCTCTTTGAACTTCTTCCCGGTCAGCGACTTACCCCTCCCTTTTTCAAATTCCGAGTAAACTACCGCTAGATCGCCGCTCCAAGGACGACCGACGCTCGCATCTATCAAGCAGAATCGCTCGTGCATTTGCAAAACTTCAGCTCGTCGGAAAGCGCACTTCGCCGCTATATCGCACTGCACACTGACGCGGATGCAGCTGTGTATCTGCTCGGGTTTGTGTTGCCCAGGGAAATAAGGCCAGCGAGTCGCCGGAAATCCATACCAAGGCCGCCGCGCTGAACTCCCTGAATTATGCGAACGCGATCAAGTGGCTCGAAAGAGCGGCGCAGCTCGATCCCAAGAACAATGATGCGGGGTATTACCCGGGCCGCTCCGAGGAACTGCAAAGCCGGGCGGCGAGATCGCGACCATCGCCTCCCGAACCATGACAGATCGACTGGCTGCGGCAGGTTGGTTAGCGCGTTCTTGCTGTCGAGGCCCAGTGGAAGGTCGCAACCGAAGCAGGGTCGAGACGGTATGAGGCATAGGTTCCCTTCCAGCTGAGGTTGAAGGGGGCAGGAGCGCCGCCGCTGTTCAGGACGATCAGGACAATGGAGCCGTCCGGGTTGCGGAAGGCTACGGATTCGAGGCTGCCCGGGTCAAAAGTGTTTGATTGGATGCGAACAGCGCCAGGAGAGAGGAACTTGCTGGCGTGGGCCAGGGCAGTAAAGTCCACGTTAGGAATTACTTTCGTGGAAGAAGAGGAGTGGTCGATCGTGACGACGCCTCGGCAGGTTTTGCATCCACCCAAATAGGGCTTGTGCTCCTGATCCAAAGCGAGGTTCCAGAGCACCACGCTTTTGGCCCAATTCCGCGTTGCCCCGATGATCAATTCCATCGCTTCCTGAAGCAGTTTGCCTTTCTGCCACTCGCCGCCGGAGCATTCCGTGAGCCAGATGCCCTTTGCAGGAAAACGCGTGTGAAGTTCGCTCTGTGCGGTGACGGTTCCTCCGTAGCAATGAATCGCAGTACCCGCGGCATAGGCTGCGGCCTTCGTGTCGTCCAGGACGGTCACGGGAAATTCAATCTGATCCCAGTTGTGATCAAAGACCAGGATTTTAGATTTGATCCCGAAGTCGCGAAAAGCTGGACCGAGATTTTCCCGAACGAACTTTGACTGCTCCTCGGCAGGCATTCCCATACCGGGATAGTCGTTGGGAATATTGAGTGGCTCGTTTTGGGGCGTCACCGCGAATACTGGAAGCCCCGAGGCTTCATACGCTTGAACGTACTTGACGAAGTATTTGGCCAGTGGAGCAAACGCGCTCGGCAGAAGCGTGCCCTCGATGGTCGAACCGGAGGTTTTCATCCAGCCCGGCGGGCTCCAGGGAGAGCCGATGATTCTTAGGTTAGGGTTGAGTGCTAGGGATTGGCGAAGGATGGGGATGATATAGGCGCGATCGTGGTCGATGGAGAAGAGTTTCATGTCGGGATCGGTTTGTCCCGGCGGAAGGTCGTCGTAGGTGTAACTCTGTAACGCAAAATCACTGGCGCCCATGGGCTGGCGCAGAATGCTGAGGCCGATTCCTTTTTTTGGGTCGAACAGCATTTCGAGAAGTTGTGCGCGTTGGAGTTCGCTGAGTTCGTGCGAAATCAGCCATGCCGAGGAATCGGTAAGAGACGCACCGAAGCCGTCGATTTGCTGGTACTCGATGGAGTCGTGGACTTCGATGGTGAGCGCCGGGATGCGCGAGGAACCGAACTGCAGTGGCGGCTTTTCCAGAAGCGACTCGTGCAAGTCCTCCGAAGATTCGACAACGGCGATGCGGAGGGAGGCCGAAGCGAGCGTTCTTGGCCTTGGCGACTGCACGAAAACGGACAACGCCGCCAGCGAGCACAGCAGCGATGCACGGCACAAGATCTTCCCACGGAATTGCGACAGCGGGTTCACTCGCATTCTTATTGCCTGGTCATTGGGGATTCTCTGGCGAGGGAGGAGGTTGGGCCGAATTGGGACTCTGCTGGACTTGGTATCGTCTTAGCGTTTTTTGTGAGTTCTCGGCCTCTTCCGCCTTGAGCCTTTGGAAAGTGGCCATGGCCTTTTGCGCTTCTTCCATGCGCTGAAGGCGTCGGTAGACGATTCCGAGCTGATACCAAGCTTGTTTGATGACTTCAGGATCGGAGCCGGGGGCCGAAGTGGCACGCTCCAGAAGCTGAGCAGCGGCGGCGGCGTTGCCGAGGAGCATTTCCGCGCGGCCAAGATTATAGTCGGAATGGAGAAGGCCAGGTTTTTCCTTCAAGGCGGCCTCGATAAGCTCTTTGCCTTTTGCGACATCGCCTTTTGCGACATCGCCTTTTTCAACGTTGAGCACTCCTAGTTTGTACTTGGCGAGAACATTGTTGGGGTCGATTTCCAGTTCGCGGATGTAGGCGTCTTCGGCTTCTTGAGTCTTCCCCAGATTTCGGTATTCAGAACCTAACTCTTCGTGCAGGCCAGCCTGAGTGGGAGCAAGCCTGATAGCGGCCTGGTATTCGGTGACGGCATCCACGTGGCGGTCGGCCTCTGCATTGGCTTGGGCAATGACTTGATGTACGCGCCAGGATCGTGGATCAACCTTGAACATCTTGCTGTAGCTATTATTCGACACCAACAAGTGCGCGCGCCCACGATGATAGAGAATGTCCATATCATTTGGCGCGAGCTTTGCGGCTTTGTCCAGCGCTTCGGCGGCCTCCTCAGGCTTTTCCTGGACCAGCCGCACGACGCCGAGCCACATCCACGCAACTGGGTCCTTCGGATATGCTGTGGTCTCTTGCTGAATCGCGACAACAGCTTGATCCAGGCGATTGAGTCGGAACTGCGCCACGCCGAGAAACAGGTTTGCGCCACGCAGCCTGGGTTTCAAGATTAGCGCTTTCTGAAGACTGGCAATGGATTCGTCGAACCTTCTTTGCTCTTGGAGCACGAGGCCAAGGTTCAAATGCGCCTCCGCAAAACTCGGAGCTTCTTTGATGATCACGGCAAACCCTTCGCTAGCTTGGTCCAAATGCCCTTCCCGCATGGCCACGGTCGCTTGACGGAATCGCTCATTGACGTCGGTGCCGCCCTGCGCCGCTGCAAGACTTGCTGTCCAGGAAAGAATGCAAACCCAGAAGATGCCCTGGGCGATCCAGCAGCGACTGCACGTGGCGTGGCGTAGGCGCAGGCCGGCCGTTACCAGTCGATGCAACGGGGTGCTCACCGGGAGAAGCATTTTAGGATTCTATACCTTGCCGCCAACGCGGGGAATGTTCTACAAAAAGAGAATCCTCCTGCCTCGGAACCAAGCAGAAGGATTCTTGCCGCAAAGTCCCCAAACCTCAGAATTGGTATCGCAAGGTTAGTTGAATCTGACGTCTTGCATTGATGACACTCCGGGGACCCTTGGGTACGCCAAAGGTGGTGTTGTTAGGGCCGACGTTTCCGTCTAACGTACCGAAGATATGCCGGTTGAAGGCATTGGTAAGGTCTGCCTTGAATATCAGCGCGTGAGTCTCGAAGATCGCTGTCCGTTTGATAATCGAAAAATCCTCGCTGAAGTAATGCTCGCTGCGGACGTTGCCAAGCGTCAAGGGAAGATCTCCAAACTGATAACCGCGCACAGCGACGAGGCTATCAGCGTTCTGATTGAAAAACGCTGCACAATTGAAGTAGTTATTGTTGGTCAGACTGCTAAAAGTTCCGTCAGCGTTCTGCGAACAACCGGTCGGCAGCGATGGATCGAAGGACGACTTGTTAGGGCTGTAGATCGGCACGCCCGGTACGCGACTGAACTTAAAGTTGCCGCCGCTGAACGGAGGGGATGGCGCATAGCTGTTCATGATAACCGGCGAGCCACTCTGATACCGGTGTACGCCCCCTACTTCCCATCCACCGAGCACCTTACTACCGACGCCGTGGCTTAGGTATTTCCTTCCGGGGCCGGCGGGGAGTTCGTACAGATAGCTGATCACAACGGCATGTGGGGTGTCCTGATAGCTCAAGGCCTTTTCAGATTTCAGGTTAAATGGGTTCTGCGCGCCAAAATTATTGGAGGCAAACGCCGAAAAGAAGGGAAAAGTGCTGTCGGCATCGGTAAGCGTCTTGGAAAAGGTGTAGGACGCCAGGAGGTTAAGCCCATTGCGGAAGCGCCGTTCGAGCTTCGCTTCCAGAGCGTTAAAGGTGGACTGGCCGACGTTTTCGAGGCAGCAAGAGGTTCCGACGTCCTGGTATTGCGGGAAAGGCCGAAGTAACTGCCCGAGCGGTTCGGTGGCTCCGTATAACGGTAGAAACCAATTTGGCAAGGTGATGCCCAGGCTAGCCAAGGTGGCCGTCCCTTCGGCACAGGTGACATTGCTGGGATCTATACAATCATTTAGTTTAGTTCCCAAGGAGTAAAACTTTGGATTGATGCTGTTCGTCTGCACAAGATTCGAGTGCAAGCGAGTCGCATGCGTCCCGACGTACCCCACGCTCAAGATAAGATCGGAAGCCAGTTGGTGCTGGATTTCAAAACTCCAGTTTTGCACCATGCCCGGACGCCCATAGCTTGGCGCCACATAAGTGGGAAAGCTTCCATTCAGCAGCGCCGGATCTTTGGCATTGGAAGGAAAGGTGTAGCTAGGAAAACCGGCATCCAGCGACTGTACAGGAGCAAAGCCGTTTTGCGATTTGAAATCCGGAGTCGCCGTAGTCCCGCTGGAGAGCGAGTCCCCAAAGTCAGAGTAGCTAAGGGCTGAATAATAGATACCGTAACCGCCGCGGATCACCGTTTGGCTGAACCGCCCGAATAATTTCTCCGGAGCGTAAGCAAATCCGAGGCGCGGCCCTACATCCTTAAGGTAGGTCTTGGTGCCCGTGGCATTTTGCCCGTAGATCAGGGCGCCCGGCACGGCTGGCGAAATTGGGACGGCCGCGTTTCCATTATTGGGGACCGTGAGATCCAAGACGGACTGAGCACCTAGGGATTCGTGGCGCGGAGTATCCACGTCATAGCGCAATCCGAGATTAAAGGTCAGATCTTTTCGGAACTTAAAGTCATCCTGGACATACCCGGCGTAATAATTCGAATTCCACCGGGAATTGTGAGACGACACCCTCAAGCTCTCTTCTTCCGGAAGGCCGAGCAGGAAGCTGGCAAATGGATCACCGGTCTGGGTGTCATTGGCTTTCCATGCCGTTTGCAGGTTCGCAAAACTGTAGTTAGGGGATGTATTGGCGTTGCTGATCCGGGAGAATTGTGAATGCCGCCACTCGAATCCTATGCGGAGCGAGTGACGCCCTCTGATCCAAGAGACGGTGTCGGCAACCAGCAGACTATTGGGGATGGCGTTGTCGAAACTTCCGCCGCCAAAACCCTGATACCCGACTCCTACGGGGCTTCCGCCGAAGCCGAACTGTGGAAAACCAGGGCCGCTTGCCCCGGTAATGCCCAAAGTCTTCTCCCAGTCTTGCCCGGTGACGCTTACCCCCTTACTCGGGTCATTGAGCCGGTTAAAACCGATGTTGACATGATTCAGCAAAGTGGAGCTGAGAGTATCGTCCCAGCCAAAGCGGAGGTAATGAGAGACGCGGGATCTAAAAAAGTTCTGATCGAGCGGCGGGGGAAGCACAGGATTTCCATTCAATGCTTCGAGATCACGGTCACTGTAGGAAAAAAAGAACTTACTTCGCGTCCCCCAGTTTTGATCTATACGGAAGGACTTCGTGGTAGTCCTAACGGGTTTGTTGGAGTTAAAAAGAAAATTGTTGAGGAGCCCATTCTGGGTACCGGCGATGTTGGGATGCACCTTCAGGAACCCGAGTACGTCCAGGGCAACGGGACTAAGAGAGCCAGTGATCTTGTTTCCGGGGAAGGCGATGCGGCCGCCGACAAATCCAGTAGGGCAGGAGGCAGTTGAGGGATCAAAGATCTGGCCGAGCAGAATGGGAGTATTGTCACACGGGTTGAGGATCGGGATGCCCGCAGCATCCTTCAGAGGTGGACCCAGCAGGGCGGAAAAGTCGCCGGCACGTTCCACATCGGTGGGCAAAGTGGTGATGCTCGATGTGCCCACGTTGTTTCGATATTGCTCCCAGGAGAAAAAGAAGAAACTCTTATCATGACCGTTGTACAGCTTGGGAATCCAGACCGGACCGCCCAAACTCCCGCCAAAGTCGTTTTGATGATCTCTCGGCTTCGGCGCGCCGTTTAAGTCGTTCGTCCAGGAATTCGCGTCTAACTTGTCGTTGCGTAATATGTCGAATGCGGTCCCGTGAAAAACGTTTGCCCCGGACTTGGTGGTAAAACTCTCCACGCCGCCGGAAGTCCTGCCAAACTCCGCCGAAATCGTGGAAGTTGTGACTTTGAACTCGTTTAGTGCCTCAACAGAAGGGGCATTTTCATCAAATGTCGAGCCGAGCTCAGCGTGCACGATGCTCGCGCCATCGAGGATCACTTCTGTGCTGAAGTTCTGCCCGCCGGATAGCTTGGACTCAAATACGCCGGAGGACGGACTATCACTGTTGGTCCCAGGGCCAGCCGTTCCGGGCGTCAAAAAGACGAAAGATTCAACCGAACGCAGAAAGCTCTGCCCCGAAGCGCTAAGGGACAAGGGCAGTTCCTCAATCTGCCTCTTATCCACGACTGTGCCGATTTCGGACGACTCGGTTTGCAGGCCCGGTGCATCGGCAACAACGGTCATCGTTTCTTTCACATCACCCGGCTGCAGCGAGAAATCTAACGAAGAGGTCGAGTTGATTTGCACCACGACGCCGGTCTTCTCCACGGTCTTGAAGCCGGCCGCGGACACTTCCACCTTGTATACGGCGACTCGCAGGTCGAAGAGCCGGTAGCCACCCGTTGGGCCCGTGGTTGCCGAATAGGTCGCCCCAGTTTCAGTGTCGGTTGCAGTGACCCTAGCATTGGCTACGACGCCGCCGGAGCTATCGAGTACTGTGCCCGCAATGGTGCCACGGTCCGACTGAGCTCGGACCGTTATCCCGGAGAGTGCCAGGAAAAGACTCCAGGAAAGAAATCTTAGCAAGGACAGATTGAATCGCATATCCCCCCCAAGAAGGCACCGATCACGAAAAAAACCTCAGCTGCGCCAGCCACCGAATCTCAAACAGTTGTTCGCCTTCCAAGCGGATTATTGAATTTCCTGCCGTCCGTCCTATCACCGGCAAGTCGCCGATGAAAGCCTTTATGCAATCGGTTTCAGAAACCGGTTGCTCGCTACCCCTTTATCAGTGCTGGCTGAGACTTGTCAAGTCCTTTCTCTTCTTTATCTTGCCTCTTGATAGCCATAGTCTCCGCCCCGAAATCGTGATAGGTTGGGCGCAGCATTGACAAGCGCTGGCGGAAAGCGCTTTCCCAGCCACCGTCCATCGCTTGGGAGGGATCGCTACAGCAGAGTCACGTCGGCAGCAGACTCGCTTTTCACGGAGGAAAACGCATGGGCCACACAATGAGGGAAGTGGCCAAACGCGCCGGAGTCTCTCCCGCTACGGTCTCCCGCGTCCTCAACAAGACCCGCTACATCTCTGTGGAGACCGAGAGACGCGTTTTAGAAGTCGTCGGGCAAATGAAATACTTCAAGAATGTACATGCCCGGCGGTTGGCCACGGGGCGTAGCGATTTGTTCGGGCTGGTGATTTCGGAGATCGCAAACCCGTATTTCCCCGAAATCATTCGCGGATTCCAGGCTGCCGCTTGGGATCGCGGGTTCGACGTCCTTCTTTGCAATACTCAATACGACCAAGCTCGGACGAAATCCATCCTGCGCAAGCTGATCGAGAGTGACGTACGCGGAGTCGCAGTGGTGACCTCTTCGATCGACAAGAGCATTGCTTCGGAGCTCATCGATGCGGGAATTGGGGTGGTGTTCTGCAACGTGAGCCCGGCCGAGAAGCTGGTGAGCACCATTTCGATAGACTATCAGCGGGGTATCGCGCAGGCTATCCAGCATATCGTAGGACTCGGTCACCGCCGCGCCGCGATCATTGCGGGACCGGACGACAACCGAACGGCCATTACCATTAAGGACGCGCTGGTTGCCGGACTGAAAGAGAGAGACCTCAACCCATTACCAGTGATCAGCAGTAACTACCACATCGATGCTGGAGCCTCAGCGGTACGGACCATTCTTTCAACGCCAGACAAGCCCACGGCGATCTTCTGCGGCAGCGACCTTATCGCCCTCGGCGCCATGAGCGCTCTCGAAGAGGCGGGTGCCAGGATTCCGGAAGACATCTCTGTTATCGGCATCGACGACATCTCCTTTGCTTTCCTGGCACGCCCGCCGCTGACCACCATCCGAGTTCCCCGCGAGCGGGTAGGGACGACCGCCTTCGAGGCATTGGATAGGATGCTGAAGCTGAAACGGCGAAAAGGTGCGGACTACTATTTGGAAACAGAACTCGTCATTCGCGGGTCGACCACGACTGCCAGGTAGAGCCGTGCTAAACGGATGTAGAAGAGCGCAATGAATGGGATGATCAGGACGGAGCGTGCGCAATATAGGCGGAAGCTATCAGTAGCGCCAAAGGAGATTGCAATATGAGCAAGGCGGATTACTCGCGCCGCGAGTTTTTGCAGAGAAGTGCAGGAATAGCGGGTGCTTCCCTTTTCGGTGGCTCCATTCTACTGGAGCCCGAACCTTTGATCGCTTGGCCGCGATTGCATGCCCCCAGCGACAAGGTTCGCTCTGGAATTGTGGGGGTCGGCATGGAGGGTACGGGACTGCTGACCACTGCCGTTCAGCTCCCCGGGGTAGAGTGCGCAGCCGCTTGCGATCTTTACGATGGCCGTCACGAACTGGCGAGGGAAATTGTCGGAAAACCGATCCGCACGACGCGCCGCTACAAAGAGTTGCTCGACGACAAAGAGATAGACGCCATCATCATTGATTGGCGCGGCTCGAATGGCAAAGCGAGATGGAAGCATGATGGTCGCCAAACCGTTAGCTCCGGACAGAAGGGATTCATAGTTCTATGATGCCTCAGAGGATCGCATTCGTGCTGGTGATGGCCATGTTGACGTTGTCTGCCAGGGCGTATTCCCAAACCGAAAAATCCGCGAAAAACACCCCCGAATCCGTCAACGCTTTTCTGGGACGCTGGGATTTGACGCTACAGGCGCCAGACCGGGAGTATCCCTCATGGTTGGAACTTCGCCAGGAGAGTGGACAGTTGAAGGCTCGCATGGTGAGCCGTTGGGGAAACGCACGGGCGCTTCCCAAAGTTGACCTCTCGAACGGCCGCCTCACTTTCGTTTCTCCCAAAGAGGAAGAAGAACGGCCCGATGATATGGTCTTCGAAGGAACGCTCATGGGGAAGACGCTGTCGGGGACCACCACGGGACCAGATGGAACCCCCTGGCAGTGGACCGGTCAGAGAGCGCCAGCTCTGAATCGAGAAAGTGCCCCGAAGTGGGGGAAGCCGATTTCCTTGTTCAACGGAAGAGATCTGGCTGGTTGGAAAATGAAAGGACCGGACACGACGGTTTGGAAGGTTGAAAACGGAAACTTGTTAAGTCCTGGAAACGGTCCTGAACTGATCCATGATGCCAAGTTTGAAGATTTCAAGTTGCATGTCGAATTCAATTGCGGGGCGAATTCCAATAGTGGGATCTATTTACGCGGCCGCTACGAAGTCCAGGTGGAAACAGACTCCCTCGAGGAACCACCCAGTCATCACATGGGTGGCGTCTACGGTTTCCTAGGCGCTTCGCCTGAACTTCCCCGCAAGCCGGGAGAATGGCAGAGCTTCGATATCACGCTGGTCGGGAGATGGATCACCGTCGTCCAAAACGGCCAGACCATCATCGATAACCAGGAGATCCCAGGCATTACGGGTGGTGCCCTGGACAGCCACGAAGAACTGCCGGGCCCCATCTATCTTCAGGGAAGTGAAAAAGGGCTCGTAGCCTATCGCAGCATCATCATCACGCCTGCGAAGCAGTAGCAAGATCAACACGCACGGGGCGACCAATGACTCACTTCTTGCGCGACATTCTTCGCCAGCCGACGGAGTTACAGCGGACCATCGATTTTCTCATGGGCGTGGGCCGTCCCAGTTTGAATGCGGCGGCGGAG
>WNGC01003106.1_pt1 | contig 10145 bp, 11 predicted proteins | sample 5400051 | NCBI WGS metagenome assembly WNGC01 (sample SAMN13153368, study PRJNA577476) | soil metagenome | isolation source: 20 cm soil or saprolite under grassland replicate 2 | place: USA:California | collected 2016-06-15 | reverse complement strand
CGTCGACACCGGCGAGATCCGCCGGACAGCAGACCGCACGGCCATTCCGTTTTTCGCCGTGGACGCGGTCGTCGAGGTGCCGTACGGGGCATTTCCGCACGAATGCTACGGCCTCTACGAAGCCGACCTTGACCACATCGGGGCCTACGCGCGCCGGGTGGCCTCCGAGGGCACCGAGGCCGTCCGCGGCTACCTGCAAGACTATGTGTACGGTCCGGAAACGTTCGACGCGTATCTGGCGCTGTTCGGACCGTCCCGGCTCGACCGCGCGCGGCAGGCGGCGCGGGAGCTGACCCGGTAGCATGGAATACACGGCCTCCGAGCTCCTCGCGGTGACCTCGAGCCGCCTCCTCGCCGACCACAAGATCGTCTTCGCCGGGTTGGGGACGCCGCTGCTGGCCTCCGCGCTGGCGCGCGCCACGCATGCGCCCCACCTGACGATCGTCGTGGAAGGCGGGGTCATCGGCCTGGAGGCGCAGCCCGGGCGGCTCCCCATCTCGACCAACGAAATGCGCGCGGGCCGCCGCGCCGTGATGCTCCCGTCGATCACGGAGATCTTCCTCTACGCGCAGCGGGGGTTCTTCGACTACGGGTTCCTCGGCGGCGCGCAGATCGATCCCTACGGCAACATCAACACCTCCGTGATCGGCCCGGCGGAGCGGCCGCGGGTGCGGCTGCCGGGAAGCGGAGGCGCCTGCGACATCATCTCCCACTGCCGGGAAATCCTCATCGTCACGACGCACGAGCGGCGCCGGTTCGTGGAGCGCGTGGACTTCGTGACGAGCCCGGGGTACCTCACCGGCGGGGAGGCGCGCGCGCAGGCCGGGCTGATCTTTGGCGCGATCACGTGGGTCGTGACCGATCTTGCCCTGATGAGCTTCCACCCCGAGACCAGGCGCATGCAGGTCGATGCGCTTCAGGCCGGGGTGGAGGTGCAGCAGGTTCGGGACAACACGGGGTTCGACCTCGAGGTTCCCCCGAACCCCGCCCGGCTCTCACCTCCGGCCGAGACCGAACTGCAGATTCTCCGGCAACTCGATCCCGACCGGCTGTTTCTCGGCCCCATCGGGTGATCCCCGGGCGCGGTCAGATCAAGGCGAGGAGCCGGGCCTGCGCGTCGCGGGCAGGACTTCGGCGGATGCGCCAGGAAGGGCGGACCACCGACTGAGAAGGGGGTAGGCGATGAAGAAAATCCTTCTTCGCGTCTTTGATCAGCGTCCTGCTTTTGTCGTTCGCTGCGGCGACAACACCGACCGCGCCCTCGAGCGCAACTACGACAGCGGCCATTTTGGGGCGGTGATCGATCTATCGAAGCGCGCCGTGGTCGCGACCGTGACGGGGGTCGGCAACGATCCGTACGGCCTGACGATCCTCGGCACGCTATAATGCGGGGAAGGCGGGCGGCCCGCGGGGAGGAGGGGACTCAGATGAACTTTACGGTGGTCGGCGCCGGGGCGATCGGCGGGACGGTCGGCGCGCACCTCGTCCGCGCGGGCCACGATGTGCTCTTCGTCGACACGGTCGCCGAGCACGTGGAGGCAATCCGGCAGAACGGCCTGGCGATCGAGGGGCGCGCCCCCTTCACGGTGCGGGCGCGGGCGGTGACGGCCGCCGGGCTCGCCGGGGCGGTGGGCGGGCGGCGGCTGGACGCGGTCTTGCTGGCGGTCAAGGCCATGCACACCGCCGCGGCGCTCGATCCCCTCGTGCCCCTCTTAGGACCCGACAGCTTCGTCGTCTCGTTGCAGAACGGGCTCAATGAGAAGGTGATCGCCGCCCGCGTGGGGGCGGCCCGGACCGTCGGCGCGTTCGTCAACTTCGGCGCCGACTACCTGTCCCCCGGGCGCATCCTGTACGCCGGCGGCGGGGCGCTCTATCTGGGTGAGCTGGACGGACAGATCACCCCGAGGCTCGAGGGGCTGGGCAGCATCCTTCGCGCGGCCTTCCTCGAGAACACCACCCTCACCGAGAACATCTGGGGCTACCTGTGGGGAAAGCTCGGCTACGGCTCGATGCTCTTCGCCACAGCGGTCGTCGACGAGACGATCGCCGACGTGCTGGCGGACGCGGCGTCGCGGCCGCTCCTGGCCAACCTGGCGGGGGAAGTCGTCCGGGTCGCGGATGCCGAGGGTGTGCGCAGCGAGGGGTTCGACGGCTACGACCCCGACGCGATGCGGTTCGTCCGGCCCCGCAACTGGGCCGCCATTCACCAGAGCCTCGACCGGCTGGCGGCCTTCAACCGGGCGTCCCTCAAGCAGAAGAGCGGGGTTTGGCGCGATCTCGCGGTGCGCCACCGCCGCACCGAGGTGGACGACCAGATCGCCGTCATCGTCCGGGCGGCCGAGGAGCACGGGTGCCCGGCCCCGTTGAACCGGCGCCTCGTGGAGATCGTTCACGATCTGGAAGCGGGCCGGCGCTCGATGAGCGCCGCGAACCTCGATGATCTGCGCAGGCTCAACGAACAGGAATATTCCGAATCGCTCCAGGGGGGGCCGTCTCTTGCCGAGCAGCGTCCGCGCATCCGTTGACCGGAACCAGGAGGCGTTCCTGACGGACCTCCGGAGGTTTGTGGAGACCGAATCGCCGACCGTGGACAAGGCGGCGTGCGACCGGGCCGGCGGGTACCTCGCCGGATTGTTCGCGGAATACGCCCAGGCGGAGATCATCCGGCATCCGCAGCGGCGGTGGGGTGACCACTTCGAAGCGAGGGTGGGGAGCGGGGCGCGGCGGATCCTGCTCCTCGGCCACTTTGACACCGTGTGGCCGATCGGGACGATCGCGCGCCTGCCGTGCCGCGTGGACGGGGACCGCTTCACCGGACCCGGCAGCTTCGACATGAAGTACGGCGATCTCCAGGCCGCGTGGGGCCTGCGCCTCGTGGTGGAAGCCGGGGCGCTGCGCGACCGGACGTTCGTGTTCTTCGGCAACTCCGAGGAAGAGGTGGGCAGTCCCACCTCCCGCCCGATCATCGAGCGTCTCGCCCGCGAATCCGAGTGCGTCTTCGTCCTCGAGCCGTCCGTGGGGGCGGCGGGGGCGGTGAAACTCTGGCGGAAGGGCGTGGGAATGTATCGCCTCGAGGTGGAAGGCGTGGCGAGCCACGCCGGGGCCGATCCGGAGCAGGGCCGCAGCGCGGTGCTCGAGATGGCGCACCAGATCATCGATCTCCACCGGCTCAACGACGCCGCGAAAGGCACCACGGTGAACGTCGGCGTCGTGCGCGGTGGAACCCGGCCGAACGTCGTGGCGGCGCATGCCGAGGCGGAGATCGACCTCCGGGTTCGAACGGCGGACGAGGCCCGCCGGGCGGACGAGCGGATTCTGAGCCGGCCGACCTTCGTGAACGGCACCACGGTCCGCGCCCGGGGTGCGCTCAACCGCCCACCGATGGAGGAGACGCCGGCGTCCCGCCGTCTGTATGAGAAGGCGAGACGCCTCGCGGCGGAGGAGGAGTTCGATCTGCCGGCCGGCGGGACCGGCGGCGGCAGCGACGGCAACTTCACGGCCGCGCTCGGTGTTCCGACCCTGGACGGTTTGGGAGCGGTGGGGGACGGCGGGCACGCCGACCACGAGCACGTGCGGGTGTCCACCATCGCGCCGCGGCTGGCCTGGTTCACCCGGCTGCTGATGGAGGTGTAGGCGCCGGCGGTGAAGCGCGTGCAGACCCGGGGCGTCCGGTTGTGCTTCAAAGTCGTGGCGGGTACCGGGCGCTCACAGGCGGCGACGATGGTGCTGCGGCCCGGGCAGGCCACCGGCGGCGAGGACAACGTCCACCCGCGCTCGGATCAGTGGCTGCGAGCCGCTGGTGACCGTCAACGTCTACTCGCCCCCGGCCTATTGACCATCTGCCCGGTCAAAAGCTTAGATTGTGCGCGTTCACCCACCCAGCGCCCCGGACCGAGAGGAGGTCCGCTTCGGTATCCACATCAAAGGCGAGACCCGGCTGCTGCACTTCGACGATCCCGAGGCCCAGCGCCCGGCTGCGACGCCGGTGGGCCGCCAGGCTCCCAGGTCCGTAGGCCGGCCGGAAGGTGACGCCGGGGGGCACCAGCATGGCGTTCGTCCCGCCATCCTTCGACGGCGCGAGCGCGAGGGAGCGCGCCCGCCCCGCGGCCAGCAGTGCGATGATGTCCGCGGGGCGCAGGAACGGCAGATCGGCCGCCACGACGAGGATTCCGTGCGAGCTGCCGGCGAGGCGCAGACATGCCTCGGCCAGGGCCGTGTTCAGCTCCGGATGGGGATCGAGGATGGCCCGCACTCCCCACGCAGCCGCCTGCGCCTGGATGCCGGGATCGGGCGTCATGATGATGGTGTCCTCGACGCCCGGCACCGCCCTCAGGGTGGCGCACACGGTTCGCACGAGCGCGAGACTCAGCGTCGCTCTCGCGGGAGCGGACAGCACGCTTGCCAGCCGGCTCTTGGCGTCCGGAAGCGGCTTCTGGGGGACGATGGCGCGGACCCTCACGCGGTTTTCGCGGCCACCTCGACGCCGTGCCTCGCTGCGATGTCGATGAGCGCCCGAGCCAGCCGCCGCCGCCCGGCGGGGTCGGTCATCAAGGTGTCGGCGCACTCGACCGCCAGCGGCTGCGCAGGCGACTCGACAGCCGCCACGGTGTCCCGGAGCGTCCGGTCGCGGATATCCAGGACGAATGCATCGATGAATCGTCGGTACAGGGCGGCGACCGCTGCGGAATCCGCCCGCATCCCGAGCCCGCGCAGCATCTCCACCGTTGGACCTTTCACGGCGGTTCCGCCGATCAGAGGCGTCACCGCCATCCGCAGCGCGGAACTTGCGCTCAGCGCGACCCCCATTCCCGGAAGCGCCAGGATCGGGCCGATGCTGACCACCGGGTTGCTCGGGGAGATGATGATCATGGCGGAGGAGCGGATGGCATCGAGCACCTCGAGCGACGGACGAGCGTGTTCGATGCCCTCGAACTCGACGCCGGTGACCGGATCCCGCGCCCCTCGCCTCACAAAATACTCCTGAAACGGCAGGCGCCCCGCCGGGGTGCTCACGAAGGTCGCGACCCGGGCGTCGGTCATCGGCAGCACCCTCGGAACCACCCCCAGCGCCGCCGCCAGGGCGGCGGTGACCTCGGTTGGACGCCGCCCCTCCCGGAGCCACTGCGTTCGAGCGAGGTGCGTGGCCAGGTCGCGGTCCCCAAGCCGGAACCAGGTCGGCAGCCTGTAGCGTTTGAGCATCTCGAGGGCCGTCCACGTGTCCCCGTCGATCCCCCAGCCCCGCTCGTCGCTGGCCAGGCCGGCCAGCGTGTACAAGACGGTATCCACGTCCGGGGAGATGTGGAGGCCCAGATGCTCCCAATCGTCGGCGGTGTTGACGATGACGGTGAGCGTTGAGGGGTCGGCCAGCACGGCGGCGAGACCGTCCACCAGCTTGACTCCGCCCACGCCGCCGCAGAGGACTGTGATCACGCCGCACCGGTTACAGGAAGGTCACGATCGAGTCCAGGGGCTTGCGCGGCGGCACCGGCGGGGTGTGGGCGGGGTAGCCGACGGTCAGCAGCGCCTGAGGGGTGAAGGCACGAGGCAGCCCCAGGGCCCGCCGGACAATCCCGGGGCAGAATAAGGGGGCACAGCACCAACACGCGCCCAGGCCGCTCGCGGCGGCCGCGAGCAAGAGGTTCTGCACCGCGGCGGCCGCGCTCTGCACCGCCATGACCTGCTCCGCCGTCCTTCGGGCGCGATCGGGGTAGACATCCATCCCCTCCATCGTGTACCCGACGAGGATCAGCGCCGGTGCCTCGCCGAACCGTTTGAGCGAGAACCTCAGTTCCACCCGGATTGCCGCCTCGGAGGTCCCGCTGCGCTCCAGGTCGCGTTGCCAGCGGCGCGCCATGCGCTCGGCCAACCTCCGCTTGACCTCGGGGGAGGTGATGGCGACGAACCGGGTCGGCTGAGCGTTGTGGGCCGACGGCGCCTCGGTCGCGGCCTCCAGCAGGGTTCGGAGGACGCCGGCCGGCACCGGGTCGGACTTATAGAACCGCACGGTGCGCCGTGCGGTGAGCACGTCGGGGATTTTCAAGGCCCCGACCTCAGGGGACGTCATTGCGTAGAAAGGGTTCTCGCACGGATGGCGGGGCCCTGCCGCGGCCAGCCTGGCGCGTGGGATGGGACGCGCCTGCCGCGAGGGGCGTGAATCAGGATGTCCGCCGCAGGAAAGCGGAAAGCCGTCCGGCGAACCCCACCCGTGTGCACAATCGACGGAGTGTGATGGCGCCGAGGGGCCTCGTTACGGCCCCGCATGGTCTGGCCACGACCTCAGGTCTCAGGATCCTCCGGGAAGGCGGCAACGCGGTTGAGGCCGCGATTGCCGCCGCGGCGACGATCGCGGTCGTCTACCCCCATATGAATGCGATCGGCGGGGACAACTTCTGGTTGATCTACGACGCGGGCGCACAGCGCGTGCGGGCGTTGATGGCGTGCGGCGCCGCGGGCGCGCGCTGCACCATCGAGGCCTACCGGGCGGCCGGGCATTCGCGCGAGATCCCCCGCCGGGGCCCCCTGGCGGCGAACACCGTCCCGGGGGCGGTCGACGGATGGGGGGAGGCCTACGAGTATTCCCGGCGGTCCCTTGATGGCGGGAAGCCGTTCGAGGCCTTGCTCGCGGACGCGGTGCACTACGCCGAATCGGGGTATCCCGTCACGCCGGGCCAAGAGGCCTGGACGCGGGCCAGCATCGGCCCCGACTCCGGGCCGTTCGGTCACCTGGAGACGCTGGAAGGGTTCCGCCGAACCTTTCTCCGGCCCGACGGTTCGGCGTATCCGGCGGGGGCGCGGTTCGTCATGCCCGGGCTCGGCCGCACCCTTGCCGCCATCGGGCGGGAGGGGCGGGACGCGTTCTACCGCGGTCCCATCGCCGCCCAGGTGTGCGCGTACATCGAGGCCCGCGGCGGCCTCCTCACCGAGGGTGACTTCGCCGGCCACCGCAGCCGCTGGATCGATCCCATCCACGTGCGATACCGGGACTGGACGGTGTGCAATACGCCTCCCCCGACCCAGGGGTTGACGTCGCTCCAGTTGTTGAACATCCTTGCTCACTATCCGGTCGCGCGCTGGGGCGATCAGTCCCCGGACTACTACCACGTTATGGTCGAAGCGGCCAAGCAGGCGTTCGTCGACCGCGACGCCTGGATCGCGGATCCCGATATCCATCCCGTCCCCGTCGAGGAATTGCTTTCGGAGAGCCGCGGGCGGGCGCAGGCGGCCGCGATCGACCCGGCGCGGGCGCAGCCGCCGCGGACGATCGGGGCGGTGGGCCGCGATACGATCTGGCTCGGGACGGTCGACGCCTCGGGCAACGCGGTCTCGCTGATCCAGAGCATTGCGTTCGACTTCGGCTCGGCGGTCGTCGCCGAGGGGACAGGGGTCCTGCTGCAAAACCGGGGGGCGGCGTTCTCTCTCGATCCCACCCACCGCAACGCGCTGGCGCCCGGGAAGCGCCCGTTCCACACGCTCAACCCCGCGATGGCTCTGCGCGATGGCCGCCCCGAACTGATCTATGGGGCGATGGGAGGGGAGGGGCAGCCCCAGACCCAGGCCGCCGTCCTGACCCGGGTCCTCGACCTGGGGATGGACGTGCAGGCCGCGATCGCCGCGCCGCGCTGGCTCTACGGACGTCACTGGGGGCTTCCGACCACAAAGCTGTCGCTCGAAGCTCGGGTGCCGGATGCCGTGGCCGAGGAACTCGCCCGGCGCGGGCACGATGTGCGGATCGTCGGCGCCTGGGACGACCGCATGGGACACGCGCAGGCCATCTGGATCGATCCACGGAACGGAATGCGCCACGGGGGCGCCGACCCTCGCGGCGACGGCCTCGCGGCCGGGTACTAAGGCCGGAAGGTCACGCATGACTGCAGTGCCGGGAGCGCCGGTGATGTCGAGGGCGACGCAGGTGGGACGGGCTCACCGGGTGGTGGTCGCCGGGATGTGCGCCGCCGCCGCCTTCCTCATGATGGCGGCCATCAGGATCCCTCTGCTTCCCCAGGCGCCGTTTCTCACCTACGACCCCAGCGACGCGGTGGGGCTGCTTGTGGGGGTCCTCTACGGCCCGGCCACCGGCGCGATGGTCGTCTTCATCAAAGACATCCTCTTCCTGCTCTTCCTGGCGAAGGGCCCCTTTGGGCCGGTGGCCGACTTCATCGCGGCGGGCACCTTCGTCGCGGTGACGGCGTGGGCGTTTCGGCGGGGAAGCGGGCCGGTGTCGTCCCGCCTGCTGCGGGCGGCGGTCCTCGGCACCGCCGCTCGGGTCCTCGTGATGATCCCCGTGAACTTCCCCATTCTCACCCTGCAATTCGGGATGTCTCCGGCGCGGGTCGTCCGGCTGCTCTGGTCCGCGATCGTCCCGTTCAACGTGATCAAAAGCGCGATCAACGCCGGGCTCGCCCTCGTGATCGCCGAGCCCGTTGCGCGCTACGTGGCGCCCCGGCTTGTCTCGGCGCCGGCGCCGGATGCCGTCCCTAGAAGCCCATCGTGTTGATGCGCTCGGGCTCGATGCGGATGGTGATGCGGTTCTGGGGGGTGTCGGTCGGGGGATACTGATACGGCCGTCCGTGGTACCGCTGCGAGAGCCGGTCGATGTCCTTGGCTCCGCTCTCGCGGTCGAACTTCACGACCTTGCCCTGGATCTGGACATACTTGTACGGGTTCTCGCGGTCGAGGATCGCGAGCGCCACACCATGGTTGGCCTCCATGTTCTTCAGCTTGGTCCGGCCGGCGCTCGTGTTGATGAGAATGTGGCCATCGGCAAGCATGAACCAGACCGGGGTGGCCTGCACCCTGCCGGACGGCGATTGGGTGGCGAGGACGGCAAAGTGCGGCTTGTCAAGGAAGGTCTTCACTTGGGTTGGGATCTGGGCTGCCATTCTCTCTCTCCTCCTTCGCTTCACGGATGTTTCCATCATAACACGATGACACCAGATGATTTTGATCCGTAAGTAACTCTCCGCGACGCCTCGGACTCGATTCGCGCCACCAGACCACGGCAAGATTCGCGAGTCCTGACAACGACGACATCGCCGCTAACCGCCATAGCCTTTTAGCAACTACGCCACCCCCCGGCCGAAAGCGCGTTCGGGGGTATGTGGGGCACAGCGGCTTGAATCGAAAGACATAGCCCGAGATCCTTCCTTTGAAGGATAGTATCCGATTGTATCATCCGATACGTTCTGATGAGTAGCCATTTTCCTCAGTCGCGTCGCCTGTTCCGTCATGTGGTCAAGAAAGGCACAGGCCCGGAAGGGCCCTGGAGAGGGGGAGAAATCAATGGCATTACGCTCGGTGAAATCGCTGATCGCTGTTATCCTCATGCTTGGGGCTGGACTTGCCGTGGCGCCCACGCCTGCGGCCCCGGCCCCGGCCTCGGCTCGGGTGATGGAGGTGCTGGATTGGCAGGTCATCGGAACTGGAACGGGGTCCTGCCCAACGTCCACCACGGGTATCATTGTTTGCACCTTTAGCGGCAACGCGACCGGGGACAAAGTCGGCAGCAGCAAATATAGTGTGAGCGTCACAGCAACACCAAGCTCGACTCTCATAGAGGATAATGGGTCGGGCGGAGAGTGTGCCATCGCTTCGGGCTCAGGGACGGTCACCGCGGCCGATATGAGTGTCGTCGGCTTCAACACTGTGGGCTTGCTCTGCCAGGAAGGTGCCGCGTCGAGCACGGCTGTTCACTATAACGGAACGTATCGCATCACTCCTGTAAATTCGTCGGGCGCAGCGTCGTCGGGCCGCTTCGCAGCCGCCGTCGGGGGAGGAAGCCTCGTAGGCACCCTCACGATACCATCCACTGGCATCGGGGTGTCCTTTGTCAAGATCGACGGGACGATCAACTTCTAGTCCGATCCGCCCCACGCGGGGCGTCCACGTGACCCTGTAACATCCGGGCGCGCCCGTGAGGGTGCGGGCGCTCCCGACGCCGTTGCTGCCTGGCCGCTCACGCCCTCGCCATACGGGCACGGGGGGAGACGCAGGGGAGCGTTGTTCCGTATCCCGTCCCAGACCCCGGCCCCGCGATGCACCCGAATGAACGCCCCCGCCGATCGTCCGGATAGCCCTGAACCGGGCGAACTCCCGCTGGCCCCCCCGACGTCCACGGATTATATATATAATGGTACGCGGATGGCCTG
>WNGC01022490.1_pt1 | contig 10154 bp, 8 predicted proteins | sample 5400051 | NCBI WGS metagenome assembly WNGC01 (sample SAMN13153368, study PRJNA577476) | soil metagenome | isolation source: 20 cm soil or saprolite under grassland replicate 2 | place: USA:California | collected 2016-06-15 | reverse complement strand
GTCGCGTGCCATTTCTCGATCATCCGCTCGCGGAATTTGCGGCGGCGCTGCCCGACCGCTTGAAGCTGCGTGGACGGACAACAAAGTACGTTCTCCGCGAGGCGATGCGGGGAACGCTCCCAGCGGCGATCCTCGAGCGGCGGAAGATGGGCTTTCCGGTGCCCGTTGGGCGCTGGTTGCGGGGGCCGTATCGCTGGCTCACCGACGAATACGTGCTCGGCGAGCGCACGGCGGCGCGCGACCTGTTCGAGCCTGCCATCGTTAGGCAACTCGTCGAGGCGCACCAGCGTGGTGAGAATCACACCGAGCGTCTCTGGTCGCTGATCAATCTCGAGATCTGGCAGCGCATCTTCCTCGACGGGGAGGACGCGCAGCACGTCCTTGCCGACGGCCAGCGAGGGGTCGTGCCGCGCACCATAATGGCACAGCCGCGCCGCCTCCGCGCGGGAATGGCCTAACGTGCATATTCTCTGGCTCAAGACCGAGCTTCTCCATCCACTCGACAAGGGTGGACGGATCCGCACGTACCACATGCTTCGCGAGCTCGTCCGTCGCCATCGCGTCACGTATCTGACTCTCGATGACGGCCGCGCCAGCGCCGATGCAATCGAGCGCGCGAAGGAGTATTGCACGGATCTGGTGCGCGTCCCGATGCGCCAGGCTGCGAAGAGATCGCCCCGTTTCTACTGGGAGCTGGTAAGCGTGAGATCTCGCGCATCATCGACGGCGAGTCGATCGATCTCGTCGTCTGCGATTTCCTGTTTCCCGCGGTCAACGTGCCAGAACAGTTGCCGGTTCCCGCGGTGCTGTTTCAACACAACGTGGAGGCGATGATCTGGCAGCGGCATGCGGCCGTCGCCTCCCAGCCATTGCGACGCGCCTATCTCCATCGACAGTGGCGTCGGATGTATGCATTCGAACGAGCGCAATGCCGGCGCTTTGACCACGTCGTCGCTGTGTCCCCTAAAGACGTGGCGTGGTTCGTCCGAGAGTACGGTGTGCGCCGGGCTTCGCACGTGCCGACGGGCGTGGACACCGGCTATTTTCGGCCGACGCGGACATCAAGCGTCGATGCCAATGGTGTGCTCTTCACCGGCTCCATGGACTGGATGCCCAACGAAGACGCCGTCACGTACTTCGCCGATGCAATACTGCCGCGTGTGGAGGCTGAGGTCCCCGGGGTAACGCTGAGCATCGTCGGGCGCAATCCATCACCGTCCCTGCTCGCCCTCGCGCCGCGGCATCCGCGAGTCCGAGTGACCGGAACCGTGCCAGACGTACGGCCGTACCTCGAGGAGGCGCGTGTCTTCGTGGTCCCGCTCAGAATCGGCGGTGGCACGCGGCTCAAGATTTTCGAGGCAATGGCCATGGAGATGGCGATCGTCACGACGTCGGTCGGGGCGGAAGGGCTACCGGTGCGTGATGGTGAGCATCTACTCATCGCCGATACGCCCGAGGCATTCGCCGCCGCTGTCACCAGACTACTCCGAGATCCGGATTACGCCGCCGCGCTCGGAACCCGTGCGGCGGAACTGGTTCGCTCGCGGTTTGGATGGGACCAGGCAGCAGAGCAGTTCGCTGACATCTGCATGCGAACTGTCGATCCACCGGCGCGGCAACCGCGGACATTGGTGCACTCCCGATGACGACAACTGTCAGTGTATTCGGCTTGGGCTATGTGGGCTGCGTTTCGGCGGCCTGCCTTGCCAACGAAGGATTCGACATCATCGGTGTCGATGTGAACGTGGCGAAGGTGACGCTCGTCGCCAGTGGGCACCCGACGGTGGTCGAGGAAGGCATCGAGCCGCTGATGTGTAGCATGGTCCAGGCTGGGCGTCTCCACGCGACAATGCATGCAGCGGAAGCGGTCCGTCACAGTTCGATTTCCCTAATCTGCGTCGGCACACCGAGCCAGGCCAACGGAAGCCTCAATCTGTCGCACGTTCAGCGCGTCGCCGAACAGATCGGGCACGCACTTCGAGAAAAGGAGGAGCATCACATCATCGCGTTGCGCAGTACCGTGCTGCCCGGCACGACCTCCAGCACACTCATTCCCGCTCTGGAGAGCGCATCCCACAAGCGCGCCGGACGCGATTTCAGTGTCTGCATGAACCCAGAATTCCTCCGGGAGGGCACTTCACTCCGCGACTTCTACAATCCGCCCTTTACGGTCATCGGCGCCGCGGACGAAAGCTCCGGCCATCAGGTCGCGCAGCTGTATGCCGGTCTCAGGGCACCCGTGCACATCACGCCCATCGGCGTCGCCGAAATGCTGAAGTACGCTTGTAATTGCTTTCACGGCCTGAAAGTCACGTTCGCGAATGAAATCGGCAATCTTTGCAAGACGCTCGGCACGGACAGTCACGAGGTGATGCGTCTCTTCTGTGAGGATACGAAGCTCAACATCTCACCGAGCTACTTGCGGCCGGGTTTCGCTTTCGGCGGCTCCTGCCTCGGCAAGGATCTGCGGGCACTTGTCTATCGCGCCAAGGAGCTCGACGTAGATGCTCCGGTGCTGTCGGGTGTTCTCGAGAGCAACCGGAAGCAGATACTCAAGGCCTTTGAAATGGTGCACAGCACCGGACGGCGGCGCGTGGGAGTGCTCGGGCTGAGCTTCAAGGCTGGAACAGACGACTTGCGCGAGTCGCCAATTGTCACGCTCGTCGAGATGTTGATCGGAAAGGGTCTCGCACTATCTGTCTACGATGGGTTTGTCTCGCAGGCGGGCCTGATCGGCGCCAATCGTGAGTACATCGAGCGAGAGATTCCACACATCTGGTCGCTCATGCGCGGCAGCATTAGTGAAGTACTGGAGTCCTCCGATGTCATCGTTATCGGCAACGACGCAGCTGAGTTTCATGAGATTCAGCCTCTTCTCAATGCCGACCACATCGTCATCGATCTTGTCCGTGCATTCGGACCGCGCGCCAGCGACAATGGGCACTATCGAGGGATCTGCTGGTAAGCACACCGTCGGTCCGCTCGCGTAAGGGCGTTACTAGCGTAGCACCTCGCGATAGAGGAGCAGCGTAGCCCCGAGATTCTCCTCACCGATTGCCGGGTCGGCGGCAACGCCTGCCGACCCGCGAGCCCTCGGAGGAAGCGCGAGCTGCTCCACGATGGCATCGGTCAGGGCACTGACGTCGCCCACCGGCACGAGTCGCACCCCGCCCGGTCGCATGCCATTGTCAGTGGCGATGACAGGAGTTCCGAGCCCGAGTGCTTCCCGGACGGAAATGGCATCGCCATCGTAATGCGTGGTACGAAGGAACAGATCGCTCCGCGCAACGGCTGAAAGTGTCACCGGATGAGGGAGGTCGCCGGCGAGCAGCATATGCTCACCATACGACTTACCCGAGATCAGAGAGCGCAGCTCACTCATCAAGCTGCCCGAACCAACGACGAGTATTCCGGCGGCGGGGTGCCGTTCGCGAACGGCGCCGAGCGCTTCGAGCTGCAGCGGGATATCGTATTCCGGCTCGAGCCCGCTGACGCTGACAATGAGCGGCTGGTGCGTCGCGGCGAAACGTGCGACCGCCGGCGGGAGATCGGCACTCGTGAGATCCGCGAGCGTCCCGGCGGGCACGGCATGCGGTGGAATGAGGCGGACTCGCTCAGGAGCGCAACCGACGCGATGAAAGAAATCGACCAGTTCCTGATTGACCGCGATCTGCCGATCGAAACGACGCAGGACAAAACCGCGGAAGGAGAATGGCCGAGCGCTTTGCCCCTCTGCCGATCTGGGATAGCCGCCTGAATGAAAAGTCAGGATGACCTTCGCCCAAGGGAGCGCGGAGCAGACAAGACCAAGGAACAAGAGACGGCTCGAGAGATCTCCGCCGATATGGAGGTGAATCACCTCGTACCGGAGACGCAACAGCAGTCGCAACACTGCGATGCCGTTACGCGGGAAGTAGACGTCGTCGCTATCGCCTCGCTGGTATCGAGTGAGGTTGACGACCGCGCACGTGACGCCACGGCGCCGGAGGAAATCCCGCAATGCGACGAGATTGGTTTGCACTCCGCCCCACGGCGGGGGATAGGGGCCGAGAAGCAGAACCCGCAGCGGACGCTCCGATTCTCGCGCCCCTGTGCGCGGCGAGCGAGCGGCAGGCCTAACGGTCGTCTCGGGAAGGGAAACGGGCAAGCGCAGTATTATCGAGGCCTCGCCTCGCGCTTGGCATATGCGGGTGCGTCCACGAGACGAGGCGTGGCCGCTGCCCGTTGAAGACGAAGTGCAGCAGCTCCTTCACGGGTTCGTGAAAGAGGTATAGTCCATAGGCGATTGCGCCTAACGCAATCAGAGGTCGCACGCTGAAGAACTTACCAATCGGCCCGTCAGGATGTGAAACCGCGAGGAGCACGAGCACGACGTAGAAGACAGACGTGAGCGTGAAGCCGATCGATGACATTTGGAATGTGTCGAGCGCCCAATCCGCCTTCGTGAAGGCGAGCAACATCATTCCGAGGATCAGACCCACCAGATAGAGCCATCGACGACGGTGGACCAGCCAACGTGCTCCTCGTCGATCACGAACGAGCCACGCGGCACCAATGCCGAGCATGAACGCGTCTGCTCGCGCGGGCATGAGCACCAACGTCGCGCGTGGATCCAAGGGTGTCGCCATGTACAGCACAATGCGCAAGATCAAGGCGCCGACGACTGCGACGGCAATCAGCAGTGGGAGTCGCGGCGGCGACAGTTTCCTGATCACTGCTGGAGCAACGAGGTAGAACTGTTCCTCCGTGGCGATGGTCCAGGTCACCAGGAGCCAAGACGAAGTGAGGTGACGGCCCAGCGCGACCCAAATATTCTGGGTCAGCGTCATGTAAACGAAAGCTGGAACCGGCGGGCCGGTCAGCGGAAAGAAGGGCGTGGTGAGCCAGTAGAGCGCAATGATCACCGCGTAGAGCGGCAAAATTCGATACGCACGCCGGATGTAAAATGTCCTGTAATAAGTCGGAGACTCCCGCGCCTCGAGAAGAATGCCGCCGATGAGAAAACCGGACAGGATGAAAAAAAGGTCGATTCCCGTCCATGTGAGACGCGTCAGGCTCAAGACGTACGCCGGGATCGAACCTCGTGCGAACTCTCCATCGACGTTGTAATAGTGGAAGAAGATAATGAGCAGAATGGCGAAGCCGCGGATACCGTCGAGGGCCGCAATCCGCGGCTGGTCGAGTAGCGGTTGGTGAGGCTCTTTCAGCGGGGCCGCTGTCGCCTGTTCCAGCGCTGCGTCGCGTGGCTGAGTGGAAGTCATCGGTCAGGTTGATGGTCCGCGAGCGGCTCGCGTTCGCGTTAGCGCTGCCGATTTCGTGCCAGGGTACACCCCGACGCCCCGCTTCGAGACGCTGGAGGGACACATGCCGGCGAGGCGGAGCGACCGCGCGTGGAGGCGTGAAGCGCAACCAATTTCTCATCCGTGCAAACGGATGAGGCTTCATTATTGCTCTACGATGAGGCGGTTGGCACCGCTCCTGCGCATCACACGCCGTGAGCAGTCTCGTAAAGTCCACCAGAGTGAAACCCGACGATGGGTATACGCGATCAGCTGCCGCCGGCACTCGAGCGGGCGAGCAGGATTCCACGGGAAACCGGCCAACGCCCTGCCGTCCCGAACGACCGCCGCCGGATAAGGCCGAGGCGCTCACGGCGCGTGCGCCGTTCCGGCACCTAACGACGCGATGCCGTGGGCCGGATCCGGGCATTTCTCGAAGACGACATTCCCGATATCGTCGCGCTCCGTCAGAAGACGTTCAAACATTCTGATCGCGCGACAACCTCAGAGCTCGCGTCCTACATGCGAGAGATGTTCTTGTCGGGGCCGTGGCATGACGAGACGATGCCGTCGCTTGTATACGAGAATGCGTCAGGCAAACCCAGCGGCTTTGTGGGTGTCTTTCCGCGGCGAATGCTGCTCGACGGAGAGCCAATCCGAGTCGCTGTCTTCACGCAGTTGATGGTCGATCCCGCTTGCCAGGGCGTCGCATCGCCAAGGGGACCGGTGCCAAGGTGGCGCTCTTATACAGTCTAACCTGGACGCGGCCGTTGCGTCCGTGGCGTTATGCAGTCGCGGGTGTCGGACGGAGCAATGTCCAGCGCGCCGTGCGGGTAGCGGCACGGCCATTGGTAGCGCTAGGCGACGCGACGGCGACACGCTTGCCGCAGAGCCCTTTTCTGCAGGTCAAACCAACGGCGGCAGCGGCAGGGCTTCCAACCCGTGATGTCGTCGAACACTGGGCATCCATGACGCGAAGCTACCGGCTCGTTGGGAACGTGGACGAGCCGACAATGGAATTCGTGCTACACAATGCAGCGCGAAAGTCCGAGTTCGGCGCGCTGCAGCGCGTGCTGGTCCGCGACGCGTCGGGTGCGCCCGTTGGGTGGTACATCTACTATGCGAAAAAGAAGGATATCGGTGAGGTGGTAGATGTCGCGGCCGCGCCAGACAAGTACGGTGACGTGCTCGATCACTTGTTCTACCATGCGTGGGAGCGCGGTCTGATCGCGGTTCGTGGCCGCCTAACGCCGCGTGAGCTCCCGGTGCTGACAGAGAAACGTTGTGTGCTCGAGAGCCGAGGGCCATGGACCGTCGTGCACTCGCGAAGACGCGAAGTCATCGAATCGATAGACGGCGGCGAAGCACGCCTCTCACGGCTCGACGGCGAGTTCTGGATGACCTTCTGACTCAAGTTCAACGAGGCCAAGCGGAATGCTTCAGAAAGTAGTGGAGTCGCTGCGTACGATTCGCTCCGAAATGCTGCTGCCGCCGATGGCGCGGGCAGAGCGCCGGTTGGACTTGAACGCCGGCATGAAGGACGATCCCGGAATTGAAGCGGCGCTGACTCTCGCCGCCGCTTGGCTGTGTCGCGCTCAGGATTGCTCGCTCTCGATGGATGGTGGCGTGGCGCGACACTTCAGCCTCGTCAGCGGCTGGAGCGAATCGTACCCGGAAATCACGGGCTACGTGGTGCCGACGATGGTAAGCGTCGCCGCGAAATGCGGTGACGAGTCGCTGCGTGGGCGCGCACGGCGCATGGTTGATTGGCTCGTGTCGATTCAATTACCAGGCGGGGGCTTCCAGGCGGGAACGATCGGCGCGCGCCCCCGGGTGCCGACGATTTTCAATACGGGCCAAATCCTCCTCGGGCTGGCGACGGGCGTGCGAGAGTGGGGCGAGCAATACCGGCGCTCGATGCACAAAGCCGCTCAGTGGCTCGTCGCCTCGCAAGATGGCGATGGCTGCTGGCGGCGATTCGAAAGCCCATTCGCCACGCCAGGGGAAAAGACGTACTACACACACGTCGCATGGGGACTTTTCGAAGCCGCACGCATCGATCCAACGACGCCTTACGCGGAAGCGGCGCTTGCCAATATCCGCTGGACGATCAGCCAGATGCGTCCGAACGGCTGGTTGGACCAGTGCTGCCTCGACAACCCGACGGCGCCGCTCACGCATACCCTGGGCTACGCGTTACGTGGGATGGTGGAAGCGTATCGGTTCACGCAGCACGCGGATCTGCTGACCCACTGCCAGCGTACAGCCGACGGAGCACTCAGCGCACTGCGCAGCGATGGATTTCTCCCTGGCCGCGTCGACGCGAACTGGCGCGGCACCGTGAGCTGGACATGCCTAACGGGTAGCCTGCAGATCGCGATCTGCTGGCTGCTGCTGTATCAGTTCACCGGAGACGAACGATATCGGCACGCTGGATGCGACGTCAACCGATTCGTTAGGCGCACCTTGCACGTGGACGGAAGTCCCGATGTTCGCGGCGGCATCAAGGGCTCCTTTCCCGTGTCCGGCGACTACGGAAAGTTCGAGTACCTGGCGTGGGCCTGCAAATTCTTCATCGACGCAAACCTTCTCGAGCAAGAGGTTGTCAGGCGGTGAGCGAAATCGCGGTTGAGTTTCACGCGGGCCTATGCCGCCTCGCGGCGTGGATTCGGAGGTCAGCCGTGGGTCCTCGGCGTCGGGGAAGCGGGACGCATGTCGGCCGCATGCCTGGCGTACATGCGCTCGGGCCATCTTACTCGCTCGCTCGAGATCATCTCGCTTCCAGAGTTGCGGCGCCCCGATTCGTTCTGGCAGGCGCTGCTCCAGTTCTGCCGGAAGCAACGGGTCGAAGAGCTCCGCGTCCACAGTTACGGATCGACGACCGCCATGATTCCGCGCCTCGTTGGCGAGCGGGCGCGTACGGATCGCTGTGAATACGTTCTTGATTTGCAGTCACGCGAGCTCGAGGACGGCCTTTCCGGAGATCATCGTCGAAACATCGCGCGCGCCAGGAAAAGGGGTCTCACCGTTCGCCGTGCCGCCGATCGTGAGGCATGCGAAGCGCACACCGCTATGATCCTTGCCTCGATGGAGCGGCGTCAGCACCGCGGCGAATCCGTACCACTCGACTTTCGTCATGAGGAATTTCTCGCCATTACGGCGACGGGCGCAGGCGAGTTGTTCCAAGCGGTCGACGATCGAGAGATCGTCTCATCCATGCTCCTCCTGCGCGCAGCGCGAGGCGCCTACTCCCAAACGATGGGGACGAACGCGACAGGCATGAAATCAGGCGGTTCTCGTCTCGTGATATTCGAAGCGGCGAGGATGCTCAAAGAGGAAGGGCTCGAGGTTCTCAACCTTGGCGGTGTCAGCGAAGAAAATCCGGGTCTGCGGGAATTCAAGGCCGGCTTCGGCGCGCGAATGATCAACCTTCAGGCCGCCGAATTCTGCTTCGCGACCTCGCTAAAACGGTCCATGATTGGTGCAGCGCGCGCTCTGCGGTCCGCGCTCGACACAACGCGTGCGGCACTTGGACGGAATCGGCCCGGAGTCGAAGAAGCGCAGCGGAGCGGAGCAGCGCGATGAGACGGCCAAAATTACTGCACGTCGTCGGCGCTCGTCCCAACTTTCCCAAACTGGCGCCGGTCCATCGCGCGGCCAGTGCTCGAGGACTCGATCAGTTCGTGGTGCATACCGGGCAACCCTACGACGAAAGTCTCTCGGCGTCGTTCTTTCGCGATCTCGGTATCTGTGAACCGGATGTCAATCTGGCCGTAGGCTCGGCGACGCACGCCGTGCAGACCGCTCGGATCATGGAGCGAATCGAACCCGTGCTCGCGCAGGAGACGCCAGATTGGGTCGTCGTTTACGGCGACGTGAATTCGACGGCGGCAACGAGTCTCGTCGCCGCGAAACTCGGCTTGCCGTTGGCACATGTCGAAGCAGGACTTCGTAGCTATGACCGATCGATGCCCGAGGAAATCAACAGGCTCGTGACTGATCGGCTGGCCGATCTGCTGCTCACGCCGTCGCGCGATGCGGATGAAATACTGCGTTGCGAGGGCGAACCGGCGAGTGAAATCGTCTTCGTCGGCAATGTGATGATCGACAGTCTGCACTTCGCGCTGAGTGCTGCTCGGCAGAGCGGCTTCCGCGCCCGGGTCGGTGCGAACGATTGCACCGTCGTTGTGACGCTCCATCGTCCATCCAACGTGGACGATCCTCAGCGACTGCTGGCCATCGTGAGCGCGCTGCGGAAGATCGCCGGAGAGCGACCGGTGATGTTCCCGATCCATCCGCGCACCGAACAGCGCTTGAAAGAGCTCGGCGCTTGCCTCGGGGCGGTGCAGGTCCTCAAACCAACCGGGTATTTGGAGATGCTGGACCTGGTCGACGGTGCTTTCGCGGTGGTGACCGACTCCGGCGGTCTGCAAGAAGAAACGACCGCGTTGGGCATTCCCTGCCTAACGGTGCGCGAGAACACCGAGCGTCCGATCACGATCGCCGAAGGGACGAACCGGCTGGTGCCCGACCCGCGAGACCTCGCCACACACCTCCGCGCGCTGAAGCGGATGCCGTTAGGCCGCGTACCGGAAGGATGGGACGGCCGAGCGGGAGAACGAATCGTTTGCGCTCTAGTCGAGCGCAGTTCGTAGCGTCGGCTGCCGCGAAGCGGGCGCGCGTTGGACCGCGTCAGCAATTGCGTCTAGGAGACGGCACGCTTGGGTGCGACGGCTGAAGCGGCCGTCTTGGGAGATACGTGTGGGTCGTATCCCGTTGCGATGTTGGAGCACGCGTTCGCGAATGACGGCTGTCAGACCATCGACGTCCTCCGGCGCTACGACATCGGCGCCGCTGCCCTCGAGTAACAGACCG
>WNGC01006453.1_pt1 | contig 10154 bp, 8 predicted proteins | sample 5400051 | NCBI WGS metagenome assembly WNGC01 (sample SAMN13153368, study PRJNA577476) | soil metagenome | isolation source: 20 cm soil or saprolite under grassland replicate 2 | place: USA:California | collected 2016-06-15 | reverse complement strand
CTCCGGGAGCTCGAAGCGGCGGCGGACTTCCGCCGGGCGCTGCGCCTCGGCTTCTGGTACGGCCTGGTGTCGCAGGGGCTCGTGTTGTACTGGCTCGTGGTCGCCCTGTGGCACTTCACGCCGCTGTCGGCCCTCGGGTATCTCGCCACGATCGCGATCTACGGACTCTGGACGGCGGGGCTGTTCTGGCTCCTCGTCCGTCTGCGCACGTGTTTCTCCGGTGCCCCCCTGTGGGCGCTGTTCCCGATCGTCTGGACCGCCGTGGACTGGGCGATCGGTCACCAAGGTGACATCCGGTTTCCCTGGCTCGGGCTCGGCACCTCGCTCGCCGACGCACCGATCCTGGTGCAGTGGGCGGACCTCGCGGGCGCGCGGGGCGTGACACTCTGGGTCGCGTGGTGCAACGTGATGCTGGTCGACGCGCTTCTCGTGGGGCGGGAGCAGGGAGCGGGGAGCGGTTCGATTCGGTGGCGACCGCTCGTCGCGGTGCTCGGCACGGTGGTCCTGGCGTGGAGCTACGGGGCGTGGCGCGAGCGCATGCTGCCCGTGCGCACGGTCGGAATCGTGGGGCTGGTGCAGCCGAACGTGGGGTTCCGCGAACACTGGAACCCGGCGTACCAGGACAGCATCATGGCCGACCTGCTCGCGCTGGCGCGCCAGCTGGAGGACAGCGCCCGCCTCGACCTGCTGATCTGGCCCGAGGCCGCGGTGCCCAACTACTTCGTGAGCCGCCCGGACTGGGATCCGATGATCGCGCGGCGCGCGCGTGAGGCCCGCACGCCGCTCCTCACCGGCGGGCTCGATGCGGTGACGTATCCCGACGGCTCGTACGATTACTACAACGCCGCCTTTTTCTACGACTCCACCGGTGACCGGACGGCCTATCCGGTCTACCGCAAGCACTACCTCGTCCCGATCGTCGAGCGCGTACCGTTCGTGCCACCCCGCTGGTTCCACTTGAAGTGGTTTGGCGGGTTCGGCACGGGACGTGTGTTCCCGCTCTACCCGACCGCGGTCGGCCGGTTCGGCGTGCTCATCTGCTATGAGTCGATCTTCGCCGACCTGGCGCGCGACTACCGGCGCCAGGGAGCGGTCTTTCTCGTCAACATCACCAACGACGCCTGGTACGGCCGTACGGCCGGCCCCTATCAGCACTTGAGCCACCTGGTGATGCGGGCGATCGAGACGCGCGCGGGGATCGCCCGTGCGGCGAACTCCGGCATCTCGGCCACGGTGGACCCGTTGGGCCATGTGCACGATGCGACCGGACTCGAGGTCCGGGCGGCCGAGGCGAGCCGGCTGGTCACGAGCGACGTGCGCACCCTCTACGTCCGGCTCGGCGACTGGGTGGGGACGTTGGCGGTGATCGCGACCCTGGGGTTCGCGGGCGCGCTGTTGGTAGCGGGATGGAGATCAAGGCGCCTCCGCGTTGGGGCGGTGCGGCCGTGAGGATCGGGGTCGACGTCGGCGGCACCTTCACCGACCTCGTCGCGGTCGCGGCCGACGGCGCGATCGCCGTCCGCAAGGTCGCGACGACGCCGGAGGATCCGGCGGAGGCGATGTTCCGCGCGATCGAGCCGCTGTCGGCCCCCGTGGAGCTCCTGGTGCACGGCACGACGATCGCGACCAACGCGCTGCTCGAGCGGCGCGGGGCGCGGGTGGTGCTCGTCACCACGCGCGGCTTCGAGGACCTGCTCTGGCTCAGGCGACAGGACCGGGCTGCGCTGTATGACCTGGCGCGCGATCATCCCCCGCCGTTGGTCGCCCGGCCGGACGTTGTGGGGCTCACCGAGCGCATGGGGCCGGCGGGCGTGCAGGAGCCGCTGAGCGACGCCGAGGTAGCGCGCGTCGTCGCGGCGGTGCAGGCGCTGGCTCCGGAATCGGTGGCGGTCGCGCTGTTGTTCGCGTTTCGCCACCCCGAACACGAGCGGCGCATCGCGGCGGCGCTGCGCGGGGCCGTCGGGGACGTGCCGGTCGCCGCGAGCCACGAGGTGCTTCCCGTGTTCCGCGAATTCGAGCGCTTCAGCACCACGACGGTCGAGGCCTACCTGCGGCCCAAGGTCTCCACATACCTGGCGCGGCTCGATCGGGAGGCGCGGTCTCGCGTCGGGACGCTGCGTATCATGACGTCGGCGGGCGGGACGCTGGCGCCGCCCGCGGCGGCGTGCCGCGCGGCCGCGCTCGCGTTGTCGGGCCCCGCGGGCGGTGTGGTGGGGGCGCAGCTCGTCGGTGCCGCGGTCGGGCTGTCGGAGCTGCTGACGCTCGATATGGGCGGCACGAGCGCCGACGCAAGCCTCGTGACGGGCGGTACGGCGGTGCACGACGGCACGGGGGCGGTCGCGGGCGTCCCGCTGGCGCTCCCCGCGATTCTGATCGAGACGGTGAGCGCCGGTGGAGGCAGCATCGCGCGCCTCGACGAGGGCGGCGCGCTCAAGGTGGGGCCGGATTCGGCCGGCGCGGTGCCCGGGCCCGCGTGCTATGGACGTGGCGGCACGCGCCCGACGGTCACGGACGCCTGCCTCGTGCTCGGGTGGCTCGACGCCGCCACGCCGCTCGCCGACGAGCTCCGGCTCGATCCCGGCGCGGCCGAGCGCGCCGTCGCGGCCCTCGGCGCGGGCGCCGGGAGCGATCACACGACGATCGCCTCCGGCATCGTCGCAGTCGCGAGCGCCCTGATGGCTCGGGCCCTGCGGCGCGTGAGCGTGGCGCGCGGGCTCGACCCGCGGCGCATGGCCCTGGTGCCGTTCGGCGGCGCCGGCCCGCTGTTCGGCTGTGCGCTCGCCGACGCGCTCGGCATGCGCACGATCGTGGTGCCGCCTCATCCCGGCGTGCTGTCCGCCCTCGGCCTCGCCGCGGCCGCGGAGCGCGTGGACGTGCTCGCGTCCTATCACCGCGAGCTCGACGGGCTGCAACCGACCGACATCGGACGTGCGTTCAGCCCGCTGCTGCGGGACGGCAGCGAGCAGCTCCCGGGCGCGGCCCTGTGGCGCTATGTCGACTGCCGGTTCGTCGGGCAAGGCTACGAGCTGACGATCCCGGTCGCCACCAACAGTCCCCGCCAGATTCGCGATGCGTTCACTCGGGCACGAGGGGGCTGGCCAGGCGGTCGAGCTGGTCAACCTGCGGGTCGTCGCGGTCCGTGAGGCGCCGCTGCCCCGGCTTGCGGGCACGGCGGGCGCCAAGCGCCCCACGGCCAAGGCGCGCGGTCGGCGGAGCGTCGTGCTGGGACCGGGCAGCAAGCGCGTGACCGCGTCACTCTGGCCCCTCGACGATCTGGGGACCGGCGTGACGCTCGACGGCCCGGCGATTCTCGCGGGCCGCGATGCCACCGCCCTTGTCGAGTCCGGGTGGCGGGGCACCGTCCACGAGTCGGGGGCGATCCTGGTGGAGCGGGTATGACGCTCGACGCGGTGGCGCTCGAGGTGATGGGGCACGCCTTCGCTGCGATCGCGGAGGAGATGGGGCTCCTCCTGATTCATGCTGCGCCGTCGCCCAACATTCGGGAGCGGCGCGACTGTTCGGCTGCGCTGTTCGACGCCGACGGCGCGATGACCGCCCAGGCGGCTCACATTCCGGTCCACCTCGGCGCCATGGGGGAGTCGGTCGCCGCGGTGCGCGGGCTCGCGTCCCCTCCCCGGCCGGGAGACGTCTTCATCCTGAACGATCCCTACACCGGCGGATCGCACCTTCCGGACATCACGCTGATCGGTGCGGTGGACGTTGGCGGTGCCGTCGGCGGGTACAGCGTGGTGCGTGCGCACCATTCGGACGTGGGAGGCGTGCAGGCGGGCAGCATGCCGGCCGGCGCGCGAGAGATCTTCGCCGAAGGCGTGATCGTGCCGCCGCTGTTGCTCACTCCGGAGGTGGAGCGGATGCTGCTCGCGAACGTGCGCACCCCGGAGATGCGGCGCGGCGACCTGGCGGCCCAGCGGGCGGCCGTGGAGCGGGGTGCGGACGGCCTGCGGGCCCTCGCCACGCGCTACGGCTGGCCCGCGGTGGGGGAGGCGGCCCGCGATCTGATGGACTACGCCGAGCGCCGCACCCGTGAAGCGCTGGGGCGCATTGCGGTCGCCGGCCTCACCGCCACCGACTGGCTCGAGGGAGACGGTATCGACGACGTCGATATTCCCGTTACGGTGCGGGTCGACATCCGGGACGGTGTGTTGCACGCCGATTTCACCGGCACCGCGCCGGCCGCGCGGGGGAACGTCAACTGCCCCCTGGCGGTCGCGCGGTCCGCGGTGCTGTTCGTGGTACGCGCGCTGCTCCCGGAGGACGTTCCGACGAACGGCGGCGTGGGGCGGGCCGTGCGCGTCACGGCGCCCGAGGGATGTCTCGTGAACGCACGCCCTCCGAGCGCCGTCGCCGCGGGCAACGTCGAGACGTCGCAGCGCATCGTCGACACATTGTTCCTGGCGCTGGCGCGCGGCGGCATTCCCGTGCCCGCCCAGGGCCAAGGAACCATGAACAACATCACGTTCGGCGGGCAACGTGCGACGGGCAACGTGCAACGGGGTGGTGAGGTGGTGGGCGGCTGGACTTACTACGAAACGATCGGCGGTGGACAAGGCGCGAGCAGCCAGGCGCCCGGGCCCTCGGGCGTCCACGTCGGCATGTCCAACACGCGCAACACGCCGGTCGAGGTGTTGGAAATGGAGTATCCCTTGCGGCTGAGGACTTACGCCTTGCGACGGGGCAGTGGGGGTGCGGGGCGGTGGGCGGGTGGGGACGGCGTGGTGCGCGAGTTCGAAGCGTTGGCGCCGATGGAGCTGAGCGTGCTCGCCGAGCGGCGCCGCCATGAGCCGGCGGGCGCGGCGGGCGGCGGGCACGGTGCCGCAGGGCGGACTATCTTGAACGGCACGCCCGTCGCGTCCAAAGTGAGCACGCTGCTCCAGGCGGGCGACGTGCTGCGCATCGAGACGCCGGGCGGCGGTGCGTGGGGAAAACCGGAACAAGGAGACGCGTGATGAACTGGGTGCTGGCGGGTCTGATCGGCCTCACGGCCGGCGTGGTATCCGGGCTGTTCGGCGTCGGAGGCGCCATCCTCATCATTCCGGGTCTCGTGCTCCTCCTCGGACTATCCCAACACACGGCGCAGGGTACGTCGCTCGCGGCGCTGCTGCTCCCCGTCGGGTTTCTGGGCGCGCTCGAGTACTACCGGCGGGGTGAGGTGAATATCCCGTACGCGGCGATCATCGCGATCGGCCTGTTCCTTGGAGCGTTCGTCGGTGCCAAACTGGCGGGGGCGATGGGGGACCTGGCGCTGCGGCGGGCCTTCGGAGTGTTTCTGCTGCTGGTGTCGGCGCGGCTGCTGCTCAGCTAGGCGTTCGGCTCGAACACCTTGGCGTCGACGAACAGCTGCAACAGCTGCCCGTCGAGCTGGCCGGCCCGCACCTCCTCATCCATGATGTCGAGCGCCCGCGCCGGAGCGACCGCCGGCTTGTAGGGCCGATCCGCGGCCGTGAGCGCATCGTAGATGTCGCTGATCGTCATCATCCGCGTCTGGAGAGGGATGGCGTCCCCGGTCACGCCCCTGGGATACCCGTGCCCGTTGAGCTTTTCGTGATGCCCGTACGCGATGAGCGGGATGTCGTGCAGCTCCCGCGTCCAGGGGATTTCCTTGAGGAAGCTGTACGTGTGGTTCACATGGCTCTCGATCTCGAGCCGCTCGGCCTCGTCCAGACTCCCTTTCGGAATCGTCAAGTAGCGCACTTCCTGATCCGTCAGGTAGGGGCGGGGGGCACCGGACAGGTCCTGGTACGTCCGGCCCGCCAGCACCAGCAGCTCTTCGAAATGCGTGGCCGGGAGCACCGTGGGCTCGTTCGCTCGTAACACCGTCGTCATGAAGCGCTCGAGCTCGGCGAGCTCCGCGGCGTGCTCGTGCTCGAGCGTCTTCAGGAACGGCTCGTACCCCTTGCGCCCGTGCGTCTCGAGGAACTCCGCGCGCTTGCGCCAGAACTCCCGCTCCGCGCTGCGCCGCACGAAGTCGTGCCGCTGGTGGATCAGCTCCAGTTGCAGCGGATAGAGCTTCTTCGCCTTCACCAGCACCTGCTCCCGCACTCCGACCTTGCCGAAGTCGTGCAGCAGGCCGGCGTAGCGGATCTCGCGCACCTGCTCGCGGCTGAACCTGACCATGCGATAGGGCCCGTCTTCGGCGCGGTCCACCACCGCCGCCAGGCGTACCGTCATGTTCGCGACCCGTCCCGAATGGCCGAACGTGGTCGGGTCGCGCTGTTCGATGGCGCGCACGGCGGCCTGCACGAACCCTTCGAACAGCCGCTCGATCTCGCGATATAGTTGGCCGTTCTCGATCGCCACGGCCGCCTGGCCGGCGAGCGCCGTGACGAGCTCGACCGTCCGTTTCGAGAAGGGGACGACCTGCTGGTCCACGTCATCGGGCGTCGCCAGCGCCGCCTCGAAATCACGCTTGCGGTTGATGAGCTGCAGTACCCCGATCACCTGCTCTTTGTGATCCTTCATCGGGATCACGAGCATCGACTTGGTGCGGTAGCCGTAGCGCTCGTCGAAGGAGCGGTTGATCGTGTACTCCACGTCCGGCGGCAGGAAGTACGCGTCGTCGATGACGAGTGGTTCTCCCGTCACGGCGGCATAGCCGGCGAGGCTCGTCCGATCCATCGGCATGGTGAACTCGACGAACGGGGCTTCGGGCTTCGAATACGTCTGTGCCAGACGGAAACGCAGCCGTTTCTCCCCCGGCTCGCCTTCGATCAGGTACAGGCTGCCCGCGTCGGACGAGGTGATGCGCCGTGATTGGGTGAGGATGAGGTCGAGCAGGGTATCGAGGTCGCGCTCCGTGCCGAGCGCCACGCCGATGTGCGTGAGCTCGGCGATCTCGCGGCCGCGACTGGCCGCTTCGGCCCGGGCGCGGGCGGTCTCCGCGCGAGCGGCCGCCTCCCGATACCCCGCCCGCACGGCGACGAGCAGCTGGCGCACGCCGGCGGGCTGGCGAACGTAGCCGGCGAACAGCTCGGCCGGCATCTCCGCGGGGAGGTCGGGCTCTCCGTCGCGCCCCAGCGCCACGATCGCGCCACCGGCGTCCACGAAGGCCCGCAGCACGTCGAGCGGCAGGGTCGAGCGACTCTCGGAATCGAGCACCAGCACCGTGGGCCGCTCGTCCACCGCGAGGTCGCGCGGCAGGCGCACCTCGCGCACCTCGATCTGCGCCCCTTCCAGTGCCGGCCCCGCGCTCGCCGGCCGCCACGTCGGCGTGTGCAGCAGGACGTATCTAATCGCGCACCGCGGTCACGAGGTCTTTTCGCGCTTTAACCCGTCCGAGGCTTCGGCGAAGTCGGGGAACACCTGCAGCGCCTTCTCGTACATCTCGACCGCCTTGGCCTTCTGCCCACGGTCGTGGTACAGCAGGGCGCGCGAGTAGTAGGTGAGCGCCTCGGTCGGTACTTGCCGGTTCATCGGTTGCGCCGACGCCCGCTTCGGCAGCACCGGCAGGTTGGCATCGCGCATCAGCTTCGCGGCCACGGTACGAATCAGGTCGAACAGGTGATCGCGCTGCATCCGGTCCGACTCGACTTTGACGATCTCGCTCGTCTCGACATTGATGAGCCGGGCGTCGAGCCGGAAATCGCCGTAGAAGTCGATGAAAACGCCCGTGACGACATAGCGCGCCCCGACCAGCTTACCGATCTTCGCCGCGGTCTGTGGCTCCACCCGCCCCGTCCCCGCCGCGCCCAGGTTCTGCTCGTCGAGCAGCTTCTGCAGCTCGTTCCGCTCGACCACCCGAACCGCGGCACTGGCGGCGAGATCGGAGATCATCAATCCCGCGATTCCCTTCTGGAGCGCGTCGAAGTTGTCCTTGTCTTGTCCGTACGAGCCGCCGTTGTCGAACGGAAAGACGGCGACCCCGGGACGCGTGTCCTGTCCTTGGGCCCGGCCTCCCGGTCCCCCGACGGCGGGCCACAGCAGAACGGCGGTACCGAGCGAAACGATCGAACGTGCGAGCATAGCATGCTCCTCGAATCAGAGAGTCAGCGTCGCCCCTTCTTGTGCCGCCAGCACTTCCGCGGGCGTACCCCGCGCCTGAGCGGCCCGGCGTGCCCCGGCGAGCATGCCGTCGACGTCGGCGTCCCCGTGCTCCGGCTCATGGTGGAACAGCACGAGTCGTCGCACCCCGGCGTCCGCCGCGAGTGTCACCGCCTCTTCGAAGGTGGAATGGCCCCAGCCGCGGTGCTGCTCCAGCTCCTGCGGCGTGTACATCGCGTCGTGGATCAGGAGCTCGGTGTTCGCGAGGAATGCGATGAAGTCGCTGCGCCACGATCCCGGAACGTCGTAATGGCCCCCCGGGCCCAGCTCGTTGTCGGTCACGTACGCCATGCTCGCGCCCCCCCCGGCCGGCGTCAGGCGATACCCCAGGGTCGTGCCGGGGTGCCGCAGCCGCATGGCGCGCACGCGGAACGCGCCCACCGTGAACTCCCCGCTACCCGGCTCGACCTGTCGTACGGTGAGCTTGGCCGACAAGGCATCGAGCGGTACCGGGAACACCGCCGGGTCCATTTGCTGCCGCAGGATTGCCTCGAGTGACGTGGTCCCCTGCCGCGAGCCCCAGATCCGCACGGCGTTTCCCGGCGAGAAGAACGGCTTGAAGTGCGGCAGGCCCTGGATGTGATCCCAATGCGCGTGCGAGAGCAGGATCTCCGCCTGCACCGCGCCGTTGTGATGCTCTGCGAGCTTGAGCCCCAGTGCGCGGATGCCCGTACCGGCGTCGAGGATCACGAGTTGACCGCCGGCGCCCTCCACGGCCACGCACGGCGTGTTGCCGCCATAGCGCGCGGTGTGGGCCCCGGGGGTGGGGATCGAGCCTCGCGTTCCCCAAAAAGTCACCGTGTAGGCCATCGGTCCCGGCACGCCGTGTCTAGGGCTAAGTTATGGAAAATTCGGCACGTAGAACAAGCCGCCGGCTCACCCGCTCCCCGTGACCCAACTCACGCGAGCGGGGCGTGCCTTACGACCGCCCGGCTGACGCCTCCAGCGCGGCGCGATCCCGGATGAGGATCTCGCGACGGCTGATCTCGATGTAGCCCTTCTCGACCAGCTCGCGCATGGTGCGACTCACCGTCTCGCGGCTCGAGCCGATCATCTGGGCGATCGTATGGTGGGTGAGGCGGCGGGTAATGCGGGTCGAGCCGGCTTCGTCGGCGAGGTCGAGCAGCAGCTGGGCCACCCGGCCGTTGACGTCGAGGAGCACGAGGCTCCCCACCTTCTCGTCCACGCGGCGCAGCCGGCGCGACAGCTCCCGCAACAACCCCATCGCGATTCCGGGCGACTGCTGCAGGATGCTCTGAAAGTCCTCGCGCCGGATCACGAGGAGGTTCGAGTCCTCCATCGCGATCACGTGCGCCGAGCGCGGCTCTTCGTCGATGAGGGACATCTCGCCGAAGAAGTCCCCCTCGCCCAACACGGAGAGGATCACCTCGCGCCCATCCTCCCCGATGAGCACCACCTTGACCTGCCCCTTGGCCACCACGTAGAGCGCGTCCCCGGGGTCGTCCTCGAACAGAATCACGGAGTTGCGCGGGTAGCTGCGCTCGCGGGTGATCTCGGCCACCCGATCGAGCTCGGCAGGGGACAGTTGGCCGAACAGCGGGACCTTCTGGAGGATGGCCGTTACCGACACGCGGGCGTCCCCTGGGGCTGGAGGGCTGATGGTGGGGGCAAGCTTACGTGGTGGCGTGCTCGGTGTCAATGTGGCGCCTTGCCCCCAACTTATGACGCCAGTTATATTTCCAGACTTCGTGTCGTCCGAACATCTAGCAAGGATACAGTGCAGTGAAACCCGGGATTCACCCCGCCTACCGGCGCGCCCAAGTCCAGTGCGCCTGCGGAAACAGCTTCGTGACGCGGTCCACGGTACCCGTGATCCACGTCGAAATCTGCGCCAAGTGCCACCCGTACTACACCGGGAAGCAGAAGCTCCTGGATACGGCCGGGCGCGTGGAGCGGTTCCGCCAGCGATACGCCACGGATAAGACTCCAGGCTGATGCATGGAGGCCCGACTCCGCCAGGCGCTCGCGCGGGCGGAGGAGGTCGCCCGAGCCCTGGCCGACCCCGAGACCGCGCGGAATCCGGCCAAGCTGCGAGAGCTCGGTCGCGAACACGCGCGGCTGGACGCCATTCGCCA
>WNGC01003101.1_pt1 | contig 10155 bp, 9 predicted proteins | sample 5400051 | NCBI WGS metagenome assembly WNGC01 (sample SAMN13153368, study PRJNA577476) | soil metagenome | isolation source: 20 cm soil or saprolite under grassland replicate 2 | place: USA:California | collected 2016-06-15 | reverse complement strand
CTCCAGCCAGGCAAAAGAAACATCGGCGAAGCTCGCGGTTTTGGAACGAACTACAAACGGCTTCGAAGTCGCTGAAGCCGACTGGGAATTGCGTGGACCGGGCGATGTGCTTGGCACGGCCCAGAGCGGCTTGCCGGCCCTGAAGATTGGCGATTTGAAACGCGACGCAGACCTGATGCGGCGCGCGCGTTCGGCTGCAATGTCTATCTTCGAAATGGACCCGCGCCTGGACCTCGCTGAGAATCAACGTTTCCGACGCTTAATTGTCGAACAACAAAAACAAAGTTTCTCCCACGTCAGTTGATGAAAAATCTCGCAAAATTTTTGGTATTCGTGCTCGTGTTAAGCGCAGGAATTTCGCTGCTTTACGATTACCGCCTCAAACACGGCGGCTTAAACTTCTCCTCCGGGCGCACACCGGAAAAGTACACGTTTGCTTCCGAATCGGCCGTCAATCCAAAACAGATTGCGTCGCTCGAGGCATTAAATCAGGAGCGACGTGCGCTGGTAAAGAGTGTCATTCCATCCGTCGTCGCGGTGAAAACATCCACCAAAGTCGCTATTCGACGCGAATATGGAATTGATCCCTTCGAATTTTTCTTTCCGAACCAGCGACGATTTCGCAATCCACGGGACGAAGCGCTGGTGCAGAATTCACTTGGGTCTGGCGTCATTGTGACCAATGAAGGCCACATCATCACCAACAATCACGTGGTGACCGACAGGCAAGGCCGTCCTGTCGATCAAATTGAAGTGCAATTGAGCGATGGCCGAACCAAGAAGGCGCGTCTCGTGGGCGCCGATGAACAGGTGGATCTGGCTGTGCTGAAAATTGATGACCCCGGCGTCAAACCGCTCAAACTCGCTGACTCCGACATGGTGCAACCGGGAGATTCTGTTCTGGCGATCGGTAATCCGCTTGGATTTGAGGAAACCGTGACCGACGGAATCATCAGTTCCAAAGGCCGGCCGAATCGCAGCGATTTCTTCGCGGATCTGCTGCAGACAAATGCGGCAATTAACCCGGGTAACAGCGGTGGCCCATTGATTAACATCCGAGGTGAAGTGATCGGCATTAACACGGTGATCGCTTCGACCACCGGCGGATCGCAAGGATTGGGTTTCGCAATCCCGGCAAACACAGTTCGCAGTGCGTTGGAAAGTTTATTGAAACAGGGACGCATCATTCGCGGATATCTAGGGATCCAGACCGGAGCGCCGCAACGTGGCACTGGTGACTCGGATGCGGGAGGGGTGACTGTGGGTGAAGTCCTCTCCGGGTCCCCGGCGGAACAGGCAGGCCTGCAGCCTGGCGATGTCATTCGCAAGTTCGACGGACGCGACGTTAAGAATTTTAGGGCGCTTCGCACACTAGTCGCCGAGGCGCCGTTGGATAAACAGGTAGAGCTTCAAGTCGTCCGCAACGGAAAACCGCTAACAGTAAAAACACAGATTAAAGAGCAACCAGTTGATTACGAAAGTGCGCGCGTTCTTCCTCGCGACAACCAGCCGCAGCCACAAGCCCCGCAACAGCCTAACGACCAAGAATCGGTTGACACTCCACTGGCATCAATTCACGTGGACGAACTAACTCCGGAAATAGCGCGCCAGCTTGATCTGCCTCCGAACGTGCAAGGTGTCCTGGTCACCGAGGTCGATCCGGATAGCGGCGTGGCAGAATTGCAGAAAGGCGACGTGATCGAACAAATCAATCAGCAGCCTGTTACTTCCGTTTCAGACTACAAGAAGATCGCTGGGTCGCTCGACCCGAACCAGCCACAAGTTTTATCTGTCTGCCGGCATCGGGTGCGGTCATTCCTGGTTTTGCGACCGCGATAAATGTAGTCGTCGTTGAATCAAAGCACCCCTCAGGATGCAATCGCGTGACGGCGGCACACGCCGGAAAGCATTTCCCAAAGCGCATTGAGAACACGATTCACGGATGCTCTCACGGATTCGAAATTCTGATTGCCGATGTATCCACCCAGTAGTCTTTGCTCGGCGGCGGAGTGTTCGCGGTCGGCTTCGATGTGCACGCTGAAGTATTCGTAATGTTTGGGATCAGCGAAGCCGTAACGTTTTTTCAGCCCGTCAATTTTGGACTCGCAGATCGCCGGGATTTGACTCTCGTACGCGTAAAGCGCCGCCAGGCCTTCCGCGGTCGATCCATTGCGACAAACTGATCGGAACGTGTCGATCAAGTTTTTTGTTTCAGGCCATTTCTCTGCATTTTGAGCATCCCGGGCAGACACGCCAAGAACTTCGGCAAAATTGAGCCAAAGCTCGGGATGGTTCGGTGATCCACCTTCCTCGTCGATCAGATTGTTAAGCAATTCCTTCCTTGTCGCTTGATCGTCGCAGTTTGCGTGGACCGCTGAGAGATACGTCGGAAACGCCGCAACGTGCTGGTAATACTGCCGCGCATAATCCGCGAGGGCCTCTCTGCTCAGTTCGCCACGCGCCCACGCGAGATAAAACGGATGTTTCAAAAGATGTTTCGCTGCAATGTCCTTATCGATTTGGTCAAGATCTTGATTCATAGGCTTTTTGCTCTTCCACAGTTTACCGCAGATTTACACAGATTTATGGAACCTGATTTTATGATCCGCGGAATCTGTGGATCATTTTCATGTCATTTGCAAAATGTGTTTAATCCCGCGAATGGGGATGAGCACCCAGCTTGGCCGATTGTTTAATTCGTAACCGATTTCGTAAACGGCTTTGTCCAGCAGATACGCTTCAAGCATGATTTGGAGATCCTCGCTGTCTTTGGGGACGAATATCGCGCCGGTGGTCGTGTTCAGATAACTTTGTAGAAACACGCTGCTAGTCTGGCGATACCAGAGATCAGCCCAGCGTTCGAGGAACGGCACGTCTTCCTTGCGCATCGCTGGCTGCCAGAGGGCGGCGTACGCTGCGTATTGGAAGGAGCGCACCATGCCGGCGACGTCGCGCAGCACGGAGCGTTTCATTTTACGGTCGCTCAGGGGACGCGCCGGTTCTCCTTCGAAATCGAGAATCACGAAATCTTTGCCGGTATAAACTAGTTGCCCCAGATGGTAGTCGCCGTGAATCCGGATTTTCGCCGCATTCGCTCGACGGTCGAGCAATCGTTTTTCGCGCGCCAATATCTCTTTTTCCGCAGCGAGCACTTGCCGGGCTTCACTTCGGAATTTCGCAGGGACATCCGACAATTTCTTTTCCAAAGACGTAAACGCGCGGCGTAGCGAAGTGCGCATGCTTTGGTAAACGGAGCGTTGTGCCATAGCGTTGAATGGCTCTGGCGCGAACGCGGCGTCGTCACTCCTCGAGGCCAGTGCGAGATGCAGTTCCCCGGTCCGCTGCCCGAGCAGCTTGACCTTTTCAGGATACACGCCGCCGACCAGTTCCTCGAGAAGAGTACCGGCCGGCGCCGTTTCACTCTGAAAATCGGCTTTGCGCTCCAGCACGCGATCGTAGTAGCGCCCGAGCGCGTCCACAGTCAGCGTCCAGACGTTGCCTTCATTCGCGATCGCGCGTTGCAGTAGACAGACGACGGTTGGCTCTGCCTTTGCCCGGCGATATTCGAGTGCTCCGACAAAAGCCGGCACGTTTGGAAAATCAGTCTTCTCGGTCAGGAATCGCGTGATTTCCACGTCAGGGTTCACACCGTCCTCAAGTTTCCGATAGAGTTTCAGGAAAAACTTATTGTCAAAGATAATCGAAGAGTTGCTCTGTTCCGCGCTCAGGACGTGCGAGTTGGCGGAAACATCAAAGTCTTGCGACTCGAGCCCCGAGGTTGTGAGGCCGACAAATTGCCCTGCCTGGGCTCTGAGTGTGCGACGCCGCACAATGGCATCGAACAATTGCGAACGAAACCCCTCGTCCCAAATGGCGTCGCACAGGATGGCGCCATTCGTTCGTCCGAAATGCGCTACGATCGCGTGCGACGCGTTCTGCGTAATGGAGTGCGCGCTTTCGCCCGAGGCGATCTTTACCGGTATGGCGTACCTTTCGGTCGGAGCATCCAGATAATTTACGTCAATAAACCAGAGTCGCGCGCCATCGGCATCAGCCGAAAAAGCAAGCTGCTCCTTCACTTTTAGATTCCGAAAGCTGCGCGCTTTGGAACCGAACCAGCGGGAATTTTGGATGTGATTGGGAAGAACGTCGCGCTCGAGCTGTTCTCGCTGGCTGTTGCCAAGCAAGACATCCAACTGCGCCGGCGCTTTGATGGTTGGGACAACCCGTTTCTTCAGCGCACGGCGCGCGTCAATCGGCGCATGCAGCGCGAACCAGTAATACGCGTGCGGCCCGAGTGTGATGACGTAACGCGTTTTCCTGATCGGTCGAAATAGGTTTCGGCTGAAAACTTCCATCGGCACGCAGCCGGCAAAACGCGAGAGATCCAGCTCGGCCGACTGCGCGAAACGCGAAAGATTTGCCACCACCACGATTGTCTCATTTTCCCAGCGGCGAAGGAACGCCAGCACTTTCGGATTGTCCGGACTCAAAAATTCTAAAGAGCCGCGCGAGAATGCCTTGAAGTTTTTCCGCATGGCGATCACGCGACGTGTCCACCACAGCAATGACGAAAGATTTTTCTGCTGGTTTTCGACGTTAACCGCTTCGTAGTGATACTCGGGATCGATCGTGACCGGTAGATAAAGCTGTTGCGGATTTGCTCTTGAAAATCCCGCGTTGCGGTCCGGGCTCCATTGCATCGGCGTGCGGCAACCATTGCGATCACCAAGGTAAAAATTGTCGCCCATGCCGATCTCATCGCCGTAGTAAATGATGGGTGTGCCAGGCATGGAAAACAGCAGCGTGTTGAGCAGCTCAACTTTTCGGCGGTTATTCGCAAGGAGCGGGGCAAGCCGTCGGCGGATACCAAGATTGATACGCGCGTGCGGATCGGTCGCGTAAACTCGATACATGTAGTCGCGCTCCTCGTCGGTCACCATTTCCAGTGTGAGCTCGTCATGGTTGCGCAGAAACATTGCCCACTGACAACTTTCCGGGATCGGCGGCGTCTGCTCCATGATGTCGATAATGGGAAACCGGTCCTCCATCTGGAGCGCCATGAACATGCGCGGCATAAGCGGGAAATGAAAATTCATGTGCGCCTCGTCGCCTTTCCCAAAATAGGCAGCTGCGTCCTCGGGCCACTGATTGGCCTCTGAAAGCAGCATGCGATTCGGGAACTTCGCGTCCAAGTGGGTGCGAAGTTCGTTTAGAAATTTGTGCGTGTCGGGAAGATTCTCGCAATTCGTGTCTTCCCGTTCGTAAAGATACGGGATCGCATCGAGTCGAAGTCCATCTACACCCATCGACAGCCAGAAATCGCAGACCTTCTTCACGGCTTCGTGCACGGCCGGATTATCGAAATTGAGGTCCGGCTGATGCGAATAAAAGCGATGCCAGTAATAGGCCTTCGCTAGCGGGTCCCATGCCCAGTTGGATGTCTCGAAATCTTTGAAAATGATTCTGGCATCCTTGTATTTTTCCGGCGTCTCGCTCCAGACATAAAAGTCTTTGTAAGCGAGCTCATCATCGCTGTAGCCGGGGGCGCTGACAACGGTCACTCTAGCGCTGCCCCGGTCGTCGCCCGCCGCTACAGGTCCGTAGCGTGCAAATGCGCGACGCGACTTTTGGAACCACGGATTTTGATCGGACGTATGATTGATCACGAGTTCGGTGATCACGTGCAGATTGCGTTGATGCGCGGCGTCGAGAAACGCTTGGAAATCGTCGAGCGTGCCGAAATTCGGATTCACGTCAAAATAATCGGCAATGTCGTAGCCGTCGTCGCGCATCGGAGATGGATAGAACGGCAGCAACCAGATCGCGGTGATGCCAAGTTCCTGCAGATAATCCAACTTCTCCATGAGCCCGCGAAAATCGCCCATGCCGTCGCCATCGCTGTCGCAAAATGTTTTAACGTGCAGCTCATAGATGATGGCATCCTTGTACCAAAGCGGATCGACGGATGTAGTTGTAACCCCCTGTTCCATGGATTAACTCTTGACGCACGAAACGTGCAACGCAATTGATCGATTTTGCATCTTCGAAATCAATGCGTCCGTTCGGCAGTTTTTATTACGAATGCCACATTCGAAACCAACTTCTTCTACGGGACGCAAATCAAAGAAACGCGTCCAAATAGCACAGTCGCGGATGGGACCACGCACCATCGCCCCACCACTCGAACCCGGAGCTCCGAGTGACTTCGAATTGATGAGGGGCATTCAGGCTGGTGACGCTGATGCACTGTCACAGCTCTACGATCGTTACAACGGTATTCTTAAAGCGCTGATCCTGCGTGTCATTCACAGTGAAGCCGAGGCCGACGACCTCTTGCAGGAGATTTTCATGGAAATCTGGAATCAGGCCAAAAATTTCTCCGCGCAAAAGGGCAAACCGCTCGGCTGGATGGTTACACTCGCGCGGCGACGGGCGATAGACGGCCTGCGGAAGAAACAGGCCTATGCGCGCGCAGAGGAACGCCTTCAAAACGAAACGGAACAACAGCCTGACGCATGGGTGCACAATGCCACCGAAGACGAAATCGTTTTGAGCGACACACGTGTCCTGATTCGCAAAGTGATCAGCGGCCTGCCGCCGGCCCAGCAACAGGCAATCGACCTTGCGTTTTTCAGAGGCATGAGCCAGCGCGAAATTGCAGCGAAAACGAATACACCATTGGGCACTGTAAAAACCAGGCTTGAATTGGGATTGAAAAAAATATATGACGGCCTCAAGGACCTGAAAGATGAACTTTGAGCAGTTTCAGAATCAGTCCCGACTTTACGTGATTGGCGCGCTCGAGCCGGAGGAACTCGACGAGTTCGAGAAAGCGCGCAAGAAATTCGGAAAAAAGGCCGACGACTTCATCGGCAAATGCTATGCGTTGCACGAAGCATTCGCGCTGAGCCTGCGTCCGGCGAAGTCTTCCGATGCGATCAAGGAACGCCTCATGGCCATGGTCAAAGCCAAGAAGCAGTCTTAATTGCTGCATTCACCTCTCAGCACTCCAACTCGCGGAGAATAAATTCCTGCAGAAAGCCGTAGAAGTTTACCTGGAACAAGCTCAGGTCGCGGCGGGATCCAATCGGTGAGTGAAGGTGGTCGTTGAGTTCGGTCTCGGTGAAATTATTTTTTGCAGCGATCACGAGCCGGGCCTGATTGAGTACGCTTAACCATGCGTCGGCATGTTTGGTCGGAATGCGCAGAGTGCGGTTAGCGAGACTTTTTTCGTTTCCATTTAGTTGCTCCAGATCAGCGCCCACTGTTTGGGTGGCGGTCTGAAATAGACGGCGCAATTCAGGTTCGACATACATTTTCCACTCGGCGCACAATTCCGCCTCTTTGCCGTTTGCCGGGGGGCTGAAGATACGTTGTTCGGCGGCAGGCGCGCCTTCCGTATTGGCGCTCGTGGGAATTTGCCGAAGCAGTTCGGCAAGAAACGGGTCAAGCTCGGAGATTTCGATCTGGTTCTTGCGCCGGCGAATCTCCATGACTACGAAACCTTCTCAAGTGTGGCGAGTAGAAGGTAACCGTGCAGTTGCTGCACATAAAGTTCGGCTCGTTCCCGCATGCCGCTCCATAAAATGGAACGTCCTTTGTGATGCACTTCTAACATGTGTCTCTCCGCTTTATCGCGTGGATAGCCGAACACGCGCTGGAAAACCATTGTTACATAGCTCATCAAATTTACCGGATCATTGTGGACCACGACGTGCCACGGCAGATCGAGCGCTTGTTCCGTGCTGGTTTCTTCTTCAATCGTCGGTGCGCCGATAGTGGATGGCGCCGCATTCTTCGGAAGCATTTCGATTCCAGCGATTATAGGGCCGGCCACTTCGACCCAAAGTGGCTCCACGCTCATGAAAAAATGTTAACATACGGAGACCTCAGTTCAAACCTGTAGCCGGCATCATTATACCGGCACCGGCTTCATTGTTCTGGCCCGGATCACCCGATGCCGGGTACAGGCGCGAAGAATTTTCTCCTGCGCCGCTTTCATCCTGTGAGCCTCGCTTGCGGTCTGATCGTCGAACCCGTGAAGATGTAAAAGGCCATGGACGATGTACAACTTCAACTCACGCAGGAGCGAATTTCCGAATGCGCGGGCGTGGCCTCGTGCGGTCTCGACACTGATGAAAACTTCGCCGTGTTGAAAGGTCATTACATCGGTCGGCCCCGACTGTCCGAGAAACTTCCGATGCAAAAGCGCCATCCGCCGATCCGAAATCAACCAGATGAAAACTTCCCTCAGGTTGTATAAGTCGGTTCGCTTTCGACGTTGCAATTGTAAGCAATACTGCACGGCGTTGCCGGCGAACGTTTCGAGTTCGGCGACGTTGACTGAGATTGTTCGCTGAAGATTGCGGATCGCGATGCGCGGGATTGCGTCGTTGGCTTCCATTAGCGACTCAATAATGATTTAGTGATTTTGTTTGGCGGCTGAAAAGAATTTAGCAGTTCGGTTACACTCGTTAACTGCCTTACGCCGGCGGCCTGTGTTCCGACTGAAAATTACGCGTAATCAAACGTGCACCTTTATCGAAGCTCAAATACGCCCACGCCCATTGAAAGAGGACGAGCAGGCGATTGCGGAACCCGACAAGGAAGATGATGTGCACGAATAACCACGCCAACCACGCAGGTCGCCCGCTGAGATGAAAAAATTTTAGATCCGCAACGGCCTTATTGCGGCCGATTGTAGCCATGCTTCCCTTATCGAAATACCGAAATTGCTTCGGTTTTTCGCCGCGGATCATTCGCAAAATGTTGCGAGCTGCGTGGCGCCCCTGTTGCATCGCCACGGGCGAGATTCCCGGCAAGGGTTCTCCGGTTTGATGCGAGAAATTTGCCAGGTCGCCAATTACCTGCACTTCCGGATGTCCGGAAATAGTGAGGTCGTCGTTCACAATAACTCGGCCAACGCGGTCAACCGGCACGCTGAGCGTCTTCCCGACGAACGACGCAATATTGCCGGCCGCCCAGATTTTCACGCGGCACGGAATAAATTCGCCGTCCACTTGTACACCTTCCTCGGTAATGTTCGTCGCCCGTGCGTTCGTGCGCACTTCCACGCCAAGCTCGAGCAGTTGTTTTCGCGCGCTCTCGGACAGGTCAGGCGGATACGCGGCGAGCAGGCACGGAGCGCCTTCGATGAGGATCACGCGTGCTTGCGATGGATCGATGTGGCGAAAGTTTTTAGCGAGCGTGTATCGCGAGATTTCCGCGATCGCACCCGCCATTTCAACACCGGTCGGGCCACCGCCGATGATAACGAATGTCATTGCCGCCTTGCGCGCCGCTTCGTCTTGAATTTTTTCCGCGTATTCAAACGCTAAGAGGATCCGTCGGCGTAGCTCAACCGCATCTTCAAGACTTTTTAATCCCGGAGCAAGTTTTTCCCACTCGTCATGTCCAAAGTAGGAGTGGCGTGCTCCAGTGGCGAGGATGAGATAGTCATAATCGAATACCCGGTCGTTCGTTCTTACTTGTCTAGCTTCGACATCAACCGACTCCACCTCGGCGAGGATGACTTCGACGTTTTTGCATTTGCTCAAGATTGCGCGCACCGGGGCGGCAATGTCGGCGGGCGAGAGCGCGGCTGTTGCCACCTGATAGAGTAAAGGCTGAAACAGATGATAATTTGAGCGATCGATTAGCGTCAGGCGCACATCTTCACAGGCAAGCTTCTTCGCTGCCTCAAGCCCGCCAAAGCCAGCGCCGACAATGATCACCTGCGGCTGTTTCCGTGCGGGAGATTGCATCCGACAAATTGTAGGGTGTTTGATCCGCTCGCGCCAGCAAGCCTATACCGGCGTCTGACACAGACGGTCTTACAAGAAAGCGTTTGTCATTGCACCGGGCCGAATTAACTTTTACGCCTCATGCCGAAGCCTATTGCACGCAGCAAAACGCGCAAAGCAGTGGCGAAACGCTTCAAGGTCACTGCGAGCGGCAAGGTGTTGCGGTCGCGTTCCTCGCGACGTCATCTGTTGTCGACGAAAAGCGCAAAGCGCAAACGCCGGCTGGCCAAAGCAGCGCGAGTCGACAACACAGATGTGGCGCGAGTAAAGGCGAATCTTCCTTTCGGCTAAGACGTAACTCAGGCATCCTTGCCTGCTCCATCGCGCAGGCTTCCCAGCCTGCGAGCCT
>WNGC01003100.1_pt1 | contig 10155 bp, 7 predicted proteins | sample 5400051 | NCBI WGS metagenome assembly WNGC01 (sample SAMN13153368, study PRJNA577476) | soil metagenome | isolation source: 20 cm soil or saprolite under grassland replicate 2 | place: USA:California | collected 2016-06-15 | reverse complement strand
CCTTGCGCAAAATTGTCTCGGTCCGGTAGTCCAATTCGATTGGAACATCGATCAGGTCAAGGGAGACTGCGTCCAGCAGTTTGCGCGGGATCTTCAGCCAACGCATCCCCGTGTCCGTCACCAGCGCTGCGCCGTCCCAGCCCAGAGCGATGCGATGCGTTCCCAGATTTCCGCGCACTTCGAGCCAGGTCTCTGGGACTTTGCAGCGTTCGTGGATGGCAGTCCGCGGCAACACGCGCGAGAGCACTTCCGCTCGTAGCGCAATGATGGACGAGGCATCTTGCCCCTGAAATCGCTCACTGAAAAACCCTGTGCCACGGTTACCCTGGTCCGACCAGGTTTCATCATCGCCAACCGCGCAAACGCTGGTGAAGAGATCGACGTCGCGCATCACTTCGGAATACACAATGGCGGGAACTTCATCGATGGCAACTTCACGTCCGTGACGGTAAAAGCGTAGCTGGTCAGAACCGACGAAGAGGTTGATTCCTGTTCCCGATTGTTCTCCAAGAGCCGATTCTCGCAGCGAATCGTCCCGATCGGACGGCAAGTCGACATAGAACTCCACGTGCATGTCCCACGGAGCGAGTTCCTTCGAGGGAACATTGGCGCCATCGAAGCCCGCGCCCATCAGGCGATAGTCCCAACCTCGAACGCGGCACAAGCTGGCGAATTGGTGCTGCCGCATCAAGATTCCGGCAAAGCGATTCGAGTGCATCTTCGTTTCTCGTTCGGCATCGGTGATCTGATAAAACTCGCGGAATGCTTGCCGAAAGGGTTGGCGAATCTTCGAAGCAAAGATGCGTTCGCGCCAATAGCGAACTTCCTCAGCGTCGGATGACAGCGGATGCCATAGCCTCACTTTTTCGGCCTTGGCCAGATCGACCGGATCTCCTGATGCGTTGACGACTTGGTTGTTCCACCAGATCCCTGACTTCTCCCAGCCTCGATTATTACTGAATATCCAGATCAACCTGCGCCCGAGAAAACCGAGGAGTGGATGTTCGATGAAATATTTCCGCCAATGGCTCGCCTGCATGCCGCTGGCCCGCAGGAACGATGATTCCAGCCGGGTCCGCTGTGCGAGATACGCCTGTTCGACTTCCTTCGCAAAGGACGCGACCGAACGTATAGTAGTCTCCTGCTACGATCCTGGCCGGGTACATGCGCGCCGCAAATTCGAACCCAGGCACTGCGGGAATTGATTGAGGCAAGATGTTCTGTTGCACCTCTGCCGCTAATCGAATCTCTTCGGCAAGCTCGTCCCGCTGCCTTGCCGTTGACTCGGCTAGTCGCCACAACTGCTCCTCGCTTTTCCGCAGGGCTTCCTCGGCGCGCTTCTTTCCCGTGATGTCGTGGATGACACTCAACACCGCTCGGCCTTCGGTAGTCTCCACAGGACTGAGCATGATGTCGACCGGGAATTCGCTTCCATCCTTGCGTCTAGCGTAGAGTTCCACTCCAACCCCCATCGGCCGCATTCGGGGTTCCGTGTGAAAGGTTTGCGGTGGGCAGGATGACCGCTTCGAAATCGCTCAGGAATCAAGGCCTCAACCGGCTGACCCAGTAACTCGGAACGGTGGAATCCAAAGAGTTTCTCAAGTTGCGCATTCGCACCAGTTATTCGTCCTTCCAGATCGGTTACGACGATGGCGTCGGGCGAGGATTCGAGCAGCTCTTCAAACAGCATCGGAGAGTGGCGTTCCCTCGCGTTCCCGGGTGAGGCCCCGCTCATACTCATCCAACCTTCGATAGATAGATTGCCGACCCGTTCTTCTTTCGCCTAAGAGCGAATCTCAGATTTCACGTTTGTCTTTAACCTATATCTCTGCGCAAGACGATAGGTCTCCGTTCTCTTGCGTCAGGCTCCGGTCGTCCCTCGGCCTGTTCACGAGTGGGCGACAACAGCACCTCGCAAACGGACTATGATCCTTCAGTGGGTGGATTGCAAATTGTGGGGTATGGATGGACCGTTCCTAACGCTAGGGAGGGGAGTTCATCAACACTCTGAGACTTAGGTTTCTCCCAGTGAATCCCGCTTTCAAGAATGACCCTCATCGCGGGGGCACCGCGATGAGGGTCAGGTCAAAGCAGATTCTTATCTTTACTGCAGCGAAACAACGACGACCACTGGGATCACGTCCGGAGGATTCTCTGCCGCCAGTTCGTTGCTCAGGGAAATCTCGATCTGAGACTTTGGAACGCTGTAGCTAGAGACGTCGCTCCACACCTGATTCAAAAAATACCTGTTCCCGTAACGATTGAAGATGAGTTTGCCACTGTCCTGCGGCTTCGTGGTTTCCAAAGAGTGGGCTTGGACAAAAGCGGCATCCGAACCCAGTTTCTCATTTCGGATCAGAAGCACGCCCGGCGTGGCCTCGGTTACGGTGTAGGTGCCGGCCGGAAGCGTTGCACTCCCGACCATGAAGTCAAACGGAATATCTGCCCGAAGCAGCGGTGTACTGGCCTTGGCAGAGGACGCTCCCAGCATCACGATGAAAGCGGCAACTGCCAATCCTTTCAGAGCTTGCATTCTCATAGGAACCTCCTTTGCGAGTAATTGGTGTCCGTGGTCGGATTCAACCGACCCCGGGAAGCCTTCTTACTGTTTGGCTTCGCTGTGAAATAGCGCACGCTTGTTGCCAGAACGCACGGCGCCGCATGCAAGACTTCAAGTTTCTGACGGGCAAGAGGATACAAAGATTTTTGGTGGATAAGGCCCAGATGATGCCAACAGATCAGCGCCAACATACCCGCACGGCGCCAACATGTTGGCGCAGGCCCCCCACGCGAGGCGGTGTTAACCCGGTTTATTGGGGACGAGAAATTCCGAGCTTCTTCATGCGGAACTGAAGGGTAGAACGTTTCATTCCAAGACAGGTGGCCGCGCTACCAAGTCAGCCGAGGACGCAATGCCTCTGCCATGCTGGCGTAGTCTGCGCTGGCAACGGTTGCGTTGGTAGCGCGAAATCCTGCTGGATCGCAAGGAGGAACCTCGGGAGAGCTAGTCTCCCGAGGCAGGCGCAGGGCTGGAGCTTTCTTGAACGAATGCTCTTGCGGCAATGGGCTTGCCGTTCGAATCCAGGATCGTTAACGGCTTGCCCGTCTTAGGTTCAATCAGTTCGACACGAATTTTGCACGTTCGTCCGGATGCTGCCGGGTTGGACGAGACATATGAGATGACGTATCGCAGGCGGAGATTTTCCATTATGTCATCGCAGATCGCGGGGATTTCGACTTTCGAATCAAGCACATAGGCGTGTCCTCCTGATACTTTTGCGAGCTCCTCCAGGTGCCTTTCCGCGCCATTCCAGTCGATCCGAGCAAACGGAGCCTTATCACCGAATATATATGCCTCCTGTTGCATCAGACGACCCAGCCCAATCGAGTAGATTGGAGTCGAAGAGATCCGGGCCGCCTGCAAGACTTCTTGATAGGTAGTTCTGCTAAACGTGTCGATACCACTTGAGACGACGATGATTGCCTTACGGCCGGGGACATTCTTCATTCGATCCAGTGTTGCGAGCACGGCGTCATAAAAGTTAGCTTCGGAGAAGCCCGGAGTCGCGAGGCGATTGATGGCACTATCGAGAACATCGTGACCCTGATTGAAGTTGGCCAGCGTCTCGATATTGGCGTCATATTTGAAAACAGCGATTTTATCGTCACGCTCGAGGACATCAAGCAACTGGCGACCGGCCGTTGCAACGTCCTCTGCGAGGATCTTCGTCAATTCATGGTACCTTCCGCCAAACTCCATCAGTAGTGCTACAGAAACCGGAGAGTGATCGACCTCAACTGTAACGTTCTTCTGACGCACGCCGTCCTCATAGACCGCGAAATTCTCACGGCGAATGTTCGGTCTGAAATAGCCATTCGGGTCTTCGACCGCGAGCTTCATGGTGACGATGCGACTCGCGGGGGTAAACTCGATCTCCGACCCTTGCTCACCCGGTTGCCCTTCATGCAGAGGCTTTGTGGGCTTGCTAGGAACCGTGCCCTCAGGGATTTGAACAGATTTCTTCGTGGATATTGTCTCCGTCCCCGGAGGAGATACTCGACTCCAACTGCAAGGGTTGACGAACAGCATGAAGATCAATGGGTAGATGGGAATTGGCCGATTCATCACTTTCATGGTGTCCTCCTTATCGTCACGTAACAAATTGTCTCTACATCCCGTGTTCAGCTTTGGCTCGGCTCTTTGCCAACAGTCCAGCGAAGCGTGCTTCTAGGGCAAACCGTTTGCGTTGCCGTGACCATGACAGATGCGGTAGCCAACGGTGGTTTTTAGCTAGAAGGAATAGCGTGATTGAAAAAAGACCACCCATCAAAGCGCAGACAGAGATAAGTAACAGGCCATCGATATCGCGCTGCAGATCCGTCACGAACGCCGATATTGCACCAACAACGGAGAGCGCTATCACGACCAAGCAAACGGTGAGTTCCGGTATCCCAGTACGTAATCTCATAACGAAGGACCTCCTCTCTTCCGCGACGACCTGAGCCCGGGTTCAACTTCTCCTCCCCGGTACAGTCGAATCGATTTCTCGAGATAAAGTGCCGGGAGACGGTCGGAGACGTCTCCCAGCCCGGTTGCCAGATTACTTACCGGATTCGACGCGCAGGTTGTTGGTGACCGAGAAGACGCCCGGCACACGGTTCGCCCGCATGTAGGCCAATTCGCTGTCGGTTTGGTTATCGACCACACCTTCGAGCGTCACGTGCCCGTTCTTCACAATGATGTGGATCGGCGGCACAGGTCCGAAGGCATAGCGCTGGAGCGCCGGCTCGCCGTAGATAGCGCGGAACTCGGCGCGGCGGATTTGGTCGTCCATGGGCGAAACAGGCAGCACCTCGATCTTATTGTTGACCTTGGTGACGCCTTCGATGCGCTTCACTGCATTTTCAGCATCAATCTTCACGGTCGGTAGCGTAACCTGCCCGAGAAGTGTTACCTCACTGCCGTCAACCTTGTATTCGAGGTTGTCAAATACAGAATAGAACGGCAGCAGCAAAAGCTGGTGGCGCACTTCCTGTGTCAGCCAATCCTCGTACTGCTCTGTAGCCATTGAACTGGCACTGGCAGAGGACGCTCCCAGCATCAGGATGAAAGCAGCAGCTGCAAAACCCTTCAGAGCTTGCATTCTCATAGGAACCTCCATTGCGAGTAGTTGGTATCCGTGGTCGGATTTAACCGACCCGGGAAGCCTTCTTACTGTCGGCTTCGTCGTGACAAATGCACACTCGTTGCCAGAACGGAGGGCACCGCGTTCAAGACTGGAAGTTTATGATCCGGAAGAGGATGCAACGATGTTTGGTGGTACGTCCCGGGTGGCGCCAACAGACTAGCGCCAACATACTCGCGCGGGCGCCAACATGTTGGCGCAGGCGTGCCGGTGCCGCTTATTGGGGACGAGAAATCCCGAGCTTCTTCATGCGGAACTGAAGGGTGGAACGTTTCATTCCAAGCCGGGCGGCAGCGCCCTTAGCTCCGCCCAGGACCCAGTCGGTGTCAGTGAGAACAGATAAAATATGCCTTCGCTCGGCTTCTTCAAGGGTCTCATCATTATTGGTACTTTCTGGTACACGATGCGGGGTGAGGTCCGAGAGTGGAACCTGCAATTGCGATCCGGAGGATAGAATCACGGCGCGCTCAATCACGTTCTGTAATTCGCGAATGTTGCCTGGCCAACCGTACTGGACCAACAGGTTCATAGTTTCGGCGGGAATGTTATCGATATTCTTGTGCATCTTGAGAGCGATTTGTTTGGCAAAATGCCGCACCAGCAAGGGAATGTCTTCTCGGCGCTCCCGCAACGGGGGAACGTGAATGGGAAAGACCTGCAAGCGATAATAGAGGTCCGCGCGGAACTTCTGCTCGGCCACCATAGCTGCCAAATCACGGTTGGTTGCCGCAATGAGGCGCGCGTCGGTCCGCAACGTTTGTGTGCTGCCCAACCGCTCGAACTCCTGCTCTTGAAGAACCCGAAGAAGTTTTGGTTGCAGTTCGCTTGTAATTTCTCCGATCTCGTCTAGAAAGATTGTTCCCTGATTCGCTAGTTCGAAGCGGCCGATGCGCCGGGAAATCGCGCCTGTAAACGCGCCCTTTTCGTGCCCAAACAGCTCACTCTCGAGCAGCCCGGAAGGAATCGCAGCGCAGTTCAATTTGATGAAAGTTCGTTCATGCCGCGCACTCAACTGGTGGATCGCACGGGCAATGAGCTCCTTTCCTGTCCCGGTTTCCCCCAAAATCAGGACAGTTGAGTCTGTGGGCGCTACCGTTTCAACAAGCTTCAGAATACTTTTAAAGCGCGGGCTTTTACCTACGATCCCTTCAAAGCCGTACTCGCTGCGAAGTTCTTCCTCCAGATAGAGCTTTTCTTGGTTCAATCTGTCGCGCAACTCCCCGATCTGACGGAATGCGAGCGCGTTGTCAACCGCGATCGCAACCTGGCTGGCAATCTGCCCTAACGTGTACGCGTCTTTTTCCGTGAAGGCACCTTCACGGCGGCTGGCAACTGCCAGAACGCCGAGCACACGGTCACGGCTGACAAGCGGCAACCAGCATGCGGACTTGAGACCCGCGGCCAAGAAATGTTGGAGAGTCTTTGGTTTAAAGCGCGTTGAATCTAGCCGTGCCAAAATCAGCGGCTCTCGAGCACGAAATACCCATCCTGTGGCGGATCCTTCCATTGGGACAACGGTTTCCTTGACAAGAACGTCTTTTCCGTACGCCGCGTCCAATATTTGCAACCGGAACCGATTGGTCTCGGGATCATGCAAGTCTAGGGTGGCGAAATCATGGGGCACCACTTGTCGGATGGCCGCTGAAAACGCAGACAGCAGCGTGCCAATTTCCAGATTGGAAAGCAGAACGTGGCTGAGTTCCGAAAGCAGAGCCTCTTCCGCGCGCCTGCGCTCGGTCAAATCTCGCGTCACTTTCGCAAAGCCCAAGAGTTGGCCGTTCAAATCTCTGATTGCTGTGATCACGGCATTTGCCCAGAAGCGAGAGCCGTCTTTGCGGACCCGCCAGCTCTCGTCTTCGAACCGTCCCTTGGATGCCGCCACGCGCAATGCTTCCTCAGGTTTGCCGCGCTCGATGTCTTCTGCGGTGTAAAAGCAGGAAAAATGGCGACCAATGATCTCTTGCGCGCTGTATCCAGTGATTCGCGCCGCGCCGTGATTCCAAGTGGAAACGCCGCCCTGAGCGTCAAGCAGCAAGATGGCATAATCCCGCACGCTCTCTACAAGCGACCGCAACTGTTCCTCGCTTTTCCGCAGCGTTTCCTCGGCGCGCTTCTTTTCCGAGATGTCGTGGATGACACTCAACACGGCTCGGCCTTCGGTTGTCTCCACGGGGCTGAGCATGATGTCGACCGGGAATTCGCTTCCATCCTTGCGTCTGGCGTAGAGTTCCACTCCAACCCCCATCGGCCGCATTCGGGGTTCCGTGTGAAAGGTCTTGCGGTGGGCAGGATGACCGCTTCGAAATCGCTCAGGAATCAACATCTCGACCGGCTGACCCAGTAACTCGGAACGGTGGAATCCAAACAGTTTCTCAATTTGCGCATTCGCGGCTGTAATTCGTCCTCCCAGATCGGTTACGACGATGGCGTCGGGCGAGGATTCGAGCAGCTCTTCAAACAGCATCGGAGAGTGGCGTTCCCTCGCGTTCCCGGGTGAGGCCCCGCTCATACTCATCTAACCTCTGATGGACAGATTCCCGTCGACCCGTTCTTTTTTCCGGAGGCGACTGGCTATCTTAGACCGGAGCGGCAACGCTGTACATCTAACTACCGCCTCCCACCAATTCGGAGGATGACATTCCGGTTCAGGATCTTCAAATTGTTAGTCCGGGTACCGGACAAGGGGCCTCGGCTTCAGAAAGTGGCGCATGGGAAGTTACAGCCGAGATTCCGGACGGATTGTCGGCTTTAGTGGCCAATCGTGATGCCCGCGCTGGCTTAACTCATTCTTAGCTTGCAGGTTACGAGCGCGTGCACAGATTGGACCACTAAAGCCGACCATAAGCTAAGAACTCAGAGCAAACGCACCACTGGGAGTCGTACCAGTTCGAGGTTCGCCCGGTTCATTCACGCTTCATTGCGCGGACTTTGAGCGAATCCATCCTTTGTAACCAGCACTATGCGGAACCGTGCTTTGCCTTGCATCATGCGAGCGTAAGCATCAGCGGCCTGTTTGAGAGGCGCTGTCTCGATCATTGGGCGGATATTCGCTAAGACGCTGAAGGCCAGCGTGTCCTCACTATCAATGGGGGTGCCGGTGAGGCTTCCGTATACCGACCGACCGCCAAAGAGGAGCGACAAAGCATTCAATTGAATTGGATCGGCCGGTGCACCGACCACAATCAGCTTCCCCCGCGTGGCAAGACCTGACACAAGTGGTCCTATGGCAGCACCGCTTGTTCCTGTAGCGAGAATCGCTCGGGCTCCTCCCATGCGCTGCAGCGCCGCCGCACCATCCTCGACTGTAGCGTCGATGTAGGCATGGGCGCCCAAATCTTGAGCGAGATTCTCCTTGTCGCGTCCACGCCCAATCGCGACCGTACGGAATCCCATGTGCCGCGCAAACTGCACACCCAAATGACCAAGGCCGCCAATGCCCTGCACAGCAACCAAGTCTCCGGCTCGCAATCCGGCATTACGAAGGGCGTTATATGTTGTGACACCCGCGCAAAGAAGCGGAGCGGCTTCTGCTGAACTGAGTTCGTCAGGAATGGACGCGATCCCGCGAGCCTCGGCGATCATCACTTCCGCGTAACCACCATCCAATGTAACCCCCGATGTCACTGGGTTCTGACAATTGACAGGGTCTCCGCGTCTGCACGATTCGCAGACGCCGTCTTCGCCAGCGATCAAGCCAACACCGACACGTTGGCCAATCTTCCATTTGGACACCCCGCTGCCTAGGGCCTCGACGCGGCCAATCACTTCATGTCCGGGAACGCGCGGCAAAGTCAGTCCTGGGTAGGTGCCCGTTACAGTGGTCATGTCGGTGTGACAAATTCCGCAAGCCTCCACCCGAATCCGAACTTGACCTGGCCCAGGTTCAGCGACCCGGCGCTCCACTACTCGCAACTGATTGGGGGCCGAGACTTCGACGGCTGTGTATGTGCTTGCCTTTGGTTTTTGCGTTTCAAGTGAGCCCTGGTTAAAGGTTGGACCCGTCGCTGGTGCACTGCTCATATTCTTTCCTCCGATTTCATCTGATTACCGACTGCGCGACTCGCCATCTTACACCGCTTCTCATGGATGACGGGCTAACAGGAACTTACTCAGGGCGCGCCACCTTGCTCCTTGACCACACTTCGAGGATTCTTATCCTCGCGCAAGCCGACAAACTTCGAATGTCGGTTTCGACGGGTCACCGGCCTCGCAATAGAAGATCCTAAGGCCCGCAACGTCGGCGGTCTTGAAGTACATACAACTTAAAACTAAGGGTTCATCGGATCATCTCTTTTTCGCAAAGTTGCCTTTCCCGTTTTTCGAGCTGATGAAGTTGAACCGTTTCAAAATCGAAAGTCAGATTTGTTGAATGCAAGTATCCGCAAACACTCAAGCCTCTTTTGCTTTTGCCGCGGCGGTAAATGCGGCCGCATTCTTTCGGACAAACTCCTGCACGCTCAGCGGCCGTTGCCCGGTCAGCGCGAGCACGTCGTCCGACAGCCGGTCGAAACGCCCCGCGCGATGCAGATCGCCCATCGCCGCCAGGTGGTTCACCAAGTGAACCGGCCAGCCGCGCTCGAGCAGCTCGTCCCGCCACGGCTTGACGGGAATGTCCTGAAAGGTGATTGTGCGGCCCAGCGCCTTCGAATACTCCTGTGCAAAGAAATGCATGTTCTCGGACTGCGGACCGGTCAGGTGATAGATCTTGGCGATGTGCGGCCGCGGATTGGCGAGCAGTGCAGCAATCGCACGTGCAACGTCTTCCACTGCCACCGGCGAAGTCTTGCCCTCCCCGAACGGCAGCCTGATCTGATCGGATTCCCTGACTGAATCCGGAGTCAAAGTCAGGAAGAAGCCTTCGAGAAACACTGTCGGCCGCACGTGTACAACCGGCAGACCGGACCAGTTCAGCGCCTGCTCGGCGAGCCAGTGCAGCTTGTGCTGCGGGCTCGGAGTAGTTTCGGTAATG
>WNGC01003099.1_pt1 | contig 10156 bp, 7 predicted proteins | sample 5400051 | NCBI WGS metagenome assembly WNGC01 (sample SAMN13153368, study PRJNA577476) | soil metagenome | isolation source: 20 cm soil or saprolite under grassland replicate 2 | place: USA:California | collected 2016-06-15 | reverse complement strand
TCACGACGGCATCGAAGCCGGCGCGCTTCAACTCGAGAATTGCCTCCTCAGAAAAAGCTCCCTGTGGAAAGACCATAACACGATCGTGCGCCACACCCGTTAGCCGTTGGTGCAGAGACATACGCCTGGCCGCTTCGGACGCGACGGCACGAAGTCGCCGCCGATCCGGAGTGCTAAACTCACCCGCTGTATGGTCGCACCCATGGATGCAGAGTGAGTAATAATCGGGGTTATCCTTGAAGAGTTGGACCACTTTCGGATCGCTTCTGCGCCAATTCCACGGGATGAATGCTATACTGGTCGAAAACCGAAACTGCTTCATCAGGGCGAGCAACTCGCGAAAACGAACAAAGCCGTACCTCGCTTTTAACAACGGGTCATCGATAACCAAGCAAGCACTAGCTTCAGCAGTGTTCCACGAGCTGTAGGCGAACGCCCATCTAATGTAGGAAACAAGGGGTACAGCAGAGAAGAAGTGATCGCGAACGTCGAAGTTGGGAGTTGCCAGGTCGGCATCAATGTCGATCAATCGTTCTGATGAAACAAACACCGGTACGCCGTTGCAAGTCAACTTCAGAAACGCGGCTTTGTTGCCTGCGGCAATCAACGAAGTCACCGAGCTTCCATCAGTATGGAAGAAGTCGCCGCTGCGCAGCGTATTGGCCGAGGGGTGTATGCGGAGATCACGCATGGCGCCGCACATGCCGTCCGGATCGTTCGCGATACGCCATTGGCTATCACTTCCCGTTCCCCTGCGAATCGAAATCGTCGTTCCGTAGAGTTGGCCTACCACGTTCGCGAGCGCGACCGGATCCCCATTGGAATACAGGAAGACAGAATGGATTTGCCGCGTAAAGCCATTCAAATGGCGTGAAGCGTCGTGCAGATCTCCCATGACGCGCGCAAAGGTTTGTGCTGCGCAAACCAGTCTGTAACTCGCATTTGTTCCCGCCGGGCGACTCTCGGGGGGCCGAAAATCTGCTGCGCTCTGCCTTTCGTAGGGGACGCCAAAGAACTCGAGCAGCCTTCCTGCCCTACGGTCGTCCGCTAATGAGTGGTCGCCGGTTAAGAGCAACGCCTTTTCGAGCATGGATTCTGTCTAATTCTAAATGCGCAAGTGAGCGGCCGAAGAGCTAGGATTGTAACGGCTTCTTTGCGACGATTAACGACCTCATTGCCCTGGAGTTCGCGACCATACTCAGGAGCGGAGACAATCCGCGAAGGAGCCCCGTCAGGAATCGACCAGCGGAATGAGGAATCCAGCAGAAATGTTCACTGCGCAAGACTTCAAAGCCAACCTGGTGAAATGGTGCCGTGTATTCCTCAAGTGACGGCAGGTAACGTTCCTCCTCCCGTTGTTTTTTTCCGCGAAGCTTGTTCTTCAACGCGCTGCGGAAAGCCGGAAAGCGGTCATTCATGTCAATCACAACACAAACTCCTCCCGGTGCGAGCAGACGGAAAATATCCCGCGCGCATTCCAACTGCTTTCCGGCGCGGTGGCAGTAACGGATTGTATTTACACCGATGATGAAGTGAAAGGAGTTCTCCAGTTTCGAAAGCTCCTCTCCCACATCAGCAGAAAGCTCTTCAAGCAACGTCTCGTTTTTTGCCACGCAAAACTGAACGCGACTTCGTTCCCGAGGGGTAAGATAGCTTTGCGCTTCCTTTTTTGCGGCCTCAATCAGGACCGGAGAAAAATCGGTGCCGACTGCGCTCTCGATATTGAAACCATCGCAGCCCAAACTCGACATCACACGCAGAAGATTCATCCCGCCACCACATCCAAATTCCAGCATCCGAATTCCATGTTGCCTGACGTGTCGCGGCAGACAGTGAATTGCTTTGAGATAGACGGTCTTATAGTCGTGATCGAGAAGATAACTTATCCCAAAGCCGGCAGTAGCCGTGGTATATTTCAGGATCGCGTCCGGCGACGTGTACTCGCGGAAGAAAGGGTCAGCTTCCTTGAGTGAATTCATTTCCATTGTTTGCGCCATATCTGCGTTCCTTGTGACTTCTGATTGCCGATTCCTGAGATTTACTGCCACTCCATTGCGACTCGGAAGCTATCCACCGTCTTGAACCTCAGGACGGTGGAAAGAACGCTGGATAAGCTCAATCCAAGGAGATCGATCAGTGTAACCCGGGACGATTTTCGCGATGCAATCGGTCGAGTCACCGTCCACAATTTCCCACCGTTCCGGCAACCACGTCTGGGCCATCACTGAATCACGGCCTCCACAGTCGTCAGCGTTGATGATCAGCATTCGATTTCAGCCACCCGTCCGAACCAAGATTTTTCTGTTTAAGATTGTTCGACTTCACGATAGCCTCCAAGAGGCCAGAAGGAAATTGTTGGCGCAAGATGGCGATATTCGGCATGACGCAGTGGCCGCCGATCACGCCAGGGAAATATTTCACTGGCGGGAAGAATTTAATCTCGTCATAGAAGGACACGACTTCGTCGTAATTGGCGCCAAACTTTATGCAATAGCGTTCGACCTCCTGTGCCCATGCAATCATCAAGCCGAAATAGGTCGTTTCCGTGAGCTTGGCAATTTCGCTTGCCTCTGGAGATGTGAGCAACTTGGTTTTCATTCCGACTTCCTCAAAGTGTTCGACGGCGCGCTGGCCTGACCGCAGGTCGAGCGCTCCGATAAACTTGGCATAGTGCAACATCTCCTCCTGCATTCGGACATGCTTGCCGCGAACCGGACTGTGTACGACTGCGGTTCCGGATTCAGCCGCAATGCTGCGGGTGGTTCCAGGAGCAACGGTGCTATTGAGTACGGTGAGAGCAGGCCGGTACTGATGAATGTATTCTACTACTTGTTCAACGAACTTGCCGCTCTGGAATGGGAAACAAATATGCATAACATCGCACTGGGAAATGGATGCGGGCTGATTGATGTCGACCTCAAACGTTCGATTTCGGCTCTTCATAATCTCCAGCAAAGGCTTACCGACCTCACCGAGGCCAACGATGATGACAGTTTGGTTCACAGCCGAAATCGTAATCGTTCTGGTGCTCTAGCTCGTCGCAGTTGGCGTTAGAACCGGCTGCACTACGTGGTGGCTTGGCCCACGTCCAGGACCGGCCTTGAACGCGTTCTTGATCTGACACGTCACCTCTTCAATCGCTTCGTCAGTAATTTCTGGATATATGGGCAGGGAAAGAATGCGAGACTGGTTGCCGTAAGCAGCGGGAAAATCTTTTGGACCGTGACCGAGATAAGCATAGGCAGGATAAAATGGGAGCGCTTTGGGATAATTCAAAGCCGTGTAGATACCCGCCTGGGCGAGATGTTTTCTCAAAGCATCTCGGTTCTCTGTGCGAATGACGTAGAGGTGATAGACATGGTCGCGGTCGGACCCGACTTTTGGTGTGATAACGTCATCTACGTCTTTCAGAAGCCTGTTGTAAAGCGCAGCGACACGGCGGCGCGCGTCAGTCCAGGCGGGTAAATGGGGCAGCTTCGTGTTCAGAATTGCCGCCTGCAGACCATCCATGCGGCTATTGATGCCTTCCATGACGTGATCGCCCTTGCCACCGTGACGCGCGAAAGTCGCCATCCAGTCGGCGAGGCGATCGTCATTGGTCACAACGCATCCGGCATCCCCATAGGCGCCCAGATTTTTGCCTGGATAAAAGGAGAAGGTCGCAACGTTGCCAAAGGTTCCCACGAACTGGCCGTTGTACCTGGCCAGATGCGCTTGAGCGCAATCTTCGAGCACCCAAAGATTGTGCTTCTTCGCGATCGTCATGATCGCGCCCATTTCCGCAGGCTGTCCATAGAGATGAACTGGAATGATTCCGACCGTGGCCGGTGTGATCTTTCTTTCGATATCGGCGGGATCGATAGTGAAGGTTTCCTCATCCGTGTCGCAGAACACCACCCGGCCGCCAGCCTGCGTGATCGTCTCGGATGTTGAGATCCAGGAATGTGCCGATGTAATGACTTCTTCGCAGGGTTTTAGATCAAGTCCCCGCAAGGCGATGTAGATTGCGTCTGTTCCGTTCGCGCATGCGACGCAGCGTTTCACACCAAGCGTTCTCGCCCATGCGTCCTCGAAATCGTCCACCTGCGGTCCGCGGATGTAGGCCGACTCGGCAATCACTTCGGCGATGGCTCTGTCAATCTCTTGTTTGATCGTCAGGTATTGTGCGTGCAGGTCAACAAAGGGGATTTTCATGGGGACAGCGGAGAGAAATCAGAGGTCTGAGGACAGAAGACGGAGGGCAGAGTTAAAGGCGACGGAGGAGGCGAGCTGGATTGCCCGCGTAAATGCCGGAAACGGTAATATCTTTAGTGACAACTGCGCCGGCTCCGATCACAACTTGATCACAGATCGCGACCGGCAGGATAGTGGCATTTGTTCCGATACTCACACGATTGCCAAGTTTGGTTGGCCGCCAGAGCTGCGGTTTTCCGGCAGGGCCACCTGTGACGAACAGATCATTAATAAACATCGCACCATGGGAGATGAAACAGTCGTCCCCAATCGTGACCAGATCGCAGATGAACGAGTGGGATTGAATCCGGCACCGCTTGCCGATGGTTGCTCCCTTTTGTATCTCAACGAAAGGTCCGACGAAGCTATCATCTCCGATCGTGCAGTCATAGAGATTAACGGGCTGCACGACGGTGACGTTCTTGCCAAATGTAACATCGACAATTCCGATTGCTCGAAGCTTCGGGGTTCCCTTCTGCGCGTCCAGCGGTCGCGCCCTACCAAGACGTCGCATCTATTTTTATGAGATCTGTGCTTGTTGCCCGTTCGAGTTAAAGGGACGGGCTCGCTCCAAGATTGACACTACGGTGCGGGCGTGGTTGAGACCAGTGAGTGGTTCACGTGAGTTACGGATGCAGTCGGCGAAGTGTTCCGCCTCGACGCGGACCGGTTCCGCAAACTTGACCTCCGGTATCAGAATATCGCCGCTCCGATAGTTGAACTGCGAAACCCGCGGGTTATCGAAGTCCATGTTCTCCCCCAGGATGGCGCGGCGATCGATCCCCTTGTCGTAGATGGCGATTTTGTCTTCCGCGATGTCGTCGTAAACCACCATCTTGCGCGAACCCACAATGATCATCTTCCGCACTTTCTGCGGATCCAACCAACTAACGTGAATGTTTGCGATGATCTTTCCCGGATATTCAAGACTAAGAAAGACAACGTCATCGATCCCTTCCTGCATGTAGGCCATGCCCTGACGGCAGATGGAAATCGGCTCCGGGTTGCCAAGCCAATATTGAATGATGCTGATATCGTGGGGCGCGAAGTTCCAGAGGGCGTCGATGTCGGAACGGATGCGCCCGAGGTTCAAGCGTTGACTGTAGATGTAGCGAAGTTCGCCGAGCTCACCGGAATCAATCAGTCTCTTCGCATAACGGACGGCCGAGTTGTAAACGAAAGTATGGCCCGTCATCACAACGAGATTTCGTTCGGCAGCGCGTCTCGAGAGTTCATCGACCTCGGCAACTTTCGTCGCGAGCGGCTTCTCTACGAAAACGTGTTTGCCGGCGTCGAGGACTTGATTAGCGAGGGAGAAGTGACTTGCGGCGGGTGTCGCAATTACCACGCCATCCACACTGGGATCGTCGAGAACAGTCTGATGCGTCTCGATCGCGCGGCTGAGAGGGAAATTTGACTCCACAAAGCCGCGGCGTTCCGAGCTCGAATCCACCACGTACTTGACCGTGCACCCAGGTAAGGCCGAAAAGTTGCGCAGAAGATTCGGGCCCCAGTAGCCACATCCGAATTGGGCAAGGACTAAGTTTGGTGGCATGGCAGAAAGGAGGTTAAAGGAGGAACGAGAAGGACTAGAAGCCTGTCATGAACTTCAAGCGGAAATGAAACGCTTTAGGCAGCGATCAGCACCTGGTCTGATTTGTCGATTGTAAAGTCCTCGAAGGCTGCGCTCCGCGAGTGATGGAGGTTGTGCTTTAAAGCGCCGCCGTTATATACTCTCACTGTTAATGGCGGAAGATCAGCGGCGGTTCGATCAGTAGCTGGCTGCACCCGGATGCTTCCGCCGTCCTGTGTGACACTGGCGAACGATGTCGCGCGCCGCTTACGAAACCACGAGACGGTTTGCGTGGCTGTAGCAAACCAAGGTTTTCTGGCGCGTAAGTCGTGGAGCAAATTCATATAGGCGTCGCCCCATAACCTTTCGGGCCCAAGACTCCGGTCGTGCCAGTTGATGGTCAAGACACCGCCAAATTTTGTCGCGTTCTCGATCAACGGCAGCATTGCGGCGCCAGCCTGCTCGTCGGACAAGTTCATGTACGACGGATAAAACAGCGCCGTGTCCATGATGTGCAGTGGGAGTTCCAGCAAATGATCGACGCTGGGGTGCTTAAAGACCTGAGCGGTTCCCGCGCGGTATCCGATCGTTTCGTTGTAGCCAGCAGTTGAGTCGTAGGAGAAGCCGGCTTTCTCGAGCGTTAATGACGCTTGCGAACTGAAGTAAAGCCAGTGCATCCGAACGCCGACCTCGACCGTTCCCGTGATTTCCTGAATGCGCGCACGCTCATCACGAGCTTTTGCTACGTCGCGCCACGCATCGATGCCATGGACACCGATTTCGCGATTTGCGGAAAGCAGCCTCTTTAAGTCATCCGCAATAGCGGTCGAAGCGTAGCGCGAGGCGCGCTTTGCTCTTGTTCGACCGTGAGAATCGACGCCTGCCTCCCCCTTTGTTGGAATGACAAAGAAGGTTGAGGCAAGATGCCTTTCCAGCTCTAGGTAGCGATCGAGCTGGTTCCAGAAGTCTTTTGCAAGTCCAGCGAACACCAGGGGCAGGGAAAACGCCGCCTTCCAATTGATGGCTACCTGCCGAAGAGACCTTCGTCCTCGACAGAAGTTGATGACTGAGCCAACCAGCGCTCGGAAAAGAAAACCAAACATCGTGCGGTCACATTTATGATAGCGCACGCACGGGTGATCGACATCATGAGTGAGGCAAACTATAAAGCGATGTCCTGCGGGGACAGGAAGTATCTCGACCAGGGGCACTCCCTGGCTAACGATCAGCTCGCGGAGCAGCGAGATGTGGAGTTCCAGCGTGGGTATGCTGGCGAATTCCGCTGGTTGTTCTTGCGTCAAGAGGTAGCGGACTTCTGCGAAGAGATCGAAGCCGAGACGAACCGTCACTTGAGCATCAGAACCTACCGCGACAGCAGCAGGCGAGTTTGTTCCTTCGTGAACGAGGACTTCGTTGCATGGGCGGTCGAAGAGAAGGCAGCTTCCATAAATCGGCATTCGTTCGTCGCGAAACGAAACGAAATCGTGGCCGGGAGCAGACCGTGTCTTCATGCTTCGGCACTCCTCGAATGCTTGCCGCTGAGCACCATAAAGCAAAAGCAGCCTGGCGTTGTTCTCTGGAACCAGGCTGTTTGAGCAGAGAAGAACGTCGTAATGCGCGCCCGGGCGATGGAATTCCCAAGGTGTTTTAAACAGCTCAAAGAACTCGGCGACGGCGGGATGTTCGGCCTCACGGGCAATGACACCGATCATTCGAGCGGAGAAGTGGTGGGATTCGGATAGCTAGAGAAGTTCTCTGATGGAATTCAACAAAGTGAGTCGTTCGCGGCTCCACGTGTGTGAAAGGTAGACTTCCTGGCCACGCTTCACCGTTTCCGCCACTTCAGCCGGATGAGAAAAGGCGAACTCGATTTTTTGGGCGAGATCGTCCGCATCCCCGACCTCGAAAAAGATCAGGTCATTGTCGCCGAAATAGTCCTGAATGCCCCTTGTTTTCGGTGCAATCACTGGTTTCGCGAGCGCCAGGTATTCGAAGATGCGCGTGGGCGTATTGATCTCAGTGAAGAGGTTGCGGTGGTTGGGGATAATCCCGAGGTCGCAATCCTCGATTGCCTCGACGATCTCTTTGAGATTGCGAGCGCCGAGATAATCGACATTTGTATCGAGTCCTCGTTGCCGGGCCGATTCCATCACTTTCTCGAAGAAGCTTGTTCGCTTACCGCAAACACTCAGCCGGGCAGATGGAATTGTTTTCCTCACCTTCTCCAGTGATTCTACCGCCAGGTCGAAACCGTTGCGATGGACTAACGAGCCGTGATAAAGAATCACAAAAGGCTTGGACCCGTTGCCGTCTTTTCCACTCACATCGCGAACATAACCGGACCGGAAACGGAAGACTTCGTCATCAGGCGAATTGATTACGACTTTGATTTTATGCGACTGACAGCTGCGCGAAGAGTAGATCTTCTTGCACGCGAGGTTCACCGTCAGCACGAGATCGGCAAAGCGGATACTCCACTTCTCCACTCGCTTCAACACCAGAACGCTCAAGCTGTGCTCGGGCAGCGTGAAGATCGTCCGCATCAGCTCCGGCATGGGATCGTGTAGATCCAAAATGACCTTTGCACCGAGGAGTTTCGGCACGATCGCAGCGAAAACGAGGATGTCCGGCATGTTATGCACATGGACGAGGTCGTACCGGCGCGTGAGTGATCTCGAGGCGAGATAGAAAAATGAGGTAAGGATAAATGTGGCATACCGGCCTACATAGTCCAGCTTGCTGCCACGATAACGCTTCAGCCGGACACGTGTAACGTTGATATTACCGTAAGTCTCATGCGCCGGCTCACCGTCGCCATCACGCAGGCATATGAGGTCAATATTAACACCCTGGGCTGCTAATGCCTCGGCCGCTCTTCTGGGCCGAGGATCCGCAGGATACTGCGAGAAGAGCAGGACTGCGGCGCGTCTGCCGCGCAGCCGGCGAATTTTTAAGGAGGCAAGCTCGTCGTATTCGCGGAAGCTCGTCTTGGAGGAACGAATTTGGTTGACGTACCCGGCTACTTCCTTCGGGAGGGCGTGCCAGTACTCGCCCGCATACCTCGTTCTGACATAAGTGAGGAATTCGCGGTACAACGCCGCGGGATACTCCGTTGTCGTCTGCCGCGAGCCATTGAACGACATGTAATCTGGGTGCGCATCGAGGAGCACCATCCCTCCGTGCTGTGCGACCCAATCAAGCTTGCGCATCCAGATCTCCGGAGTTGTTTCGCGCAAGACCAGGAACAGGGTTGAATCCTGCGGCAGCGTGTAGGGCAGTTCGACGTAACCTCCTGAAGAAGTGTTGATGGTTGATCGTTGACCGTTGACGGAGCCGTCGTTTGGGCGCGGCACCCAGAATGGGAAGATGGTATGACCTCCGTCTGGCTGCGGCTCGAACGGGTCTGTGTCGAAGGTAGACGCATCGTACTGCACATCGAGATCATGCAGCCAATCGAGATTACGCAGCATGAACCCCGACCTGAATCCCGACGCGCCCCATTCTCGCGCATAGTCGTTGATTCTTACCACGCGTCGTTTGAACTCGCGATGCGAGGCAAAGAGGTGGCCATCATGTTTAAGATCGTGTATTCCAACCTCGAATCCGCTGGCGGTGAGTTCCTCTCTTAAGTCGGCTGGAACCCGGTAACTTCCTTCGGGGATAAAATTAAAGGAAGAGCGGAACCCAAGATCCAGTTCCAATTGCACCAAGGATCGGCACTTGCGGAGCCCTGCTTTGCTTTCGACATCGTGGGTCAGGACGACGGCAAATTTTTTACCCTCCGGCCAGCCTGGCCAGTTTTCCGGTGGACGCTCCGATCCTGGCATAATGGGCCAGACGTCCCCAATACGCTTGCGTAACCGCATGGCCAGCCTTCGCCGAATTGCCGTTCGAAGGGATTGGGGAATGAAGGGCTTTAGCCCGTAATAAATTCTATTGCGTAACATGAGGTATTGCGAGTTGGGTGGTCGCGCTAGAGGTCACTGCAAGCATCCAAGGAACCGGGAGCGACCGCTTGCAAGAATTGGCAGCGCAGTGCAGCCGCTATGGACGCATTCGATCAAGCTTCAGCATCGAGCCACTTCGGAACGTAGGAGCGCGTCTTGTTAACTACCACCTCAACATTGTCTCGCTCCGCGACCAACTTCCTGTAACCGCGCTTAATAATCTCGCGGTTGTTCTTTTCCGCCTCGATCACTAGCAAAAGCTTGTCCATGAAAGGAGCCATCCCCCACGTGGGACTCGTCTGGCCGAGCGGAGGCATGTCAAAAATGATGTAGTCGAAGTCGCTCGCTTTTAGATTCGGCATCATGTCGAAGAATCTTTTCAAGCCGAGCTGCGCCGGCCCGG
>WNGC01008834.1_pt1 | contig 10157 bp, 11 predicted proteins | sample 5400051 | NCBI WGS metagenome assembly WNGC01 (sample SAMN13153368, study PRJNA577476) | soil metagenome | isolation source: 20 cm soil or saprolite under grassland replicate 2 | place: USA:California | collected 2016-06-15 | reverse complement strand
CTCTTACCAACAAAGCCTTTGAGTCGTTGGTCGAGAACGTCGAAGTCGAATGCGCCCGTTGAAACCGCGCCCGCTGTCGTATAGATGATGATGTAACGCAGGCGCGCTTGAAGATCTTCGGATGTGCCTACCTTCGCCAAATAGGAGACCGCCGCGTCGGACGCCGCCGTCCAGTCTTCGTTTGAGATCAGTTGGACTATCCGATCATACTCGTTGCTCTGGCCCTGTGCGGCTGTTTCACCTCGGCAGAGTGTAACCGGGACAGAAAGCAGCAATGCGAGGGCGATCAGCCTGCCGCGCTTTGCGGAGTGCAAAACCACGTTCGAATCACCGTGCAGGTTGCTTAAGCCGCCCATCAAAATCGCCGCGATCAATCTCGCGCATGAGTGCTTGGAATGACTCGCGGCTAATCATACAGCCTTGCACCGTCTCAACAGTGCCGTCGTGCTGAGAGTACGAATCAAACGCTCGTTTGTAGGCCGACCGATCGCGCATGCGCAAACCGACGAGGATGTAGAGGCGACCAGCGTCCGTCGCGTGCGGCAGCATCTTCTCTAGCTGGGTCGCCGCATCAGGCTCGTCGAGGATCGCCCGGAGTGCCCTCTCGCCGTTCGACATACTCCCAGCTACGCCGATACCACCGAACGCAAACTTATCCGCGTCCTGAACATCGGACCCGCGTACGAGCGGGACCGCGCAAAGGCTGAGCGCGACAGCTGCAACGACCTTGAGCGAAATAAAACGCATTGATAGCGGCCTGATTGAGACAAAGCTCAGACATGGCTTCGATAGGCGCAAGTCGAACCCTCTGCGGCTGTTAATCACGCACGCTCAACCCCTCATCGTAAGTAACTGTGTGTTGGTTTCAAGCGATGAGCGGTTGGGTTTTGAGTGTGTGATTGAGAGCCATTTTTGCGACCTTTGCGTCGAGGTGGTCTAGAAGCGACATAGATAGGCAGGTCGAATTGTTAATTCGCGCCCGGCGCATCCGGCCTCACATAGCCTACCAGGCAGCAACAACAAATTCCGAGACCCACAAAGGGATATTTCAAGGCGACAATCGACGCGATTCCGAAAAGACACAGAGTCGCGATGGAGCGATATCGCATGTTCCGGCGGACTTTCAAAAGAACGTCGGCCCGGCGTTCGATCAGTTCCCAAATCAACAAGATATAGGTCACGTTGACGAAGAAAAACACCGCCGCGTAGAAGGCGACCGGTTGGGGCGAAAGCTTGCTCACCGCCATCCACGCCGTCGAGAGCGGGAGCAGAGACACGGAAAAGAGATGAGCAAAATTGAACCACATCAGGCGCGGCGTGGCTTCCGTGGCGTAGCGCAGCAGATAATGATGATTGGCCCACACAATAGCGATAAACAAGTAACTGACTGCATAACTCAGCCAGGTCGGCCATAGCTCCAGGAAAGCTTCGAATGTAGGACGCTCCGGCGGGTGCAGTCCCAACACCAGCACCGTGATCAAAACCGCGAAGATCGCGTCCGAGAAAAAGCTGAGCCGTTCCGGCGTCGTTTTACGAATCATTTTGATAACGAATCCCTAACCTAGGCCTGCGCGCAATCTCACCACAAAATGAAAACAGGCCACTCGTCACTTCTTCTGTTACCGTGCATCAGTATGCGACAACTTGTTTTTGGGTTGGTTCTCGGGTGGGGGTGGTCGGCTTGTGGGCAGACGGCGCCGGCGGCGGATCGGGTGGCGAAGCAGAACGCGCTCTTCGAGGAGTTTTATCAAACAGAACTAAAGAATTCGCCTGAGCGGGCCACTGCCTACGGGGATTATCGTTACAACTCACAGCTTGGACAGTACTCGCTTGCCGAGATCGCCCGGCAACATGCCGAGGCCGACGATTTTCTCGCCCGATTAAAGGCGATCCCGACCGATGGGATGAGCGACAAAGATTTGCTCAGCCATCGGATACTCGAGAAGCGGCTCGAGCGCGAAGACGTGAACTACGCCCTGAAAAATTACGAGATGCCGGTGAACCAGCAGAACGGCGTGCATACCCGGCTGGCCGATTTGCCGAACGCCGTGCCGTTCGATTCCGTGCCGCATTACCGGGATTACATCTCCCGGTTACAGCAAATCCCGCGCGTGCTGGAACAGACCACCGAGGTGATGCGCCAAGGCGAAAAAGACGGACTGATGCCGCCCAAGCTCGTGCTCGAAAAGTTGCCCGGCCAATGCGACGGCATCATCGCGGCGAACCCGTTCCTCGAACCCACCAGGAAATTTCCGGCGGAATTTTCCGACGCAGACAAGAAACGTCTGACCGACGAGATCACAAAAGCGGTTAATAACGATGTCTTTCCGGCGTATAAGAAATTCGCCGAGTTCCTGCGCACCGAATACGATCCAAAGGGACGGCCCGAGCTCGCGGTCGAAACCCTCGCTGACGGGAAACGACGCTATGTCGAAGCGGTGAAAACGATGACCACCGTCAACACTCCGCCTGCTGACATCCATGAGATCGGGATAAAGGAAGTCGAGCGCGTCGCGGCCGAGATGACCAAGCTGGCCCAGAGCCAAGGCTACAAAGATCTGGCGAGCTTTCTCGAGGGGGTGAACAACGACCCGAAATGGAGACCGACAAGCGAGCAGCAGATTCTGGATGACTATAAGAAATACATCCATCAGATGGAGCCGAAGCTGCCGGAACTGTTTGGATTGTTGCCGAAATCGCCGGTGACGGTGGAACCGATTCCCGATTTCGCCAAAGCCGCCGCGACCCATTACGTCCAGGGCACGCCGGATGGCAAACGTCCGGGCCGCGTGATTGTTGCTGTTTCTAATCCGACCAAGCGCACCCTGATCGACGACGAAGCCGTGGCCTATCACGAGGGCGTTCCGGGTCATCACCTGCAAATCAGCATTGCCCAGACGTTGCAAGATCTGCCGAAGTTTCGGCTGCACGCTTTTTATCCTGCGTATGCCGAAGGTTGGGCGCTGTATTCCGAGGTGTTAGGCAGAGAGATCGGTTTCTATAAAGACCCCGTATCTGACTACGGCCGGTTGAATTCCGAGATGCTTCGCGCGGTCAGGCTCGTCGTCGATACCGGGATACACGACAAAAAGTGGAGTCGCGAGACGGTGATCGACTACATGCACGCCAACGACATCAACGACGCGCTGGCGCAGACCGAAGCGGACCGGTACATCGCCTGGCCCGGGCAAGCGTTGGCTTATAAGATGGGGCAATTGACCATTCTCAAGCTCCGCGACGAAGCGAAAGCGCAACTCGGAAACAAATTCGATATCAAAGCATTCCACGACGAAATATTGAACGGCGGCGCTATGCCGTTAGACCTGCTCCAAGAGCGCGTAGAAGCGTGGATCAAAGAGCAAGCATCAAAGACCGCGAGTTCCAGCCGATGACCAGGTAGCAAGTCGGAGTCATGCCGCTCTGCGGCATCTAGGTTCAGGGACACTTTAGATGTGCCAGCGATAGCGTAACACGTGAAGCGTGGATCAGGTTTTCCGGAATGCGCGTGCTCACAGTGATGCGTGCAACTTCGCCGGATTAGTCTCTTAGTTTTTTTTATTTCTGCGACTGCTCTCGCACGGATTGGAGAGACGCCGCTTCAATTCATCGATCGTTATGGAGCGCCGAAAGACACGCCTAGCTCCAAAATTAACGATTAAAATTTCCCGATTTTAGAAGGTGCGATCTCGAAATGAGCGGCGAGCGAATGCAAGTTCTGGCAAATTTCATTTCGTTTCTGCGTCTACGTGCCGAGCTGAGTTGTTGATGCGCGAGATGCAGCGCATATTGGAAAGTTCATGAAGGATTCTGTTGTCAGAGGGCGCCTGCTGCAGCTTCTCTATGAACGTCGGAGCGAAGGTTCCATCCCCTTCGGCCGCCTCGAGCAGGCGGTCCCGCCGCCAGGCGGTATGAGTCGCCGCGACTGGCTCCGCGCCATTGCCCAGCTCTCAGAGTATGGCCTCATCGACTGGACCCCTCTTGAAGATAAGAGCGGAATGGGGCTGCTGTCCGGCTTTGCCAAGATAAACGACTTCGGAGTCAAAGTCCTCGAAGCTGGCGTCGAGCCTCCGATCCAGATTTCTATCGACGAAAGTCGACGGACCACCGCTCGCCAGAAACAAGCGCCGATCGCAGCGAGCACTCCGCAACAGGAGCGGATCACGGACGCACTGGAGAAAATGATCCGAAAACTGCTGAGTAGTAAAGCAGCGGCCAAAGTATTAGGCGCTGGCGCGCAATCACTGGCCGCGAAGTACTTCAAGCGATAGTTCGCGGCTGATTTAGCTGAAGTCGCAGCGGTTATTTCGTTGGTTGCTTCTTCTTCGCGCTCGCGAGGCGCTCATTCTTCTTCCGGCGTTTTGCGCGTTTCTTAGCGTTGTCTCTGCCTCTTGTTGTGTCCCATAACCTGACCTTCGCCCGCCTCTCGAGCAAGAGCAAAGCAAGCGACCGGGATGAGCCGACATGGCCCGTCAAGCCGCGAAAGCCAAGGGTCGAACGTGGTGGAAGCCAGCAAAACCTGGCGGATTCTTTGCAGGCGCCAAGTTGTCTCAGTAATAGTGCTAATCACCTACGATCAAGAACGTTAGCACTTGCAGACGCTCGGTCCGGGACGGTCCTGAAAGCCAGTCGCAAGAGATATCCTGCCGGGATTCGGGTAACCTGTGTGATAGTAGTTCGATGAGAGACATTAGGAGAGCGTTCCAACGCAAACCATTTCACCTTTGGATCCCGGAGTCAGCAGTCGCCCGAGAGAAACGCCGCAGGCGGTTTCTGCGACTGCGGAAGGGTCGCCCGACCCAACGACTGGCCGAACAAGGTGGGATCCGCTGACGTCTGAGGGTTGCTGAGTGAGCCGTCAGTTAAATTCAACACCACCGAAGTTCTGAAGCTAAACGCCACCCCTACTTTCTTTCGGGCGAAACCGAGGCCGGCGTCTGCGTCCGCCTGAGGCGGATTGCGTTCGGTGATGTGATGTTTGCGCCGGCGCTTCGTGAACTTTGGTCACTCGCGCATCGCTCGGTCGCGACACCGGGCTAGTTGCCTGCCCGCCTGCCTGCGCGTGTCCTGCTTCGCGCGGGTTGATCATCTCGAACGTTCGAAACAGCGAAGCCAGATCGATCACTTCGTTCGCGGCAGATCTTAACATGTGCCCAAGATTAGCCGCGACTGATGCGACTTCCACCCGGATTCCGTGCCGGCGCAGCTTGATGGCGAGATAAGCGAAATCGGCGTCGCCGGTCACGAGGATCACGACATCGGGCCGCATCTCGATGGAAAGCTCCAGCGCGTCGATCGCCATCATCACGTCCACGTTGGCCTTGTAATGACCTTCTTCGGCGGGCGCTCCATCTTTGGTCACGACCATGAATCCGTTGGAGCGCAGCCAATGGACGAACTTGTTTTTCCTGTCCCGTTCCTCCTGCCACATCGGAGTGGCAGGCGGCAATCCGGCATAAACCACCATCTCAATCAGATCACGTCCAGTGTTTGGGCCGGCCAGAAAATCCCGGAGTTTTAACCAATCGAGCCCGCGTCCGGCGGTCCGCACAGAACTCCCAACATTGGATTCATCTACAAGGACCAAGACTTTCAAGCGCGGGGCTGGGATCGAATCTTTCTTTTGCATGGCGTGTTCAGTTCTCTCAATTCTCAACAATCAACTCTCAATCCTTTTCTGCATCGATTCATCCACCAGCACCAACACTCGGCAACGAACGTGAATATCTGAATTTTTCTTTCGCACCTGGATACAAATCAACTGCCGGCTTCAGCAAACTTCCCTGACTGAAACGTAATCCCTTAAAGAAACTGCATTAATTATTAGGTAATCCCAGTTGGGGGTGTATAGTCGAGCTAATAGCGCAGTGTCAATCGATCGCGCAGGTGTGCGGCCCCTTCTCTCTGCACACAAAACAGCATCATGAATGCTATCGCTGCTCATAAAGATGAGCTTAAAAAATTGCTCGTGGATTTGTCGAGCGACAGAGTGGTCGCAGGGATGACTTTCGTGGCGTTGGTGGACGCGTATATCACGCGCCTCGACACAAATTGCTCAGACATCAGCGTCCGCGTCAATCCGCCGCCAGCGCAAATAAACGGAGAATTAACACATGGAACCAACATTGACTCAAAACTGCGCGCTTTACTACGCGCAACACAAAACTTCAAAACGGCGCGCCGCGCTTTTCCAAAGATTTCGCGCTGCGGCCCGCAAGCAAGCGCCGGATGTTTACCTGCGGCTGCCGCAGGGCGAACGTTCCAGGCGTCTAGCGCTTTCCCAGGACAACGGCCGCTGATCGATGTTGACCAGCGCGTAAACCCGAGGATGGAGTTAAAGAAATCAGTAGCAAGTTCTGAAGTAGAAGCTCGAAAGCAGAAAACGAAGCGCCTGCGACAACTCCAGGTCCAAACCTAAACCCCTGTTCGGGGCACCGTGAAATGATCATTTGTGCTTCCCTCGATCCGGGCGATAGTGGGCGCTTATTGGATTACTCTGTTTAACTTCACTGCGCGGTAGATCGTCAGGTGAGCGTCGCTCATTGGTGGTTTGAAACCCGATTCCCGGGAACGGCTCTGTAGCTCGGTAGTTTTTCCAAATTCAAAACACAATGAAACTGTACGTAGGTAATCTCTCATTTGAGACCACCGAGAACGATCTTCAGGATTTGTTCGAACAACACGGCACCGTGAACGAGGTCCATCTGATGATGGACCGGTTCACTGCCAAATCGCGCGGCTTTGCGTTCGTTACCATGAACGATGGCGGACAAGCCAACGCCGCGATGAGCGCGCTTAACGGCCGAGAACTCAACGGTCGCACATTAACTGTTAACGAAGCGCGTCCGCGCGAAGAGCGCCCTCGTCCTCACGGCGGGAAGCGTTCCTTTGCCGGTAAGCGTTGGTAAGACCAAAGCAGCTCATAGTTGAGAGTTGATAGCTGATCTGTGCAGCGTTCATACCTGGACAAAGAACGACGTTATCCGGGGCCTGCCGACGTCAACGAGCTGGTGATCCTTCGAAAATTTTCTCGCCGTGATTTTCCGCATTCCGACGGACCGCATTAATTGGACGACCAGTTCGTTCCTGATCGGCACGTTTGTTCTCACACTCACCGCAGTGCCGCTGTACCTATGGTATTTCGGTGTTGATTGGTTCCAACTCGCCGTGTTTGCGGTGTTATTGGCTGCGACCGGCTTCAGCATCACGCTCGGTTATCACCGCTTATTTTCGCACATGACTTTCCGGGCCAAACTACCACTGCGCCTGTTCACGCTGATCTTCGGCGCCGCGGCGTTTGAGAATTCTGTTCTCATGTGGGTCAGCGATCATCGACGCCATCATAAACATGTGGATCACGACGAAGATCCGTACGACATCACCAAAGGTTTTTTCCACGCCCACATTGGCTGGCTGTTGTTCAAGCTCTTGCCACAACCGCCGTTCGATAATGTTGCCGATCTAAACAAAGATCCGCTGGTCATGTGGCAACACCGCCATATTCATCTCCTCGCTGTCATGATCGGCTTCGCCCTGCCAGCACTCGCCGGGTTCGCTTGGGACGGCTGGGTCGGTGCGCTCGGTGGCTTTCTAATCGGTGGCGTCGCAAAAGTTGTCGTACTCCAACATGGCACATTCCTGATTAACTCAGCCTGCCATACCATCGGGCGCCAGCCGTATTCGACACGATGCAGCGCGCGCGACTCGTTTTTGATGGCGCTGTTTACATTTGGCGAGGGCTACCACAATTATCATCACGAATTTCAGCACGACTATCGAAACGGCGTGAAGCCATGGCAATGGGATCCGACCAAATGGCTGATCTGGATTCTATCGAAGTTCGGATTAACGAGCGGTCTGCGTCGAGCGCCGCAGGAGACGATTTACTCCATGCAGACGCGCGTGCGAGATTTGCGACGCAAAGTGATGAGTTGAGTCCGAGCTGGACTGGCACTGTTGACGAACGCACTTGGATACGAATCAACTGCCAGCTTCGGCAAACTTCCCCGCCTGAAAGAGCCGATCAGCCGAATCAATTTCTGATTGGTTTGGCTGCGGCGTCGCTTATTTCCTGCTTTCCTGCCTTCCTGATTAGATTCTTTTTGGGAGTTCGGAGTTTAGACACGACCCCATTTTCTTCATACGATTGTCTTCATAGCCCGAAAACACCGCGATGCTAACTTCGTCAATATTCTCGCCCTCGGATTGCACAGCGGAGGCGCTAGCCGATTTCGAGAAGCTTGTCGTCGAAGGCGGCGCAGTCGATCCACAAGGCTTAACGCAACGGATCCGCAACGCCTTTCGCCTGTTGTTTCTTCGGACGTCAGATGGTCAACTCGTCGGAGTAGGCGCGCTAAAACACCCCCGACCCAGCTACCGCAATAGGGTGTTCGCCAATGCGCAAGCAACCATCGCATCAGACGAATACCGTGTTGAGTTGGGTTGGGTAGTCGTGGCTAAAACGCACCAAGGGCGAGGATTGTCGACTCGCATTGTCGGTGAATTACTCCCTTTCGCGAAGAACGAGAATGTTTTCGCGACCACCCGGGCCGATGAGCGAGTCATGCGTTATGCGTCTGACTATGAATTCGAAATCAACGGGAAACCCTACCCGAGTGGGCGCGGCTACGATCTTGTTCTCTATCTTCGTAACGCGGCGCGATTTCCCGACGCGAAGTGACCTTTGCTGACTTCTCAGCGGTTCGAATGTTAAATGCTGTGCTCAGCCTGCCCGCCGTGGCGGGCGAAGACTCTTGCTCGCGAACGGAGCCGAGGGGACTCGAGCGACATAGATGGGCAAACCGACAGGTCGAAATGGGCGGAGCACATGTAGAACACGACTCGGAGATTCGCCTCGATTTCGGCGGCGTAAATGACGCGACCATAGCGAGCAGAAAGCTTTTGGATTTTGTGGGAGCCCAAGCGGGAATCAAATGGGTTCTGTTTGAAGATAAGAAACGCCTCGCGTGCGCGACGCTGTTGCTGCGCGGGCAGCTTTCCGAAGCTTCTCCAGAACGCGCGAGTCGCGCGGAACCGATATTTCATTTATCACCCGGATACGGCTCATTCAGCGCGGTATCCAGGTCTACAAATCGGCCAGCTTCTGCATCGGCCATCCCTTGCTTGAAAGATTCGGGGATCCAGGAGTCGTCGTTTTCTACGACGAATTTGGCGACTTGTGCACGTTCGCTGGCTGGAAGGGCCTTGAACTGCTCAATGATTTCAGTGGCGCTCATACTGACCAGAATACCTCATGGCCTATTCGCCGCAAAAATCGATGCTCTTCCGCGCCTAATCCTCAACCCTCAACGATCTACAATCTTCGACCGCGGTTTGCATCAACTCCCAAAGCGCTCGCGCAACTTTAGCAATGTGCGAACATTAAATCTTGTATGAAACCGTACGCTAAAATTCTGTTTTCGATTCTCACAGCGATGATTTGCACGATTGGATTTGCGGCAGATCAACCTGCTTGCAAGACGAGCGGCAAAAATTGCCCGATGAACAAGGGTGGGGCATGCAATTGCGGTAAGAACTGCGATTGTTAGTCAGGTCTAGCGGCGCTGCGTAACCGCCGGCTGAATCGCTCACGCTGTCTCAGGAAGGAACGTCACTGTACCTGGCTTGACCTGTGCGAGCACGGCGAGCAAAGCCGGCATTAGCGGACCGGTGTAGTGGCAGCTGCCTGCTCGCGAACGCTTTCGGAGTGTCAGCCGCGAAAACCTGTAGCCACGGCGCTATGCGCCGTCTGTCCCGCTGCTTTGAATAACCCGAACGCCCCGCAGGGGCGTGGCTACACTAATAAACAAACGGCACTAGCCGTTTAGTGCGCTGGATGTAATCGGTGTATTGCGAGCCAAGCGCGTCCGACAAGGCATTCTCCTCCACATTCATGCGGTGAATGAAAGCCGCGACAATCGGCAGAAAGATGACAAGCAGCGCGGCCCAGTTGCCCAGAGACAAACCGAGACCGACGAACGCCAGGAGCACGCCGGTGTAGGAAGGATGACGCACCACGCGGAACGGTCCGCGCTCGACCAGCTTATGATCTTTTTCAATCGTCACGTCCACGGTAAAAAAGCGGCCCAGTGTGATAATGGCCCACCAGCGCAGAAGCAGTCCGGCAATAAAGAGCACCACGCCGGCGAACACAAAGGTTC
>WNGC01003097.1_pt1 | contig 10160 bp, 10 predicted proteins | sample 5400051 | NCBI WGS metagenome assembly WNGC01 (sample SAMN13153368, study PRJNA577476) | soil metagenome | isolation source: 20 cm soil or saprolite under grassland replicate 2 | place: USA:California | collected 2016-06-15 | reverse complement strand
AGAGTTAACAGACATCGTGATCGTCCGCTTTCAGCTCGGCGCTTTTCGCCAGCGTCGCATGACAGGCTTCCAGGCTGGCGTCCCACCGGGGCAGTGCAACTCCGAAGCGCCGATGCAGTTTTTCGTTCGATAGGCACGAATTTCTTGGGCGACGCGCCGGCGCAGGATACTCGCTCGACGCGATCGGTACGATGCGGGCCGGAGAATCGGACCGTTCAAGCCGAGCGATCTCCCTTGCAAATCCGTGCCAGGACGTGGAACCAGAGGTCGTAGCGTGGTAAATACCGCGCGCATCTCCGAGCGTCGCGGCACCGTGACGGCGGAGAAGTTCTGCCGTCGCTTCCGCTAGCCCCCGGGCGGAGGTCGGAGCTCCGATCTGATCGGATACGATGCGTAGTTCCTTTTTCTCCCGAAGCAAACGCCGGATCGTGAGAAGGAAATTCTTGCCGCGCGCCGAGTACACCCAGCTCGTGCGCAGTATCAAATGAGCGCCGCCGATGTCATGAATCGCCCGCTCTCCCGCGAGCTTGCTGCGGCCGTAGGCGTTGAGAGGATTAGGGCGGTCCTCCTCGATATATGGCGCATCCTTCGTTCCGTCGAAGACGTAGTCGGTCGAATAGTGGATGAGCAGTGCATCGGCGCGTTTCGCCTCGTCGGCCAAGATACCGACCGCAGCGGCGTTGATTGCGTAGGCAGCGTCCGGTTCGCTTTCCGCGCGGTCGACCGCCGTATAAGCTGCGGCATTGATGAGCACTTCGGGCCGCACCGAGCGAACGACCGAGACGATCCGGTCTGGAACCGCGAGGTCCAGACCCTCACGGTCAACTGCGATGACTTCACCGAGCGGTGCAAGGGCTTGCGCGAGCTCCCGGCCGACCTGCCCGTTTTTTCCCGTCAGCAGAATCTTCACTGAAAGCAGAATCCTTACTGAAACACTTCGGCATCCCGCAGCCGCGCGCCCGCAGCGTCTTTGGCCGATAGTGCGGGCGCGGGGAAGGGCCAATCGATGTGAAGCTCCGGATCGTTCCAGAGGATGCAGCGCTCATGTTCGGGGGCGTAGTAATCCGTAGCCTTGTACAGCACTTCGGCAAATTCGCTCAGCACGCAGAAACCGTGCGCAAACCCCGCCGGAATCCACAGCATTCTATTCGATTCGGATTTCAGGCGAACGCCCTCCCACCGGCCAAAAGTGGGCGAGCTGCGGCGGATGTCCGCAGCCACATCAAAGATTTCGCCCGCGACGACGCGGACGAGCTTGCCCTGCGGCTGGCGGATTTGATAATGCAGCCCGCGCAGCACGCCTCGTCCTGAGCGCGAGTGGTTGTCCTGGACGAAACGAACGCGGATTCCCGCGCGCTCGAACTCCCGTTCGTTCCAGCTCTCGAAGAAAAACCCGCGCGCATCGCCGAATACGCGGGGCTCGATGAGCAACACGTCAGGAAGCCCGGTCGGCGTAACCTTCATTAGTCGGGCGGGCCGCGTCGCAGCAGCGACAACAGGTAGTTCCCGTAACCGCTATTCCTGAGCGGCGCCGCCAGCGCCTCGAGCTGCGCGTCGTTGATCCACTTCTTGTTCCAAGCGATCTCTTCAGGGCAGCCGATCTTCAGGCCCTGCCTTCGCTCCAGCGTCTCGATGAAATGGCTGGCTTCGAGCAGCGATTCGTAGGTACCGGTGTCGAGCCACGCGTGCCCCCGACCCAGCGCTTCCACGTGAAGCATGCCCTCTTCGAGGTAATGGCGATTGACGTCGCTGATCTCCAGTTCCCCACGCGCCGACGGCTTGAGCGATTTCGCGATGCGCACGACTTGGTTATCGTAGAAATACAGACCCGTCACCGCATAGTGCGACTTGGGCTTCGCCGGCTTTTCCTCGATGCTGATGGCCCGGCCTTTCACATCGAGCTCGACCACGCCGTAGCGCTGTGGGTCCTGCACCCGGTAGGCGAATACCGTCGCACCCGAGGATTTTTTCGCTGCCCGCCCGAATGTCGGTTGCAGATCGTGGCCGTAGAAAACATTGTCCCCGAGGACCAAGGCGCAGGTGTCGGTGCCGATGAACTCCTCGCCGACGAGGAACGCTTGGGCGATTCCCTTCGGCTCCGGCTGTATCTTGTAGCTGAAACTCACGCCCCAGGAGGCGCCATTGCCGAGGAGCTTTTCGAAGCGCGGCGTGTCATCCGGCGTGGAAATGACGAGGATGTCGCGGATATCGGCGAGCATCAGCGTGCTCAACGGGTAATAGATCATCGGCTTGTCGTAGACCGGCAGCAACTGCTTGGATACGACCTGCGTCACCGGGAACAGGCGCGTGCCGCTGCCCCCGGCAAGGATGATGCCCTTCACGCCTCGCCTCGCTTGGCATAGTTCTTCTCGATCCAGTGGCGGTAGGCGCCGCTCGTCACATGCGCGACCCAATCCGGGTTGTCGAGATACCAGGCGACGGTCTTGCGCAATCCGGAATCGAAGCTCTCGGAAGGCACCCACCCGAGCTGAATGGTGATCTTCGCCGCGTCCATCGCGTAGCGACGATCGTGGCCCGGGCGGTCCTTCACGAAGGAAATCAACATGGAATGCGGGCTCTTGCGATTGGGCCTCGCCTCGTCGAGCAACGCGCAGATTGCGTTCACCACCTCGAGATTGGTCTTCTGGTTGTAGCCGCCGACGTTGTAACTCTCGCCGAGGCGGCCGCGCTCCAGGACTTGCCGGATCGCGGTGCAATGATCCTGCACGTACAACCAGTCGCGCACGTTGCCACCCTCCCCGTAGACTGGCAGGGGTTTGTGGGTAATGGCGTTCAAGATCATGAGGGGAATGAGCTTTTCGGGAAACTGGTACGGGCCGTAGTTGTTCGAGCAGTTGACGGTCAGCGTCGGAAGCCCATAGGTGTGATAGTACGCCCGCACCAAGTGGTCCGCGGCCGCCTTCGAAGCTGCATAGGGGCTGTTCGGCGCGAAAGGAGTCGATTCGTTGAAAGGCGGATCATGGGGCCCGAGCGAGCCGAATACCTCGTCGGTCGAAACATGCAGAAATCGGAAATCCTCGCGTTGAGAAGGCCCTTGCTTTTCCAGCCAGGCCCGCGCTTCCTCGAGCAAGGCGAAGGTGCCGAGGATATTGGTTTGAACGAACTCAGCGGGCCCGTGAATGGAACGGTCGACGTGGCTTTCCGCGGCGAAGTGAACGATAGCGCGTGGAGCGTGTCGCTCGAGGAGGTGCCGCACCAGTTCCCTGTCGCAGATATCCCCGTGGACAAACACGTGCTCCGGATTGTCCTTGAGAGCCTGGAGATTCCCAGGATTGCCCGCGTAGGTGAGCTTGTCCAGGTTGATCAAGGGACCTGCGCCCTGCGCGAACCAGTCCAGGACAAAATTCGAGCCTATGAATCCGGCACCGCCTGTGACCAAAATAGTCATTCCGAGGCGCGCTCCAGCGCCTTCAGTTTCGCGTACTTGTTGAAGCTGTTCATGCAGCCGATCGTGATGTGCACCAAGCCCGGAACGCCATCGAGGAATCCAAGCCGCCACAGGTAGAACTTGACGAAGCGCAGCAGGGGTGAGAGCACGAGCTGCCACGCATTGGCGCGGCGACCCGCCGCGCGCAGCGATTCGGCCTGCAAGCTCGTGTAGCGGTTCTGCTTGTCGAGATATTTCTCCAGCGTTTCCGCCGAATCGTGCAGGAGGTCGCCTCGGAGCCTGAGCACAGGCGACCGGGTTGCGATCTTTTCATGCACCGGCTCATTTCCCCAGCGCGCATGCTCGCGGTGAAACAGGCGCACGTTCCAGTCAGGGTAGCCTTCGCCGTGCTTGAGCCAGCGTCCCAAAAAGCGGTTGCGGCGCGGAACGGCGTAGACAAGGCCACGCGGGGCCTTGAGCTCCGCGACGATCGCCTCGCGCAGCTCGGGGCTCAGGCATTCGTCGGCGTCAACGCACAATACCCACTCGTGGCTCGCAGCATCGACCGCGAACTGTTTTTGCGCGCCGAACCCGAGCCATTCCTTCCGGATTACGCGCGCGCCGTGGCGGGCCGCGAGCTCGACCGTGCCATCCGTAGAGCCGGAGTCCACCACGACGACCTCTTCCGCGAAGGTAACGCTCGCAAGGCATCTTTCCAGCTGGCTGGCGGCGTTGCGCGTGATGATGACTACGGACAAGGGCATGGGCGCGAAAGAAGAGACGGCAAACCCGTATAATCAGCGGCTTATGCGCGGCATTCTAACCGCCTTTGAGGCCGACGGGGCGTTCTGATGTGGCGGGCCGCCTATAGGTTGCTCCTTTGGTTCGCTTTCCCCTTCGTGCTCGCGCGCCTGTGGTGGCGTGGGCGGTACGAGCCGACATACAGGCAGAACATAGCCGAGCGATTCGGTTTTTACCCCACGTCGCCCGCGAGGCCGGTGATCTGGCTGCACGCCGTGTCGGTGGGTGAGACGCGTGCCGCGGAGCCTCTTCTGCACGCGCTGCGATCCCGTCATCCGGACTGCGATCTGTTGATTACCCAGATGACCGCGACAGGGCGGGAGGCGGCGCAGCAACTATTCGGCGGCGCCGCGCTCGTCGCCTGGCTCCCTTACGACTACCCTTCCGCCGTCCGGCGGTTTCTGCGCAGCTTCCGGCCTCGGCTGGGCATTCTCATGGAAACCGAAATCTGGTTTCACGTCGTAGGTGAGTGTCGACGCTCCGGCGTGCCGCTCTTGCTTGCCAACGCCAGAATGTCGGCCAAGTCCGCGCGCAGCTACGCCGCGGTCGCGCCGCTCGTGCGGGTCGCCCTCGGGGGTCTGAGCGCGGTGGCGGCGCAAACCACCGAAGACGCCGAACGGCTTCGCTCCCTCGGCGCGCGCGATGTGGAAGTCACAGGAAACCTCAAGTTCGACGCCGATCTGAAGGCCGGGAGCGAATCGCTCGCGGCGCAATTCCGGCACCGGTTTGGGAGTCGAGCAGTGTTACTTGCCGCAAGCACTCGCGAAGGCGAGGAGGAGCTGCTGCTTGACGCTTTGGAAAAAAAAGCTCTCGGCGACGCAATTCTGGTCATTGTGCCGCGGCACCCACAACGCTTTGACGTCGTAGCGCGGCTTCTTGCATCTCGGGGGCTGAAGTTCATTCGGCGCAGCGCGAACACCCCGCTCGAAGGCGACTGCTATATCGTGCTTGGCGACAGCATGGGTGAAATGACAGCCTACTACCGGGCCTGCGACCTTGCTTTCGTCGGGGGGAGCCTGCTTAGCTACGGCGGTCAGAACCTGATCGAGGCTTGCGCGGCAGGCGTGCCGGTACTGTTCGGGCCCTACACCTACAATTTCGCTCAGGCAGCCGAAAGCGCGGTTGCAGCCGGCGCGGCGCTGCGGGTCAACAGTGCCGAAGAAGTGATACGGCTGGCCCGATCCCTACTTCAGGACGCGGGGCTGCGCGAGCGAATGGGAAAGGCCGGGGTCGCTTTCTGCGCGGCGCATCGAGGTGCCACGGAGCGGACCCTCGCGATCTGCGAGCGGCTGCTGGGGTGACTGCGGGAGATCAATTCGTCCCCAGCAAGCGGTTCACCTCTTCGACGTCGGTTTCGCCCAGAGTTCCCGAAGCCGCCTTCAACCGCAGGCCGTTCAGGATCGTGTCATAGCGCGCCCTCGAAAGATCGCGCAAGGTACTGAAGACCTGTTGCTGGGCGTTCAAGACGTCGATGTTGATGCGCACGCCGACCTCGTAGCCGAGCTTGTTCGAATCGAGCGCGCTGCGGCTGGAAACGAGCGCCGCTTCCAGAGCCTTTACCTGAGCCATCCCATTGGTCACGCCGAGATAGGACTGGCGAGCGGATAACGCGGCGGTGCGCCGCGCACCTTCCAGATCCTGCTGCGCTTTCTCTCGATTGGCGACTGCTTGCCGAACCAGGGAGCTGACATTGCCGCCCGCATAAAGCGGCAACGCAAGCTGCAACCCGATGACGTAGTTAATCGAGTCCGATGCGGAATTGTTGATCGCTGTGGAGCTGATACTCGTTGAGTTCTGGCCTGCGGTGCCCACGATGTTCAAGGTGGGTAGGTGCCCCGCTCGGATTCGTTCGATTTCGCGCGCCGCTACTTCGAGGGCGGCTTCTTGGGAGCGCACCGGGTAGCCCTGGTTCGCGGCAGCAGTGGCCCAGTCTTCCATCGAGTTCGGCTTGGGCGGGTTGAGCTCGATGTTCGGCTTGAACGGCTCGAGCCGCTCCGGAAATTTCCCCACGATCTGCTGCAAAGTGCGCTTCTTGATTTCGAGATCGCTTTGAGCCGCGATTTCCTGAGAGGTCGCGAGGTCGAAGCGGGCCTGCGCTTCGTGAGTATCGGTGATCGTTGCGGTGCCGACTTCGAAATTGCGCTTGGCCTGGGCGAGCTGCTCGGAGATCGCCACCTTCTGCCCCTGGATGAACGCGAGGCTGTCCTGCGAGGCGAGCACGTCGAAATAGGCTTGAGCGACGCGCACGATCAGATCCTGAGTCGCTTGGCCGAAAGTGGCTTCGGCCTGCGCCGCCTTGAATCCAGCCTCCTTGTAGACCTGAATGTTTTGCCAATTGAAGAGAGGTTGCGAGAGCGTCACGGTGTATCCGTTGGAATTACCCTTTCGCGTCTGTTCTGGCGCGGCGCCCCGGAAACCTATGTTGATGTCGTTGTACTGAGTAAACGCCGTGGCGTTGAGCGTTGGCAGGATCTGAGCGAGGCCCTGCGGCAGGCTTTCAAGACCCGCGTCGCGCGTCGCGCGCGCCGAGGCGTAGGTGGCATCGTTCGCGAGAGCGTCGCGGTATATCTGCAAAAGGTCCGCTGCGTGCGCGGGTACTACCGACAATGCAGCGGTCAGTGACAGTGGGAGACAAAACCGTGGCATGAGCGCTGCAACTTGGTAGGGGTTCCCGCTAAAATTCGAAGCGCGTCGGCTGCAACGCATTCTTGAGCGGAGCGAGACAGGTCTCGAACAGATCGGTGGTATGGCACGAGTCTTCGCCAACGCTGGTAATGAGCCGTGCTTCCATTACTGGTGGGTCGCCCACGACCGCGAAAAGCCGCCCCCCTACCTTGAGCTGCAAGACCAATGTCTTCGGCAAAATCGGCGTGGAGCCGGTGAGCACGATGACGTCGTAAGGCGCGTGTGCTCGCCAGCCTTGCGCTGCATCCCCAAGCTGGACAGCGGCGTTCTCCACGCCGCTGCGCCGAAGATTCTCTTCCCCGAACGCCTTCAGCTTCGGATTGATTTCAACGGAGTACACATGGTGCGCCCGGGCGGCGAGAAGTGCGGAGAGATAGCCGCTGCCGGTGCCCACCTCGAGCACGCGTTCGTTTTTCTTCACCGCCAATTCCTGCAGAACGCGCGCCTCCACCTTGGGCTGCATCATGCGTTCGCCCTCGTCTGCGCCCTCGTACAGGGGAATTTCCAGATCCGAGAAGGCAAACGCCCGGTACTCGACGGGGACAAACTCCTCGCGACGCACCACGTACAAAAGGTCGAGCACATCTTGGTCGAGGACCTCCCAAGTGCGAATCTGCTGCTCGACCATGTTAAAGCGGGCTTGCTCGACGCTCATGGGACGGGAAGTCGCGCGAAAGGCGCCGATTCTAGCACTGATCGCGGCGAATTCCGGCGCGCACGCATTCAGTTCAGCGCTTTGGGGATCACTCTCATCTCTCTGAAAGGAATGGCTTTTACTGATGTCAACAGCGAATGAGGGCCGACCCTCCGTCCCAGCTGACTGCACTTGAAGGGCGCTTGGCGATGAATCAAAATAGCCCTCGACAGCAATAATTTCTTGAACGGGCGCAATTTTCAATGCGCCGCAACGCGTGCTTAACCGTCCGGGAGCCGATCCGTTCCATGCATGTATCCCAAGAGCGTTACGGCGACGCGCTGGTGCTCACCCCTATCGGGCGAGTCGACAACAGCACCACCGACGGGCTGAAATCCGGGCTTGACGCCTATATAGCCAGCTGCCGCGCAGGGGGAAATCGCCTGGTCTTGGATTTTTCCAAGGTGGACTACATTAGCAGCGTCGGGTTGCGCGTCTTGATGCTGGCGGGCAAGGAAATCCGTGAGCAGGGCGGATCGATCGTGGTAGCCGCGCTCCAGCCTGTGGTGCGCGAAATCTTCGAGATCAGCCGCTTCAACCTTGTCTTCCAGTGTTTTGGGTCGGTTCGCGAAGCTCTGACCAAGGTTTCGCCGACCGCCTTGGCGGCTTATGACTCCGCCCATGGCACCTGACCTATGGCGCTGTGGGTTACGTTCTGGGGAACGCGCGGCTCCATTCCCGTCTCCCTGGACTCCGCGTCGATCAGGGACAAGCTTGCCCATGCAATAGTCGCGGCTTCGGGGAAGCGTCTCGACACGCAAGAAAAGGCGCGGGCATGGGTCGACTCTGAGCTTGACTTTGCCGTTTCGCACACTTTCGGAGGCAATTCCGCCTGCGTGCAGCTCGATGCGGGTGACGATGAGCATGTGTTGTGCGATCTCGGGAGCGGCGTGCGCGCCTTCGGAAACCATGTATTTACCCGGGACGGTCCCGCCAAGCCCAACGTCTTCCATGTGTTTCAGTCCCATCTTCACTGGGACCACATCATGGGCTTTCCTTTTTTTTCCCCGGCGTACATCCCTGGAAACAGGATTCGGATTTACGGCTGTCACTCTAATCTCGAGGAAGCCCTTCGCCGCCAGCAGGACCCGCCCAGTTTCCCTGTGCCGTTTGATCGCCTCGGGGCCTCGATAGAATTCGTCACACTCCAGCCTGGCCGAAGCTATGAGATCGCAGGATGGAGCGTGACCGCGAAGCTTCAGAGCCATTCAGGTGATTCCTATGGCTATCGATTCGTCCGTGACGGCCGGATCATCGTCTATTCGACCGACTCCGAGCACAGGCTCGACGTCCCGGATGCGGTCGAGGGCGCCGCGACTTTCTTTGCGGACGCCGACCTGGTGATTTTCGACGCCATGTACTCGCTCGCGGAGGCCGTGTCGGTAAAGGAGGACTGGGGCCACTCGAGCAACGTGGTCGGGGTCGAGTTGTGCCAGCTTGCTAATGTGAAACACCTCGTGCTTTTCCACCACGAGCCGGCCAACAACGACGAACGCATCGCCCAGATTTGGCGCGAAACCCTGCGTTACGAGGAAATCTCGCGAACCGGTGAAGCGCTTCGCATCTCGGTCGCCTACGACGGCCTGGAGATCGAGCTCTGAGGGGCCGATCGTCGGGGGATGCCAGGGACGCCGGCGGGCACTCCGGGTCGGAGTTGGTCGCCGGAGCAAATCGTTTTGGGGCGATGTTCAATTCACGCGGGGTCGGTCATGGTCTGGCCCTGCTTGCGCTGCTCCTGGTACCGATTCTGTGGCAGGACATGCCCGTCGTCGGTGCAATGCGCCTCGCGTGGCTCGATGCCTATCAAGAACTGTCTCCGCGCGAGAGGCGCTCGGCGCCTGCGGTCATCGTCGCCATCGACGAAGTAAGTCTGGACCGATTCGGTCAATGGCCGTGGCCGCGCACCTTGATTGCACAACTCATCGATAAGCTCGGCGCAGCCCGCCCCGCTGCAATCGGGGTAGACATACTGTTTTCGGAGCCCGACCGCCTTTCCCCCGAATGGCTTGCACCATCGGTGGCCGGGGCGGAGCCGCAACTGGCCGCGCGTCTCGCAAAGCTGCCGCGCCATGATGCGCTACTGGCCGCGTCGATCAACGCCGCTCCCGTAGTGCTGGGCATCGCAGGGTTGGAGGCCGGCAAACCTTCCGAGGCGGATCCGCTGACCCCATCCCTGCAAAGAGGACCGGATGCACGAACGGCTCTGCGCCAGTATGCGTCTACGCTCCGGAGTCTCCCGGAAATCGACGTGGCCGCGAGAGGACACGGGCTACTCAGCGCCGATACCGAGGCAGGCGTTGTTCGGCGCGTACCGATCGTCGCACTTGTCGGCACGACCCCGGTGCTACCTTTGAGCCTAGAGACCCTTCGCTTGGCGAGCGGCGAACCGCTCTTCTTCGTGCAAGGCGGTGTGGCCGGGGTCGAAGCCGTGGTAATCGGCGACCTGACCGTGCCCACTCAAGCGGACGGACGCCTGTGGGTCCACTACACCCCACATGATGCAAGCCGATTCATCTCGGCCGCAGATGTGCTCGGCGAGAAGGCTGACCCCGCTCAACTCGAGGGCAAGCTCGTGCTCGTCGGCGTTACCGG
>WNGC01003094.1_pt1 | contig 10163 bp, 6 predicted proteins | sample 5400051 | NCBI WGS metagenome assembly WNGC01 (sample SAMN13153368, study PRJNA577476) | soil metagenome | isolation source: 20 cm soil or saprolite under grassland replicate 2 | place: USA:California | collected 2016-06-15 | reverse complement strand
CTAAAGAAGAATTGCAAAAGAACTGATTTCCTGCTGAAGCTAAGCATGGAATGCAAACGGTTATTCAGGTAATCGCGAGCGGTCGCGAATCGTTGCGCCACAAGATCATGAATGATCCACAGCTGGAACGGAAATTTGGATTCATCAAGATTTGGGCCAAACAACCCGGACGTCCGCATGGCTGGGCTAAGATACATAGCGCCAGGGACGTTTCTGGAGCGATCAATCTGGAGTGGCATGCGCGCAGCAAAACATTGATCTGCCGGGTCGTCACAAAGCTCGGCAACAAGCCGAACTCAATTATAGGCGATTTCGTCGATTATTTGCTCGCGCGTCATCAGAGCCGCATTCTTGCCATTCACATCATGCGACGCTGATTTCTTCGGAGTCCGGAGCCTACGGGGCTCGAACCCGCAACCTCCGCCGTGACAGGGCGGCGCTCTAACCAATTGAGCTAAGGCTCCCGATGAGAAGCGAACGGTAGCGGCGTGGCCGATTTACTGCAACTCACGTGCTCAGTCCAACCCGCCGCGACCTTTACGGTCGCGGTTGGTTGAACATTTTGTATGACGGTAGCGTCGAACAATTGCGAATGCGCCTTTATAAAGTTATAGTGACACTTGGTTCGGCGGATTGACCCAAACCATAAATGAGCGACAAGCGCAGCGAGGGACTTCAGGACGGGGTTGGGGACTCGGGTCCGGACAATCTCATCGACGCATTCGATCGGGTCATTTCCTCGCTGCCGCCGGGCGATCCCGTTCGGCGCGACCTGTTGGAACTGCGACCGCAGATTTTCGATCAGCAAGAAACAATGGTCGAGGCGCGTCGAATGATTGAGAAGCTTGAGGAAGTCATTAAGAAAGTGACTTCGCCCGCGAACCGAATTGGCACGTTTCTCGGCGCCACATCAAAGGAAACGGCGCACATCGTAGTTGGCGGCGCGGATTACTACTGCAACATCGATCCCCGCATTCCGCTTACGAAATTGAAAAAAGGAACACGCGTGCTCGTCAATGAAGCTTTCGTGATTGTCGGTGATCTCGGATTTGAGACAGCCGGCCCGGTGACCAAAATCACTGAGGTAATTGGGAAGGACCGATTGCGCGTTGGCTCGGAGCACGGATTGCAATCGATGGTGTTGCAGCGCTCTGCCGACCTTGCTCACTCCACGTTAAAATCAGGCGATGAAGTTCGCGTTGACTCCAATTACCGGATGGCGCTGGAGATGCTCTCGAGCACGAAATCGCACGAACACTATCTCGACACGGTGCCGGAGCTGCCGTGGGAAAAGGTTGGAGGTCAGGAGGCAGCGCTCCAGGCAATCAAGGACGCCATCGAGCTGCCGCTAATGCATCCGGATCTTTTCCAAAAGTTTCAACATGCTACGCCGAAAGGCTTTCTGCTTTACGGTCCGCCGGGCTGTGGAAAGACGCTGATTGGAAAGGCGACGGCTTATAATTTGACGAAGCAGCTTCGGGAAAGAGCGCGAACCGAGATGCGCGAATATTTCATGCACGTCAAAGGCCCCGAGATTCTGAACATGTGGGTGGGCGAATCAGAGCGAATGGTGCGCGAAATTTTTACCACCGCTCGCGAGAAGAAGAGCGAGGGCTACATGCCATTTCTGTTTATTGACGAGGCCGAATCGATTCTCGGCACCCGCCGCGCGTCGCGTTACTCGAACATTCTTTCCACGCTTGTGCCGATGTTCTGCTCAGAGATGGACGGAATCGATTCGCTCAACGACGTTGTGATTATTCTGGCTTCCAATCGCGCCGATCTGATTGACCCGGCAATTCTGCGCCCGGGCCGGATCGATCGAAAAATCAAAGTGAATCGGCCAGACAAGCAAGGTGCGCGCGAGATCTACCGGATTTACCTGACGGATGCGCTCCCGTACGACGGCGTGCTGGCGAAAGAAGCCGATGGGCTCGGAGCATCCATCGAGCGGCTGATTGAGCGCTTTGTAGACTGGCAGTTTACGCGCCGCGACGAAAACAAATTTCTGGAGGTAACGCTCCGCAGCGGGCGCAAGGAGATGCTTTACCGCAGCGATCTCATCAGTGGCGCAATTGTTGCCTCAATTGTCGAGCGGGCAAAAGCGATCGCCATCAAACGTGCGATTGCCACTCAACAGGACCAGGGAATTCGGGAGACGGATTTGCAACTCGGGTTCAATGCCGAGTACGCTGAGAACGACATTTTCCCGACGACGGACGTCACCGAAGACTGGCTCAAGCTAATTGATTACGATCCCGAAAACGTCGTTAAAATCTCGCCTGTCAAACCGGTGTCGGACGGCCGTGCGCGCACATCATCTGGCGTAATCTAAGCCTTGCCCGGCCAACCTGGGAAATAGCAGAACTTGATGAAACGCGTCTTTGGGTTGGAGACGGAGTACGGCATCACTCTAAGCGGTGCGGAGTCTGTCGATGTCGTGGCTGAATCGATCGAGCTGGTACGGCATTACACAGATCACGGTGCGCTGATGAAATGGGACTATGACTTGGAAGATCCGCATCTGGATGCACGCGGCTTTCGAGCCCGCGAATTGCTCCAAGATACCGATGAATCGGCTTACTACGAGATCGATAAACGCCGCCCCCTCAGTTTCGAGGAAATAAAAAGCGACCTTGTCCTATCAAACGGCGCCCGGTTCTACAATGATCACGCGCACCCGGAATATTCCACGCCAGAATGCACAACTCTTCGTGAGATGGTCGCTCAGGATAAAGCAGGCGAACGCATCCTTGCAGAGTGCGCGCGGCGCCGAAATCAGAAGTTGCCGTCCGGGTACGAAGTTCGGCTCTACAAAAACAATACCGATTTCTCAGGGCACAGTTACGGTTGCCACGATAATTACCTGATGAGTCGCGATGTCGCCTGGGACAAGATTGTCGCCGGTATCCTGCCGTTTCTCGTCACGCGACAGATTTTCGCGGGGGCGGGCAAAATGGGTGTGGAAGTAGAAAGCGGGCAGAGCGAACTGGGCGTTTATCAAATCTCGCAGCGTGCTGATTTTTTCAGTGTTGTCGTGAGCATCGACACGATGAATCGGCGCCCGCTGGTCAATACGCGTGACGAGCCGCATGTGGACGCGAGCCGCTACCGGCGGTTCCACGTGATTCTTGGCGATTCGAACATGAGCGAATGGGCCACAGCCATGAAAATCGGAACCACCGCTTTAGTATTGGATCTGATCGAGCGTGGAGAGGCGCCTCAGCTTGAAATCGCGCAACCAGTTGATGCCAACAAATCAATCAGCCGCGATCAAACGTACGATTGGATCATCGAGTTGAAAGATGGCCGGAAAATCTCTGCCATCGATGTCCAACGAATTTATTTGCGAGCCGCGAGCAAGCTGTGGCGCGATCCGCCAGACGCCGAGCACGCATGGATTTTGTGGGAATGGGAAAATGTGCTGAACGATCTTGAGCGCGACGTGATGCTAACGCGAGACCGCGTTGATTGGGCAGCGAAAAAGTTCTTGCTCGATGCGTTGCAGGCAGAGGAAAAACTCTCCTGGAGCGATCCCTGGCTGCAATCGATTGATCTTGAATATCACAACCTCGATCTCGACGGCGGCTTGTACTACGAATTGTTGCGCAAAGGTCTGATGCGCCGCGTCGCGATGGAGGATGACATCAAGACCGCGATCTTCAATCCACCGGAAACCACGCGCGCCTTTTTCCGCGGCCGCGCGGTGGCGCGTTTCAACGACGAGATTTCCTCCATCCAGTGGGACGAAATCGTGTTCACGAACGGAGCGCACTCGTATCGCGTCGCGCTCCCAGAGGCAGCAATAAATGCGCGCCTGGATGCGTTGAATCACGCCGCGCGTAACGGCAAAGATTTCTCCGAATTCATACGCGCCATCGCTCAGGTGGACTGAATCCAGGGTGCTCAACCAATTGCCAATCGGCAATCGAAAACCAATTCACTCCCACTCGATCGTACTCGGTGGCTTGCTGGAGATGTCGTAACAGACGCGGTTGACGCCTTTGACTTCGTTGCTGATGCGGCTCGAAATGCGCGCCAGTAAGTCGTACGGAAGTCGGACCCAGTCGGCAGTCATGCCGTCCTGGCTTTGGACGATTCGAAGCACAACCGTGTTTTCGTAAGTGCGCTGGTCGCCCATCACGCCAACGGATTGGACGGGCAGCAAAACTGCAAATGATTGCCAGACCTTGTAATACCAATCAGCAGCTTCCATCTCACTCTGAACAATCGTGTCCGCCTCGCGAAGAATGGATAATCGCTCGGGCGTAACTTCGTCGAGAATTCGAACAGCAAGACCCGGTCCCGGGAAAGGCTGACGATAAACAATCTCCTTCGGCAAACCGAGCTGCCGTCCGACCTGGCGCACTTCGTCTTTAAAAAGTTGCCGCACCGGTTCCACCAGCTCGAAGTGCATTTTCTCCGGCAAACCGCCGACGTTGTGATGAGTCTTGATGACCTGTGCTGGATTGCCTCCGATCGAGATGCTCTCAATGACGTCCGGGTAAAGCGTTCCTTGAGCGAGAAATTTGTAGCCACCGTGTTTGCGGGCTTTGTTTTGTCGATCTTGCTCTAGCAATTCCTCGGTCGCGTGCTGGAACACTTTGATAAACTCGTTGCCGATCAATTTTCGTTTGGTTTCTGGATCGGTCACTCCTTTAAGCAGGGCGAGAAAACGCTCGCTGGCGTCCACGTATTTTAATCGTACGTGGAAATTCTCGCCGAACACACGCTGCACGACTTCTTCCTCGCGTGCGCGCAGCAATCCATTGTTGACGAAAATGCATGTGAGCTGGTCGCCGATTGCATTGTGCAGGAGCGCAGCCGTTACTGAAGAATCGACGCCACCGCTCAAACCGAGCACGACCTTCTGATCGCCCACTTGCTTGCGAACGCGGCCGCAAGCCTCCTCGATAAAGGACCCCATCGTCCAGTCCATCGCGCAGTGGCAGATGCGAAAGAGAAAATTCTGCAAGATTTCCCGGCCGCGTGGCGTGTGCGCGACTTCGGGATGAAATTGCAGTCCATAAAGTTTGCGTTCCGAATCCTCCACGGCGGCGAAGTCGCAACCTTCGGTGGTGCCGACGACGCGAAAACCTTTCGGCAGCGAGGTCACTTCGTCGCCATGGCTGTTCCAAACCTCGAGCTGATTGCCTAAGCCATCGAAGAGTTCCGATCCATTGTTGATGTGCAACATGCCGGCGCCGTACTCGCGACGTCCGGTGAACACGACGTTTCCTCCCATGTGATGCGCCATCAGCATTAGCCCGTAACAAATTCCCAGTATGGGGATGCCGAACGAGAAAATCTCTGGATCGATTTGTGGCGCGCCTTTGTCATAGACACTCGCCGGGCCGCCGGAGAGGATGATCCCATTCGGCTTCAGCGCAGCGATTTCAGTCGCTGGCGTATCGAAGGGGACGATCTCCGAGTACACCTGACACTCGCGGATGCGCCTGGCTATGACCTGTGTGTACTGCGACCCGAAATCGAGGATGAGAATTTTTGAGTGCGTCGATACCTTCGCCATCTTCACTCGCTACGGGTGAGTTTCTGGAATGCTATGCTGCGCAGCCGGATCCTCCGGATAGCGCTCCAACGGACCAAGCTTCCCCCCACCAGTAACACCGCGTTCCATTTGCTCTTGCACTTCTTGCGTGGAGCGTTGTTCGAGCGGGTCAGCGCAACCGCTCAAGACCAGCCAGGTAATTGCGAGCGGGATTGCGAGGGGCTTCATCTGCTTATTTTAGGAACGAAGCCTGTGATTGCAAACAAGCTAGTTTTGTCGGGCGTCTGTATCAGACGCCGGAAAAACATGGCGTTTCATAGAAACGCCCTACAGTTGCTCAAGATGATCGATCCGGAACTTTTGCTGCAGGGCTATCGCCTCGGCGTTTTTCCCATGGCGATGGAAGACGACTCGATCGAGTGGTTTTCGCCCGATCCGCGCGCCATTCTGCCATTGGAGGATTTCCATGTGACGCACGCGTTGAGACGGCTCCTGCGCAGGAGACTCTTTGAAACAACGATCAACAAGGTGTTCGCGGAAGTAATCGCTGCTTGCGCGAAACGTGAGGACACTTGGATTAACCGCGAAATCGTCCAGAGCTATACACAATTGCATCAGCTCCGTCATGCACATTCAGTCGAAGCTTGGAAAGAAGGCAAGCTCGTCGGCGGCCTTTACGGTGTCGCGGTGGGCGGCGCTTTCTTTGGCGAATCGATGTTTCATCGCGTGACCGACGCGTCCAAGATCGCGCTCGTGGCGTTGGTGCAACATTTGCGCGCACGCAAATTCGTGTTGTTGGACACGCAGTGGCTTACGCCGCACCTGCAACAATTTGGCGGCATGGAAATTTCGCGAAACCATTACCTGCGCCTGTTGCGGAGAGCGGTCGAATTGCCGCGCAAGTTTCTGTAGAGCTGTTTTGCACTTCCTGTAGCCACCGGCCTGCGGCCGGTCGGAACAGTTGTGGGCACTCGCAAGACGGCCCACAGGGCCGTGGCTACAGATTGATAGTGCGGGAATCTGACCGATATTAAAGGCTCAAATGGTTAGTTGGATTTTAAAGAAGATTCTAGGCTCGAAAAATCAGCGCGAACTCAGGCGACTTGCGCCAACTGTTCGCCGGATCAACGAGTTCGATGAGCAGTTCAAGGGCTTGTCAGACGACGAGTTGCGCGCGAAGACCGCCGTCTGGAAAGAAGAACTCTCAAAGATTCCTGACCTGGACGGGCAATGGGAAAGGCTGAATGAAATTTTGCCTGAGGCGTTCGCGGTCGTGAAAAACGCAGCGCGCCGGCTGAAAGAGCGGCAACACTCTTTCACGGTGTGCGATCAGCCGATGGTGTGGGACATGGTGCACTTCGATGTGCAACTCCTGGGGGGGATCGTTTTGCATCGAGGCCGCATTGCAGAAATGGCGACGGGTGAAGGCAAAACTTTGGTCGCGACGCTGCCGCTTTATCTGAACGCGCTTACAGGTCGTGGCGCGCATCTCGTGACCGTGAACGATTATTTGGCGCGACGCGATGCGGAATGGATGGGTCAACTCTACGACTTCCTTGGGCTCACGGTCGGCTGCATTCAACACGATCAGGAGCCTGATGTGCGTCGCGAACAATACGCGATGGACATCACTTACGGGACGAACAGCGAGTTCGGCTTTGATTATTTGCGCGACAACGGAATGGCCACCACGCGCGAGCAACAGGTCCAGCGCGGCTACTGCTACGCAATCGTCGATGAAGTCGATTCCATTCTAATCGATGAGGCGCGGACGCCGCTGATCATCAGCGGACCATCGACGATCTCCACTCATCAGTACGACAGATGGAAACCGCTCATCGAGCAACTGGTTCGGAAGCAAAACATGCTTTGTAATCGGCTCGCCAGTGAAGCGATTGAGAAATTTGAGCAGGGCGACGTCGAAACCGGCGGGCGCCTGATGTTCAAGGTGAAACTCGGTCAACCGCGCAATAAACAGCTTCTGCGACTGATGGAAGACCCTGACAAGCGGCGCGCGATCGATAAGGCCGAACTCTCCTTTTATCAGGACACTCGCAAAGAAGAACTGTTCCAACTTAAGGAGGAACTCTTCTTCACGATCGACGAAAAATCGAACGAAGCTGATCTTTCCGAACAGGGCCGCACTTTTCTGAATCCCGATGATCCGAACGCGTTCGTGTTGCCGGATCTAATCAACGAATTCACCGAGATCGATCTCGATCCGACTTTGCCCGATGAAGAGAAGGACAAGAAGAAATCAGAGCGCCAGCAGTATTGCGACGCGCAGGCCGAGCGCATTCACAACATCTCGCAATTGTTGAAAGCGTACTGCTTGTTCGAGAAAGACGTGCAGTACGTGCTCGAGGACAACAAGGTTGTCATTGTTGATGAGTTCACCGGCCGCAAAATGCCGGGGCGGCGGTGGAGCGATGGTTTGCATCAGGCGGTGGAAGCCAAGGAAGGCGTCCAGATCGATCGCGAGACGCAGACGTTGGCGACGATCACGATCCAAAATTATTTCAGGCTTTATCAAAAACTGGCGGGAATGACAGGCACGGCCGAGACGGAAGCCGCCGAGTTTCACGATATTTACAAACTCGACGTGAACATGATTCCGACCAACCGTCCGGTGCGGCGCACAGATCACAACGATCGAATCTACAAGACGCGTCGGGAAAAGTACAACGCCGTCATCAAGGAGATCAGAGAAGCTCATGCGAAGAGTCAGCCCGTCCTGGTCGGCACCGTAAGCGTCGAAGCGTCCGAGTTGCTGAGCCGAATGTTGAAGCGCGAGAAAATCCCGCACAACGTTTTGAACGCGAAGTTCCACATGCAGGAGGCTGAGATTGTAGCGCGTGCCGGCCAACCGGGTACGGTCACAATTTCAACGAACATGGCCGGCCGCGGCACCGATATTAAGCTCGGCCCGGGGGTGACCGACATGGGCGGGTTGATGGTGATTGCAACTGAGCGCCACGAAGCGCGCAGAATCGATCGACAGTTACGCGGGCGTTGTGCGCGGCAGGGCGACCCCGGCGCATCACGATTCTATGTCAGTTTCGAAGACGATCTGATGCGCAACTTCGGCGCAGCAGATCGAATGACGAAAATCATGGAGCGCTTCGGCCTCGAGGAAGGCCAGGAGCTCGAGCATCGATGGCTGAACAAATCAGTCGAGACCGCGCAGAAACGCGTGGAACAACGAAACTATCTCGTTCGAAAACGGACGCTCGATTTCGACGACGTGATGAACATGCAGCGCGAAGTGGTTTACACGTATCGCAACGAAGTGATCGATTCCGAAGAACCACGGAAACTCATCTTCGAAAACATCGATGAAGCCGTGCCCGCAAAGGTAAAGGAATATCTCGATGTCGATGAACCCAATTACGCCGGTCTCGTCCATTGGGTGAACACGACATTCCCGCTCGGCCTGACTAAAGAGAAAGCGCAATTCGAAACGCGTAGCGTCGATGAGAACGCACAGTTCCTGGTTGAAAAGATCAAGAACGCGTACGAGCGCAAATCGGCCTACGAAGAGCCCACCGCGGTGAAAAGTCTGGAGCGCTACATCATTCTCAACGCGATTGATCGGCTCTGGCAGGAGCACCTTTACGCAATGGACGCGTTGCGCGAGGGCGTTTACCTCCGGGGCTATGCGCAAAAGGATCCGCTCATCGAGTACAAAACCGAGGCGTACGATATGTTTGTCGAATTGATGGCGAACATTAAGAACGAAGTGCTAAACAATCTCTTCCGCAGCACTTCGAACTTGCAGGCATTCGAGAATTTCCTCGCGACCCTGCCGCAGTTCTTGTTGCGCGAACATGCTCCGACCGCGCCGACAGCTGGCGCCGAGTCGCGCATCCGTCAACCTGTTGGCGCGATGGCGGGAGTTGTCGCGGGAGATGGCGATGGAGCAGGGGAGGGAGTATCAATCGATCTACCGATTCGTCGTTCCCTGCCAAAGGTCGGCCGCAACGAACCGTGTCCCTGCGGCAGCGGGAAAAAATACAAGAACTGCTGCGGCAGAGTGGCCTGACATGCTGATTTCCGCGCAGCCGGTTCTTTGCGTCGGAATTGGCTTCGAGGCGACGCCTGGTCGGTGCGCAAAAGACAGCTGGATCAGATATGCCTAACCAGAGCGCGCCGTGGTTGCAGAGTTTAGCGCGCTTCATTATGCGCGATATCTTTCGCCTTCCGCCGCCGCCGCTCATCGATCGCGGCTTTGGATTGATCTACGACACCGGGCGCGACATCACCTGGCTGCAGGATATGAACTATGCAAAGACTGTGGGTAGATCGGCTGATGGCCAATTGACCTGGCCAGCCGCCACGGCTTGGGTCTCATCGCTGAATTATCGCGGCATCCGCGGGTGGCGCTTACCGACCGCTTTGAACCACGATGGAAGTGGTCCGGTTGTTGGAAACAACTGCATTGGCAGTGAACTTGGGCATCTGTACCTGGAGGTTTTTGCAACGCATCCCAATATCGTCATGCTCAGCAATGGGACCCTGCCGTGTATCTACTGGACGTCGACCGAAGCGTCGGCCGAAGAAGCCTATGCGATCGATCTTTTCACGTTGCGCCAGGGCACGCTTTGGAAGGATCCGTTCCAACAGAGGTTTCCAAGCGTGCCATTGTCCGGCCCTG
>WNGC01003092.1_pt1 | contig 10167 bp, 5 predicted proteins | sample 5400051 | NCBI WGS metagenome assembly WNGC01 (sample SAMN13153368, study PRJNA577476) | soil metagenome | isolation source: 20 cm soil or saprolite under grassland replicate 2 | place: USA:California | collected 2016-06-15 | reverse complement strand
TGGCTGAAGCGCTTGGCCACCCCACACCACCGCGTCCTCGGGGACGCGGACCTTGCCCGTCTTGTGGTCGGTCACCCGGAGTGTCCCGTCGGGCTGACGCTCGATCAGATCGATCGAGCCTCGCAGCAGCGCCCGGTCCAGCACCTTGACCGGATCGGCGACGCTGGCGGGGTCCGCCTGCGGCCGCAGGTGTTCCGGTAAACCAAAGGCGAGCTCGAAATGAGAAGGCGTCCACGCTTCCCCTGCCGCCGCGAGGCGCCGCAACCACTCGCGCAGGTCAATACGAATCGCCTCGATCGCATCCTCCCACACCCGCGTGATCGCAGGGGCCAGGCGCTCTCGGTAGTCCGCAGCCACCCGCGCGACCGCGGTATCCAGGTGTGCAAAGGCGGGCTCTAGTCGCCCGGCGCTCAAGGGGAGCTGCCGCTCGGTGCGCAAGGCGCCGAGCAGTTGGAACTGGATCTCGTGGATGAGCGCGCCGCGCGTGAGCGGATCGAGCACATCAACGGCTTCGATCTCCTCGCGCGGTCGCAGCTGGTGAATCGCCTGCAACAGGAAGCGATAGGGACAGACCGCAAAGCTCTCGAGCGCGGTTGGTGAGTAGGCGCGCGCACCGATGCGGTGGCGCGCGAGCGCGGCAATCGTCTCGGCGTCGGGATCAATGAGTCCATCCGACATCGACCAACCCTTGCGCCAACGACGCGCGCGGGCACGCAGCGCCCGGGCAAGGTGGACGTTGGCACCGAGAAGATAGGCCGCCGCACCGACACTTGTCGCGGGATCGGCGTCCTTCAGCTGCGAGAGCGTGGCGAGATCGTATTCCGTGTCATCAATAGCCTCCTCGGGGCGCTGCGGTGCAGGCCAGCCGAGGTGCGCGGTGCCGGAGGCCTCGGCGCGCCGGGCGAGCTCGTCGAGTCCCGGCAGGCGACCTTCCGCCGCGCGCAAGGCCTCGAGCGCATAGAAGGACGGCACGCGGGCGCGCGCGTTCTCGATCTCGATGCGCGGCCAGGACAACGCGAGGTGGGAAATCGCGGCACTGGCCGCCAAGCGCAAGGCGAAACGCTCGTGCTCCACGCGCAGTGCCTGGGTGGCCAAGGCCGGCGCGCCGAGCGCGTTACGCGCCGCATCGGACAGCAGCGGGTCCTGCAAGATGCGTCGCGGGAAGAGCTTCTCGGCAAGCCCCGGAACGAATACGACTTCGAAGGCGAGCCCGCGGGCCATCTCGACGGGCGCGACGAACACCGTGCCGGTCGGACGGGACTCGGGTAACACGGACAAGTCGCGCAGCCGCGGAGTCAACACGTGTTGTACGGCCGTGAGGTCGACGGGACCCACAGGACCGAGCGGGTCGAGCTCGGCGAGTACGCGTAAGACCCCGGAGGGCTCCCGCAGGGCGGTGACTGCCAGCGCTCGGACGGCATCAAGCCAGTCGGCCCAGGGGGCCGAGCGCGGGAGCGCGGCGAGCTGCTCGATCAAGGGAATAGCGAAGCTCGTGAGGTGATCGAGATCTTCCGCCGTACGTTTGAGGGAAAGCGCGCGCGCGTCGTCTTCCTCGAGCTCTCCGCATCGGACCTGGATCTCCTCCTTCAAGCCCTGGAGCCGTCGGCGCCAGCGATCCACCCCGCCAATAACGGCGGCATCGACGATGAGACGCTCCCAGCGCCAGGGGGCACGCAGCGTGCCCTCGAGTGTCGGTGCCTCCGGGTCCAAGTCGATGTCCTCGTCAACGCCTTCCTCCTGCGTCGATTCCTGATCCAAGTTGATCGGCAACAGCCCCTCTTCGGGCGGTACCCACGTGTCTTTAGGCGTGAGTCCCGGCTGCGGCACCTGGGCGAGGGACAAGTACTCGGCGAAGCGCCGCGCGGTACAGCCTTCGGCGACGCAGGCGAGCAGTGCCAAGAGCGCGCGGCCGGAAGGATCAGGCCGCGTACTCCCTCGCGCGAACCAGGCCGGGATCGCGGCGCGCCGCAGCGCCTCCTCCACGTGAGTGCGATAAAGCCCCGGGGCGCGCAAGAGGACTGCCATGCAATCGAACGGCACACCGTTCGCAGCCTCGGCCTGCATCCGTCGGGCGATCTCGACACACTCGCGCGCCTCCCCCGGCCAGGACGCGAGCGAGACGGTGGCATCAAGTGGCCGGGCCGCAGGAGCGGAGTCCTGGAAGAGGTGGCGCTGCGCGTTGGCAAGTGAGCTGTCCGGTTCGTCAGCCCGAGAGATAGTCGGTGCGACGCCGAGCAACTCCGACAGTGCCTTGATGGCCGAATGATCACCTTCCTCGGCCGTGGCGAGTGCGTCAGAGGAGTGCGCGAGAATGGCCGCAACGAAACGCTGTTCCAACGCGCCATTCAGCGGCAGATCGAGGAGCAGCACGGGAAGGGCCTTGAAAGAATCCGCTCGCTGCGTAATCAACTCTAAGGCGATCGAGAACACCTCGGCACGATCGCAGAGCCGGCTCTTGGTGAGCTCCTCTTCAATCGCATCCAAGAATGGCGCAATCGGCGCGGCATCGGGGACAGCACGCACCCGATCCCAAGTCACGGCCGCCGCGCGCAGATCCTCAAAAGTCCGGGCGATGGCCCGCGGAAAGCCGGGGCGCTTGGCAACCGTCGCGAGGCGCCCCGCTTCACCCTCTTCTACGACCCGATGCGCCGCTCGCGTAACCACCGCGGTGAGCGAGAGAGCCGTGCAGGGCGAGACCTGCCGGCGCGCAAGTTCGGGTGCCGCGAGGCGCGCGGCCAGTCGATTGAGCGTGAAGCGTTGAATCCCAAACCGAGATCCCCCGTCAGCGACGAGCGCGTGGACGAGCTGATCCGCCGCGATCGCATGGGGCACGAGCACGAGAACTTCGCGATCGCGGGGGAATGACTCCAGCCAGGCTTGCGCCGCATCCAGTCGGACCCTGGCGCTCGATGAGACCACGAGCTGCCGTGAGCGGGCCGCAGTGGACGCTGCGCCTGACATCCGCTCAGCTCGACATCAGCATCACTGAGCCGTCCTCGTGGGGCTTCAGTGCTTTGCCGAACTGGCTTTTTATCACCTTCAGGATGACTTCTTGCAGATCCTGGCCCGTGCGTTGGAATCCGAGCCGGCGAGCGATCTCAACCACGAGATCATTCAGGTGCACACGCACGTTGTCCCGAAGAACATCTGTTGCCGCAACCGACACCTCCGCCGGCGGCAGATATTCGGCCTTACGAAGGGTAACTGACTGAGCCTCGGAGCGATCGCGCGCGCGCACGACCAGGCTTCGGGTGCTGAACCAGAACGCACCTTCGGAGCGAACCGCAATCTCTCGCTCCAAGAGCTTCAGAGCGCCACGCGCCACTTCTTGAATCCGTGACCCAGCGCGCTCCAGCCCCCACACGGTCGCCAGCCGGCGGCCAACCTCCTCGTCGTGAATGGGTCCTTCGATATCGACAATCCGGCGTACCGCGTCCTGCACTTTCCTGGGCTCCTGATGCGGCGCGAGGTCTGAGCGCACCCTGAAGTCTGCCTCCTCGTAAGGAACCGTCGGGCGCCCCGGATCGACACTCACGGGGGGAGTCCGGGTCGGTTCTGGGCGTGGCGGCGGGGCCGCGCGCTCGGGTCGCTTCGGCTTCGCGGGGCTCTCGGCGCGCTGGAGAGCGTCCAACAGGCGGCTCTCCTCGGCTTTGCGACGGTTGAACCAATCCGTGCTCCAGATGCGGTGGATACGCCAGCCGCGGGATTCAAGGATCTGCTGCCGGATGCGATCGCGATCGCGCGCCGAGCGAGAGGAGTGATAGGTCGCCCCGTCACACTCGATCCCGAGGAGGTAGCGCGCGGTGTTTTGAGGACTCAAGACCCCAAGGTCGATATAGAAACCCGCCATGCCGACTTGCGGGTGAACCTGATATCCCCGTGCCGTCAAAAAGTTTGCGACGGACTCTTCGAAGTCGCTATCGAAGGTCTTGCCGTCCCGCGCGGGCACATCGAGGTACCCCCGTTCCGCAAATTGCAGGAAGCGCTTGAGCGCGACCACGCCCGCCCGGCGGCTCGAAATGTCGATGTCATCGGCGGTGAGGGATGAGAACACCTCGCAGCGCTCCTTTGCGCGCGAGATGAGGACGTTGAGGCGCCGCTCGCCGCCATCGTTATTGATGGGGCCGAAATTCTGCGCCAGGCGACCCTCCGCATCCCGCCCGTACCCCACCGAGATGAAAATGACATCGCGCTCGTCCCCCTGGATGCTCTCCAGGTTCTTGACGAAGAAAGGGTTCGGTCGGTTGGGGGCGAAGAAGCTCTCGAGCGCGGGCTCGTCCCGTCGCCGGGCATCGATGCGATCGCGGATAACATCCCGTTGAGCGACTGAAAACGTACCGACTCCGAGTGACTTGTCGGGATGCGTGCGTGCAAAGGTGCACGCCGCCTCGGCGACCAGGTCGGCTTCCACGGTGTTGGTGGCGCTGCGCCCGCGGTCATAGCCACCGCTCTGGGTCTTGTGAAAGACGACTCCGAGGCCATCCGCGACGGTTCCGATCGCGACCGAAGGCGGCAGCAGAAGCTTGTTCTCGTAGAAGCTGTGGTTCGAGACGGCGATGAGCGCCGGGTGGCGACTGCGGTAGTGCCACCTGAGCATCGTGCGATTGGAGAGCGTCGCATCACAGAGGCTCAGGATGCTCTCCATCGCCGCAATCACTGGCGTGCCGTAACTCGCCGGATCCGTCTCCTCTTCGTCGTCACCTTCGGCCACCAGGCGATTAAAGAAATTCGTGGGCGGCAGCTGCTTGGCATCCCCGACGACGACGATCTGCTCGGCGCGCGCGACCGCCCCGAGAGCGTCCTCGGGACGGACCTGGCTCGCCTCATCGATCAGCAGGAGATCGAACTTGAGCCGCCCGGGAGCGAGGTATTGCGCGACCGACAGGGGGCTCATCAGGAAGACGGGTTTCAGGATCTGGATCGCATTGCCCGCCTGGTCGAGCAGCTTTCGCACCGGCAGGAGCTTTCGGACCTTGTTGATCTCCTGCCGCACGATCGCCATCTCCCCGACGCTCCCGGTCGGCTTCTTATCGAAGTGCTGGCGGGCAACCTCGCGCGCTGCGGCCTTGATGCGCGACTCATCGAGCTCGCGAAAGTTGCTCACGAGATCATCCAGGATGCGACCGTCGATACGTGCCAGCTCTGCATCTGCCTTGCACATCTGATTCCAGACCTGCTCGCAGATCGCAAGATGAACTCGCCCCACGAGCTCAGATGGCGGAACGTTTCCCGTGTACATCCGCTGATGAAACCCGCTATCCGTCATCGCCAGCAGCCGCGCGAGGTACTCTCGCGCCGGTGGCCATTCGTTATAGCGCTCGGTGCTCGCTTTCCACGCGCGCTCGAGCTCGAGGATTTCGGCCAGCGTCACGTTGATCGATGCGACATCGCCCATGAGTTTGGGAGTCGCCAGCTGCACGAACGCTGCGACGTCATTGAGATGACCGGCGACCGTGAAGGTAATCGCCGTCAAGCGCTCAGCCCACTTGCCGGGTGCTTCCGACCAGCTCAAGAGCCGGCGATTGCGCACCGATAGCCGCGGACCCACCTGGGCGGCTGCGCGCAGCCAGCCCGCGAGCTTCGCCAGGCGCTCCCACCCGGCCGGCAATGTCGACCAGATCGCCGCGAGGTCCGTGCCGAAGACTTCGCGAAAAGTGCGAAGCTGGGCGCGCAGCTCCTGTCCCTTGATCAGCTGATCAAGCGCGGCGATGCGCTTGGCGTGCGACTTCGGGGGCTTCCCGCGGCAGGCTGCGCGATAGGCACGCATCACCTCCCGATACGGCCCTCGAAAGAACCGAAGCAGAGACTCGCCGCTCCCGGCGAGCTCGGCGCGCTCTCCTGCCCAATCCCGGTTCCAAGCCGCGTCCGTAAAGATGGGCTGCAGAGCGTGCTCGATCTCGGTGAGTTGCCGCGCGCAATGCGTGAGCCGCTCAAGCTGCTCAAGATCGGTGTCCCAGCGGGGATGGCATAAGACATCAAGCGATTCCTCGGGCTTGCCGGCCGCAAGTAACAGCGTCTGGGGAATCTTGGGCAGGTCCGAAAATTCAAGATGCTGCGGGTCATCCGTCTCGCGAGCTCTCACCAAGGGCCAAAGGCTGCGCACCAGGACGACGAGGGCATCCACACTCGCGGATAGTTTGTGCGCGCGCTCCGCCAGGCGCTGCACGTCGAGCGGATTCAAGGTATCTCGGTCGCAGCCGCGCCACGGATGGCGCGCCGGCACACCACTCAATTTCAGACGCTCGGCGCCGAGCCGCACCTCTTCGAGGAACTCGTGGATCTGCGCCCGACTCAAGCTCTCGGCTGCCTTCACCTTGAAGTCGGGGACCGCTGCACCCCGATCCCGGAGTCGGCAGATATTTCCGATGATCTCAAATGGCGTGAACCCGGCCGGCTCATGGGGCCGATGCAACCGATCGGAGTGCGCCCAGAGCGTGCTGGTGACTTTGTCGAGTTTCTGGCACAGGCTTCCGGGCACGGCCGCCGGAGCCTCCGCGTTGAGGGCCTCGCGGGGCTGCCCCAGCACCTGTTGCTTCGAGGCGCGCCGGCTGTGCAGCTCGAAGCACAGCGGCGCCAGGTTCACACTCTTCAACCGGTCATACACCACCTGAAGAGCCGCGAGCTTCTCAGCGACGAAGAGGACCGATTTCCCGCGGTGAATCGCGGCAGCGATGATGTTGGCAATCGTCTGTGACTTCCCGGTGCCGGGGGGTCCCTGTACCACGAGGTCGCGTCCATCGAGCGCCGTCTGAATCGCGATCGTCTGGGAGCTGTCGGTATCTAAGATCGCGACCTGATCCGCGGACTTGAAGTGGTCGTCGACCCGCCCATCGTCCGGAATCACCGGCGAGTCGGGCTGGCCGGATTCCTCGTGCGGCGCGAGGAGCGTGCGCAGGATCTTGTGTCCCAGGAGCCGCTCGAGGCTCGGCCAGTTCGAGGGATCCAGGTCCCTCCACAGGAGGAACTTGTTGAAGGAGAAGAAGCCCAGCAGGATCTCGGAATCGAGCACTTGCCAGCGGGGCGCGCGCGAGATCGCCTGGCGGACGCTCTCGAAGTATTCGCTCGGTAGCCAGTCCTCCGAATCGGGCAGGTCCGGCAGATCAATCGAATGCTGCTCGGAAAGCCAGACCTTGAGGGACACGTTGGTGTAGAGGTCCTCGTCGCGCGCCTTGAGCTGAAAGCGCTCACGTGCGCCCTTGCGATAGAGCTCAACCGGTATCAGAACGAGCGGTGCGTAGCGTTCGACCTCGGACCGTCCGTCTTCAAACCACTTGAGAAATCCGAGCGCGAGATAGAGGACGTTGACGCCCTGCTCCTCCTCGCTCTCGGTGCTTTCGTAGTAGAGGGAAGTCAGGCGTTTCTGGAGGCCCTCGGCGCTCAAGTTCGTCTGAAGGACAGTGTCGCGGTGCCTGGGCGCCACACCGTCTTCGGATTTCGCCGTCGAGGGCTGCGGAGGAGTCCAGATGGCGTAGTCGGGGTCGGCGTCTTGCTCTTCCGACTCGACGCCCCGTCCTGGGGCGAAGGTCATTTCTTTCTTTTGCGCGAGCAGCATCTTGAAGATCTCATCGGCGAGCTCATCGACAACCCGAATTTGCTTCGAGCGCTTGGACGTCAGGGCACAGTTGACGAGCTTGTTGCGGAGGTTGCGCTCGATCAGCTGATGGCGGGCCGCTTCAAGCTTGCGCCGCACGACGTCCGCGACTGTAGTCGCCGCTTCAGACGGATCCATCTTAACCCCTACCCCACCACGGTCGAGACCGGAATCTCCAAGGGTTTCAGCATTCTAGCCGCTATTCCTCGTCGCTGTCCGGGACGCACCGCTTGGTTTTGAGCGCAGGATGAGCGCCCAAGCGTCCTATGTAGACTTAGTCTTCCTCGCTTGAGACCTCCTCGACCTCCTGGAGCCCGGACAAGTCCCAGGGTCTCCATCGCGTATGGGTGTTGCGCTCAGTAACTCGGAGCGCGCAGACCATGAAAGCCCTGCGCAGTGCCACGGCCCGGCCGATGGCGGACGTGCTGGCACGAGCCCGGAAGCAAAAGAGCCTGTCGCAGCGCGCCCTGGCCGCCTTCTTGAAGCGGCCCCATTCCGTGGCCGGGATCATCGAGAGTCACCAGCACCAGGTAAACGTCTACGAATTCATCGCCATCGCCGAGGCGCTCCACGCCAATCCCGTGGGCCTCCTCCGCCAGGTGCTGCGGAGGCGGGCGGTCCGGTGACAGGTTTCGCTGAATTTTCAGCGAAACTTCCTGGACGAGGCTTATGCAATGGCGCCATCATTGCGTCAGATGTGACAACTTAGCCCTAAACGACCGGAACCACACGTTGAAGGTCGTTTATGCGCCCGGAAGATCTCCCGTCCGATCAGCGCGCGCCCTCGGCCGCATGTACTGATCAGCTCTCCAAGTGGGTGAACGAGCGATTCCCGCCCTGGGAGCAGCTCCTGAGCGCTCGCGATGTGGCGCGCCTGACCTGCCGGCGGCGGTGGGTGCTGTCCGGCCTCATGCCGCTGGGGCTATTCCCGAAACGCCTTCAGTATCAAGGGCGGCCAATCGGCTGGAATCGAGAGGACGTACTCGACTGGCTATCGCGCGGTATGCAGCGGGCAGCCCCTAGACCGTGCAGATCGCGTGTCGTCGCGGCGCCATGCTCCAAGCGATCAGCCCGCCGAGGAAGCCATGATGTTCGCAAGCGCCGACGTCATTGAACGGCTCACCGGGAAGCGCCGCCCCAGCGCTCAGGCCCGATGGCTGGCGGCACGAGGTTATAAATTTGAGCGCCACAGTGATGGAACGATAGTGTTGCGGATGGACGAGCTCGACGCGCACACGCTGAGCAAGGCGCAGCGTTTCGCAAAGAAACGATGGCAGGTCGATCTGTCGCAGTTCGACCGGGAAAGTTAAACTCGGATCATGGGACGCCGGCGTAGGTCCAACAAGCATCTACCGCAGCGGGTCTATCGGTATCACGGCCGCTATTGGTACGTGGAACGGAGTGGCCAGCGGCGCGACCTGGGCACCACTGAATCGGAGATGTACTCGAAGCTCGCCGAGTACTTCGATACGCGTAAGCCGCTCCACATAATGAACGAGGTCTTTGATCGCTACCTCCACGAATCGCTCGGAAATCTCGCTCCCCGCACTCAGCGAGACTACCGCGGCTATATTGAGAACTTACGCAAGTCTTTTGGGGAAGCGCCGCCCGGAGACGTCACGGCGAACAGTATTTTCGATTATCGCGCAGCGCGCGCAAAGCAGTCCGTGGTGCAGGCGAACCGGGAAGTGTCGTGCCTGTCCGCGATCTTCCGCGAGGCGATCGGCTGGCATGCCGTCGCCAGAAACCCGTGTCACGAGCTTAAGCGCCTGCACGAGGCGAAGCGCACGCGCTACGTGACGGATCAGGAGTACCTCGCCGTCTACAACATCGCATCCGATCGTATCCAGTGCTTGATGGATCTGGCGACGATCACTGGGCAACGCGAGGGCGATCTGCTCAAGCTCCCGAATCGAGAGCCGGCTGCTTACACGGAGGAGGGAATCGTATTCCGCCCCGGGAAATCGATGCGCCGCCACCCGCGTCACGGGAAATTGGTCGAGACCTCAAAGACGATCATCGTAGAGTGGTCAACCGAACTCGAGGCGGTCATCAAGCGGCTACGAAAGCTCGGTCCGGAGATGCGGCGGACACTCTTCTGTACTCTGCAGGGCAAGCCCTATACCGAGAGCGGCTTTCGCTCCAACTGGCACCGACTTATGGCGACGGCGACGAGCCCAGGCGAGAAGGGAGAACTGCCGCTCTTGAGCGAGCCGTTTACGTTCCATGACCTTCGAGCGAAGTCAGGGAGCGATGCCGAGGACGTGCAGGAGGCCAACGATCGATTGGCCCACGATGATATGCGTACGACCCAGGTGGTCTATCGGCGCAAGCCGCGGCGCGCGCGCGCGGGGCGGAAGGTAGGCTCGTGAGGGCAAAAATATTTCACACTTGGCCGGATATTTCACACTTCGTGTTTGTTCACCACGTCTAACTTTTTGATTTGATGGTGGCCAGGGGCGGAATCGAACCACCGACACGCGGATTTTCAGTCCGCTGCTCTACCAACTGAGCTACCTGGCCGCCGGGACGGAAGGGCGCGTATTAGACCGGCCCGCGCCGGGGCCGTCAAGCAA
>WNGC01003088.1_pt1 | contig 10171 bp, 13 predicted proteins | sample 5400051 | NCBI WGS metagenome assembly WNGC01 (sample SAMN13153368, study PRJNA577476) | soil metagenome | isolation source: 20 cm soil or saprolite under grassland replicate 2 | place: USA:California | collected 2016-06-15 | reverse complement strand
CGGGCCAAGCGTGACTTTCCATCCGTATGCTTCCGCTAAGTACATGATGAAGGAGGGAATCAGCATGACAAGGAGTGCGACCGGCCCAAGTTGCGCGGCGACGTCGTAAATGCGTCCAGGGCCGATATGCCATACGATGAAAGTGATGGCTAGGAGGCCGACAAAGACAAGGAAGAGCTTAAGCACGGGTTGTGGCGGAAGGTCTGACTACCCAGAGCATCAGGAGCGCGAACGCTACGGATCCAGTGGCGGCCATCCAGAGGAACCAGTCGAGCCTGCCGATCACAGCAAAAATCAGCACGATGACTGAAAAATCGCGACTCGCGACGTTTTTGAGCATGAAATCCGACCAGGCAGCCTGCACAGGTGTCTTCCATCCACTCACGAACTTGATCTTTTGTGCCCGGGTGACGAGCCAGAACGAGAGCCCATTTCCAAGGACCGCTGCGGAACCCAGGGCAATAGGAGCCCACCCACCGTCGTTCCCAGCCACGCCCAGGTAGGAGCCCACCGCAATGCCGCCAAAAATCGCCATATGCACCACGTTGTCCATCGCGATATCGAGCCAGGCCCCGAACGGCGATTCGGTGAAGGTGAGCCTGGCCACTTCCCCATCGCAGCAATCGATGATCGCTGCCAGTTGGAACAACAGCGCGGCAATGATACCGGCGCTGTAAGTCCCGACGCCAAAGCCGGCGGCCGCGACCAACCCAATCAGGGTCGCCAGAATCGTAATGGCATTCGGCGAGAGACCTGCGGCAAGAAAGATACGAGTAAACCAGCGGGAGACCTTTCGATTGAAGAACCGGTCGACAATGCCTTCGAACTCGCCCTTGAGGGAATTGTAGAGCTTCTTCTCAGCGGCTTTAACATCGGCGGCATCACGCACGTCCTGATACCAATGGGACCGATCCGTCTCCGTAGACAGCACCCGTACATGCCCGTCCACCGCGGCTCGTTCGAGCCATCGACGAATCGGAATCGTGCCGGTTTCCACCTCGACTTGATCGGCAACGGTCATGAAACTGGCTGGAAGCACCACAAGGTCTATCGCCACCAGCGCCGCCTCATCTTGTCTCGATGTAATCGAGCGGAGCCGTCCAGCCTGTACCTTCATGCGCAAATTCGAACGGCGTGGCTGTCGATCTCGCTCGCTATCGGCCCGTGCCACGACGATTGCCTGTCCCTCCTGGACCTCATGGCGCAGGCTTTCGATCAAGGGGACCGCAAACACCCCCTGCACGCCGGCCAGGAGACAGAAGCCGCGGACTTCAGCAGCGAGCGATTCCCAGGTGCGAGGATCATCCAGCGGAAACTCTCGAATCGGCATCCAGCGCACGGGGATCGTCAGACGTGGCCCTTTGCCCAACGCTTGTTTAAGCTGATCTTCCTCCGGCCCGACCAATACCATGAGCTGTCGAATACCGGCGCGCTGCAGCGTCAACACCGTCCGCTGAAAAAGGCCGATGCCTACCACGCTGGTGAGGGAACCCACTTCATCGGCATACAATCCGGCCGGCTCGCTGAACAGGCTCACGGACGGCAAGAGAATTGCCGTGCTCAATCCCTGGAGGCCAGTCTGTTTCTGAATTATGCTCTCGCTCATGATCTATTTCGTCTCTCGTATCTCGTCGTTCGTGTCTCGCAGCACCGGTGAGCGCTTTACGAAGAACGCTTCACGGACAATGTCGCTACAGTTTCGGCAAGACATCGCGTTCCGCTTTCGACACGTCTTCCATAAAATCGATTTCGGTCCAGGGGAGTCCACCGATCTTCTCATGCCCGACCTTAACCTCACGGAAAAAATCCACAAGGGCATCCTCGTATTCCATCTGCCAGGCCTCGCGATCCACATGGGTCCTGAGCGACGCAACCACGTGGGGCGCATCGGCATGCCGGACTTTGAGGAACCCCACGCCTTCTCCCGCATAGTCATAGTGTAATGGCATCTTCTTGGTCAGTGCAATCACGCGGCCACCTTCGACCACGACCATACACTCTTCCCCGGTCTGCTTGACGGTGTCGTCCATGAGCAACGCGTTCTCGTAAGGGGACTGCACCAAGCGGCGCAAGATCTCTTGATGGAAAAGTACGTCTGCATCCATGACGATCGTGTCATCATCCAATGCCGTACGCGCGATCCAGAGCGAGGAAATGCTGCCGCGATGGAACTGCTCGTTCACGAGGAAATTCACGCGCACGCCACAAGATTCCGCTCCTACAACTGCGCGAATCATCTCCTGCTTATAGCCCACAACCATGTCGGCACTGTGAATACCGACGCTCCGAAGCGACGTGAGGTAGCGATGCAAGAGGGTCTGCCCGCCGATCTCAATGAGGCACTTCGGACGATGTTGCGTGACCTGCCACAGGCGCTTCCCGACTCCGGCCGCGAGGATGATGGCTTTCATGCTGTGCCACAGATCCGTTCAAATGCGTCGAGGAATCCGACCAACTGCGCCTCCGTGAGGGCGCCCATGTTAGCCAGGCGGAAAATCTTGCTCTCAAGTTGGCCTTGCCCCGCATAGATCACGTAACCCTCTTTTTTTAGTTGATCGTGCAACGACTGATAGGCCACGCCCTCGGGAAGATGATAGGCGGTGATCGTGTTGGACTGTTTGTCGGGAGTCAGGAGTGGCTTCACGCCGAGCTTCGCCATGCGGTCTCGGATTAAGGTCGCAACTTTCTTATACCGTTGAATCCGCTTGGCAACCCCTTCCTCCATGAGTTCGTTCAAGGCTTCGTCGAACGCGTAATAGACCTGCACAGCCGGCGTAAACGGAATCGTCCCGCGGCCCTGGTCATCCACATATTGAGTGATGTGGAGATAGATCGACCGTCTGGGGTAGGCTCGCATCCGCTCCAGAAATCCCTTCCGGACGAGCACGAAGGACAGGCCTGGGAATCCTTGAATACATTTGCCGGCTGTGCCCGCCACCATATAGATGTGAGACCCGGCGATATCCAGCGGCTCCCCTGCCAAGGCACTGACCGCGTCTAGAATGAAGACCCGGTTCTGGCTGTCGACGACATCCGCGATCTCTTTGACCGGATTAATGAGCCCGGTGGTCGTTTCATGATGGACCATGCCGACAGCATGCACTTCCGGATGTTGTCGCAGCGCAAGCCGCAACTGTTCAGGATCCGGCCTTGTCGTCCAATCGTATTTGAGTTCGGACACACCCAAGCGATACAGGCCAACCATCTGGGAGATGCGCTCGCCGTACACGCCGTTGTTGAGCACCAGCATCCGTTTGCCGTGCGGCAGCGACGACATGACAGCGGACTCGACCGCCGCAGTTCCCGATCCAGTCAACACCACAGCGGCATAATCCGCTTCCGCCTCCGGCACAAAGAGCTTCAGCAGCTTCGCCTGAATCCCGTGCAAGAGTTCGGTAAATTCCGACTCACGATGGCAGACATCCGGACGCAACAGTGCCTGCCGCACCCGCTCCGACACATTCACTGGTCCTGGGTTCAATAGAACCACAACTCCCCCCGTTAATCGTTAACCGTACCACGTTAATCGCAAGAAGAACCAACCTCTCTTCTTTAGTCGAGCTGCGATTCACGAATAACGTTTCACCAATAACGTCAAGCTATTGCCTGCATGAACCGCTTCGTAATGTCCGGTGGATCCAGCATCACGCGCCCGACATCTTCCACCATCTCGTTGACTTTCACCAGTAACATACTCGGCCCGTCTTTCTTCAACATGTCTTTAAACTCGTAGACGAGGTCCTCCCGTTCCCGCACCCGTTCGACGTTCACATACCCGGCCGCCTTCGCCACCTTCTCAAGTGGAACCACATTGGAAATCGTCGGCTGATTGCCGGTACTCCCGTAGACCTCGTTGTCGAATACCACATGAATGAAATTCTTAGGCTTGAGGGCGCCGACCGTGGCCAAGGTGCCCAGCCCCATCAATACGTTCCCATCACCGTCAAATATCACGACTTGCTTCTTCGGCTTGGCCAGCGCCACACCCAGCCCGATCGCCGGGGCCGAGCCCATGGACCCGATCATATAGAAATGGGTCGGACGATCGGCAATTTTATAGGCCTCACGCGAGGGAAACCCATTGCAAATAATCACAGGCTGATCGGTGAGTAATTCCAACAAGGCCGCCATGGCCATCGCCCGACTCTGCATCGTTCCTTGCTCCGGCCTCATCACGGGTGCAACCCTTTCACGACACCTTTCGTGATCAAGACGGCAACAGGGATGCGCTGCTTCATGAACGTCTCCGCCAGCCATTTCAGATCGTCAATCGCAGTTTTTTCCGACAGGGTGCGGTGGGGGATTTTCATCGTGTCGAGAAATCGCGGCATCACTTCACCCATCACTAGATGCTCCGGCGCATCCTTACCGTGATAGCCGCGCCAGGACACAATCAGAAAGCAGGGCTGGCAGTAAATCATGTTCAACGAAATGAGGGCGTTGAGGCACGTACCTAACCCTGAATTCTGCATGAGCACGGCGGGGACCTTGCCGGACATATAGGCCCCCGCAGCCATGGCAACCGCTTCATCTTCCCGAACGGCGGGGGTGTAGAGACGTCGCTCCATCAACTCGGCAATAATGCCGCCCAGGATCGAATCCGGGACCCCCGTAAAGAAATCCACCCCAATATCTTGTAGTGCTTGAACGAACACATCGCTTTCAATCATCGTGACGGTTCCTTGCCGCAACGCACAGGGAAAAACGCGCGCATTATAAGCTATGCCCTAAGGCATTCTCAACAAAACTGAGAGAGTTGCACCATATGATCGGCCATGTTAGCGTTCTGACATGATCGGACGGCAGAGAAATTGCGCGGGCCGACACCTTGCCCTACTGGGGCTATTACTCTGTATGAGCGGCCCTTTTCTCGCCCACGCAGTGCCGATGGTGAACGATCCGAAAGGTTTTCAGAGCCTGTCGTGGGGTGTTGCCTTGACCACGAGGCCGGACTTGGAAATTGCGCGGGCAGGCCCACATGTGAATGAATACCAATTGAGGGATAGCCAGCCATTGTTTGCCGGAATCCCGGTCGAAAGCCTCCGCTTCTTGTCGGTCGATGAACAGTTCGCCCGCGTGACCATCCGCTATCAAGGTGACGATCGGCACAAACAGATCCTCACCTATTTGGAACAACAGTTCGGCTCCCTTGAGCGCATCGCCGGGCAGATGATGCGGGGCCTCAATCAGCAGTATAATTGGCGCGGAACCGATACAGAGATCAACTTGACTTACCATGCGAATACGGAGCGGGGATTTATTTTTATCGACAGCCGCACCCTGGCCCCTCGGTTCAACGACCATATCACTGATTCAGCGGAGTAACATGCTTCGCCGTCCCCTCACAGACCCTTGGATCCGTCGCTCCTTCCTCATCTGCCTCCTCTTCTCGATCATCCTGGTGGACACCTTGGCAATCGCCGTGCCGATGCAGAACGATCCAAACGGATTCGAGGGAATCCCCTGGGGCACAACATTTTCTGAAACCGACACCTTTATAAAAGTCGAGGACACCGGTCGGTCTCAAACCTATGAACTGAAGACCGGGGTTCCTTCGCTTGGCCCGGTGAAGGTCGACTCCATGCGATTCGTGACCTCCGATGGCAGATTCGCGCGAGTCACCGTCCGCTACCAAGGCAAGGCTACCCACGATCAGATTCTTGCCTATCTCCAATCCCTCTATGGCTCGCTCGACCGCACCCCCGGACAGATCGCCGTCGGCCCCGTCAAATTCTGTAGTTGGACTGGCTTCGAAACGGATGTGAACCTCCGATACGAGACAGGAACCGATCGCGGCATTATCTTCTTCGAGAGCCAGGAACTCCGCCGTAAAATCACCGAAGGCAATTCAGCCACCGTGTTTTGACAGTCGTCATCCCGCCTCCTGCCTGGCCTTCCCGAAACATTCAGCAAGATGCTAAAAAGGTCTGCCAGCTTTTTAAAAGGTTAAGGTTCAGGTTCAGGCCAAGCTTGAGATGAAGAAAAGCAGGTCTTCGCTCAACCTTAACCTCCACCTCAGCCACTCTCGTGCGGCTCTCCTGCCAGGAAACCCTTGCCAATTGCGGCCCAGCGCCCCATTCCCCCCTTCTGGTGGGGCATCAAGCCCCTCTCCTGAGGGATGGTCGAAATTCTTGATTGGGGTATTCTCACACTGTCGCAAGGACCAGAGGAACCGCGGCGGAACCTCTGAGGAGGCGCAGATGAAGCTGGACCACCCCGTTCTCAAGGTCAATACTCAGAAAGCTCACTCGCTCTTGGATCGGCGCTATGCCGAACGGGTTCCAATTCGTTACCGAATCACCTACTCAGGAGAAGAAGGCGCACGGATTGTCACAGGAGGGGGAGCGTTGAAAGATCTCTCCAAAACTGGCTGCAAGATCTTGGGCGCGACCACGAGCACGCTGGGAAGCCGCATCACTCTGCTCTTAGATCTTGAGGATGGGCAAGCTCCCCTGCGCCTCACCGACGTCCTCGTCTCCTGGACCGCCGGAGACTCGTTTGCCGTCAGGTTTCCGAAGCTGTCGCCAGAAGAAAGAAAGCGGCTGCAAGAAGTTATCTTCAAAAATATCAGCCGGTCGTCCCTCGACGATCAAAGGACGGCATTCCGCATTATTTAGGCGTCGAATCAACGCCTCGGAGGGATTCATGGGTCCTCACACCGCCACTCCCGTCACCACAGGAGCTGAACTCCCCGGTCAATCCGATCGTCGGCATAGTAACCGTACCCCGGCACTCTTTTCATTGCTCTATTCCAGCATGAGCACTGGCCAAATCCTGATCGGTGACGGCATCGTCACCAACCTCTCACCGGTCGGGATCGGCATTCGCGGGAATCGATCGGTTACGCCCGGCATGGAAATGGCCCTCTTGGTCGACCTTCCTGGACTGGATGAGCCACTGTGCATTGCCCCGAGCCGGGTCTCCTGGGTTGCGGGACGTCGATTTGGAGTGGAGATGGGGACGCTGAAGCTGGAGGAGAAGAATCATCTGCAAATCTTCTTATCGAATAGCGTCACCCCCTCAGACTGTGACGGTAGCATCTGAGACTCTAGTAAGAACAAGGAGGCGTCCTCATGAAACGAGAACAGGTCGCATCTGCAAATGGGCTTCAGTCTGTAACGGAACCGGTCAATCGGAGGCAAGTCCCGCGGCCCCCTGTAGAGTTCGGGTTGATGTACTCAGCCCAAGACCGTTCCGGCGAGGTCCTCATGGGAGATGGCATGGTCACGGATCTCTCGCCTACGGGATTGGGCATTCGCGGCAACGCCTCGGTCACGCCGGGGATGGAACTCACGATTTTTCTCTACCTCCCCGACGGACAAGACCCGCTGTTCGTGATGGAAACGAGGGTGGCTTGGACCTCAGGACGCCGGTTCGGAGTTGAGATTCTCAAGATGAACCTGCGGGAACGAAACCGACTCCATCAGTTCTTATGCTCGAATCTCGAGCATTCCCGTTAGACTGACCGCCTGCTGCAGGGAGAACATAATGACCAGACGACGACGGACAGACAAACGAATGACGACTCACCCCCCAGTTCAGGCCATTGACCGCAGGGCAGCTCAGCGGGTCCCTGTTCAGATCATGGTTCGCTTTTCAGCAACAGATAGCTTCCGACACGTTGGCGATGGGGTAGCCCTTGACCTCTCTGAGAGCGGGTGCAAACTCCGCAGCGCACACGTGTTGCCCATAGGAAGTTTTTGGGATCTCTATCTGACAGTCCCTGAAACATCCCGTCCTGTTCTCATCTCGGAGGTCCGGGTGATCTGGGCCGCGGGGAATGAATACGGAATCGAATTTCTTCGCGTCACGGCACGAGAACGAACCCGGTTACGCCATTTCCTCTGGAAGCACATGAACTTTGCCACACTCAGTGATGGGCTTCCCTTGTTTACCCTCGTTGACCATTCCAGCTCAAGCCGCCCACAACTCAAATCCCTGAGCTAAGAGCCTATCCGACATTGACCTTTCGCCTACGACTCATACAGACTCCGGACCCTCGGCTCTGCAGCCACTGATCGCTCCCCAACGTGTCCTTGCGGTACCGGCTGGCAGAGCATACCACCTGCTGGCGATAGGCCGTCACGCCCTCGCAGTCTTCGATATCGGTGCCTGTTCGGATCGTGCTAGGATTCTCTCCCCGTCTCGTCCGCCCCTTTGTCGGAGGTCTACGAAGAACTCCGTCCCCCGAAACTGGGGGGAGGTAGAAGCCCGGAGCCTCTACTCCCCCCGCCCCCCGTAATCACTTCTTTCCGATCGCCGACGTCTCAATGCTATTCCGCGTTCGTTCCACTACGAACACACCAGGCGCGCTGGTCGAAAGCCTTACTGAGGCCGAGCACAGCGCCATTGCCGAAGCCCACACCCCACATGAGGGCAGGATTTTCCGCATGCGCCGACCCCGACCAATAGTTGGCAGACTGGACGGCCATAAACGGATGGCCCGGCGAAAGAGTTGGGCCCGGAGAGGCTACGGAGGGATCCACCAGACTCGCCAGCTCTGTGAGGGACGGCAGGCGCCAGCCTTTTCGGCCCCCGACGGCTTTATTGGCGCAGGTCAAGCGGACGTTTGCCGAGGATACCGCTGTCGTCTGCGGGGACTTTTCCCAGACCAAGCCGGTTTCCTTATCCAATACCGCGTCGCCGTTGAAGGCCTGTAGGATGACGAACCGCTGCGACGCCGGCAGCGCCTGGTCCCACCGCAGCGCGTGATTGTCTTCGGTACCAGCGCCACTGCTCTTAGTGACCTCTCCACCCCCACTGCTACTCTTAGTGGCCGCCAGGATCTGATCGAGCTTGTCCAAAATCTGCCGAAGCTGTTGCTGCTGTGAAGTTGGATTCTGCGCCCCAGCAGGCGTGACCCCTGGATCACCGCTCGCCAGGAGTAACCCTCCGAGTACGAGCGTGCCCACACTCATTGCTAGAATCCGTCGTCTCTTCATCACTCCCTCCTTGATTGGTTGTGTTGATATGACTCTGAGTGACTGCTGCTTGGCCTCCTATGTTCCTGAGAACTTCCCCACTTTGTAAGGGGCATGCGACGAGTATAATCAAACGAGTCGCTCATGAGACCCATCCACGCTTGGTCCCTCGCTCTTTGCAATCAACCCTTCACGATTGGCCGTTCGCTGTTTGCTCTTTGCTATCAGCGAGCCCACTTCAGCGCCAAAATCTGAACCAGCCGAGCGCACCTTGCTTTACCCCAGGCGCGAGACTCGCCGCCGGGTTGAGGTGAATGGTTCGTTTCGTGGTGACGGACCCTGCTCACACGGTTCAAGGTTCAGGACATTGTCAGACGTTGCCAATCCGTAACCGGACAGCGTGTAAGGAGCATCAGCCTCAGGAACAACCCCAGGCGCGGACACACCAGACGCCCGCACGGTCTCGATCGACGCTTGGCCTCAGCCCGTTCAGGTGATGTGGTCAAGGCTGGAGCGTGAACGGCCTGCGTGAGAGTGCTGTCGCTGACGCGCTGTATCTTCCGCCGGTCCGAGACGGACTAGCCCTTCAGGCGGAAAGATGATGGCCGCATGGTTAGGTATCGAGTTGTGTGTGAGCGAGTGTAAACGGGAGACCGCCGGCAGGGAACATGTCAAGCGTTGAACGCCGGCGAGATCCATGTGGGCAACCTCTGATGCGCGATGTCCAGCGTGGGTTGGTCTAGAGCCACCTCGCGAGGAGTCTGGCTTATACGGCAGATAGCTTTTCTCTGTCAAGTGCTTCTTACGAAGGAGGCTTGAACAACATTTCCATTTTCTTCGCCAATCATGATGACGACAGAAACCGGACAGGGTGGGTTCGGCAAGGGACCGGAAGTCGAGTAAGCATTCTCCTCGTACGGATTCAAGACTCACGGTATAAACCCTACTGGAAACAGCTCACTAGCCCGCATTACTCATGATTCATGCGCAATTCTGCTGTAGTCGTCAATCCGCTGCTGCGACATGCCTTCGGCGGGCTGGCTTGCGGAGCGGCTCAGCGATTTCACAACGAACCGTCATGAATAATCCGGGCTATCAGTTCCTATCCAATGCTTGCCCACTCGAAGCGCTGCGTGCTAGGATTTCGGTGAGTGAGCACTTACTTACCATGAAGGAGCACACCAAACAGACCACGAACAGGAACGGGCAGCGGGCTTCTGCGCAGGATCGTCAGGCCAGCCTCATCGTGG
>WNGC01004032.1_pt1 | contig 10172 bp, 10 predicted proteins | sample 5400051 | NCBI WGS metagenome assembly WNGC01 (sample SAMN13153368, study PRJNA577476) | soil metagenome | isolation source: 20 cm soil or saprolite under grassland replicate 2 | place: USA:California | collected 2016-06-15 | reverse complement strand
CCCGGACAGACCCACCGAGACGATCGCTATGGCGGCCGCCGCTACAAGATGACGCACCATCACTGTTCGAGTCATCGGCATTCTCCTTTCAGTGTGAACGATACAGTCGAATTCACGGGTTATCCCCGTAGAAATGCAGGTCATGAGCGGCTAACTGTGCCGCAATGGTACCTCGTTCGATCGCGCCATCGCGAATGATTCGGATCGGGCCCTGGGCATCGATGACTGTGGAAGGGCGCCCGCCGCTGGTCGGTCCAGCATCAATGATCAGGTCGAGCGCGTCTCCAAGGCTGTGCTGGACTTCTTCGGCCGTCCTGGGTGGCGGTTTGCCCTCACGATTCGCACTGGTGCCGGTTACGGGCCCGACTAGACGCAAGAGATCAACTAGCGGCTGCCAGGCGCTGAATCGGATACCGACAGAGCCAGTCCCCGCAGTCACCGCATCGGAGAGTCCAACCGCCGCGGGGAATACTATTGTGAGAGGCCCGGGCCAGAAGGCGTTCATCAATACAGTGGCCGCAGGTGGAATGCTTCGAACGAACGGCCCCAACTGAGACCGAGCTCCGATCAGCACGAGAATCGGTTTTCCCTCCGACCGGCCTTTGACCTGCCTCAATCTTGCGAGCGCCTGCTCGTCGCACGGAGCCACGGCAAGCCCGTAGAAACTCTCCGTCGGCAAGGCGATAAGCCCACTCTCCCCGAGCATACGACACACCCGTTCAGCAAGCACCGGGAGGGTGGATGGAACGTAGCGCTCGATCGTAGCCATGGCAGAAACCATCAGCCCCCTTCTACGCTATACCTGGCGTGAGAGCGCACGATGCGCAATATCCGTCCGATAGTGAGCGCCATCAAATGCAATAGACTTGGTCACGCGATAGGCTTCCGCTTGCGCATCTGCCAAGGTTTTCCCGCGTCCTGTAATTCCCAGCACCCTGCCTCCGGCCGTCACCACTTCGGTACCGATCCGTGCCGTCCCCGCATGAAACACCATAGCCGTCCCATCAGTGGTAGTCGGCAATCCGTGAATCGGACGGCCGGTCTGAAAGGTCCCAGGATAGCCTCCCGACGTCATGACGACACACACTGCGGTGTCTTCATGCCACTCCACGGTCAGTTGATCGAGCCGATGTTCGAGCACAGCCTCGATCACCGCCAATAAATCGGTCTTGAGCAACGGGAGCACCACCTGTGTTTCAACGCCGTGGTGCCGAGCGGCGCAGGGCAATAGGCGCCCATACCCCCGGTGTTGGGTCCCGCATCGCCATTCCTGACCCGTTTATGATCTTGCGCCGGCAGCATCGGTACCACCGTCCGGCCATCCGTGAAAGCCATGATCGTCAGTTCCTCACCGTCCAAAAACTGTTCGATCAACACGCGACGACCGGCCTGACCAAACATCGCATGCTCCATCGAAAAGCGGACGGCCTGTTCCGCTTCCTCACGCGTCGTCGCGACCACCACACCCTTCCCTTGCGCAAGTCCGTCAGCCTTCACCACGACGGGAAGTTCATGTAACGCAACATAGGTCAACGCTGGAGCGATTTGATCGAAGCTTTGCGCCGTCGCCGTGAGAATCTTCGCGCTGGCCATGATCTCTTTGGAGAAGACTTTGCTGGCTTCGATGCGGGCGGCGCCCTTCGTCGGTCCAAATATTTTGAGCTTGGATCTGCGAAATTCGTCGACAATGCCCAACGCAAGCGGGGCTTCAGGTCCCACGACCGTCAAATCGATCTTCTCCGACTGCACGAATGCCTTCAGTCCGGCAATATCGTCAGCTTTCACAGGCACACAGGTCGCGAGCGATTCGATCCCCGCATTGCCCGGCGCGCAGTAGAGTGTGGGTATGCGGGAACTTTGCGCGAGCTTCCACGCCATGGCGTGCTCGCGTCCCCCACTGCCAACGACGAGAATTTTCACGGGATAGCCTTCAGCGTGAAGTCTTTCTTCGGAGGATGTTCAAACGGCTTTCCAGCAAGACCGTAAGCGAAGATATAACCGGAGGCGTAGCTTCTCACCCGCGTGCCCCAAGCTGCAGCGCAGCTCTTTCCCCGATGGGCTACGTTGAGGAGTTTGCCAAGGCGAGAACGACACGGGAGAGTCGTTATCAACATTTGTTAGTGACGGAAGTGGCGCATGCCCGTCATAATCATCGCCACCCCTTGTTCATCTGCGGCTTTGATAATTTCGGCATCACGAATCGAGCCGCCCGGCTGAATGACTGCCGTGATCCCCGCTTGGGCGGCGGCATCTAATCCATCTCGGAAGGGAAAGAATGCATCCGACGCCATTACGCACCCCTTGATCGGCATCTGGGCTTTCATCACCGCAAGCTTCACCGAATCGACCCGACTCATCTGGCCGGCGCCGATTCCCACCGTCTGCCCCGGCTTCGCATAGACGATCGCATTCGACTTTACATGTTTACACACCTTCCAGGCAAACGCGCAGGCGGCATATTCCTCGTCCGTCGGTTTGCGCAGAGTCGGTACGTGGAGCGTTTTCAGATCGGTCAAGACACCGAAATCCCGATCCTGTACGATCAAGCCGCCCACCAATTTCTTGAGATCGAAGCCCTCTTGCTTCACTTTCACAAGCGGTCCAACATCGAGTAAACGAAGATCCTTCTTGCGCTTCAACTCTGCGAGTGCATCGTCCGCAAATCCAGGCGCAATGACTACTTCCACAAACGTGGAGGTGATTTCCTTAGCCGCGGCCAGATCCACGGGGCGATTGAATGCCACCACGCCGCCGAACGCCGAGGTGGGATCGGTCACGCGGGCCTTCACGTAGGCCTCGAGCGGCGTCGCGCCGAGCGCCACGCCGCAGGGATTGTTGTGCTTGATAATGGCCACGGCAATCTCGTTATACTCTTTAGCCAGCTCGAGCGCCGAATTAGCATCGAGAAAATTGTTATACGACATTGCCTTGCCGTGCAGGATCTTCCCACGCGATACGGATGGTTCAGACGAATGCATCTCTCGATAGAAGGCCCCTTGCTGATGCGGGTTTTCCCCGTAGCGGAGCATCGCTGCCCGTTCAAATTGCAAGGACAATACTTTGGGAAACTTGACCTCACAGCCCTGGACCTGCTTCTCAAGATACCCGGCGATCAGACTGTCGTAGCGTGCAGTGTGTTGAAACACCTTCATTGCCAACTCGCGCCGTAACTCGTTCGACACAGTCCCTGCCTTCGCCGCTTCGAGCACGCGCTGGTAGTCGGTCGGGTCCACGATCACCAGAACATCTTCGTGATTCTTGGCTGCAGAACGCAGCATCGACGGCCCACCGATATCGATATTTTCAATGGCCTCTTCAAAGGGACAGTGGGATTTCGCGATCGTCGCCTCGAACGGATAGAGGTTGACCACGACCACGTCGATGGGTTCAATCCCATGCTGCTCCATCTGCTGGACATGGGTAGGCACTGAGCGCCGTGCCAGTAAGCCACCATGAATCTTAGGGTGTAGTGTCTTGACTCGGCCGTCGAGAATTTCCTGTGAACCTGTGTAGGCCGCGACATCGGTTACCTTTACACCAGCCTCGCGCAAAGCTTTTGCAGTTCCTCCGGTCGAGAGGATCTCGGCCCCCAGTGCCGCGAGCCCTTTCGCCATTTCCACCACGCCGGTCTTGTCTGACACGCTAATTAATGCCCGCTTGATGCCGGCCATAGATAACTCCTTGGAAGACGATCTGATGATGTTACGTGAGTCGGAAGGCGAGGCGAAGAATAACAAATGAATGGGCACCTTACAAGGGGGATAGAATCCCCATGCATCTAGCAGGATGCTGAGAAAGTCCGCCAGCCTGTCTTGCGCATTTGGTCAGTTCGGTTTGTCTCGTTGGTTTGGTTGTATGAGATTACCCAGATGAACCAGACAGACCGGGGTGTGCTTCTAGACGGGCAAGCCATCGAAGTTCTGCAATGCCGGAATAGTTTTACCGCAGCCTCCTAAGACCGATCATCCGTCTCACCCCGCGCGATCCGGCTGGATCATGCGGGGTTGGCCAGAAATCCTGTCTGGCATGAGCCACCGCAGTATGGTAGGGTCACAGGGGCTTATCAGCCACCTTCCCGCCTGAGAGTTGATTGCATGATGCCCAGAGCGATTCTAGGCGCAGGCGCGGTCGCACTTGCTCTTCTTGGCGTGGTCTGCATCCCGCGCCATCTTCCCGCGCCATCTGCATCGGCGTCGCTTTCCCCTGCTACCTTTCATGCGAGTTTGGAGCAGGGGACGCTGACTCTCCGTGGCTCGCTCCCCAGTGAGACCAGCAAGGCCGCAATCCTTCAGCGAGCCAGGGAACTGTATGGCGCAACGCCTGGTCGCGTAATCGATGAGTTGGCGATGGATCCGAATGTGGGACCTGCACCCTGGGCCGGCGATGTCTCCACAGTCCTCCCCGTCTTAGGTCACATGACAGAACATGGCTCCATCATCATCGACGGGCACTCGATTGTCCTCAGCGGCCTGGTCGACAGCGATCGTGCCAAAGCCACCGTGCTGCGAGAGATTGCCCCCCTTACTCAGACGGGGCTCGAACTGGAAGATCATATTCTTCTGACGGCACAGTTCCCGTCTTCCTCCTTCTCGCTCCAGAAGAGATTGAATCAGATCCTGTCGCATGCCTCCATCGAGTTTGAATCCAATACTACGACGATACCCTCCCCTGGGCGCGCCACATTGGACCAGCTGATCGCCCTATTGCGTCGTGCCCCCCACACGGCCATTGAGATTGGCGGTCATACGGACAAGTACGGCGAACCGGACTATAACCTTCAACTCAGCCGCCGTCGCGCTGAAGCCGTGCGGGACTACTTCATCAACCACGGCCTGACCAACCAGTTCACCGCCGTTGGCTATGGCGCATCACGACCGCTGTCGGGGGCGGAGACGCAGGCCGGCTTCCAGCACAACCGGCGCATCGAATTGCGCGTGAAAGGAGTTGGTGACCTATGACGATTCTCATCGGCCAGATGCTGGGATGTCTTCTCGTCGCGGCGGGCATCGGCGGAATTACCGGCTGGTTCTTGCGGCGCCTAACAATCAGCAAGCTGAATCAACACATTGCCGACGTCACCACTGCCTTGCACCTCAAAGACCAGGCGCTGGAATTGGCCCATCTCGAGTTCGATGCCACGGCCTCGACAGTCCAGGCTTCTGAAAGCAAGCTCAGCGCATCGGAAGCGCTCGCACGATTGGCGCAAGAAGAACTCGCCTCAGCCACCGAGCGGCTCCGTGCCGTTCAAGAAGAACTCACTGCCGCCACGCAACGCGTAGCGGCAGTGGAATTCGAACAGCAGGCCTCGCTGCAGCGGTATCACGACAGCGACGCGACGATCGCCGCCTACGCACAAGAAGCCCGACAGGCCAACGCCGGACGCACTGCAGTGCAGCAGGACATCAAAGTGAAGGAACAGGAACTTCTCGACCTGCAGAACCGGCTGACAGAGGCCGAAGGAAGTCTTGCGCAACTCGAACGGCTCCGCGCCCTGGTGGTAGAGATGGAGCCAGCCCAAGGGCGCGTGCATTGGCTGGAGGTGCAACTCACCGGGAAAGAGGCCGAGCATCGAGCCGCACTGCACCAACTCGACAGCCAACTGGCCGAACGAGACCGGCGCATCGGCGATCTCGAACGCCTCCAGCCGCAACTGAAGGAGCGAGAGGCATCACTGAGACAGTGGGAGACGAAATATGCCCACACCCTCAAACAGCACCAAGCACAGATTGCCAAGTTACAAAAACAGCTCGCGGCAGAGGACCAACTCCGAGCCCAGATCCTGCTCGATGAACAACTCCTCCACGAGCGAGACAAACGGATCGACGTCCTGCAGCACCAGATTCAAGAACTCGAAGCGCAACAGCAGGACCTGGCGGGCCAGGTGAAGGTGGTAGGAGAAAAGGAAGAGCAGATCAGCCGCCTCAGGAAACGCCTGGGTGAAGTGCGGGCTGCACTTCGTGTCAAGAGCAATGGGGGTGCCGTGGTGCCACGCCAGACTCGGCAGAATGGAAACCAACTCAGCCTGCATATGGAACAGGCGAAAGCGGGGAAAAACGGACAAAAAGACGACCTGAAGAAGATTCGCGGGATCGGTCCCGTCTTTGCGCGGACCCTGAACAGGATGGGTATGCACACCTTCGTCCAGATTGCGCGCTGGAAGCCGGAGGATATCGCCAGGGTCGCGAAGAAACTCTATACCGCCCCCGACCGGATCAAGCGGGACAAGTGGATCGACGAAGCCAAAAAAGAGCACTATCGCAAGTACGGCGAGCGGCTCTAGCAGGTTGTGTGAAAACTATTGTGACAGGGAGAAAGTCAATGGCCCGCACATTTAAGAGAACAGGAGCACACCACGCGGATAGTCAAACAATCAGGCCGCTTCAGCCGTCGTTCGTGAAACGCCATCAGGTGCATGAATTGATTTGTTGATTCCTCGGACCATTGATTCAATGATGCAATGGATCATTCGTTAATCGTCCTGCGAGATACGCCTCATGGATATCAAGAACGTCTCATGGGAACAGACGCGTCCATGGACAAAGAGACTGTCTTGGCAGCCTCAGAGCGGGCGGCCGAAGAAGCGACTTTTTTAGCATCCTGTTAGAACTGTTTCCCCTTCATCAGCGCAATCACACTGTCACGGAGATCGAGTCGATCGGGGACCACATTGCATGTTGGACTAGCCGGAGCGCCGGGCCTCTTCGCCTTTCCTGCTGTGGGTTTATTCCTCTCCATGAAACATTCCTTTCAGCATCTGTACAGACACCGATCATGAATCTGCTCCTTGACATTCATATCCGAGAACGTGCGGCCCGTATTTTCAGCCGGTTCACGAATTCCATCAAGCAGTAGCCTGTCGAATCGCCCTACAAATACTGGTATTTTGATAAGCGGAAGACCCATCCCATATAGACTCTGGCGGAGTAGATATCGAGGTATGAGAGCGTGACCATTCAAGTTTGCTCTAGCTACCAGGGAGCCCAGGTTCGTTTGACTTCGCCTTCCTGGCCCTCCTAAAATCCCGCCATGGCTTCGCCCTTGCCCCATCGCCACATCCAGTTCAATCTCACGGCAAAGCCGCCAAGACCGTCTTTACCGAATTGGTTGCGCTGGTTTCCAGGGAGGAAAATATTTCAGTTGAGAATCTCGCCACCGCGGCACTTGGAGGCAACGTTCAGAAACGATTCATCTGTGGGCGTTAAGGAGGTGAAGTCTTGGCTGAAGAAGGGAAATACAGAGGCGCAGTTCCCCTACATAACCAATATGGTCCTGAGGCGAAATACGCTGTCGAAGCGGAAGCGCTGTTGCCGACCACGAAGTATGAAGAAGAAATAGCCCGGGGTCTGGAAATTGGCCTACCCGGTGCAGATTCCATTAAAGATCGGCGGATTCCCACATTCAGCCGGGGAGAACTACCCCATTTCGCCGGAATCAACACGTTTGTCAAATCACCCTACGTTGAAGACGTACGCAAATGCGGTCAGTACGACGTGGCTGTTCTTGGCGCGCCGTTCGATGGGGGCACGACGTATCGGTCCGGAACGCGGTTCGGTCCTCAAGGCATTCGCAAGATCTCGGCGCTGTACGGATCTTACAGCTTCGAGCTCGGTGTGGATCTGCGGGAGTCCATTTCCATGTGTGATCTCGGCGACGTATTTACCATTCCCGGCAACATTGAAAAAACGTTCGATCAGGTCAGTAAGGCTGTCTCACACGTATACGCCAGCGGCGCGCTTCCCGTGGTGCTCGGCGGCGACCATTCCCTTGGCTTCGCGACCGTGCGGGGGGTCGCCCAGAATCTCCATGGGGGTAAGCTCGGGATCATTCACTTCGACCGACATGTGGACACGCAGGATACCGATCTCGACGAGCGCATGCACACAACGCCTTGGTTTCACGCGACGAATATTCCCAACGTACCAGCAAAAAATCTTGTGCAGATCGGGATCGGCGGCTGGCAGTCGCCGCGGCCCGGTGTGAAGGTCGGGCGTGAACGCCAAACAACCATCATGACCGTCACCGATTGCGTGGAGATGGGGATTGAGAATGCCGCCAAAAGGGCTCTCGAGGTGGCGTGGGACGGCGTCGACGCGGTCTGGTTGAGTTTCGATGTGGATTGCCTGGATGCCGCCTTCGTACCTGGAACCGGCTGGCCTGAACCAGGCGGGTTCTTGCCGCGCGAAGTGCTGAAGTTCCTTCAGATCATCGCGGACAGCAAGCCTATCGCTGGAATTGAGATCGTGGAATGCGCTCCTCCCTACGACGCGGCCGAGATCACGAGCCTAATCTCCACTCGCGTGATTTGCGACGTTTTGGCCTGCCAGGTGCGCTCCGGCCATTTGCCGAGCCGAAAAAAGCTGTGAGAAGCACGAATGGCCGAGGTAAGTGGGTCGGGAGTTTTTAATGGCTCTTGAGCTGTCGAGGAAAAACTCCTGACCCCTCTAGTTCCACTGGCAGCTTCCGGGAACGTATTCTTCCCAGATAAATGCACCTTTGCCGCTCCACGTTTTGCTCTTCGTTAAAATAATTCTTTCAATTTCTGTGGATTTTGTTCATCAGCACATATAGCGTGGTGGCACCTAAAATACTGCCCAATACCAGAGGTACTGCCCAGAGCTGCCACCAGGGTGCATTGGCTGACACAGCGTAGACACGCGGCCAGGCGATGTTGACGAATTCAAACACTGACCAGAGGAAAGCCACCAGATTGATCGCCAACCCCCACACACCCAGCCTCAGTTCCCCAAGGGCCGGGTTCCAGCCGCCTGTGAGGCGGGTACAGAGCCCTACCCCGGTGGTCATGACAAACATGGCATATAACCCTCCTGTGCCAAAGGCCAGCACCGTCGCGACGGCCCCATCATTCAGCCCGAACAGCAACCCGAGCCCCGCCAGCAGCACAACGCAGATCACTGCATTGCGCGGAGTCTTGGCCACCGTGACCCGGCTCAGCGCAACGGGCATGTTGCCCTCGCGGGCCATTGAGTAAACAATGCGCGACGTGTATTGCACCACCGATGCCCCGCAAGCAAGCAACGCAACCATGACGATCGCCAGAAAAGGTTTCTCCGCCCACGCACCGAAGCTACTCACAATCACGGGTGTGATGGGATCAGACGAGGCACTCGTATTCACCAGTGTGTTACGGTTGAAGCTCAACGTCAGGGCGGCGGAGTTGAAGAGCACCACACTTCCCACCATGCAGAGGGAAAAAAAGATCGCGCGTGGGACCATCCGCTTGGGCTCATGGGTTTCTTCGGCAATGGTGGAGCAGGCATCAAATCCAATGAAAGCCCAGCCCGCAATGGCAAGCGCAGCCAGAAAAGCGGCCGGCTGGCTGGGTGCAGTCCCGGTGCCCAGATGCTGAAGCAATTCTGAAAATGCATGCTGACGGAAAAAAACAAACAGCAGCAGCGCCACGCCAACCGAGCCTATCATTTCAGCATACACACCCAGTGAAATGACCAGCTTGAATACATTGATATGAGCCAGATTGAGCACCGTACAGATCACTAAAAACACGGCGCCCCACAGCACTAACGTGACCCCTCCCCCACCCCCCGAACCAAAAAAAAGGCAAGCCAGACACCACCGGTATAGGCGGTGGTGGTCAGCATGGCGATCGTGGAACTGATGTAGATGACTCCGGCAAATTGTCCGGTGGCGCCCCCCCCGAGCTGTCGTGCCCACTTGTACGCTCCGCCAGCAATCGGAAACTGCGAGGACAACTCAGCGTAGACAGTGGCCACCAACAGCTGCATCACCAGACAGATGGCCAGCGCGGCAAACCAGCCGCCGCCCGTCACCGCAGTCTGCACGCCAATGATGGCGTAAAGTCCCACGACCGGAGAAACGACCGCAAAGCCAATGGTCAGGCAATTCCAAACACTCAGGCTTCGGTTTAGTGTATTACCTGAAGTCATGGGAGTTGCAGGGGAAAGAGTATCCAGACTCTCGAAGGTTGACATGACGTTGCCTCTAACTTGCACCACGGTAGCCTGATCCGGTGGGGAAAAGAAACATGGAACGGAAATGTTTACCAAAGGCTTCGTTCCTCAGCTTATTACATTCCAAGAAGACAATGCATCAGTTGGTGCCAAGTCTCTCTTCGCCATTCGACGACACGAACCCTTGCCTGGCTGATCCGCGTGGCCACACCTGATTGCATATCG
>WNGC01005109.1_pt1 | contig 10173 bp, 12 predicted proteins | sample 5400051 | NCBI WGS metagenome assembly WNGC01 (sample SAMN13153368, study PRJNA577476) | soil metagenome | isolation source: 20 cm soil or saprolite under grassland replicate 2 | place: USA:California | collected 2016-06-15 | reverse complement strand
CGCGGATTACGCTGATTTAAACGGATAAGGCAAACAGAGATTTATTTTATCAGCGCTATCCGCGTAATCAGCGGTTGCTCAAAGTACGCCGACTGCGCGGGAGATGAGAAGAATCACGATGCTGAGCGAAATGAAAACTTGGATCATGGCGAGCACTTTGGCCCAGCGCGCCAGCAACGGCGCGTCAGTCGGGCCAAAGGTCGAGCTTTGAGTGAATGCGACGAATAGATAATCGACGAAGCGTGGCCTCCAACCGGTGCAGGCGAATTGGGCGCGCTCGTCGTGTGGAATCTGCATCTGAGGAAAAAGAAAACTGGTGCTGCCAAATTCTTTGCGCTCGTGTCGCAAGGTGGGACCGCCGCCGTCCAATCGCCAATACCAAAGCGCGAATACAATCACGTTAGTGAGCCACAGTAAGGCGCCGGAGAACAAAAGCTGGAGCGGGTCTTCCTTGTGCGACGGCAGGGCGCGGACAAGTAGAATCACCGATCCGATCAGCGCGAGAGTGGTGATGCCATTAATTATCGTGCCCAACGCGCGATTTAGTGACCGTTTTCCCGTGCGATGACTGATTACTGTCGGGATCACCAAAATGACAATCAACGTCGGCAACAACCAGATTGGACCGACAATTAAATTGCGCGGCAGTGCGAGATAAATGGCGCCGACGGCCAGGACCGCCAGCAATGCCTGCCAGCGCGGCTCGGGTTTGTCGATGTGATCGCCTTGATTCGTCACAAGCCCGCTATAGCAAAAATTCGCGATGGCGCGAATCCCAGAATAACCGCGGATTACACGGATATCACGGATGAGGAAGAAAAAATCATAGTGCTCGGTATCAGTGTGATCCGCGCAATCCGCGGTTCAATTAGTGCCAGTCCGGCTCGGACTTTGAGCGTGACAAAGGAGACGCGTCGTGAAAGATCGCCATCCTTAGCTAACGAAAGGCTCACATGATAAACGTCACAAAAAATCTCGGTATGCTGTTATTGGCAATCTACCTCATTCTGGTCGGGATCATGGCGCTGGTGGCCGGTATCGTGATTCCACCGGTAGTGATGGGAATTTTGGCGCTGGCGGCCGGTATTCTTATTCTGATCGGCCGGTAGCACCGACAGCAGAGCTTCAGAGCGCCGCGGGTTCGGTGTCGTGGAGCCGGCCGTAATCGACGGTCAGCTTTCCGCTACCGTGTTGGGTGTAAATTTCGACGAAGCGATGGCCAAATCGGATGTCGCGCCAGCTGTAGTCCTGTTGGGTTTGCACGGAAGCAGCGATAACCGGGTCGATCCCCACAACCGACACGAAGAAGAGCGCGCGCTCCGCCGCGAGTGAGTCCGGAGTTGCGCCGTAAAGCGGGCTGCTTTCGTCGATCTCGTGTCGCAGAGTTAATGCCGCCGGAAAAACAGTTATTCGATCGAAGTGCAGTTTCAGATCGTAAAAGTACCTGAAATCGCCACCTTCGAGCAATTGCTCGTCACGGTTGAACATGATCCGAAATTCCGCCTCAACCATGCTGTGGTGATTTTCGTTGCCAATGCGCACCATCAGCGTCGGCTTTCCATTGAGTGGCGCGATCACAATTGATCTACTGAAGAGAACGCGCGCGATCGGGCGCGAGAACCGGACGAAAATCAGGCCGGTCATGACTGCGATCAAAAATATTCCGGTCATGATCTCGGTCGTGCTGACGAGATGTCCGTAAAGCGTTTGTGGATACATGTGTCCGTAGCCAACGGTGGCCAGCGTTTGGACACTGAAGAAGAAGCAATCGAGAAACCAATTGGTGCTGGTTCTCCCAGCCACGCTGTTTGGATCGAGACTATAAAGAACGGCAAAAAGAAGATTCAGGCCGATATAAACAGCGCCGACAAACAGAGCGAACTGTGGCCAACTCAAGCCCAGCAGCCAGCGATAGACATCCCGCCATCGCCAGGCGTCGGTGTTGACCTTGACGAACTCGACCTGACCGGATCGAACTGAAACTTCGTTGCGCCGGCTTCTCCTTTGGCGAACTTCTTTGTGCACGAACCAATGTAGCAATGTGGCCGTTCAAAAACAGACCGAAATTAGCCAGGCCTGACGAGTTCCCGGCCGTCATCGATGCGCTGAGTGAGAAGCTGCGAGGCGCCGGATTTGTTGTAGAGGCTGATCGCTTTCATTATTTAGTGCACGAATTTGTCGTTACGACTTCGAATGAATTATACGGCGAACTGCACCTCGCTCTGAAAAAGTTAGACCATGAGCGGCGCGCCCTGCCACATGATATCGCCGCGGAGATTCGTCGGTTGATCAAGAGCATCGACCACATCTGCCGCTGGCGATGATCTTGTAGCCACGGCGCTCTGTCGCCGTGTTTTAGATTAAATTACGCCTCGACAGAGCGAGGCGACTACAGTTCAGAATCAACAAGACTTATGTTTAAACGCATTTTGAAATGGTTTTTTTCGATCGTCCTCATCGCGATCGTCGTGCTCGCGGTTTTTCTGATCAACCTGATTTGGTTCCGGCCGTGGAGCTTGAATTTGTTCTACGACAAGGTTTTCGCCGAAACCATTTTCAGCGAGCCCGAGCTGCTGACGCAGCTGGGACTGGTCGAGCAATTCGGGCTCACCAGTCACAACGGAAAACTGAGCGACGAATCGCCCGCCCATCAGCAAATGGTGATCGGTCGTTGGAAAAAGGACCTCAGCCAGCTCCATGAATATCCGTTAGATCGACAATCGCCTTCGCAAAAACTTTCCACCCACGTGCTCGATTGGTTTATCAAGGACGCGGTCGAGGGCGAGAAGTGGCAGTTTCATGATTATCCGGTCAATCAGCTCTTCGGCGTGCAGAACCGCTTTCCGACGTTCATGGCGAACACGCACCGGCTCTTCAACGCGCAGGATTGCGAGTATTACCTCATGCGGCTGAACGCACTGCCGAAAAAATTCGATCAAACACTCGAAGGCCTCAAGCTCCGTGAGCAAAAGCAAATCATCCCGCCGCGGTTTGTCGTCGAGGAAGTGATCAAGGAAATGACCGATTTCATCGCCAAGTCCGCCGCGGAAAATGTTCTGGCCACGTCATTCAAAGAACGAGCCGCCAAGATCGACAAGTTGACCGAACAACAACGCGCGGATTTTCAGAAACGGGTAGAAACGGAGATCACCAGTCGAGTTTATCCGGCGTATCAAAAGCTGATTGCCTATTTTCAGGAAGTGTTGCCACAAACAACGACTGACGACGGCGTTTGGAAATTACCGAACGGCGACGCCTTCTACGCCTACCAGCTTCACTCGAACACCACGACGAACATGGCGCCGAATGAAGTGCACGATCTCGGTCTGCGCGAAGTGACGCGGATCGAGAGTGAGATGCGCGCGCTGCTCGACGCGAACAGTTTTGCCGGCCAACCAATCGGCGCGGCGATGGACAAGCTCGGCAAGGATCCGCGTTTTCTTTATTCGAACGACGACAAAGGCCGCGCCGACGCGCTTGCCGAATTCAAACGTTTGATCGACAACGCGGTGGTCGAATCGAAAGCGCATCTGTTTTACACCGCGCCCAAAGCCGCGATCGACATTCGCCGGGTGGAACCATTTCGCGAAGCGACCGCGCCGGGCGCTCATTATCAACCGGGCGCGCACGACGGAAGCCGTCCTGGAATTTTCTTCGCGAACCTGCGCGACATGAACGAAGTGCCGAAGTGGAGCATGCCCACGCTCGCTTATCACGAAGGCGTGCCGGGCCATCACTGGCAAATTTCAATCGCGCAGGAGCTAAAAGGCGTTCCGCAATTTCGCAAAGTAATTCCGTTCACCGCGTACGCCGAAGGGTGGGCGCTTTACACCGAATGGCTCGCCAAACAGGCCGGTTGGTACGACAAAGATCCGTTCGGCGATCTCGGACGTTTGCGCGACGAACTTTTCCGCGGTGTGCGCTTGGTCGTGGATACCGGAATTCATGCGAAACATTGGACGCGCGAACAAGCGATCGCTTACATGCGCGACAAAACCGGCATGGGCGAGAAGGAAGTGAAATCGGAGATCGAGCGTTACATCGTCAATCCCGGCCAGGCCTGTGCTTACAAAGTTGGGATGATGAAAATCCAGGAATTGCGATCGCGCGCGCAACAACAGCTCGGCGACAAGTTTGACCAACGCGAATTTCACGACACGGTTTTGAAGAACGGTTCGTTGCCGCTCGAAATTCTCGAGGAACAAATCGACGAATACATTCAGAAGAAGAAAGCATAGTTTGTAGCCACGGCGCTCGGTCGCCATGTATTGTTCCAGATGCCTCGACAGAGCGAGGCGGCTACATGCGCAAGCTTTTGTTCACACTTCTTATCGTCATCCTAGCGATGTCGTTCTTTTGGATCCTTTCTTGCCCCCAGATTTCGGAATCCGTTGATCAATTCAAAGTCCAAACCATCTCTCGTTTCGAAGTGGGAGGATACATCGGTTACCAAGGAACGGGTGACGGCGGTGTTCTCTTTATCAATAACCTGTCACTAAGCCTTGCGCCGCTTAATCCGCATGTCGGAACTACCAAGGACAATCAAATTGCCATCGCCAATTCCGGAAGGGTCTTTAATTTAGGGCCGGTGTCGCGTTCAGTGAATGACATGCTTGAAACCGATTCGTCGGAGAACATCGCCACTTTGCGGCACGCGCGAAGCTACCTTCCGTGGCCAAGCTTCGAACATGGTGTGATCCCACGTCTGAAACGCAACGAATATTATGAGTATGTTTCCATCGCCCGAAATGGCCAGCGTCTCGGAATGCTCTGGTCGGTTGATGCCGAGGCAAACGCGACCTCTCTGATTCGAATTGAAATCTCCAACGCCTCTCGATAAATCGTAACCATGCGTGGCCTCGATTTTGTAGGGCAAGTGCGTCGCTCGCCTATCTGCAAAAACGGCAGGCGGAGCGTCTGCCCTACAATTCTTTTCTACATAATTGTAGTGGCCGCCGTCTCTGGCGGCAGTTTTCAAAGTTCTGCCGCTGAGGACAGCGGCCGCTACAACAAGATCGACATCGCCCGGCAGCAAGTCCCGAGTTGGTCGAAGGAAGATCTGAATTTCTTTCTCCACGGCTCCATGAGCACAGAAGTTTTTCCGGAACCGGTGGTTCGCGCGTTCATCAAAACGTATCCCGACCTCTTTCCGACAAGCGGTCTAACTCACCTGGGCCTTATTCCCGATCCGGAATTTGGCTGGCCGATTGGAATCAGTCGCAAAGCAAAAGTGAAACATCTCGGCGATTTGCCGGCCATCGGAATCAACTGCGCATCCTGTCACGTTGCCCAGATCACTTCGACGTCACAAAATGAGCCGATTCAAATTCTCGGCGTGACCAGTCATTTTAACGTCGAAGCGTTCTATGGCTCGATGCTGGTTGCGACCTTCAAGACGGCCGATCCGGGGAATATGAAGAAATTTCTGGCTGCCTATCTCGGCGTTTCCGATGCAAGGGTATTCGAAAATATGTGGCAAGATGAGCAGAACGCGATTCTTGCCATCCTGAAAGAGGATCCATTCGGTGCAAAGAACATCCAACCCGGCCAACTGCACCCGATCAATCCGTGGGAAGTTCAAGTCGTTCCCGATGGGAAGCTCGCGACACTCGTACACGGGATGTTGAAGCTCTTTCACAACATGCGCGCGGCACTACACGTGCCGGACAAGCCGCCGGACAAAATTCCGCCGGCTTCCGGCCCCGGACGAAACGACGCCTTCGGTTTGCTTGCGGCGAGTTTGCTCAACGCGCCGCAGCCGTACTCACCGATCAAATTTGGGTTGGTTTGGAACGTGAACAAACGCACCTGGGTCCACTGGGACGGCAACACGAAATCGCCGATCGCGCGCAATCTCCTCGCGTCGCTCGGGCTGGGCGCGCCGATGCATGGCAAACGCGGCGATCTCATCTTCGCGGACGTGAAACGCCAGACCGATCTTTCCGAAAAAATCGCGCCGCCAAAATATCCATTCAAAATCGACAACGACGCGGCAAAGCGCGGAGCACCGATCTTCGAGACGAATTGCAATTCGTGTCACGGCGGATCCGAAAGCGACAAGCGATTGTTTCCGGTTTCTGAAGTCGGGACCGATCCGCATCGCGCGGAAATGTTCACCCAAAAGTTGGCGGACGGTTTCAACACGTTTCTGGCCGAGCTCGAATCCGAAGGATACCATCCGCCGAAAGAATTCGGAGTTCGCAGCACCGGAAAATATTGGGCAGCGACATTGGGCGGGGCTTGGGCGCGCTCGCCTTATCTGCACAACGGCTCGGCGCGGACGATGCGCGAGCTTCTTACCTCGCCGGGACAACGCGCGAAAACATTTCATCGCGGCTCGCGCGTGTTCGACGAAAGGGAAATGGGTTACACCGACGAAGGCGCTTACGTTCTCGATACCAGCGGAAGCGGTAATTCCAATTCTGGCCACGATTACGGAACGAAACTCTCAGATACTGAAAAGCGAGATCTGATCGAGTATTTGAAGACGCTGTAGCCACGACGCGCCGCCTGCACTGAGCGCAGTCGAATGTGTCGCCGTGTTTGCAAAAGACGCCTCGACAGAGCGAGGCGGCTACAGCAAAGATCGGCGCATGAAGAAACTCGGAATGATATTTCTCGCGCTTTATCTGATCGTCGACAGTTTGCTCGGATTCGGACTAAACCTCGGCCCGTTCATTTTCCTGCTTTACCTGATTGGATTTGCGGCCGGTGGTTTAATTCTCATCGGCGCAATGGCGAAATCCGGCTGACCTCGCGAATTCGCGCAAATTTCGAAATTGCACTCCTCGCTCTTGCTGGCTAAACGATGCGGGATGCGGTCCGACGTTACCGCCTTCATCTGCGCATTGTCGGTCCGAGCCGGACTGGTATTATTGCTCGCTGGCTGCGGGACCCATTCAATGTCGCGTGCCGAAAAGCGCGCGAATGAAAATGAGGCGCGATCCGCCGCGCTCCATTGGCTCCAGCTTCTCGACGACGGCGATTATGAAGAAGCATTTGAATTCGAGGCCCAGGATTTCCGGATGTCTCGAACACAAAGTCAATTCGTGCGACTAATGCAGGCGCGGCGGGCGCCGTTTGGAAACGCTCTCTCGCGAAATTTCATCGGTGCGGCCCACGTGGAGAAATTCGTCGGCGCGCCGGAAGGCAACTACGAAAGCGTCCTTTTCAAAACTAATTTCGAACGCAAAAATCCAACCGCTGAGCGCGTTATCCTGATCAAACAACCGATCGGTTGGCGCGTGATTGATTACCGAATCTACTAATGAATACGACCAGCTCTCCCAGCGACCGAATCTATCCTTTCACCAAATTCGTGGCCGCGCTCCTCGGCGCGGTTGTTCTCTTCGCCTTCATTGTCCTCTATTTTTTCCCGACCCAGACAAAGCAGCTATTCGCGTGGCCGATTGCGCCGCCGATGACGGCGATGTTCATCGGAGCATCGTACGTAAACGGCGTCATCTTTTTCGCGGCTGTCCTTCTCGGAAACAAATGGCATCGCGTCTGGGCGCCGCACATCGGCGTGTTTGCTTTCGCGACGTTGCTCCTGATCGCGACGATCCTGCATTGGGATCGGTTCACCCATGGCCATCCGGTTTTTTACATTTGGGTTTTCATCTACGTCGTCGCGCCAATCCTGACGCCGATCGCGTTGTTCACCAACTCACGCGAAGATCGACATCTTCCCGATGATCGCGACGCCGTCGTGCCATCCACCTTGCGGGTGATTTGGCTTATTCCCGGCATTTTGTTTTTGATCGCGGCGCTCTACGCGTTTGTGACAAAAGCGGCCTTTTTCACGGCTGGTGGTTTCCGTTTGAAGCAATCTTGCTACTCGCGGTGACATTGACCTTTCTGGTAATGGAAATGCGCGCTCGAAGATCGACACCTTCTTAACTCACTATGCCGACTATCAATCGAACGCTAACGCTTCCGAAGGGCGACTCGATGGAGATTTTGGAAAACGCCGCCATGACGAACGGCGCCTACACGCGCGTGCGTCTTGTTTTTAAGCCGGGAGGGTCGCGAGTTCCTCCGCATCGACATTTGCTCCAAGACGAAACCTACCAGGTTATCTCCGGGACGGTGACTTACATGCTCGATGGAAAGGTTCATCAAGCCGCGGCCGGAGCGACCTTCACGCTGCCGAAAAGCGTGATTCACGAACATTACACGGTCGGACCCGAAGACGCGGTGTCGATTCAAACAATGACTCCCGCGTTGGACTTTGATGTGATCGTCGAAAATCTTTTTGGCCTTGGCAGCGAAGGGCGCGGTGTTAATGCGATTGACGCTTTGATGCAGGGCCTGGTTTGGATCCGCAAAATGAAGGGCCCGTTCTATCTCGCTTTGCCCATCCCGTTCCAGCGCGCGCTGGCGGCAGTCGTAACTCCGGTCGCGTACGCGTTTGGGTATCGCGCCGTTTACAAAAGATTCAGTGGCGAAGAGTGGTGACGCTCAGCGTTTGATCGCGCGCGTCATCAGATAATCCTGCCGGACGATATTGTCCGCAAAATATGGCGCGATCAGCGCGTCGTACTCGCGCCGGAATTGTGCCAGCCGCGCCCGGTCGCTTCCGCTCAGCATTTCCACCAGCTTCAACATCGGTCCGGCGGTCCGCTCAAGATGATCCCGATAGTTTTGCACGCTCAGGGCCGGAAAGAGCATACACGCGCGATCGAACAAAACATCTTTCACGGCTGAGCCAAGACGCTCACGCACGGTCTCGACATCACCCCATTGCGGCGGAGGTGAAACTCCGGGCGGTGGCGGCGGCATGTAGCTCGACACGAGTTTGAAACTGCTGCCGATTAACAACTCCGGCGGCCAGGTCGCGAATGAGATGGTGCCGCCCGGTTTCAGAACCCGCAGCATTTCCGCAATCGCAATGTCTGGTCGCGGCGCAAACATGTGCCCAAATTGGCTGAGGACCACGTCGAACGCGGCATCATCGAATGGCAACGCTTCGGCATCGCCTTCGCGAAAATCTATTTCCACGTTCGCGATGCTAGCATTCTCTCGAGCCCGCTCCAGCAGCTCCGGCGTAAGATCGATACCGTGCACGCTGAACGTTCGCAAACTTCACCAAACGTGCTGCCGAGGGCGTGGTCAGTCCTTCGAGCGGCGCGAAATGTTTCCAGCCTTGTCGTTGCGCTTCCTTGAATTTTGCAATCGGGTCTTCGCTCATAGCGGGAATGAAATCGCGCTGGCGAGTTGCGCAATCTACTTTTGTAGCGAATAACTCTGCGCAAATGAGGTTTGTCCTGATCGTAACCTTGATCTCGGCAGGATCGATCGCGTTGACGGTAAACGGCCAACAGCGGCGACTACAATCGCAGCCGCCAGTGCGCGCCGTACCGTACCGACAACTGTCGGCAACACCGGCGGCCGCGCCGATCGCAACTCCAAAGCCAACGCCTAAAGTTGCGGTCGCGCTTCCAAACTACAACGAGGAAACCGCGACGCGGCTCCAGATTTTTTTAGACAACAATGATTTCGGGCCGGGAAAGATCGATGGCAAGATGGGCGAATTTTTCCGGAAGGCGCTCATCTCTTTCAAGCACGCACGTGCGCAGCGCGAGACCGGCGTGGTCGATCAATGGATGCTCGACCAAGTCCCGCAAACATTCACGACTTACACGATCAAAGGCGACGACCTCGCTTATGTTGGCAATTTGCCAACCGCGCACGAGGAGCAAGCGAAACTAAAGTTCTTGCCGTATACGTCGCTGCTCGAATTTGTCGCGGAACGCTACCACTCGGCCGAGGATTACATTAAGAAACTCAACCCGGGAATGGATTGGGAAAATCTCGAGCCGGGCGACGAGCTGAAAGTTCCCAACGTGCTTCCGTTTCAGATCGAAAAGATCAGCGAACAAAAAATTGCGCCGAATCCCAAGTTCGCCGCACGCAAAATTTACGTCGACACTCCGGAGCGTTTGCTCGAGGTCTTCGAAAATAATCAGCTGGTCTGCGTTTTCCCGATCACCCCCGGTTCAACCGCGCTGCCCGCACCGATCGGAACCTGGAAAATAGTCGGCGCGGCGACCTGGCCGTGGTTTCGCTACGACGAAGGAATGTTGAACTACGGCGTTCGCACCGAAAACTATTTCAATCTGCCACCTGGCCCGAACAATCTCGTCGGCGTAGTTTGGATGGGACTCGACAAGC
>WNGC01007116.1_pt1 | contig 10174 bp, 7 predicted proteins | sample 5400051 | NCBI WGS metagenome assembly WNGC01 (sample SAMN13153368, study PRJNA577476) | soil metagenome | isolation source: 20 cm soil or saprolite under grassland replicate 2 | place: USA:California | collected 2016-06-15 | reverse complement strand
TCCTTTTTATTTCCGAGCATGATCCAAACGAGGGAGCGCTCGGTGTGATTATCAACCGTCCGCTCGATAGACAAGTGGCCGATCTCGTGACGGAGGCGCCGCCGTCGATCCTCGCTAAAGTGCCTGTTTTTCTCGGCGGGCCGGTTGGGAAAAACCAGCTAATGTTTGCGGAACTTAAATGGCAGAAAGGCGAAGGGCTCAAACTTAATCACAATGTTGGTTTGGAGGAAGCAAGCGATTCGGCTGGCCAAAAAAAAGCCGCTACAATTTGTGCGTTTGTGGGCTACGCGGGCTGGGGAGCAGGTCAGCTTGAAAACGAAATGAGGCAGAAAGCGTGGCTTCTTCAAAAAGCCAATCGTTCGCTGCTTAAGCTCGATCGTCTGCCGAATCTCTGGTTCGACATCATGCGCAGCTTGGGACCCTGGTATAAAATGTTGGCCGCGGCACCGGATGATCCATCTTTGAATTAGTGACTAGTGACTAGTGACTTGTGAATGGAAATTCAGCTAGTCGTGTCACTGGATTTCGCTTTACCACTATTCACTGATCACTTATCACCATTCACTCTCTTCGATGATCATCGGTGTACCAAAAGAAATTAAGGAACAGGAGCAGCGCGTCGCATTGCTGCCCTCGGCTGCGAATCAGCTCATCCGACATGGCCATTCTGCGGTGGTAGAAAAAAACGCATTGCTGAAATCAGGCGTGACTGCCGTAGCCTATGAGACGATCCAGACCAACCACCGTTTGCCGCTGCTCGAACCAATGAGCGAGATCGCGGGTCGCATGTCGGTGGTAATGGGCGCAAATTTTCTCGCCAAATACAATGGCGGCAGCGGAGTGTTGCTGGGCGGTGTGCCGGGAGTTTTGCCGGGCCGCGTAGTTGTGGTGGGAGGCGGGACCTCAGGTGTGAACGCAGCCCGGATGGCGGCCGGCCTGGGCGCAGACGTCACGATACTCGACGTGGATCTTGAACGTCTGCGCTACCTCGATCTTGCGATGGGAAACACGAATACGCTTTATTCGAGTGAGGCGAACTTGCACGAGCTAATGGCAGATTGCGACTTGCTGATTGGCGCTGTGCTTCTTCCAGGAGCTAAGGCGCCGAAGCTAATCACACGCGGGATGTTGCAGAAAATGAAGCCAGGAAGTGTGCTGGTGGATATCTCCATCGATCAAGGTGGTTGCGCGGAAACGTCGCGACCAACTACGCATCTTGATCCAGTTTATGTCGAGGAAGGTGTTACACACTATTGTGTGGCCAACATGCCTGCTGCTTACGCGCGCACGGCTACGCAGGCACTTACGAATGTTACATTTCGCTACGTAGAATTGCTCGCCGATCTAGGGCTGGATGGCGCATGCAAAAGACAACCGGCGCTGGTTGGCGGCATTAATACCCGAGAGGGGCGGCTCACTTGCCAGGCAGTAGCCGACGCGCACAGCCTCAAATACGAGTCCCCGCTTTAATCCGGTATTATCAAGGATTTGCTGCGCAAAAAAGAAATTCCGCAGAGCCAAAAACTGCCTTGCTCCGATTAATAATTAAAGCAATATGCCCTTTGCAACTGCTATCACTATGAAAAAATACATCTGCATCCTGGCCAGTGCCGCGCTCTTCGCGGCTTGCGAGCAAAAGACCGAAACAACCGAGCCGGCGGCGAGCCCAGCCGCCACGACTCCGGCCGCAACAACTGAAACGACCAGTCCGGCTACGACAACTGAAACAACCAGTCCGGCTACGACGACTGAATCTCCTGCTGGAACGACGGAATCTCCGGCCGAGACCTCGCCCAGTCCGTAAGTTCCGGCTTCCCTGTTTTTGCGAAGTCTTCCCCTGAAAGCCGGGGGAAGACTTTCGTTGTACGGATGCGGCGTATCAACAATGAGCGAAACGGTTGCTTGCGAACTTTTTTCGAAGTCTCGCCGCCGATACGTCGCGGTTCTGCAAAGCACTGCTTTAAATCACGTTGTCGATCGTTAGCAAGATCGAACAAGCTGTAATGCTGCCTGCAGCTTCATTCTCCTTTCCAAGAGGCCGCCGCTTGACGCGCGCGGCGGAATATGAACGCGTGAAACGATACGGCTTTGTACATCGCGGCAAATTGCTGATGCTCAGTGCGGCCTCAGTAAAGAATTCCGGCTCGTTTCGTGTCGGTTTCATTACTTCACGGCGCCTCGGAGGCGCAGTTGTTCGCAATCGAGTTCGACGCCGACTGCGGGAAATTGTGCGCCAGCACCAGCATGATTTGCGAGGCGACTCTTGGATTGTACTTATCGCCAGAGCTGACGCCGCTAACGCGAGCTATCGTGCGCTGGAACATGAATGGTTGCGTCTGGCAAAACGCGCTTCTATTCTGCTCTGATGCTGGGATTGCTTCGTTTTTTCATTCGCATTTATCAATGTACGCTTTCGCCGCTCCTCTATTTGCTTTCCGGTCCTAACTCCGGCTGCCGGTTTACGCCTACGTGTTCGGCGTACTTTTTGGAAGCTGTAGAGGCGCACGGCATCCGCTACGGAAGCTGGCTCGGATTGAAACGATTGGCGCGATGCCAACCGTGGGGTGGCCATGGATACGATCCTATGCCGCCGCGCTGTGCCAATGGATGCCAGGCTACTAGCCTGACTCGGCTGGTAGGCTGCCAGCCTGCGGAGTCAGCCAAGCTGGCTGACATCCGACATTGCGTGTGATCGTGCGAAACCGAATTTATTATGGATCGAACCGCGTGGATTGTCGTTACCCTTTGCGTGATTGGACTAATTGTTTGGCAAATCTACGTCGTAAAACAGACACCACGCAGACCGGCGCCTGTCACAGTCGCTCAGCCTTCTCCGTCACCAGCAATTTCTTCGAGTATCGCGCCGCTGCCGGGTGCCCCGGCTCCGGTCACGACTCCCACACCCGCCGAAGTGGCTGCGAGTTTCCTGGAGAAGATAGAAACGCTCCGTAATTCGGATGTCGAGCTGCGCCTGACAAATCGCGGTGGTGGAATTAAGGAAGCGGTCCTGCTCAAGCAAATAGCCGAGAAAGGACAACGCGTCGTTTTAAATTCGAGCGCGCCGATCGGCGCAATCATCGAGCAACCATCCGCGCCAACGTTTCCGGAGTTCACTGCATCTCCCGTGTCGGATTCTGCGGTGCAATTTGAGCGTATGACGGCCGAGCAAGTTGCCGTCCGGAAAAAGTTCTTTTTCCAACAATCTTCGGACAACAAAGACAACTACGTGATTGAAATGGATCTCGATCTTGAGAATCGGGGGACCGAGCCATATCAAAGCGGCGGTTATTTTGTGGCGCTTGGATCCGCGGCCCCGATTCATCCCAGGGATTATCCTTCGTACACACGTCTGGGCTGGTGCATCGACGGAAGGGCCAAAGGTATCGACGTAGGTTGGTTTGGTAGCAGTGGCGGTTTTCTCGGCCTGGGTCAGCGCGCTGCGCGCCCCTATTATCAGGAGACGATCGCCGGCGCAGAATGGGTTGCGGTGAGCAATCAATTTTTCACCACCCTGCTCGCGCCGCTCACCGCCAAAGCGACCGGCGTTTGGGGCCGCCGTTTCGATATCGAGCGCGCGCCGGACCAAAAGCTGCTCGGCATCGAGGGCGCGCTTGGGATGCCGGGGTTTCGGTTGCCGCCCGGGCAAACCTACAGCGCGCGTTTCGAAGTCTATGTTGGGCCGAAACTTTACCATCGCCTCGCGCAACTTCCGCATAATGAGGCGGAGGTCATGGACTTCGGCATATTCAAGCTGGTGTGTCAATTTCTGCTCAACTTCATGAACTTGTTGCACAGCTGGCTCGGGGACTATGGCCTCGCCATCCTGGCTCTCACCACCATCATCAAACTCACGCTGTGGCCAATTCAAAACAGAGCGAACCGTTCCATGCGGCAGATGGCTGCACTCTCGCCGAAAATGCAGGAGTTGAAGGATAAATACAAAGATGATCCGACCAGGATGAACCAGGAGTTAATGAAGCTTTACAAGCAGTACGGCATCAATCCAGTCGGCGGCTGTTTGCCGATGGCGATTCAAATCCCGATCTTTTTCGGTCTTTTCAAAATGCTCGGCCAGGCGGTGGAATTACGAAACGCAAAATTTCTTTGGGTGAAAGATCTTTCCCAGCCGGACACGATAGCGCACCTGCCGTTGCTCGGTTGGCCGATCAACATCATCCCACTCTGCATGGCCGCGACTCAGATTTGGCTCATGGCCATGACGCCAAAGACAGGCGATCCCACTCAGCGCCGGGTGATGATGTTCACGCCGCTGATCTTTCTATTTATCTGCTACAATTTTGCCGCAGCTCTGGCATTGTATTACACTGCGCAGAACCTTTTCAGCATCTTGCAATTTTATCAGAACAAACGACAACCCATGCCGACGCTCGAAAAAGTTGTGCCTGCCGGAAAACGAAAGCGATGATGACCCCAAAGGACCTGCTCGATACCATGCTCGGTTATCTCGGTTTCGTTGTGCAAATCGAGGAAACCAGAAATGAGGGCGGCAACCCGACACTGCAGATTTACACCGAGGAAAGCCGGCGCCTGATCGGGCGTGACGGCGAGACGCTCGAAGCAATCCAGTTTTTGCTTAATCGGCTGCTGCAGGCCAAGGACAAAGATGCTGAAAAAGTGATCGTCGATTGCGAACACTACCGCTCCATGCGCGAAGATCGCATCGTGCAGCGGGTGCGCGAATTGGCTGACCGTGTGCGCATCACAGGCCGTTCGCTTCAGCTTGAGCCGATGAATTCCTATGAACGGCGTCTCGTCCACAACGCATTTAAAGACGATCCCGACGTGGCGACCTGGAGCCCCTCCGACTCGGCGCGCATCAAGCAGATCACGCTGGTTAAGCGCCAGCCAAAAAGAGAGACAGCCGCCCAAGGAAAAGCGATTTCCTAATCGTCTCTAGTTTCGGCGTTGGGTGTTCGGCGTTGAGCTGCCTGCTCGGGAATCCTTTCGCAGTTGGACGTTTTTGGACTAGACCGCGCGACGTCTGTTCCGCTTCCCGCGCGTACATCTGGCCGCCAGCGGAACTTTTGCCGAATCGGATCTGGTGTTTCTTCAACGGCACTGGCGATCATTTCGCCGAGCACCGGCCCGAATTTGAATCCATGTCCAGAATCACCCGCAGCAATTACTAATCCTTCGCGGTCCGGGTCGCGTGCGATCCAAAGATGTCCATCATGCGTGTCGCAATACATACAGACGCGCGTATGAACAATCGGCGCATTGGCCAGGACGGGAAACGTCGATGACAAAAACTCGCGCAAATCTCTTTCCTCTTCAGCTGTCACTACCCGCTCGGAAGAATCCGGCGACATCTCGCGGCCTGGACCGTGGTTTGCGATCTTCACAACGCCGTCACGATTAATCGGGAAACCGTAATAACCGGTCGTTGTAATGTCCGCCCCAAAAACCGGAAAACGTTCCGACGCGAAGAGCTCAGCTCGCGAAGGCTTGAGGTGAAAGACTGGCTGTCCGCTGGCGTGAAAAAATTTCTTCGTAAACGGCAACAGGTACGGCGTCCACGCGCCCACCGTCATCACTACGAAATCGCCTGTGATTCGTTCTCCATCGTCGAGAACAACTCCCGCGACGCGATCATCGCGTTCGTCCAAACACGAAAATCTGGCGGCTTCGCGCAGTTCAATACCCAGCGATTTAGCGCGCTCAATTAATGTGGCGACGACGCGAGTGCTTTCCACGTACCCCGCGTCCAATTCCAAAACACCATCGGGATAGAGGTTCGCGTTCCATGCTGGAAAACGTTTCCACGCTTGCGCGGAATTCATTCGCTCAATGTTGTGACCGCGCCGTTTCAGCATTTTGAAACTTTCGTACTCAAAATCGCCTGGCTTCATTTTCCGCTGTCGGACGAACATCACTCCGACCTGGTGATACAACTCAATGCCGAATTCTTCATTCCATTTGCGCCAGAGTTTGACCGCGCGCTCGGCTAGGTCTGTGTAACCCTCATCCGGGCCGTATGCCGCCCGAACTGCTTTGCTGATGTCAGTGGATGCTGCGAGCGGATGGGGCAATGGTCCCGGATCAATGAGAGTCACTCGGTGGCCGCGTTTCTTCAATTCGATTGCAGCGGTTACGCCATTAATTCCCGCGCCAACAATGATCACTTTCGACATCTGAGAACAGCGCACGTTGTAGCGGCGTTTGTGTCAAGCCGATGTTGTTAGGCACGGCACGAATTCGCATGCTTCCGCTTGCGCTAAATTGCTATTTGCAGCGCGCGTTCCCGTTCGAGCAGGGTCGGATGCGAGTAATAAAAACTGCTGTAGAGCGGATGTGGAGTGAGATTGCTGAGATTTTTTTCGCTCAATTTGCGCAGTGCTCGAATGAGTGGCTGCGCTTCTCCCATTGTCGCACGCGCAAACGCGTCCGCCTCGTATTCGAAACGGCGCGACCAGATGTGAACGACCGGAGAAATCCAGAAACTTATCGTACCCGCCAGCAGCGCAAACAGCAGCATCGCAGGAACGACATTCGCGGCGGTAAAGTTTACCTGAGGCTCGAATCCGAACGCATGATAAAGCCATTGCTGACGCCAGCCACGCGATCGCGGCGAACGCCAGAAGGACGCCAGCGATGGAAAGGCCGAGCAACTTCAGTACGTGGCGCTTTTTGTAATGCCCAATTTCATGTGCGAGCACGGATTCCAGTTCAGGCTCGGTGAGCTGCGCGATCAGTGTATCGAACAGGACGATTTTTCGAAAACGTCCGAACCCGGTGAAGAAGGCGTTAGAGTGGCGCGAACGTTTGCTGCTATCCATGACCTCAATGCTGCGCGTGGGAAAATAGGCACGCTGCGCGAGTGCAAACAGGCGCTCGCGCAACGTTCCTTCCGGCAACGGTGTGAACTTGTTGAAGAGCGGCATGATGATCGCCGGCGCAATCAGCAGCAGGAGCAATTGAAACGCGATGACAATCGCCGCCGCCCAAAGCCACCAATTTGCGCCCGTCCAGTCGATCACTTTCAACACCAGTGCAAGCAACGGATACCCCAGCAGCAAAGCGAGTAGAAATCCTTTCGTATGATCGAGCATCCACATCTTCAGGCTTGTGGTGTTGAAACCGAATCGCTCTTCGAGTTTGAATTGCGCGTACCAGGCAAGCGGCAATCCGAGAATGCTTAACGCGATGCCTGTTACGAAGAGGAAACCAGCCATGGCCAACGCTGAAGTGCCGAAGCTTGCGCTGAATCTTCCAAACGCCCACGGCAACACGCCGTCGTTCGCGCGCGCGCGAACGTAACGTTGGTTCAGGCGGCTGAGCGACAGTTCAGTGCTTGCGCGCGCGAGAATCAGAACCAAAGCAATGATAGCGAACGGCGGCATGAAAGTCCTACTTCTGCTCCTTGCGCGTGTTTAGTGGACTCTCAATTCATTCGCCGGATTCGAAAATGACTTTGACGTTTCGTTATTGCCCGATGCGCTGCGTATCATTGCAAATGTCCGCGGATAGAACACGTGCGTCATGGCAAAAAAGGCGCGCGGAGCTTTTCTACTCGCGAGTGCTGGCAACGTCATTCGAATCCGCCGCAGCTTTCACTTGGGCGGCACGAAATTCGCGAACGTGATGCAATTCATCTCGTGAGCCGCTGGATTTTGCCGTTTGTGCGGCCAGCTTTGCGTAATAACGGCTTGCACTTTGTTTGTCGCCAGCTTGCTCGGCCGCCAGCGCCGCGCCATACAATCCTCGGAACCGCCCGGGATAAATTTTCAGCGCGGCTTCAAATTCGCGCTGTGCGTCCTTCGGCCGGCCCAGTTCGAGCAACAGACTACCCAGTTGTTCGCGAATTGGAACAAGCGCACCGGGGGTAACCGGGTGCTTGCCGAGAAGGTCTTCCGCGTCCGCTGAGCGTTGCAACATCTGGATCGCCTCGTCCTTCTTCCCTTCACGGTACATGACCCAAGCCGACGCCGCTTGCATCTGCAAGTCGAGATGTTTCTTGAAGTAATCAAACTTTGGATTCTTCGTCGCATCGCGTAATTGCTGCATGCGTGCGATCGCTTTGCGAGCACCGCCGAGATCACCAGTGTGGGCGAGCCCGAGAGCGTGACCGTACTCGATCAGCGCTTCCATGAATGGAAAAGAAGACCAATGCGGTACGCGGGGAATGGTTAAGTCCGCTGCACCGGCCCAATCATTGCGCTCGAGCGCGTAACGCGCCGGAATCGCAGCCAACGCATAAGCCGCGCTGAATTCTAGTTCCGGATTCGTTTTCCGGACGCTGCCGGCAAAATCGACAATCTCTTTCGCCTTAGTATCTTGCGCTTCCTGCAGATAAGAGTAGGCCATGTAATCGAGCGCGTGTAATTCTTCGGCTTCAGTAGCCTCGCGGTGGCGCACGGCAGCGTAAGCGCGCGCGGCGTCGGCGGCAGCCCGGTTCGATTCGATTGCCTCACTCCACATTCCAAGACGAGTGAAAATGTGCGACGGCATGTGCAGAGCATGCGGCACCCATGGCGCGATCGAGCCATAACTCCGGGCCGCCGTCAGCCCGCGCTCGGCCAGCGCGGGATAATCATAGCAATGAATCAGGTAGTGAACGACGCCGGGATGGTTTGGGTTCTTCTTCCACAATTTTTCAAGAACGGCTGCTGCTTGAAGTTGCTTCGACAAAGTTGTGTCGGAGGGCGTCGCGTAGCCACTCGATAATATCGCAAGGGCGTACCAGGTCTGCGTTTCGAAATCGTCCGGATACTTGTCGTACACCTGGCGCATCGCTTTTTCGTACGCGATTACCCGATCACGCGGGCCGACTGATCCATGACAGGATTGTCCAACCGTGCCTGCTGTCGAACTATCCGCGGTATTATAATAGACATTCAGAGCGTTAATGAATCCGCGCTCGCGACCTGTTGGGGCTGCCATCGTCATCGCTTTATCAATGGCTGCCTTGCCCGCCGCCATTTCCTCAGGGGTGGGTGGTGTCCAGATCGGATGCCACCACGTCATCGCGATTCCCCAATGCGCCATCGCGCATTTCGGGTCGTGCTCGGCCGCAGAAGTGAAAACATGTCGCGCTTCCTCATAAAAGAATGAATGCAGCAGCGCTGCCCCGCGCATGAATTCCGGTTGGGCAGCAGGCGCGCATGATATGGGGAAATCGACTTTCCCGGCTGCGCGCAAATCGCCCGGTTCAGGTACGGTCGCGCCCTCGACGCCCGGAATGCCAAGAGTCCTGATCAGGATGACGATAAAAAATACGCGATGAAGAGATGTCCGAATCACTCTTTACGCTGGCATGACTGCCGTTAGGCGGCAAATTTGAAAATGATCTTGTAGCCGTGTTTCCGTAATTCAAATCCCGGCTGCAACGCCGTTAACACCCGCACCGACAACAATCACGGTTGCCATTCTTTATCCTTCAGCCGCGAAAAGCTTCCGATAGTAGCGGTACCAATCGCTCTGAAAGCGTTCAGTGGGATCATACTTTCTTTTCAGGTCGAGAAATTGTTTGAACTGCGGGTAGCACGCCATGACCTGCTCGGGTTTCGCAAATTTATGATACGTTAGGTAATAACTACCGCCGCGAGCTATAGCCAAATCGATCAAACCGCGAAAGGAGCGCGCCGACGCTTCGACGCCGCCTGGTGTATGGAGCGTGAGCAGATTGAAGATGATGCACGCATAAGATTCTTTGGCCCAAGCCAGAAAGCTCTCGTCGTCTTTTTCAATTAGTCGGACTGTACCGTAAATCACGATTGTATGGTTGGAGCGCAACAGTTCCGCCGCCTGCGCTAGAAAGTCGGAAAGATCTGCGCGCGGAACGTAGATTTCGGTAATGATGAGGCTCGATTGCTCCCCTCCAATCTGCTCGCGAAGCTTCTGCGCGTAATCAGGCAAATAGGCGCTCAGCTGACTTGTATCGGACCAATAAGTCTGTCCGTTCGTCGATAAATAGTAATCGGTGTAATGCTTGAAGGCCTTTTCGCGATCAGTATAAGCAAGCCGCAGGAGATCCAGCCAGTCATCATTGCGTAACTTCTTTTCGGCAACAATCGGTTCGCGTTCGTCGATCGGCTGGTAGCAAGAAAATACGCCGCGCTGGAGAAAGTCCGGGGATTTTTCATCGACTGAAAACTGAAAATCTCCATAAAGAAACTTTTGCGCTATCCGTTCTTCAAAACGCGTGGCCAGATCG
>WNGC01011198.1_pt1 | contig 10176 bp, 8 predicted proteins | sample 5400051 | NCBI WGS metagenome assembly WNGC01 (sample SAMN13153368, study PRJNA577476) | soil metagenome | isolation source: 20 cm soil or saprolite under grassland replicate 2 | place: USA:California | collected 2016-06-15 | reverse complement strand
AGCAGCATCTCGCTGCCGAGCGCATAGGTCACCTCCAGCAGATCGGCGGGTCCCTCGCCGCGCAGCGTGAGGATCGCCTCCTCCGTCTCGAGCGCGTTGCCGCAGGCGCGGCCGAGCGGGCGGTCCATCGCGGTGAGCAGGGCCACGGTGGGACAGCCGCGATCCTCGCCCAGCGTGATCATGGTGCGGGCGAGCTCGAGGCTCTGCTCGAGCGACGGCAGGAAGGCGCCGCTGCCCCGCTTCACATCCAGCACCAGCGCGTTCAGCCCCTCGGCGAGCTTCTTGGACATGATGCTGGCGGCGATGAGCGGGATCGCCTCGACCGTGCCGGTCACGTCGCGCAGCGCGTACAGGCGACGATCGGCCGGCGCGATCTCCGGCGTCTGGCCCATCATCGCCACGCCGAGCTTCATGACCTGGGCTTTCGCCTCGGCGAGCGACAAGCCGGTGCGGAACCCGGGGATCGCCTCCAGCTTGTCGAGCGTCCCCCCCGTGTGGCCGAGCCCGCGGCCGGACATCATCGGCACGGCGACGCCGCAGGCGGCGACGAGCGGCGCGAGCACCAGCGAGACCTTGTCGCCCACGCCGCCGGTCGAGTGCTTGTCGACACGCGGCGTGGACCAGGAATCGAACGCGAGCCGCTGGCCGGAGGCGAGCATCGCATCGGTGAGCGCGGCGAGCTCCTGGCGCTCGAGCCCGCGCAGCACGACGGCCATCAGCAGGGCCGACATCTGGTAGTCGGGAACCCGGCCGTCGGTGTAGGCGGCGACGAGCGCGGACCACTGCTCCGGCGTGAGCGCGCCGCCGTCGCGCTTGCGCTCGATGAGCGGCACGACGAACATTACCGGCCACCTCCACGGAGTGCGTGATGCGCGGTGCCGTGCTGCTGCTGCTCTCCCTCGCCGGCCCGGCGCGGGCGCAGACCCATCCGACGGTGGCGGAGCACCTCGTGCTGGGCGACAGCGCCCACGCCGCGCTCGCTCCGGCGCAGGCGCTGCAGCATTACCGCGCCGCGCTCGCGGCGGACTCGACCAACTACGCGGCGCTGTGGAAGGCGGGGCGCGAGCTGGTGGACATCGCCAAGCAGGTCGAGGGCAAGGACGACTCGTCCAAGCATCTGCGGGACAGCCTCTATACCGCCGCGCGGGCCTACGGCGAGGCGGCGGTGCGCGTCAACCCCTCCGGCGCCGAGGGGCATTTCACCGTCGGCCAGGCGCTGGGCCGGCTGTCGCGCACCAAGGGGGGGAAAGAGCGGGTGCGCTTCGCCAAGATCATCTACGACGAAGGGATGAAGGCGATCGAGCTCGACTCGACCCACGACGGCGCGTATCACCTGGTCGGCGCGTGGCATGCCGAGGTGAAGCGGCTCTCCGGATTCCAGAAATTCTTCGCGAAGGCGCTGTTCGGCGGCGGCTTCCTGGACAAGGGCAATTGGGACGACGCACAGAAGTACCTCGAGCGAGCGGTCGCGCTGAAGCCGCACAACATCTTCCACCGGCTCGACCTGGCCGGCGTATACGTCGACCTGGGGAAGTACTCCAAGGCCCGCGAGCAGCTCACCACCATCGCCACCCTCCCCATCGCGGACGTGCTCGATCACGAGTACCAGAAGGAGGCGGCGCAGCTGCTGGAGGACATCAAGGGCGAAAAGGACGAGACCTAGCGCCACCGCATCGGGTCGGAAACTACCGCGCACCACCGCACGCAGCAACCGCGTCGCGACGCTTGACGTGCCGTCGGCTGCGGACGCAAACTATGCCATGACCGTCCCCTCTGCTGTCACCGCCCGCGTCGCCGAGCTCGAGCGCGAGCGCAAGCACCTCCTCGCGGTGATCGAGATCCTCAAGGAAGTGTCCACGTCGCTGCACTTCATCGACATCCTGCAAGCGATCGCGCGCAAGCTGGGCGAGGCGTTCGGGCTGGACCGCTGCTCGATTCTGCTCGCCGAGCGCGGCACCAAGACGGTGCGCCTGGTCGCGTCCTACGAGGACCCGACGATCCGCAACTACCCGGTGGATCTCGAGCGTTACCCCGAGCTGAAGCGGGCGATGCAGAGCGGCGAGACGGTGTTCATCCCGGACGCGGCGAACGATCCGAGCCTGAAGCATGCGAAAGGCGAGCTGATCAGCCGGCGTGTGAAGTCGATCACCGTCGTCCCGATCACGTGGCGGGGCGTGGCGATCGGCGCGATCTTCCTGCGCACGTTCCGGGACGGCCCCACGTTCTCCGACCAGGACGTGCGGTTCGTGCAGGTCGTGGCGTCGCTCACCGCGCAGGCGCTCCGCAATGCGCACCGCTACGAGCGGCTCGAGCAACGGACCCAGGAGACCGGGGAGACGGTGCGCCGCATGGAGCTCGAGCGCGTGGCGCTGCTGTCGTTTCTGCGACGCCTGCTCGCCGCGTTCGGAGAGCGCGAGGGTGCCTGGGCGGAGGGGCTGCTGCCGCGCGCCAGCTCCGAGGAGCTCGACCGGCTGGTCGGCGTCGCGATGGCGGTCATCCAGGAAGAAGCCAAGGGGCGGTGAAAGCCGCCGCCGCCCGGGCCGCCGAGCTGCGGCGGCTCATCGAGCGCGCGAACCAGGCCTACTACGTCCTCGACAAGCCGGAGCTGTCGGACGCCGAGTACGACCGGCTGTTCCGCGAGCTGCAGGAGCTCGAAGCCCAGCATCCCGAGCTGCAGACCCCCGACAGCCCCACCCACCGCGTCGGCGCCCCGCCGGCGGCCGCCTTCAAGAAGCACCGCCACATGGTGCCGATGCTGTCGCTCGCCAACGCCTTCGACGAAAAGGAGCTGGCCGAGTGGGAGGAGCGCAACGCGAGGCTCTCCCCTGAGGTGAAGACCGCGGGCTACACCCTGGAGGTGAAGATCGACGGCGCGGCGGTGAGTCTCACCTACCAGGACGGCGTGTGCGTCACGGGCGCGACCCGCGGCAACGGCGTCGAGGGCGAGGACGTCACCGCCAACCTGCGCACCGTGCTCGCCTTGCCGCTGCGCCTGCACGGCCAGCGCAAGACCTGGCCCAAGCTCATGGAGGTGCGCGGCGAGGTCTACCTCTCCAAATCCCGCTTCGCCGAGCTCAACCAGGAGCGCGAGCGCGCGGGGGAGCCGACCTTCGCCAATCCGCGCAACGCCGCCGCCGGCGCGCTGCGCCAGCTCGATCCCAAGGTCACGCGCAGCCGCGGCCTGCGGATCTTCTGCTTCCACGTCGAAGCCCCCGGCCAGAAGCTCCCGGTCACGACGCAGCACGACCTGCTGGCCCAGCTCGCCACCTGGGGATTCCCGGTCGAGCCGCACCACACGCTCGTCGCCGACCTCGCGGCCGCCAACCGCGAAATCGCCGGCACGCTCGAGCCGCTGCTCGAGCAGCTCGACTACGGCGCCGACGGCGTGGTGGTGAAGGTGAACCCCCTCGACCTGCACGCCGAGCTCGGCACGGTCGGCGACCGCGAGCCGCGCTGGGCCATCGCGCGCAAATTCGCCCCCGAAGTCCGGACCACCAAGCTCAAGGAGATCCGCATCAACGTGGGCCGCACCGGTGCGCTGAATCCCTACGCCGTGCTCGAGCCGGTCGAGATCGGCGGCGTGACGGTGTCGACGGCGACGCTGCACAATTTCGCGTTGATCAAGGCCAAGGACATCCGCGAAGGCGACCTGGTGGAGGTCACCCGGGCGGGCGAGGTCATCCCGCAGGTGCTCGGGCCGGTGATCAAGAAGGGCGTGCGCCGGAGCCGGCCGTACCAACCGCCCGGGCGCTGCCCCATCTGCAAGTCGAAGGTCGAACACCCCCAGGACGAAGTGATGGCGTACTGTCCCAACGTCTCCTGCCCCGGACGGGTGTTCGAGAGCATCGTCCACTTCGCGTCGCGCCCGGCGATGGACATCCGCGGGCTCGGGCCCGAGCGGGTGAAGGCGCTGCTCGACGCCGGGCTCATCAAAGACGTCGCCGATCTCTACGAGATCACGACGATGCAGCTGCTCGGGCTCGAAGGATTTGCCGAGAAGTCGGCCCAGCAGCTGGTCGCCGCGATCGCGGCCTCCAAACGGCAGCCACTTTCCACCCTGCTGTTCGGCTTGGGCATCCGCCACGTGGGCGTTCAGGGGGCGCGTCTGCTCGCTCGCCATTTCGGGACCATGAAGGCGCTGGCCAAGGCGTCCGCCGACGAGATCAACCAGATCCGCGGCATCGGGGAGGCCATCGCCCTCGCGGTGGCCGGGTTCTTCGCCGAGCCCAAGAACCGGAAGCTGATCGAGCGGCTCGAGAAGCTGGGCCTCAACATGAAGGAGCCGGTCGCGGCCGAGGGAAAAGGGCCGCTGGCGGGGCAGGTCTACGTGATCACGGGAACGCTGCCGTCCCTGTGCCGTGCCAAAGCGGCCGAGTTGATCGAGGCGGCGGGCGGCCACGTCAGCGACGCGGTCTCGAAGAAAACGACGGCCGTGGTGGTCGGGGCCGACGCCGGCTCGAAGCTCGAGAAGGCGAAGACGCTCCGTATCGCACTCATCGACGAGGCGGAACTCTTGCGCCGCGCAGGCGCCAAACCCTAAGTTGGCGTGCGATATGAGCGCCCCTGCGCACCCCACCGCCGCGACCGACGGCGTGACGATCGGCCGTGGCGCCGTGCGACAACTCCATCACAGTCTGCTACGGGACGCAGGCCCTCAGGCCGTCGCGATCCTCCAGGAGGTCGGGTTCGCGGCGGGGGAAGGCGTGTATCAGGCGTTTTGCGCCTGGCTGCCGGAGCAGACGGGTGTGTCGCAGCCCGACGAGCTCGACGCCGGCCAGCTGAGCGAGGTGCTGTCGGCGTTCTTCCAATCACACGGGTGGGGCACGGTGACGGTCGCGCCGCTCGGGGCCGCGGCCCTGGCGCTGGACACGGAGGATTGGGTCGAAGCCGAGCCGGGTGGGAGCCGGCGTGTAAAGGGACTCGCTCCGTGTTCCCCACTCTAAAGAGTGGGCTCGGCGAAGCACTGTCCTGAAGGACAATCCGCGCTATCGGCGAGCGACCGCTACCCCTTCCAGCAGGAGAGACGGCGTGTAGCGCGACCCGGCCCAGCGCCCATCGTTCCCCACCCCGGCAATTCGCTTCAGCAGCTCGTAGACGTTCCCCGCCACCGCCGCGTCTTTCACCCGCCCCGCGATCTCGCCGCGCTCGATGCGGTAGGCGAGCGCGACGGGATGGCTGAACGCACCGCCGATCACGTTCCCCTGCCCGACGCCGATCAGGTCGTCCACGAGCAGGCCGTCGCGTATGTCGGTCAGCAGTGCTCCGCCGAGCTCGCCAGCGCGTGCCCCCTTCCCCTTTCCCCCTTCCCCGGCCGTTCCCCCGACGATGATGTTCGTGTACGCCGGCACCGGCTTCCCGAAAATGCTGCGCTGCCCGTGTCCGGTGCTCGCGGTCTTGGCGCGCGCGGCCGTCTCCAGATCGTAAATGAAGCGCTGCACGACGCCCCGTTCCACGAGACCGGTGGCCCGGGAGGGTATGCACTCGTCGTCGAGCGGACGCGACGCCGTACGGCCTGGCGCGAGCGGATCGTCGGTGAGGGAGAGTCGCGGGTCGAACACCGGCTCGCCGACCCGGGTCGCGAGCGGCGAGATCCCCTGCAACACGGCCTTGCCCGAGAGGCCCTGCGTGACCGGGAGCAGCACGGCCGACAAGCCCGCCGGGGTGAACACCACCGGCAGCGCGCCCTCGGGGGGCGCGACGATCCGCAGGGCATGCTCGAGCCGGCCGGTGATCGAGCGGACCAGGCCCTCGAGGGCGTCCTCCGCGGGGAGGTCGGTGCTCTCGATCGCGTCGCCGATCGCGAGCACGTCGTCGCCCGCGATGCGCCACACGTCCGCGCTCACCGCGACGCCGGTCGAGCGGTACGCGCCCCCGGCGCCCGCGGTGTTGGCGACCCGCGTTTCGGCGACTTCGCGCTCGACCGCCACGTTGACCTGGCATCCCTCGCGCGTCAGCCGCCCGAGCAGGAATTGACCGATGTCGATCAGGCGCGCGAGCGAGGCGTCGGCCGCGCGCGCGGAATGTGTCGTCACACGGGGGAGCTTGGCAGAAGCGGGGAACGTCAGAGCAACTTCTTCGCCCAGCTCTGCAGATGCCAGTGCCCGATCCAGTAGGGGCGCAGCATGCTGCGCAGCGACATTTGTCGTCCCTGCGATGCCGACGCGACCCCGGTGCAGCACCCGCAGATTCACGCCCGCCTCTTCGGTCACCCCGGCCGACTTGAGGCGGCCCCACTCGAACGCCACGGCGGTGCGCTCGACGCGCCGCTCGAGCGCGTCCGCACCGTCCCCCTGGTCCAGGCGGCGCCGCGCCAGCTCGAGCAACCCGTCGATCACGCCGGAGGAGAGGGCGGTACGTCGCCCCCGATGAGGGCTTCCTCGATGCGCACGTGCGGCGCCCCTTCGGTGACGGGAAGCGGGAACTGCCCCCCTTTGCCGCACCCGCCGCCCATCTGATTCCAGCGGAAGTCGCCGGCGATGTGATCGATGCGGTCGAGCGTCTGGAACAGGTTCCCCGCGAGCACCACGTCCTTGACGAGCTCCGCCACCTGGCCGTCGCGAATCATGTGGCCGTAGGCCGCGGTGAACGAGAAGTTCTCGAGCATCGTCTGGCCGCCGAACGCGCCGCAGGCGTACACCCCGAGCTTCAGGTCGCGGATCAGGTCCGCGAACGTGCCACGTCCGTTGCCGATGTACGTGTTCGTCATGCGGACGATGGGCGGGTGGCGGAACGAGAGCGCCCGGGCGTTGCCGGTGGGGCGCTCGTGCATCGCCGCCGCGGTCTCGCGCGAGTGCAGCCGGCCGACCAGGATGCCCTCCCGGATCAGCGCCGTGTCCTGGGTGGGCGTGCCCTCGTCATCGAACGGCAGCGTGCCGCGCAGGCCGGAGGCCGCGCCGTTGTCGCCCACGTTCAGCACCGGTTTGCCGAAGCGTCGACCCAGCGTCATCATCTGGCGAGCCTGGGGGTTTTCGAAGACGAAGTCGGCCTCGGAGAGGTGCCCGAACGCCTCGTGGATGAACACCCCCGCGAGCTCGGGATCGAGCACCACGGGATAGGTGCCTCCCTGCACCGTCGGTGCATCGAGCAGCTGGACCGCCCGCTCCGCGACGGCGCGGAAGCCCGCGGCCTTGTCCTGCACCGAATGCCAGCCGCGCCGCAGCCCGATCGACTCGAGCCCCTTTTCGATGGTGCCGTCGCGCCGCGCCACCGCCGTGCCCGAGAGCGTCACCTCGGGGCGCAGCTCGTGCAGCACGGCACCTTCCGAGTTGACGTACCAGTACTCGCTCACCTCGTCGCGATAGGTCGCGAGCGTGTCGACGACGCGGTCGCTCACGGCGAGCATCGCGCCGTTGTAGGCTTCGATGAGCCGCTTCTTCTCGGCGAGCGGCACGCCGCGCACGTCGCCGTCCAGATCGAGTATCCCCTCCGCCCGCTGCGCTGGAACCGGCGCGAGCTGGATCGGACGCTCGAGCCGCACCGCCCGGGACAGCTCGTCGGCCCGGGCGACCATGGCGGCGAGCTGGTCCAGCGACGTGAACGAGGCGGTGCCCCAGCCCGAGCCGCGGTTCAGGGCGCGCACGAACCCGCCCTGGTCCTCGCTCGCGGTGGCGGACTCGAGCCGCCGGCCGCGCATCGTGACGGCGGAGCTCCAGGTCTGCTCGACGCGGATTTCGGTGTAGTCGGCGCGGGAGGCGGCGAGCGCCGCGGTGAGGCGGTCGATCAACCCCCGAGTTCCTTGAGCTTCTCGGCGTAATCGGGCCGCACCACGATCGCCCCGTCAATGATGACTTCGCGGTCCCAGGGGAGGATGATGAAGTTGTCGGTCTCGAGCGCGTAGAAGTCCGGCTGATACGGGCCGGTACGGAACGAGACCGCGGTCTTCACAGCGGCGGGATTCAGCTCGCGGACGGCGTTCAGGGCGAGCTTCATGGTGTCGCCCGTGTCGCACGTCTCGTCCACGATGAGGACGCGCCGTCCGGCGACGATGCGCGGGGGGCCGGCCAGGACCACGGGCCGCGCGCCGGTCTCCTGCCGCGTGATCGCGACCGACGCGAAGTCGCGCTGCAGGATGCTCGCCACCACCGCGCCCGGGATCACCCCCGCCCTGGCGATCCCGATCACCACATCGGGATCGTACTCGCGGAAAATCTTCAAGGCCAGCGCCCGGCACAGCTCGCCGAAGAACGGCCAGTCCACCTGGAGCACGCCGTGCGGCGTCTGGCGGGCGAAGCCGGCTTTCTTGGGCACTGGCGACTTGGGCGGGGGCGGGGTCGGCGGCGGGGCAGGCATGGGGGGAGAAGCTACATTGCGAACGCGAGCGGCCGCAAGCTATTTTCGGCCCATGGGTTTCTGGCGCCGCCTGTTCGGTGGCTTGGGTGCCGATGACGTCCAACCCCAGCGCCTCGACTACTTGAACGAGGCGCTCGCCCTCGAACGCCAGGGCGACTACGAGGCGGCTCTCACCTCGTATCGGCTGGCGCTGCGCGATCATCCCCACGACGCCCGCATCCTCCAGAACATGGCGATCGCGCTCACCAAGACGCGCCGCATCGACGAGGCGATCCGTCACTACCGGCGCGCGCTCGAGCTGGACCCCGAGCTGGCGGGCGCCCATTACGGGCTCGCGTTCCTGCTGCTGAAGCGCGGCGACCCCGACGGCGCGACCCAGCACCTGCGGGCGTTCCTCGCGCATCCCCCCAAAGGCCCGGACGCCCAGAAGTGGATCGAGCACGCCAACCAGGCGCTCCGCGACCTGGGCGCCTCGGGGCCGACGCCGGCCGCCACCGCGGAGGCGCCCTGAGGGGAAGCCGGGCCGGCGTCCTTCTCTGCGCGCTCGCCACCGCTGCCGCGTGCGGCCGGTTCGGCCCGGACTTGAACCAGGTGGTCGCCATCTCGGTCGCCGTGCGCGACTCCGTCGAAGAGCTCGACACGCTGCGCCCGCACGGTTACGCCCTGGACGGCTTCGGTGACTCGGTCGCCGCCACGATCCTCTGGGCCACGCTCGACACCGCCCTGCTCACGATCGTGAACGAAACCACAGGGGTCATGGTCGCCAAGCAACCAGGTGCGACGCCCGCCCGCATCCAGGCGAGCGTCGGGAATCTGCCGAGCAACCCGATCGCGATCCGGGTGCTCGCCGCGGCCGATACCTTGTTCGCCCCCGGCCCGACGCGCGACAGCGTGAGCCTCGCGGCCCAGCCCGACTCGCTCTCGGATTCCCTGACCGTGCGGCTCCAGGACACCACCGCCGCAGGGCCGGTCGACCTCTCCGGGCGGCCGGTCGCGTTCGCGCTCACCGTGTACCCGGGGCCCGGAGCGAACGTCGCGCTCGTGACGAGCGATACCGCGCGCACGCCGGTGGGCGCCGACACGGTCAGGACCACGGTCGGCATCGCGGCCGTGAAGCTGCGCTTGCTCGACGGGCCACCCCCTGACAGCGCCGTCGTGACCGCGAGCGCCCGCCGCGCAGTCGGGACCCTGGTCGCCGGCTCGCCCGTCACGTTCGTCGTGCGGTTCTTGCCATGAACGGCGCCGGCGCAGGCACGCTGACGCGGCTGTTCTTCGATGCGGTCGAGCGGCATGTGAGCCATCCCGCCGCGTTCCGGTACAAGACGGGCGGCGTCTGGACGCCCGTGCCGCACCGCGAGGCCGCAGAGCGGGTGCGGGCCATCGCGCTCGGCCTGCGCGAGCTCGCGATCAAGGAGGGCGACCGGGTCGCGATCCTGGCGGAGACGCGGCTCGAATGGGCCCTGGTCGACTACGCGTGTCTCGCCGCCCGGGCCGCCGACGTCCCGATCTACCCCACGCTGCCGGCGAACCAGGTCGAGTACATGCTGCGCGACTCGGGCGCCGCCGCCGTCTTCTGCTCCACGGCGGCGCAGCTGGACAAGGTCGTGCAGCTGCGCGGCGGGCTGCCGGCACTCAAGTATGTGATCGTGTTCGAGCCGGACGCGCGGCGTGACGGCGCGATCACCCTGGCCGACGTGGAGGCGAAGGGCCGGGCCGCGACGGCACGATACCCTCGTTTCAAGGACGACGCGCTCGCCGTGCGGCCCGACGACCTGGCCACCCTGATCTACACCTCCGGGACGACGGGCACGCCCAAGGGCGTGATGCTGACGCATGGTAACATCTGGTCCAACGTGGCGGCGGCCGTCGAGGCGCTGCGCGTGAGCG
>WNGC01003311.1_pt1 | contig 10176 bp, 6 predicted proteins | sample 5400051 | NCBI WGS metagenome assembly WNGC01 (sample SAMN13153368, study PRJNA577476) | soil metagenome | isolation source: 20 cm soil or saprolite under grassland replicate 2 | place: USA:California | collected 2016-06-15 | reverse complement strand
GAGCCGCGCATGCCAACACACGCGCCCACGGGATCCACTTTTTCGTTCGCGCTCCAGACTGCGATCTTGGTGCGATAGCCTGCTTCTCGCGCGATGCCGCGAATCTCCACAGTGCCGTCCGCGATTTCGCTTACTTCCAATTCGAAAAGTCTGCGCACAAAATTGGGATGGCTACGTGACACGATGATCTCGGGGCCGCGGATACCGTTTTCCACGGCGACCACGTACGCGCGAAGCCGGTCGCCCACGTTGTAATCTTCTACCACGACTCGCTCGCGTTGCGGCATGATGGCCTCAAATTTTCCAAGATCGAGAACGACATCGGAGCGATCAAAGCGCCGCACTGTTCCACTAACGATTTCGCCCGCGCGATCTTTGAATTCCTCATAGATCATTTCTTTCTCGGCCTGGCGAATCCGCTGCATCATCGCCTGTTTCGCGGTTTGCGCCGCGATGCGTCCAAAATTCTTCGGTGTCACTTCCACTTCCACGGCGTCGCCGACGTTCGCGTCCGGCTTGATCTTGCGCGCTTTCGACAGCTCGATTTCATCCTGCGGATTCGTGACTTCGTCGACTACCAGGAGGTTAGCCAGTGCTCGGATTTCCCCCGTCTTCGGATTGATGTCGATACGCAGATCGCGCGAAGCACCCACACTCTTCTTGGAGGCTGAGAGCAGGGCGTTCGAGACTGCCTCGAGCAGAATTTCGCGTTTAATTCCGCGCTCCCGCTCCAGATAATCAAGCATCGCAATAAATTCTGCGTTCATAAAAAACATGCAGCCCGCAGACTAAAAAGAGTGGGACGCCAGTTCCCACTCCAATCAGCGCGCGGACTCAACGATTAGGTTACCGTCTTAAGCTTTTCTCGTCAAGCTACCCGTTCGGTTTGATTTGACGTCCAACGCTCAATATCGAACATGCAGCACCCAATGAATTTGCGCCTCCGACCCGTTCTTGTCGTCCTTCTCGTGTGGGCGGTGATCTATTTACCGGCGCTTGGTTCTCTTGCCATCAAAGGAGAGGAGGGACGACGCATCCTGCCTGCGATCGGCATGCTTAAGTCCGGTAACTACATTGTTCCTGAAGTGGGAGGAAATCCATATTTCCGGAAACCGCCTCTGGTGAACTGGCTGGTAGCCGCATCCTTTCGAATTTTTGGAGTGCGCAACGAGTGGACGGCACGTCTGCCATCGGCGGTTGCCGTGCTTGCGGTGGCGATTGCATTTGTCACCGTGGCGCGCGCCAGTCTGGGTTCGAGAGGATCGATCGTCGCCGCTCTCATTTGGATGACAAACATCGGAATGATAGAAAAAGGCCGGCTAATTGAAATCGAAGCGCTCTATGTCTCCCTGTGTGGTCTTGCGATTATTTTTTGGCTGAGCTGTCTGGTCCAGCGGAAATCGCCGTGGCTCATTTGGGTTCCGGCATCCATTGTTCTGGGGCTTGGGCTTTTGGCCAAAGGTCCAACCCATCTCATATTTTTCTATGCAATCGTGCTTGCCGTCCTTTGGCAGATGAAAGAATGGCGGCTTCTGATTCATCCAGCGCATTTCGCCGGGCTAGCGATCATGCTGGGGATTTTCGCGGTGTGGGCGGTTCCTTTCTTGCAGAGTACGACAACGCACGTGGCGGCGGTCAAATGGTCGAATCAGTTCACAGGCCGGCTCCAAGGCACCGATTTTAAGTTGGTCAGTTGGATTCAAAATGTCCCACGCGCTTTTATCTATTTTCTGCCCTGGGTTCTTCTGTTCCCCTTCGTCAGGTTTTCAAAATTTCACGGTTACGCGGAGCAGCGGCTAGCGCGTGCTCTCGCTTGGGCAATTGCTGTTCCATTCGTCGCCGTAAACCTCGTTCCCGGCGCAGTACCCCGATATAGCATGCCCGTAATAGCTCCAGCTTCATGGCTGCTGGCAATGAGCTACGCCGGGCGTGCGTTGCAGTGGCCATGGGGAAAAGAGACGACAGGCGAGCGAACATTGGCCAAAATAGTTGCGCTCTTCGTCGGAGTTGGACTCGTCATCGGAGCGATTGGTTATCCACTCACGGCAGTGATCTTGAGGAACAGGCAACAAGTAAAGAAGGCTGCCGCCGAAATTAATTCCGTGGTTTCCCCGAATGAGACGCTGTATGCCGTGGACCCAGAGTACCAGCCGGTATTTTTCTATGTGAAAGCACCGCTTGGATACGTGAGTGACCTTCAGGAACTACCCGCTGATGCTCATTATTTTCTTGTTCAAAGCGACAAGGAAGCGGAAGTGACGAACACCCCACGATGGGCGTCGCGACGTGCGCATCTGCGTGTTCGTGTACGGGATTATCGCAAACGTGAGCTACTTCTCTACGAAATTGGCCCTAAATGAACGTTGACAGGCTGGCAGATTGGAATTGGTTAGCATGCTAACCAATTTAACTGCGTTACATGTCCGAGGGCGAAACATTTGGGCCGCTGCTTCACGGGACTGCTCGTGCTTGGCGACTGAAGTTGGACGAACGACTCAAGCCAATGGGTTTGAGCCAGGCTAAATGGCGCACCCTGCTGCATCTCTCACTGGCGGGAGACTCGCTTACACAGGCCGAGATCGCAGAGCGATTGGGCATAGAAGAGCCGTCATTGGTGACGCTGTTGCACCGGCTGGAGAACGAGGACTGGATTATCCGGAGAACCTCGCCGCACGATCGCCGCTGCAAGATGGTGTTGCTCGGCCGCCGGGCGCAGAATGTGATCTCCCAGATCAACGCGGCCGCGGAAGAACTTCGTCACGAATTACTGGAAAATATTTCGCCGGCAGACTTGCGTGCTTGCGTGCGCGTGCTCACGCGGATTCACGAAAAAGCGGAGAAGAAAAACGGAAATGGTGCGATGGCGAAATTGCGGTCCACCATGGCGACCAGGGTAAAAAATGAACATCGTGCAAGAGGAAGAGCGTCGCGTCGCGGGTAGAGCACCGAAGGTAGCGAAACCTCGGCGGAAGGGAGCGCACTCCATTCCGCGCTGGGCCTACGTGGTTTTTGCCGTATTAGCTGTTTTAGTCCTGCTTCGCAGCTTTCAGCAAGGTATCGGCACGTCAGGAACGGCCCAGGCCCCGGTGCGTCCTGTGACCGTGGCCAAAGTCGTCGCAAAAGATGTGCCGCTGTACCTCGACGAAATCGGGACATGCGCGGCTTACGAAACCGTGCAAGTGCAGGCGCAGATTAATGGCGTAATCATTGGGCGCCATTTCCAGGATGGCTCCGACGTGAAGAAAGGCGATCTGCTTTTCACAATTGACCCGCGCCCGTTTCAAGCCGCTCTCGACCAGGCGAAAGCGCAAGCTGAGTTGGATCAAGTGACGCTGAAGCGACAGGAGGACCTGCGCGCGAGAAAAGTCATATCGCAGCAGGACTACGACACGGCTGTGGCGAACGCCCAGAAATCCCAGGCGTCGACGGAAGCTGCCCAGGTGAACCTCGACTGGTGCTACATAAAATCCCCGATTAACGGACGAGTGGGTCTGCGCAATGTCGATGTTGGCAACCTGGTTGGGCCTTCGATTCCATCGCTAGTCACGATCCAGGGCCTCGACCCGATTTATACCGATTTCACGGTGGCCGAGAACGATCTTCCGCTCGTGCGAAAATATCTCGGCGGGCCAAACGTAAAGGTGCAAACTTACCTGGCGGATGGTTCAATTACGCCGCGCACCGGGGATCTTTACTTCATTGACAACGCAGTGCAGCCCGGCTCCGGAACCGTGAAGGCCCGCGGAGTTACGCCGAATCCTGACCGCGCTCTGTGGCCCTCAGAATTTGTGCGTGTCCGTTTTATCTTGGACATGCTCAAGAACGCCGCGCTTGTCCCGGCGCAGGCCGTCCAGGTTAGCCAGAGTGGGCCGTTCGTTTTCGTGGTGAAACCTGACAACACAGTCGATCTTCGCCCGGTGAAACCCGGCCAGAGTCAGGAAGGCGATCTCACAGTGGTTGAGAGCGGCGTGAAACCCGGCGAGACCGTGGTGGTCACTGGCCAGCTTGCGCTTGCACCTGGAGCCAAGGTCGCGCCCCAACCTCGTGTCGCGCAAACCCCCGGCAATTCTCAGGAGTCGGCTGCTTCGAAAAGCTCGATGTGACATGAACGATGCCGAACCACATGACGGCGAGCGCGAAGTAAAGGATAAGCATCGGTTCAGATCGACCTCGTTCGGCGAGGAATTGCCCGATCCGACTGCAAAGTTAGTTCCAGTGGAAGGCTCGGGACTCTCCGGGCCGTTTATTCGCCGCCCGGTGATGACTGTGTTGCTGACGTTGTCCGTGATCGTTGCCGGCCTGGCGACTTTTGGAAAGCTCGCTGTCAACGATTTGCCCGCAGTCGATTATCCCGTCATTCAAGTCAGCTGCTCTTATCCCGGCGCTGATCCGACGACGATGGCCAACAACATTGCCACACCGCTGGAGAAACAATTTCTTCAAATTCCCGGGCTGGACATCATCACCAGCACAAGTACGCAGGCAAACACATCATTCACGCTCCAGTTTATTTTGAGCAAAAGTATCGTGGACGCGGCCACAGACGTACAGGCGGCGATCCAGCGCGCCACGGGAAAATTGCCACTCGATTTGCCGAGTCCGCCCACGTTCACGAAAACGAACCCAAACGACCAGGCCGTTTACTTGTTAGGCCTGATGTCAGACACGCTGACGGATTGGGATCTGTATAAGTACGCGTCTACCGCTGTCGCGCAGCGCATTAACATCCTGCCCGGCGTCTCACAGGTGAACATTTATGGCGTCCAAGGCGCGATCCGAGTCAAGGCCGACCCCTCTGCGCTGGCTGTGCGCGGCTTGACCATGGATGATCTAGCCAGCGGGATTAAATCGGGCACCGTCTATTCCGGTGCAGGGCAATTCGACGGCACGCATCGTACCTTTGTGCTGCAGCCCAATGGGCAGATTGACCAGGCCGCCGGCTATCGCGACTTGATCGTGGCGCGCAACCCAAACGGCTTGCCGGTTTACCTGCGCGACGTCGCTGATGTGCGCCAGAGCGTGCAGGACGAACGCATCTCGCGCTTTTTCTGGATGCGCGGCTTTAATCCGCCCGGGTCGGTAGTCGTGCTCGCGGTTTCGCGGCAGGCGGGCGCAAACGCAGTGGAAGTTGCCAAGTCTGTGAAAGCGCTCTTCCCGGAGCTGCGGGCGAGCTTACCGGGCTCGATCAAGTTCACGCCGGTGTTCGACCGGTCACAAACCATCGTCAATTCGGCTGACGAGGTGAAATGGACCCTCATCATCGCGTTCGTGCTGGTGGTGCTGGTCATCTACGTTTTCCTCGGTCGTGCCACAGACACACTGATTCCAGCTGTGGCATTGCCAATGTCATTGCTGCTCACCGTGGCCGTAATGTACATGCTTAATTTCTCCATCAACAATCTCACGTTGATGGCGCTAACGTTGGCCATCGGTTTCCTTGTCGACGACGCCATTGTGTTTTTGGAAAACGTGGTGCGCCGTGCCGAACACGGTGAGTCGATCCTCAAAGCGACGTTTAATAGCGCAGGCGAAATTTCTTTCACCATCTTGTCGATGACCCTTTCGCTGGCTGCTGTTTTCATTCCGCTGGTTTTCATCCCGGGACTTCTCGGCCGCATCTTTCGCGAGTTCTCCGTCACGATCATCGTGGCTATTCTTGCCTCGGGTCTTGTGTCGCTGACGCTCACGCCCTTGATGTGTGCGCGCATCTTGGGCGAGCGCAGGGCCGGACACAAACGCGCCTGGATGGAACGTCACACCAACAACTTCATCAAACGCGTGATCGCTGCATACGGTCGCGCCCTGGATTGGTTCCTCGATCGTGCATGGCTCACGGTGCCGATCTTGCTCGTCTGCATTCTTGGTCTGTGGTTCTTCTTCACGCATTTGCCGTTTACATTATTGCCACCGGGTGATAGCGGTTTCATTCGCGGCGTGTTTATCGCGCAGGAAGGCTCATCTCCCGCCCAGATGCGAGCGTATCAAGCGGAGGTCAATAAGAGACTCCAAGCGGATCCAGCTGTCGGGCAGTTTTTCACGCTCGCTGGTTTTTCCTCGCGCACCGCATTATCGCAGGGGTTGTTGTTTCTTTTTCTGAAGCCACGCGGTGAGCGCCCGCCCATTGATCAAATCATTTTACGACTGCAAAAATCGCTCGGCTCCATTCCCGGCATCACCGCGGTGTTAACGCCGAGTCCCGTGCTGCAGATCAGTGTGGGCGCCACGAGCCAGACGCAGGGACAGTACGCTTACACGATTAGCGGCATCGTGCCCCAGGATGTTTATGCCGTGGCCGACCAACTGCTGGAAAAACTGCGACAGTTTAAAGGTTTCGCCAGCGTCCGCTCTGATTACTACCACGACACGCCAAATCTTAAGATCGACATCAACCGGGATCGTGCCGCAACCTACGGTGTTTCTACTTCTGCAATCCAAAGCCTGTTGCGCAATGCTTACTCGCAAAACTACGTCTACCTCATCAAGGAACCGGACGATCAATACCAGGTCATTCTCGAAGTGAAAGACAAGGAACGGGCGCACCCTAACGACTTGGACGACCTATACGTTCGCAGTAACACGAGCGGCAATTTCAGCGCGTCCGGCGCGGGAGGCGGTACCATAGCCACGACCACAGGTAACATGGCGAATTTGGTGCCGATGCGTGTTCTAACATCGACAAAGGAAGTTATTGGCCCGCAAGCGGTGAATCATTTGAATCAGTTCACCAGCGTTACGTTTAACTTCAACCTGTTGCCAAACGTCGCGATCGGCGATGCTACCAAGGCCATCGAGGACGCATTCGCCCAAATCCATCCGAATTACCCAACCGTTCAGGGCACCTTCCAGGGCGAAACGCTAGTGTTCCAGCAACTTTTCCGGTCTCTGCCAATGCTGCTGCTCGCAGCGGTCTTTGTTATGTATGTGATTCTGGGAATTCTTTATGAAAGCTATGTGCATCCGTTCACAGTTTTATTTCCTGCGATCGTCCCCGCAGTAGTCGGAGGTCTGGCCACATTGTATCTCTTTCACTCAGTGCTTTCACTTTACAGCGTGATCGGACTTTTCCTGTTGTTAGGCATCGTCAAGAAGAACGGGATCATGGTCGTCGATTTTGCGTTGCAACGAATCGACGAAGGCTGGGACCTCCGGTCGGCCATTCACGAAGCCAGTATGGAACGGTTTCGTCCTATTATGATGACAACGCTCGCTGCGCTTATGGGTGCAGTGCCGATTGCGCTCGGGTTCGGGCAGGACGCTGCATCGCGCCGTCCATTAGGGCTGGTAATCGTAGGCGGTCTGATTTTCTCCCAATTGATCACACTGTTCGTCACACCAGTGATCTATCTCTGGCTCGAATGGTTCCAGGAGCACGTGCTCGACAAGGTACCATTTCTGCGCAGCGCGCACACTCATCACGAAGGCGAGCCCGCGAGAGGAGAGATGCGACCTGAACCAGCGGGCGTCCATTGACCCACGGTTTAACTTTTTAACCTTTCAACGCTTTAACGCTTTAAAGTAGCGAAGCCCATGCGCGCGATGGTTCTGGATAAGCCGCGGCAGCCACTGCAACTCCGCGACATAGAGAAACCAAGACCGGCCAAGAGCCAATTGCTTGTGCGAATCGCAACGTGCGCGGTGTGCAGGACTGATCTTCACGTGGTCGATGGCGAACTGCCGGATCCAAAACTCCCGCTCATCCCAGGTCATCAAATTGTCGGATACGTCGAAGAGATAGGCCCGGACATTCCTTCGTCATTCGCGATTGGAGATCGCGTCGGAATTCCGTGGCTTGCTTGGACCGATGGCGAATGTGTTTACTGTCGATCGAACCGGGAAAACCTGTGCGATCGAGCGCGTTTCACCGGCTATACCATCGATGGCGGTTATGCGGAATTCGGTGTCGCCGATGCACGATTCTGTTTTCATTTGCCTGACCGTTACGATGATGTTGAGGTTGCGCCGCTACTTTGTGCGGGGCTGATCGGTTATCGTTCCTATCGGAAAACGGGAGATGCACGGAGGCTCGGCCTGTATGGCTTTGGTAATGCCGCTCACTTAATCGCGCAGATTGCCCTTTATGAAGGACGCGACCTTTTCGTGTTCACGCGACCGGGCGACATGGAAACACAGCAAAGCGTGAAAACGCTAGGCGCAAGGTGGGCCGGTGGTTCCGACGAGATGCCGCCGGAGAAACTCGATGCAGCGATTATCTTCGCTTCGGTCGGCCCGCTCGTGCCTGCGGCGCTGCGAGCACTCGCCAAAGGTGGCATTGTCGTTTGCGGCGGAATTCACATGAGCGATATCCCTTCCTTTCCCTATGCCGATCTTTGGGAGGAACGGACCATTACGTCTGTAGCAAACCTTACCCGCCGCGATGGCGAAGAATTTTTCGCCATCGCGCCACGTGTCCCTATTAAAACAAAAACCGAAACGTTCCCCTTGGAACAAGCGAACACTGCACTCGACCGATTTCGCGCGGGCAAACTAAGTGGGACCGCGGTGCTGATGACCGGGAGAAAAGACAACCACGGATTACGCGGATAACACGGATATACAGAAAACAAATTTGTTACCCACTAAACACGCGAAAATTTGAGAGCGGCATTTTCCCCTTTCGTGTATTTGGTGTATTTCGTGGGCATTCTCCTTCCTATTCCGTGCAATCCGTGCTTGCCACGCCGAAGGTCGCCGCGGCGACCGAAGGCGAGTTATCCGTGGTCAGTCCTGTCTTTACGGATTGTCCGCGACTACTTGCGACGCCGAACTCCTCAACTCAATTCGGTCGCTCACTTTTTGGATGAGAGATCGCTGCTCCTTTAGTTCTGCCTTAAGGGCGTTAATCTCTTTCTGTTGTTGCTGGACTTTCTGCTGTTCCTCGACAAAGGCGCGATGCTCCTTGAGAAATTCATTAAGCAACATTGCGTTCACCTGGTCGTAGCGCACGCTATAGGCTTTTCCTTCTTTGTCGCGTAACACGAGGTCGGGATCGATCTTTTCCACCTCTTCAGCCACGAGCCCGAACTGCGATATGCCTGCCGGGTCAATCTCCTTCTTGTAACGGAAGGTAACCGGGTTAAGCGAAAAAAGCGCGTTGCTAGCCTTGTCCATTGGTTTGATCTCTTTCTTGAAGCGTTTTGAGGAAGTCATCGTACCGAGCTTATTGTTTGCGTTAATGAAAACCGCAGTTCCTCTAGAAGAGAGCTGATTAAAAATGCTGCCGATATAACAGCTGTCGTTTTCGCCAGCCACGCCGTCCACAAGCCTGCCGATATAAATATCGTTACTGCCAGTTGTTTGGCTGATGCCGGCATTACGGCCTAAGGCGACATTGTTGCTGCCACTGGAGTTGTTCAGAAGTGCATTAAGGCCGACCCCCGTGTTGTCACTACCGTCTACGTTGTCTTGGAGCGCTCCGGCGCCAATGGCGGTGTTGTCACCGCCGGTGTTGCTAAAAAGCGCACCAGCGCCGACAGCAGTGTTGAAGCTGCCATTGAAGCCGTTGTTCTCCGTCGCGAGCGCGGCGGAACCGACAGCAGTATTAAGTTGTCCCGGCGCCGACACCTGTGTTGAAGTTGGCCGCGCCGTTGCTTAGGAGGGAGTAGATACCGAACGCCGAGTTATATAAACCGGTAGTTAAGCCCCCAAGGGCGAGTTGCCCATCCGCCGTGTTGCCTCCGGCTAAGGCCGTGTCCGGCGCTTCCGGACCGACCGCTTGCGCATTTGGTCCAGCAGCCACCAGAGAGAAGAATGTGAGGATTATGAGGATCAAAGAGCGAGCAGGCTTTCAACCACAAGCTACCTGGATGGCACCGATGATCCTTGCAAAGCCGCTTCAATCCGCGTGATTAGCATGATCCGCGGTGAAGTCCTTCGGCATCCTCTCGTTCAGCGCATTCCTATGCGCGCGCGAGTGCCGATCGGTTTCACGGAATTGCCAGAAAGCCGCCTTTCATCGTTCCGAACTGAGCCAGCGGCGTTGCCTAGCGCTTCTTCCTCTGGAGGCAGAAATGGCCTGAACCGGCTTTTGTCGATCGCTTTCATGAAAGCTTCGTGCGGGGAGACAATGCCTTTTTCAAGCAGCGCCCAAATGGCGTCGTCCATGAACTGCATCCCCTCCGCTCTGCCTGACACGATGACATCCTGGAGTTTCTGCGTTGAGCCTTCGCGAATAATTGC
>WNGC01000191.1_pt2 | contig 10179 bp, 9 predicted proteins | sample 5400051 | NCBI WGS metagenome assembly WNGC01 (sample SAMN13153368, study PRJNA577476) | soil metagenome | isolation source: 20 cm soil or saprolite under grassland replicate 2 | place: USA:California | collected 2016-06-15 | reverse complement strand
CCCAGAGGATCTCGATGCGGTGCACGGTGACGGAGCGCGGTTGGAGCTCCACCGCCTCTCCGCGCCGGGCCAACTGGTAGAGCCGGGCGCCATCGTGGTGGATGGCCGACACCATCGGTGGGACCTGGAGGATCTCGCCGATGAACCGCTTCAGCACCGCCTCGAGCGCGGATCGCGTAAGAGGCGGTCGGGCCTGGGACATCCCGCCGGACGGGTCTGGCGGGAGGGGCTCGCCGTAGGCGTCCCCGGTGCTCGTCCGGATGCCCAGGCGCAACTCAACCCGGTACTCCTTGTCGGTCTCCATCAGGATTTCGCTCAAGCGGGTGGCCCTGCCGAGGCAGCACACCAGCACGCCCGCGGCGCCGGGATCCAGCGTCCCGGTATGCCCCACGCGCCGGAGCCCGGCCGCCCGCCGCACGACGTCGACAACGTCGTGGGACGTCATGCCGGGGGGTTTGAGCAGATTGAGCACGCCGTCCATTGCGCTCAGGTGGCGTCTCCGGGGTTGGCGTGCGCGGCCGCGGCGAGCTCCTGGCGGACGGCTCCGAGGGCGCGGCGGACGGCCTCCTCGAGAGACCCGCGGACCGTGAACCCCGCGGCCGCCGCGTGCCCTCCGCCGCCAAAGGTCTCGGCAATCACGTTGGCCCGGATCCCCCCCTGCGCGCGGAGGCTCACGCGAATGCCTTCGGGCTCCTCCTTGAAGAGCAGGGCGGCCTGCACCCCCCGGATCGACCGGAGTGTGCCCACGATCCCTTCGGACTCTTCCATCGTTGCCCCGGTGTCGCGGAGCATGGCCTGGGTGACGCTCGTCCACGCGACCCGGCCGCCCTCGGCGAGCGCCAGCCCGCTCAGGGCCGCTCCCAGGAGGCGCAGCGACGCGGCCGACCGGTTCTCATAGACCTCGGCATACACCGTGGTGGGGCTCGCCCCGGCCCGAATCAGGTCGGCCGCCAGCAGGAAGCTCTGCGGGGTGACGCTCGCGTAATGAAAGCTCCCGGTGTCGGTCAGCAGCGCGGTGAGCAGGCAGGTCGCGATGTCCCGATCGATCGACGGATGCAGCGTCCGCACGACCGGGTACACCACTTCGGCGACGGCCCCCGCGTCGACATCCAGCAGGACCAGGTGGCCGAACCCTGTGTTGCTGAGGTGGTGATCGATGTTCACCCACAGGGGGATTCCGGCCGCCTTCTCCGCCAGCAGGCCCGCCCGGTCCGGGGAGCTGCACTCCATAAAGACCACGGCGTCAAACGTCTCCCCCGCCGGGATCTCGCTGACCACCCGGTCGCTCCCGGGGAGGAACCGGTACATCGCCGGCACGCCGTCCGAGCTGCCGACCGTGGCCCGCTGTCCCCGGCCCCACAACGCGCGGGCGAGCGCCAGGGTGGACCCCAAACAATCGCCGTCCGGCGACACGTGGTTGAGGAGCAGGACGTTACGTCGGCTTTGCAGGGCTTCCGCGATCCGTTCGGCCGGATCCATCCCCCGATCCCCCGCCTTCGCTCTCCGCCACCTGGCGCAGCAGACGCTGCACGCGGGCCCCGCGCTCGATCGACTCGTCCAGCCGAAACAGCACCTCAGGGATGTAGCGAAGCCGGATCCGCCGCCCCAACTCCTTCCGGATGAACCCCTGAGCGTTGCCCAGACCCGCCATCGTCTTGGCCTTCGCCTCCGCGTCGCCCAAGATGCTCACAAACACCTTGGCATGGCGCAGGTCCTGGCTCAATTCGACATCCGTGATGGACACGAACCCGATGCGGGGATCCTTCATCTCTCGCTGGAGAATGGCGCTGATTTCCACTTTGAATTGCTCACGAAGCCGGGCAAGGCGCACGCTCATGAGGCGTCACCGCATCTCCACCGCGTAATCGAGCACCACGAGATCGGTCTGCCGCCCGATGGCATCGGCGACGTGCGCCAGGACCTGATCGGCGTGGCGGGCGTCCGTGCTGATGTACGCCACGGCGAGACCGGCCCGGCGCCAGGAATCCTGGTGCGCGACCTCGGCGGCCGCCACATGGAAGCGGTTGTGCAGGCGGGCCAGCAGCGACTTCACGATCCGCCGTTTGTCCTTGATGCTCTGCGTTCCGGGAAGGCTACACTCCACCCGCAGCACCCCGACCACCATCGCCCCGTCTCCTGCGCGCGTGCCAACCTCTGCATGCTGCTATCTGTCCATCGGTTTGGAGCCCCCGCAGGGGGGATGCGGCTCAGGCCGGCCTGGCCTCCACGGCGAACGCTTCGATGATGTCGCCTTCCTTGATATCGTTGAACTTCTCCAGGCCCACGCCGCACTCGAACCCTTCCAGCACTTCCCGGACGTCCTCCTTGAAGCGGCGCAGTGAGCCGATGCTGCCTTCATAGACCACGACCCCGTCCCGAATCAGGCGCGCCTTGGCCCCGCGGACGATGCGGCCCGAGGTCACGTAACTGCCCGCGATGGTCCCGACCCGGCTGATGGAATAGACCTTCCGCACCGCCACCCGGCCGAGCACCACCTCGACCATCTCCGGCGCGAGCAGCCCCGTCGCCATCTTCTTGACGTCCTCGAGCACCTCGTAGATGATCCGGTACAGCCGGATGTCCACCCCCTGGGTCTCGGCGAGACGGCGGACAGGCGGCTCCGGGCGGACGTTGAACCCGATCACCCTTGCGTTGCTCGCGGCGGCGAGCATGACGTCGGACTCGGTCACGCTCCCCACCGCGGCGTGCAGGAGGGTAATGATGACCTCGCGGCTCGTGAGGCGGTCCAGCGCGGCGACCAGCGCTTCGACCGATCCCTGCACGTCCGCCTTGATGATCAGGCGCAGTTCCTTCCGCTCCGTCGACGCCCCCGTTTCCTTGGAGATCTCCTCCACGCTGACCTGGCGGCTCTTGACGTGCTCGGTGGCCCGGCGGCGCTCGCTCCGCTCCTCCGCGACCGCCTTCGCAATCCGCTCGTTCGTGACGACCTCGACGAGATCGCCGGCGGCCGGAACGTCGCTGAGGCCGCTCACCTCCACGGGTGTGCTCGGCCCCGCGGCCTGCAGCCGAGCCCCCTTGTCGTCGGCCATCGCCCGGATCCGGCCGTAGGTCTCGCCCACGACGACGGCGTCCCCGACGCGCAGCGTCCCATCCTGAACGAGGACGGTGGCCACCGGACCCCGCCCCTTCTCCAGCCGCGCCTCGATCACCGTCCCGCGCCCCGGCCGCTCGGGAGTGGCCCGGCGGTCGCGGAGCTCCGCCACCAGGAGGATCATCTCCAGGAGGGTGTCGAGGCCGGTGCCCTGCCGGGCGGACACCGGCACGGTGATCGTGTCGCCGCCCCACTCCTCCGGCATGAGGCCCAGATCGGCCAGCTGCTGCTTGACCCGGTCGGGGTTGGCCTGCGGGAGATCGATCTTGTTGATCGCCACAATGATCGGAACCCGCGCGGCCTTGGCGTGGTTGATCGCCTCAATGGTCTGGGGCATCACCCCGTCGTCCGCAGCCACCACGAGCACGGCGATGTCGGTCACGTGCGCGCCCCGCGCGCGCAGGGCCGTGAACGCCTCGTGACCCGGCGTGTCCAGAAACGTGATCCGCCGCCCGTTGGCCTCGACCGTGTAGGCGCCGATGTGCTGGGTGATCCCGCCGTACTCCTGCGATGCCACGCTCGTCTTGCGGATGGCGTCGAGCAGGCTCGTCTTGCCGTGGTCCACGTGCCCCATCACCGTCACAACGGGGGGCCTCGTTGTCTGCCCCTGCTCGCCCGGTTCCGCCGCCGGCGTTTCCAGGGTCGGCGCCAGCTCGGTCACCTCCACCCGTTCAGGGGCCCTGGGGGCGAAATTGAACGTCGCCATCACCCGGCCGGCGATCTCGAGCGGGATCATGTGATTGATCCCCGCCATCACCCCGGCCTCGACCAGGCGCTTCACCACCTCGCCCGCGGGCACGCCCATCCGGCCCGCCAGGTCGCCGACCTGGATCGGCCCGTCCAGTTCGAGATACCGGAGCGGCTGCGGTGCGGCGGGAGCCGCGGGAGAGGCGGCCGCCGGCGCGGCCTCCGGAACCGCCCGCGGCGGCTCGGCAGGCCTCACCGATTCGGCCCTCGCGGGTTCCGCGGCGATAGACGGCGGCGCCGCCTCAGGCGCAACGCGTGGCGCTCCCGCTTCCCCGCCGGCTTTGGGCTCATAGCGCGGGGTCTTCCGAACATCCGCGAAGCGAATGGTCGGCTTCTCCTTCGGGGGGGCCCCCGGCGCCGTGGCGGCCGCCTGAGCCGCGGGCGGCGCCGCGGCGGCCGCCGGGTGCTCTTTCACCGGCCTGTCCACGTGGGCGGGCTTCGCGTCCGCGACCGCTTTCTTGACCTCGGGCCTGACCTCCGCGGGCTTCTTGGCGGCCGGCCGCTCTGGCGCCCTGGCAACGCCCTTCCCCGGCGCCTTCTCCCCGGCCGGCGCTTGGAGCGGGGCCTTGCCCGGAGGCGCCTGCGGCAGAGGCGCGGCCTCCGCGACGGACGCCGAATCTGCGCGGGGCGCCCTGATCACCCGGACCCCCTTGATCTCCGACCCATAACTCGCTTGAAGGAAGGCGCTCTGACGCACCTTCTCGGCGTCCACAGCGGTGGCCTTCCCGCGGGCCGGGGCGCCGGCCGCCGGGGCGCTCGGGCCCGACGCGCTTCCGGAGGGGGCATCGCGCCCGCCCGCCTGCGCGCGCCGCACCCGGGCGACGGTCTGGTCGTCGAGGATACTCATGTGGTTGCGGACCGGGACCTTCATGGCCTCCAGCTTCTCGATGAGGTCCTTGCTGGTCAGGCCGAGTTCCCGGGCGAGTTCATGGACTTTCACAGCAACCCTCCCCTGTGCTTACTGCGCTCCCGGCTTTCCGCGGCCTGCGCGAGCGTGATCCGGTGCACCATGGGGGGGCGTTGGGGCGCCGGCCGCGCCATGGCATCGCGCAGTCCCTGGGCGATGTCGTCGGGCATCTCGCGCTCGAGCATCCGCGCGAGACGGCCTTCCCCAAGCGCCCGATCGACGCACGCCGTCTCCGGGCACACGTAGGCTCCCCGGCCGGACAGCTTCCCCGTACGATCGATCCGGACGTCTCCCTGCGCCGTCCGAACGACCCGCACGAGATCCCGCTTCGCGCGCACCTGACCGCACGCGACGCACTGCCGCTGGGGAACCCGCCGCACCTTGGGCATTCAGGCCATCCTCACTCCGCGATCGTCTTCTCCTCGATCCTGGGCGCGCCCTCTGCCGCGGCCTCACCGGCGACCACCGGCTCCCCGTGCGGGACGGCCACCCCGTCGGCGGGCGACGCCAGCGCCGCAGCCCCCGGCGATTCTGCCGCAAGCGCCCCTTGCGCCGCGGGCGCGACCGGCTCCGCCGGGACTTCCTCGGCGGGGAGATCGGCGAAGATCTTCCGGGCCTCCAGTTCCTTGATCTGCGACTCGCTCTTGATATCGATGCGCCACCCGGTGAGCTTGGCCGCCAGCCGGGCGTTCTGCCCTTCTTTGCCGATGGCGAGCGAGAGCTGGTTGTCCGGCACGATCACGAGCGCGGTCTTCGTCTCCTCGGTGATCTCCACCCGGATCACTTTCGCCGGGCTCAGCGCACTCGCCACGAAGATGGCGGAATCGCTCGCCCAGGGGACGATATCGATCTTCTCCCCCCGAAGCTCATCGACGATGGACTGGACCCGCGAGCCCTTGGGGCCCACGCACGCGCCCACCGCGTCCACGTTGCGGTCCCGGGAGATGACCGCGACCTTGCTGCGGGCGCCGGCCTCGCGCGCGATCGCCTTGATTTCCACGATCCCTTCGTAGATCTCCGGCACCTCGATCTCAAACAACCGCTTCAGCAGGCCCGGGTGCGTCCGCGAGACCACGATTTGCGGGCCCCGGTTGCCCTGCTTGACCTCGACCACATAGGCCTTCACCCGATCGTTCTGCCGGTAGCCTTCCCGGGGCACCTGCTCGGTCGGCGGCAGCACCGCCTCGATGCGGCCGAGATCCATGTAGACGTTTCGCCGCTCCACCCGCTGGACCGTGCCGGTGACGATGTCCCCTTCCCGATCGCGAAACTCCTTGTACACCATGTCCCGCTCGGCCTCGCGAATCCGCTGCACGATCACCTGCTTGGCCGTCTGGGCGGCGATCCGGCCGAAATCCTTCGGGGTCACCTCCACCTCGACCGTATCCCCCACCTGGATCTCCGGATCCCACCCGCGCGCCTCGGCGAGCGGGATCTCCGCGTTCGCGTCGCTCACCGACTCGACGATCGTGCGGACGCTGAAGACATGCTGCTCGCCGGTCTCGCGGTCCAGTTCCACCCGGATGTTTTGGGCGGCCGATCCGAAGTTTTTCTTGTACGCCGAGAGGAGGGCCGCCTCGATCGCCTCGATGAGGACGTCCTTCCCGAGCCCCTTTTCCTCTTCCAGCTGCTTGATGGCCTTGATGAGCTCCGCGTTATTCACCGACAACTCACCCCCATCTCCCCGCGCGCTCCGGAGGGCGTTCGGATCGCTTCAAATCTTCGCGCAGATCTGTCATCTGCACGACGAGCCGGGCCTGGGCGATCGCCTCGTGGTCCAGGCGGATTTCCCTCCCGTCCTCCAAGCGGACCGCCACCCGGCCGTCCACCAGCCCGAGCAGCCGCCCCCGAAACCGCCGCTGCCCGTCCTGAGGCTCGTGCGTCGTGATGGCGACCATCCGTCCAGAAAACCGCACGAAGTCGGCCAGACGGCGCAGCGGCCGGTCGAGTCCCGGCGACGCCACCTCTAGTGTATAGGAATGCATGAGCAGATCGTACAGGTCCAGCTCCCGGCTCAACGCTTCGCTGAGCCGGGCGCAGTCCCCGACGCGCGCGCCGCCATCCCGATCCACGAGCACCCTCAGGATCTGATTCCGTCCCGTGCCGACCAACTCCACATCCACAACCTCCAGGCCCATCCGCGTGGCGATCGGCCCCGCGAGGTCCGCCACCTGCCCCGCAATCTCGTGGCGCCTCATGAGAGTCCCCTCCCCACAAACGTGCGCCCCAGCCTTCGGCGCCTCCAAGAAACGAGAGAGTGGGTAGGGCACCCACTCCCCTCGAAAGCGTCAAGATTGGGGCACGGGTCTTACGCACCAATAACCAAGAGGGAGTATAGCACACGACCGCGGGGAATGACAAGTTGTGCGGCCCTCCAGGCCCTGCAGCGGGCGGGCCGGGGCGGTCTCAGCGCGGTCTGCCCGCAGCCGGCGCGCCGGGCATGAGCCGTCTATTCGTCATGCCGCGGGGGTATGTGTTGCATTGGGGGTCGGGGGGGCGCGAACGGCACGCGGTCCGTGACCACCATCAGACGTTTGGGGGTGCGATAGGGATGGCCAGGTTGGAAGAAGCCGCGGTCGAGTTTGCGGAAAACCCCGAGCCCCGCTGCGCGTGCCTGCTGCTGCTGGATACATCCAGCTCGATGCAGGGCGAACCGATCCAGGCCCTCAATGCCGGGCTGCGCACCTTAAAGGAAGCCTTGAGCAAAGATCCGGTCGCGTCCCGGCGGGTCGAGGTCGCGGTCGTCACGTTCGATAACCGGGTGGCTGTGGCTCAAGACTTCGTCACCATCGATAAGTTCGAGCCGCCCCAGCTGCAGGCGCAGGGCCAGACCTTTATGGGGACGGCAATCCTCAAGGCGCTGGACATGGTGCAGGAGCGCAAAGCCGTGTACCGCCAGAACGGCGTGAGCTACTTCCGCTCATGGGTGTTCATGATCACCGACGGCGAGCCCCAGGGAGAGCCCGACGAGATCGTCGCCAAGGCGGTGCGCCGGATCAGCAGTGAAGACAACGATGAAACCAAGCGCGTGTTCTTCTACGCGGTGGGCGTGGAAAGCGCCAACATGGAGCGATTGAAGACGATCGCCGTGCGGCCTCCCTATCGTCTGGCGGGTCTCCAGTTCGGGGAGTTGTTCCGGTGGGCATCGGCCAGCATGGGAAAGGGCGGCCAGGTCGCCCTCCCGTCGGCCATGAAGCCGGCATGATGAGCCCGCGGGGGCGCGAGCCGCGTCCGGGCCCCACGGCCGTTCGCGCGCCGGCACGCCGGTGGCGGATCGCCGCGGCGTCGATGCCGGGGAGCAACCATGAGAAGATGGGGCTGCCGTGCCAGGACGCCTGCTTCCACCGCACGCTCCCCGGGGGGATCTTCGTGGCGGCGGTGGCCGACGGCGCCGGGTCGGCCAGGCACAGCGACATCGGCGCGGCGCTGGCCGCGAAGAAAGCCGTGGACACGATCGCCGCGCAGGCCGCGCTGGCGCGGCTGCCGGAAGACGATGAGGCCTGGCGCTCGCTCCTGGTCGACGCCTTCGCCGTGGCGCGGGGAGCGGTGGAGCGCGAAGCGGCCGAGCTTGGGGCCTCGCCCGGAGACCTCGCCACCACGTTGATCCTCGTGGTGGGGACCCGGCAGCTGGTGGCCGTCGCGCAGGTGGGAGACGGCGCAGCGATCGTGTGCGATGACGCGGGCGAGGTCGGCGCGCTCACGGTCCCCCAAAATGGAGAATACCTCAACGAGACCGAATTCCTGGTCGCCCCTCAGGCCCTCGAGTCCATCCAGTGGGCGGTCCGCCGTGGGGAACCCGCCCACGTCGCCGTGCTGTCGGACGGGCTGGAGATGCTGGCCCTGAAGATGCCCGACGGCGTGCCGCACCAGCCGTTCTTCGACCCCCTCTTTCGCTTCATGGCCGACGTCGGAGGGGAACAGGAGGCCAACCGTCAACTGCAGGAGTTCCTCGGGTCGACCCGCATCCGGGAGCGGACGGATGATGACGTCACCCTGCTGCTTGCGAGCGTGAGGGGATAACCGTCCGATGCAGGCGCGCCGCCAGTCCGACGGGCAGGTGATCACCCTCTCCTCGGAGCTGGAGCGCGGTGGGGAGGGGCGCGTGCTCCTCGCCGACGGGATGCCGGGGTTCCTCGCCAAGCTCTACGAATCTCCGAATGACGTCCCGCTGAGAAAACTCGCCATCATGCTCAAGAATCCCCCGGAGGACCTGAGGCCGGGCGGCGTCGTGTCCATTGCGTGGCCGGTGGACCTGCTCCGCGCGGATGGGGGCGAGGGGAACGTCGTCGGCTTCCTCATGGAACGCGTGGAAGGGGCGAAGCATCTCTCGCACGCGTTCATCCCGCAGGATCGATTGCAGTGGTGTCCCTGGTTCGAGTATCGCTATCTCCACCGCACCGCCCGCAACCTCGCCACCGCCGTGCAGGCGCTGCACGACCGCGGGTATGTCGTGGGAGACGTCAGCTATTCCAACGTCCTCGTCAAAGACAACGCCCTGGTCGCGCTGGTGGACACAGACTCGTTTCAGGTGCGCGACCCCGAGAGCGGCGCCGTGTACCGCTGTCCGGTGGGCAAGGAAGAGTACACGCCCCCCGAGCTTCAGGGCCAGGCCTTCGCCGACGTCGACCGCCGGCCCGAGCACGACCTGTTCGGCCTGGCCGTCCTCACCTTCCAGCTGTTGATGGAAGGCATGCACCCGTTCAACGGCCGGTTCACGGGCGCCGAGGAAGATCCGTGTCCCGCCCTGGCGGACCGCATCAAGCTGGGCGGCTTCCCCTACCGCCCGGGCCTGGGCCTGCCCTACGAGCCGGCATTGTCGTCGCTCAAGTTCGACGTGCTCCACCCGGCGCTGCGCAATCTGTTCCTGCGCTGCTTCGAGGGCGGGCATACCGATCCCGAGATCCGGCCCGACGGCAAGACCTGGGCGCAGGCGCTGGACGGAGCGGAAAAAGACCTCCGGCAGTGCGCGGCCAGCAGCCACCATTGGTACGGCAGGCACCTTCGATCGTGTCCGTGGTGTGAGCGCGTCATCCAACTGCGCGGACAGGATTCGTTCCCCCCGTCGATTCAGGCCGTTCAGAAACAGCGCAGCAACCAGGCGGCGCGCGCCAGGCGCACGCGGCAGGCACCGCCGCCCCCCATTCCCTCGCCCGCTCTCGTGGCGGGACCGTCCGGGCTCATCCCGCAACCGGGGCCGATTGCGCCGGCGCCCGTCCACAGCCCCGTGTATCACCTGGACGTCGGGTCGCTCCAGCAGCTCGTCCGCACCATCGGGGTCGTGTGGGCGATCGGCGTGGCCGGGTTGTTCGCCTTCGCCCTGCATTCGGCCGGAGCGCCCGCCGGCCAATCGTCTCAGCCCGTGCGATCCGTGACCGAAGCGCAACACGTCGGGGCGGCCGGAGACTCCGGGACA
>WNGC01003074.1_pt1 | contig 10189 bp, 9 predicted proteins | sample 5400051 | NCBI WGS metagenome assembly WNGC01 (sample SAMN13153368, study PRJNA577476) | soil metagenome | isolation source: 20 cm soil or saprolite under grassland replicate 2 | place: USA:California | collected 2016-06-15 | reverse complement strand
TGCTCGCGAGCGAGCGCGCGAGCCAATTCCGCATTCACAGCATGTCCGGGCTTCACCGCCACGACATGACCGCGGATACGTCGGCCGACTAGCGCGAGATCGCCGATGATGTCGAGAATTTTGTGCCGGACGAATTCGTCGGCAAAACGCAATGGCTCCTTGCTGAGAACCGCCTCGCCGCGCACGACAATCGCATTTTCGAGGCTGCCGCCCTTGATCAAATTTTTCTCCATGAGCGGCTGAACATCCTCATAGAAGACAAAGGTCCGCGCCGGGGCGATCTCGCGTTCGAAAATTGACGGCGTAAGTTCCAATGACAAAAACTGCGTGAATTGGCTATTTGGTCCGGCTTGCGTGCAGGAAATACGGAATTTCTCATCCGGCAATAAGACCAGGAGCGCGCCCGTTTTTGATTCCACGTGCATCGGCTCGCGCACGTCGAAAAACTTTCGTGGCTCTTCCTGAACGGTTACTCCGGCTCTCTTAATGAGATCGACATAAAGCTGCGCGCTGCCGTCCCCGATTGGGGGCTCGTTTGCGTCCATTTCCACTATAGCGTTATCCACGCCCATAGCTGAAAGAGCGGCGAGCACATGCTCGACCGTGTGTAAGCGCACAGAACCTTCCCCGATGGTCGTAGCGCGCTCGACCGTTTTGAGATTGTCGATCCTGGCGTCAATTATGGGTTCGTCCTGCAAATCTGTGCGTTTGAATTTGATCCCGTGATCTGCGGGTGCCGGATTCAGCTTCAGGGAGACTTTTTCACCCGTGTGCAGAGAAGTACCGCTCAAGCTGGCGCTCTTGCCTACAGTATGTTGAAAATCGGGCACGGAAGCCATGAACGCTTAACTAGCAGAGATTTTGCCTTGTGACCAGTGTTGCAGCCGCTCCGCTGTGTGCGAAGCGCGACGGCTACAGCAAGCGTTTCATTTCAGTTCGAACTCACCGCAATCGAAAGCCATCATCTGGTCCACATTGGAGATGCGGAATTGATGCGCTTCCTTTCCGTCATCCTGCCAAACATCGACAGATTTCTCACTCTTCTTCGCGATTAGAGCCCGGATCAAATTCGGCGACTCACTCACCGTAAACAACCGCAGGTCGTCGATCGTTTTCAAGTAGCTTCCATCGCTATCAAACCCGACGGCCAGGTCAATTATTGCTCGTTTATCGTTCGCCAGCGGATTAGGCATGAGTTTCACTTTCACCCTGGCAGTCGTGTTATTTTCGGGAGGCGGTCCGGCAGCTGACGGATGGCTCAATTCCTCTACTTTGAGAGGACCGACCAGATAACCGCGAGCGTGATATTTTCCAGCAGGCAAATCTTCGTCATCATCATTTTTGCCGTCCCACTGCGTCACCAGCGCGTCTGCGCCGATTTTGAATTCGTTCAGTTTTGCTTCCTGATGCAAAACACGCACAAGCTTGCCTGTTCTATCGTAAATACCCAGGCTGATCGTACCGTCCAGTGGCGGCGGCACGAAACTGATGCGGACGTTTCGCACAGGTGAAGGTGAAGGCGTTTGCTCGGGAGCAGGCGAAGCCGTGACAGATTCCTCCGGCGAGGCCGAAGAAGCAGGAGATTCTTCCGGTATCGCGGAAGGAGTCGGCGTTGGTGATTCTTGCGCGAAGACAGCGGAAGCCAAAAACGCAATCAGGATCGCGGTATTGATTTTGGTTGTCATGTCGAGCGGAGTCGAGACATCTCTTATTAGGTAAAAACGAGACGGAGAACGACAGCCAGAGATTCCTCGACTTCGCTCAGAATGACAAGTGAACTAGATGTAGTAGCGCCAGTTCACGTTTGCGAAAAGATTATCGCGCCATTCGCAATCGCCTAGAAATTCTTCAGCGACATCCCCGTTGACAAACTGATCGTGCAAACGGTTGAAGCGAGCAAGGTGGTCGATGGTGCGTTTAGTTGCGTATTCACGCGCGGTCCCCGTCTTTATCAAAAACGCCCAATCACTGGATTGAGCGAGTAACAGTTCGAGCGCGAGTTGTTTGAGCACGCGGTCCGCGAACGGGCTACAGTGTTCTGCGTGTCTTCGCGCGGCTTCGCTCATGCGCTCGGTCGCAGTGTGCAGATGCGGATAAATCCAGGCGTTACTCGGATCGAGCCAGACTCCGAGATAGCCGTGTTCGCCCCAAGTTGAAGCTGCGGGCTCAATGATTTGTTGTGTGGGACACACCGCCAGGTATTCACTCGGTGTCGTGAGCCGAAAACCTAGTTCATTTGCCGCCTGGCGAATGAAGAGTTCAAGGAAACGTGGCCCTTCGAACCACCAGTGCCCAAACAATTCGGCGTCGAAGGGAGCCACAACAATCGGGTCGAAACCCAATCCTTTGATTTCGTGAAGTTGGCGCAGCCGCTGCCCTAGAAAGTGATTCGCTTGTTTCACTGCCGCATTTTCTGCTGCGCCAGGGTCATACAACTGTTTCTCGTCGCCGCTTCCTGTAATGCGATGATATTTTATACCGGAAAATTTTCTGATTCCCCGCGCAATCGGTCCCAAATATTCCATCGGAACATCGAAACCAGCGTCCCGGTAAAACTCACGGTATGCGGGATCGCCAGGATAGCCTTCGTGCGCGCTCCAGACTTGCCGGCTCGAGTCCCGATCGCGCGCAAAAGCGGCGGGCCCTGCCGGCGTGTAACAGGGCGCATAAATCGAGCGGCACGGGCGCGGTTGTCCAAATAGCAAACCATGCGCGTCCAGAACAAACCAGCGAACATTTGCCTCCTGTAAGAGGACTTCCAGACCGGGCGCGTAACCGCACTCCGGCAGCCAAAAGCCGCGTGGTTCCACGCCGAAAAGATCGACATATACATCGCGTCCAATCAAAACCTGTGCGCGCGCAGCCTGGCGCGACTGCTGCCAGAGCAGGGGAAGTAGACCGTGCGTGGCGGCGCACGCAATAATCTCAAGTGCGCCTGTTCGCTGCAGCTCTCGGACAGCCCCGAGCAGATCACATTTCCATTCCTCAACAAAGAAACGGCGGCTCTCGAAAAACAGGTTGAGATAGAATCCCGCCAACTCTCGTAGCCTGATATGATGACGATTGCGTTTACGCTCGCGCTCTGCCAGATCGATCAAAAGATCGAGATATCGCACATAACGCTCGCGCAGGAGCGCGTCCCGTAGCATGGCGCACAGTGTGGGCGTGATTGACATCGTGAGCTTGAACGGCACCTCATCGCTCACCAGCCGCTGCATCATGCGCAGCAGTGGAATATAGCTCTCTGTTATCGCCTGGAAGAGCCAGTCTTCTTCGAGGAAATGCTCATGCTCCGGATGGCGAACAAATGGAAGGTGCGCGTGGAGAATAAGCGCGACGTAGCCGGAAGCCATTGCGGGACATTAGGAAGGTGTCATCAAATAGACGCAGCAACAGCTGTCATTCCGAGCGGAGCGAGAAACCTCTGACCAACCCCATTGATCGCGCAATCAAAACGTGCGTTGCATCGTCGGCTGCGCGACTCGGGATGACAGAGTAAGAAGATCGTGGCTCGGGACGGCAATTACAGCGTCCGGCAGAAGTCTTGGAAGCGATCAAGACCCTTTTTTATCACGTCGATGCTTGTTGCGTAGCTGAGTCGGATAGTTCGGTCATCGCCGAACGCAGCTCCCGGAATGACGGCGACGTTGGCTTTGCTTAGCAAACGGTCGGCGAAATTTTGGGAAGTCAGCCCAAGCTGGCTGATATTTACCAGCACGTAAAACGCACCCTGCGGTTTAACCGCAGTGACGTTGGAAATCTTAGAGAGGCGGTCGAACATGTAATTGCGACGCATATCGAATTCCTCGCGCATGTCTGCGAGCGATTGTTGATCGCCCTTCAATGCGGCCAGCCCGCCATATTGTGAAAAAGAAGACGGATTGGACGTGGTATGGCTTTGGATTGAATCGACCGCTTTGGCGACCGCTTCCGGCGCCGCCAAGTAGCCCAGGCGCCAACCTGTCATGGCGTAGGATTTGCTGAATCCGTTAATGGTGATTGTGAGATCGTATGCCTCTTTGGAGAGCGACGCGACGCTTACATGTTTGGCGTCATCATAAACGAGCTTCTCGTAAATCTCGTCCGATAGAATGTAAATGTCTTCCTCCGCGGCAACATCGACGATCCCCTGCAATTCCTCGCGGGTATAAACTAAGCCGGCGGGATTACCCGGGCTATTCAGGATTACCATCTTTGTGCGCGGTGTCATCGCGTTTTCAAAATCTGACGCGCGCATCTTCCAGAAGTTGCGCTCGCTGGTTGGCACGATCACGGGTTCGGCACCAACGAGCCGCACCATGTCCGGATAGCTGACCCAGTAGGGCGCTGGAATGATGACCTCATCGCCGGGCTGACATGTCGCCAGGATCGCGTTGTAGCACGCGTGCTTGGCGCCATTACTCACGATGACTTGAGCGGCGCGATAATTCAGTTCGTTATCGGCGGCCAATTTTTCCGAGATCGCCTGGCGCAGCTCCGGGATCCCAGCGCTCGGCGTATATTTTGTAAATCCGGCCTCCAACGCGTCGATTGCGGCCTTTTTTATATGTTCGGGCGTATCGAAATCCGGTTCGCCTGCGCCGAAGCCGCACACGTCAATGCCTTCGGCTTTCATGGCTTTGGCCTTGCTGTCGATCGAGAGCGTAAGCGAAGGAGTGAGTTGAGCGGCGCGTTCGGAAATTTCCATGGCAGTAGGACTAGATGTGAGATTGTTCAAAATGGGAGCGCAAGCTATTGGCGGCGATAGAAATTTTCAATCAGAGGTTTGAAATTATTCTCCTCAATCTGAACAATTGCCATTTCCCGTTTGGCGTTCTCGGCAGAATCGGAGGCGTGCGCTGCGTTGATCATGATCGTCTGGCCGAATTCTTTTCGGATAGATCCCGGGGGCGCTTTTGCCGGATCGGTCGGGCCAAGCACTTCGCGGATTTTGCGAACCGCATCTGCGCCTTGATAAACAATGGCAATCGACTTCTCCGTCCCCGGAACATTGAGTTCTTCCTGCGGGCATTCGCTTGGTTTTCGGCCGGCCATGAATTCCACGATGCTTTCCCAGTTTTCGCGTCCGCTTTTGGCGCCCAGCTTCGCCTCCAGAACCGGCAATACCGGCCCGTAGAATTCCTTCGCCTGTGCGACGCTCATCCGATGGACCTTGAAACCAATGATGTGAAGGCCGGAACGGGAAAACACTTCAATCACCCCGCCCGGTCGCAGATTAGGAAATTTGAAATTGTCCGGCTTAATCAGAACGAGCGTTTTGTCGATTTTCGCGCCGGCGGCGAAATTGATTGAGTCCTCCAGGATGCCGCCATCACGATCCGAGAATTCCGCCCAGAGTTTCAAATCGCGCTCGACTGCTTTGGGATCGAAAGCCGCCAACACTCCGGGCTCAAAGTAGGTCACCTTGCCGGAATCATCGGTGATGTAGTCGCCGTACGTGTCGCGAATTGTCTCGCCACTGGTGCGCTCGTGGACGATGTGACCCACCGTGCCATGAATCTTTTCCACCGCATCTGGTCCGCGAAAAATGAGGAACATCACCCGCGCTCGCTGACCGTTGATGACACCCGTGAAATTTTTCAGGACATAATCGCGAATTAACCCCTGTGTCGCGCGATGAGCAGCGTCCGTTTCCGTGACAATCGTTTCGGCGTAGCGCTTTGCCAATTCCGCGCTCGGCGCAAACATGCGTCCACCAACCAGATCGAGTCCGGTGCGCGAAATTAGCCGGCCAACGATGCCTCCGGTGCGCGACTTACGCATCGAATATGGCGTGATGATTGCGTAAGAAAGTTCTTCGTTCTGCATGCTGATATTTCGCGGCTTGTGATTAGACCGCGTGGAATGCAGAAAAATCGAAGCCGCCAAAGGCTACAAGAACCTAGCTGGCGGCTTTGCTCACGCAAATCCAAAGTGGCGTAAGCCTCTGGCCGCCGCGGCGTGCGGGACGCAGGGGCTAGCTTTTCCCCAAGACCGAGGTCCATTTCCCGCGACGCTTTACCTTCACGATTCCAATGTTGTTCTGTCGCAGAACACGAACCAGTTCGCTTTCCTGTGTGCGCAGCAGACCGGAGAGAATCAACCAGCCGCTGCGCCTTAGTTTCGGCACGAGAGTCATTAATAATTCGCTAAACAGATTTGCCGCGACAATGTCGATTTTACGAAGCGCTTTCCAATGTCGCAGATCGCCCAATCGAAAATCGACGCCGCGGATTCCATTTCGTTGCGCGTTCGTTTTCGCAGTTGAAATCGAAACCGGATCGACATCGATGGCCAACACGCGCCGCGCTCCAAAGCGCGTTGCTGCGAGAGCAAGAATGCCGCTGCCCGTTCCGAGATCAGCAAACGACCAGCCGCTTTTCCATCCCCGAGTCAATTGTTCCAGCAGCCGCAGCGACATCGCTGTAGTTGCGTGTTCGCCCGTTCCAAATGCTCTACCTCCGGGAATAACAAGAAGCGGCGGTTTCCCAACTGCCGGGGCATTTGGGAAATCGCCCTTCCTTGAGATTACTAGTCGCTTTCCAATCTTGAGCGGCTTGCTCTTTTCTCCGTCCCTAAGTCGCTTCAGCCATTCGCGTTGCAATTTCTCAGCGTCTCCGCCGAATTCTTCAACGAGCTTTCGAGAATCATTCCGCGAAGCGCACGCAATTTCGAGTTGCAACCTCTTGCATCCCGGCCTCGAGATGATCGCAAGCCTGCCATGTGAGCGCGTTTGCAGGATCTTTTCGCGCGCACTCAGCCAATGCGGGGCGACCGCTTTTCGCCACAGATACATGGATTGGGGTAGCACACGCGTCTCGCGTGTCTGGCGACTACCAACGCTTCGGGTCGCGAATTTTTCGAAACGCATCACTACATGTGGAGTGAACACTCTATCGAAAGCCTGTTTCGGCGTGACGCCAAAACCAAACACGCGAGACGCGTGTGCTACCCAGATAGTAATGTCGATTTTATTTTTTCTCGGGTGCTTTTTCGTCCTTCGTCTGCGCCATTTTTTGCGCCAGACCGGCGGCGTATTTTTCGTATTCGACATTATCAATCGTGAACGTCCCAAGCATATAGTTCGAGTTGTCCCAGGACCAATTCTGGTCCGCATCGCTGTAAGTCATCTTTGATGTGCGACCCTGCGCATATTCGTGATGAAGGGGATCCGCGCCCGGTGGATTCACAATTTTCGAGGAACCACCCATGCCGCCCTCAATTAGACGACCGCGAAACGTGCCATACTGTCCAAGAGCGATCTCGTGATTTTTGCCCTCAATCTTACGGGTGATCCGCACGTAGCGAGTCTCAGTTTTCTTTGATGCGCCCGGCGTCAACACCTTTGCGGCGATCGCTTCCAATGCCTTGCGTTGTTCGGGAGTCGCTTTCTCATCGATGTAATTGTATGCAAAATTCCAGTTTCCGAACGATTCCATCATCGTCTGACCCGCTGGGCTTTGTCCGATACTCGCCATAGCAAGCCCGTCGAGTTTCACTTTTCCATAAGTCCCTTTCTGAATGAAAAGCACCTGTCCGCCGCCGCAGGTCATCTTGGTCGGCTTGGAACCGAACCAGCATGGACACGCGGCGTCACATGAACAGGCTTCTTCGAGTTGGCCGGTAATTTTCCATGGGATGTTATCTTTGGATTCATTCGCGGCCCGAAGAGACACGCCAAGACAGAGAAAGCCGCCAACGAGTGCGCACGAGAAGAGTGATTTGGTCATGGTCGGGAAATTTTAACGGCCACACGCATTCCGAACAAATCATTTCGTAGTGCGGGGGCGCTGCAGCCATCGTGCGGGCAACGGGATGCATCGCTGGTTCAGACATCAGCGCAGCACCTTGCGCGAAACGGCTACAAGAAAATCAGCGGGTGACGAGGCTCGAACTCGCGACGTCCTCCTTGGCAAGGAGGTGCTCTACCACTGAGCTACACCCGCAATTTTACCTATAAAAACCAGCCTTCCAATTCGCCCTGTAAATTGTGCTTGTCCGGCTATTTTATCCGGCATACACTCAGGAGCAAAGAACGCATCAGAACATGAGCGCATTCCAGAAAGTGGGCGAATGTTTGTACCGCTATTCATCAAACGGCGTTTACTATGCGCGCTTCGAGAGTGGTGGCAAGGAAATCCGGCGTTCACTACGGACCACGGAGCGCGCGTCAGCTCAACGCGCGCTGGCCTGGTTAAAAGAAGAGCGGAAGCAAGTCGATCCCGCGCAAGGCAAGCTCACGCTCGCTGAACTGTGCGATCGCTATTCCGAGACGATCCAGCATCAGAAGCCGAAAACGGTCGAGCGCAAGGCGCTCGTCATTCGCCGCGTCAAATCAGACTGGCCCACCGGCAGACTTACTCAGGTTGCGAAAGTTAAGCCGTCTCATGTCGATCTGTGGATCTCCCGTTATCGCTTCGGTCCGGTTTCCCGCAATCAGCACGCGGCGGAAATCAAACACATTTTCGATATGGCGGTGCGCGACGGAATCATCTCGCGATCTCCGGCCGCTCATCTTCGGCGAGCGAAACTCGCGAAACCAAGCCGCGCTACTCCGAGCTTTGACGAATTTAAAGCGATTGTTGAAAGCATCCGCTCGCAGAAGTTCAACGGCCATGACGCGGAAGAGAGCGCGGACTTTGTTGAGTTTCTCGGGCTGGCCGGTCTGGGAAAAGCGGAAGCGGCCGCAGTCAGGCAAAGCGACATTGATTGGCAACGCGAAACAATCACGACGTTTCGTCACAAGACGAAATCTGGCTTCGCGATCCCGATCTATCCGCAATTAAAACCGCTGCTGCTACGGCGCCGGCGCGACGATGCGCCTAACGAGCGCGTATTTGCGATCGACAATGCAAAGAAAGCGATCGCCAACGCCTGTCGGCGCTTAAATCTGCCGGTGTACACTCACCTTTCGTTTCGGCGGATGTTCATCACTCGCGCGATCGAGCGCGGCGTGGATGTGAAGGTGATCGCCGAATGGCAAGGCCACAAAGATGGCGGCAAACTCATTCTCGACACCTACAGCCACGTTAATCGCGCGCATTCGCATCGAATGGCGCAACTCATGATGGATGGCTTGTCGGCAGAAAACGTCATTCCGATCGCCCTCGCGTCTCCCGGAGTTTCGCAGTGAGAAAGCCAATCACGTCCGATAAGCTCAACGATCATTCTCTCGTTGAATTTGCCGAGCTTCTGCAAGAAACCTCGCTCCTGGAGACTCTCTGTAAGCGCGCCTGTTTTCTCAAAAATGAGCCTCGCTTGTTTTATTCATTTATCAGTAAAGCCCGGGTGTCCGGCTCCGGAAATCACCCCGGGGCTGGGATCCACGGAGTTCATGTCGCTGAGCGTCGCACGCGTGTCGCCGATGCTTTGCAGTTGACTGATGAGATCTGTTAAAGGCCGGCTAAAGTAATCGTATTGGCGACAGCCGATTGAGCTCAGTATATCCTAAATAGCTGCGATCACGTCGGTTGTGTTCACAATCGCTTTATTGTCAGTGCGGATGGAAAACTGGCTGCGTTTCTGGAACTCGAATCAGCGATTCGCCGTCTTAAAACTTTTCTCGTCGCATATTCGACGTATAGAACACCACAACGTCTTTTGTCGATTTCTCTTTGATGCACTGCCTCGGTCAAGGGCAGCCATTTCCTAACGGTCGCAGGAGGAACTCGACACAGTAGTGTTTCATACTCTGTAAATTCCTGTTGTCCCGCAAGCGCGAACGGTGAGCGCAAATGCATCCTTGCTTGCGATGCGGAAAGCCTGTGGTGAACCCTTAACTTTGTTGGGCTACGGCGTCGCCATAGAAACCAACACCGGCGCAGCTTAGGACGGAAGTACGCTCTCGCCATATAGATGTTTGTGGGGCCCAACGTTCCTCAGATCGATTGCAAAGGAATGTTGAAGTTGAATTTGTCCGACAGCGCCGGCGACGTGATGCACGCGGTGCTATCGGCCTCTCTCGATTGATCGGATCAGAGTTACGTTGGCTCGCTCGTATTGATTCATGTTATTGAAAACGCGATGCTGATCGTGTTCTACACCGCGATAATAATTGCCCAGCGTTTGGGCGCACATCGCGACGACAATCAACGTTTCATTGTGCGCGCAGATGAAAGAATGACAGCGTTTGTGGAACTGGAAGCGGCGATTCGCTGTTGCCGCGAATTGGCTTGACAGATTATCGAGATTCCTTCAAAACCCGAAATCA
>WNGC01003073.1_pt1 | contig 10189 bp, 6 predicted proteins | sample 5400051 | NCBI WGS metagenome assembly WNGC01 (sample SAMN13153368, study PRJNA577476) | soil metagenome | isolation source: 20 cm soil or saprolite under grassland replicate 2 | place: USA:California | collected 2016-06-15 | reverse complement strand
CATCGAACTTCACGTACACGGAACCGGTCCGTCTGTTCCTGATGAGCGGTGCGGTCGTGGACGTCTCGACGCCGGCCGGCGCGTTCTCGGCGATCCCCGTGAGCATGGGCCGCCCCGAGCTCGACGTGACGCACGCGGGAATCGCGACGGATCCGGGCGACCACGCGATGGGGTTTGACCACGAACTCCCGGTGGAACGGAACCACGCGATGCAGGCCTGGTTCAGCGGGGCCGCGAAGAACGTGGTGAAGGCGCAACTATTCGCGGCCGGCGTGCGGCTGAACCTCGTCCTGAGCTCCTACCATCTGGGCTGAATCGCGACCGAGAGCTCCGGATGGGTCGGTCACCGCGGGCCCGAACGAACCCTTATTCGACCGTCGTCCCTTCGCGGCTCGATGCCCATCAAGATCGCGCCGTCCATCCTGTCCGCCCGGTTCGATCGGCTCGGCGAACAGGTGCGGGAAGCCGCGGAGGCGGGTGCCGACCTGCTCCATATCGACGTGATGGACGGGCACTTCGTGCCGAACCTCACGATGGGGCCCGCCGTGGTCGCGTCGATCCGACCCCTGACGAAGGTCCCCTTCGACGCGCATCTGATGGTCACGCACCCGCAGCACTTCGTGACGGCCTTCGCGGAGGCAGGGGTCGACGATCTCACGGTCCACGTGGAGAGCGACCACGATATCCGGTCGACGATCCGCGCGATCCGGGACGCGGGCGTGAAGCCCGGCCTGGTCCTGAATCCCGCGACGCCGTTCGACCGTGCGGTCCCCCTCCTCCCGGACGTGGGCTTGCTCCTCGTGATGACGGTGCAACCGGGTTTCGCGGGCCAGGCCTTCCGCTCCGACGTCGTCCCGAAGATCCGCGAAGCGCGCGCCTACTTGGACAAGGAGGACCTGGACGTCGAACTTCAGGTCGACGGCGGTATCAAGATCGATACCGCCCCGATCGTCGCCGAGGCCGGGGCGGACATCCTCGTGTCCGGATCCGGGATCTTTCCGGATCATGTCGCCGCGAACCTGAAGAAACTGCGCGAGGTCGCCGAGAGGGCGGTCCACCGCCGTCTGTGAACATGTGTGCGGCCCTCTCAGACCCTCGGGGACCACGCCCGTGGCATCGAATACTTTCACTCACCCCTCCAGGAAAGGCTATCATATAGCTTATACCTATAGAAATGCATGTTTCCCACCGACACCGATCCGGGCCTCGTGCTGCTGTCCTACGACGTGATGAAAGCGAATCGCTCCTCTGTCTCCCGCGTGGCCCATCTCATCTACGGGCGAGCTGATGTCCGAATGAGCGAGACTCGCCCATTCATCCAACGGGCGGGCTTCGTCTGGATCGGTCAGTCCGTCTTCGTCGTGCTGGAACCGGATGCCCGCGAGCTGGCCGAGAAGCTCCGGGGCCTCGGGGCCATCGTCACGATGGCGCCCATCGCGGTCGATGCGATCCGCTTCGAGTCATTCCGGCAGCGCGCCCTCCGCCGCCGCCCCACATGAGCATGTTGACGCCACCCGCTCCGAGGGCGGCCTTTCGCGTCGCAAACCTTTAGGCCCGGCAGGCTTTCGACTCCCCCGCATGGGCCGCGTCGGCACCGCGATCGGACTGCTCATCCCCGTCGTCCTCCTGGCGGTCAACGCCGGCCTCGGGTACGGCGGGATCCTGGTCACCGTCGTCCTGCTCGTCTGGATCGCGACAGGCATCCTGTTGACGCCGACCCCGGACGAGGAGCGCTAGCTCTTTTCGTACAGCGAATCGCCGGCGACGGACAGCTCGACCCATTCGTCGATCGACCGGACGTCCTCGAGGAGGACATTCACCATCTCGCCCTGCTCGTCCTCGACGATGAACGAGTCCAGGACGTCGTCCGCCTCGTTCGTGTCCCGCACGATCCCGACGAACTCGCCGTCCGAATCGACGACGTTCAGGCCCGTGAAGATCTGCGCGACCGGGCCGGAGAGAGTGATCCGGTCGGCGACCCCGCTCACATACCGTCGGCCGAGGCGCATCCGGCCCCCCGACCCTTCGCCGAGCACGAGGACGTTCGTCTCCTCGCCCGAGACGTAGCCGACCTCGATGCCTTCCGGGTCGACGACCGTCATCCCGACGAGCGAATGACCCCGCCGCGCCCCCGCCAACTTCGATTCACCCGCGGACCCCGGTGAGGCGATCCGGACGGGCGCTGCGAACGCGAGGCGCGTACTGAAGCTTTTCGGGCAACGGCCCGCGACGCGTCCGGGCCATATAGTTATCAGGCAGGATACCGAAGACGCGTGGTTTATACCCGCCGACCCGACATTTGACGACGTCGTTTCCCTCCCTGTTGGAGGGCATCCTCTCGGTTGGAGCCTATGGCCCGCTGCCCCCTGTGCGAATCGGACGTTCCGGACGGCCGGACGGACTGCGATGCGTGCGGCCAGCCGTTCGCGAAGCCGCCGACGACGCGGGTGGCGCCGGACGCGGTCCGGAAGGCGATCGAAAGCGCCCGCAAAGACCTCGCCGCCTCGCCCCGGGACCCGGTGGACGTCGCCTTCCCGCGCGGCCTGCTCGAACGGGCGGAACAGACGGAGGCCGCCGGGGACCTCGGCAGGGCCTTGGACCTGGCCCGCGCCTCCCGCCGGGCCCTCGACATCATCCGTCGGGAGAGCCGCGTGGCGGACGCCCTGAAGTACGCGGACGCGGTCCTCGAGGATGCGAAGCAGGCGGGCATCGAGACCCTCGCGTTCCAACGGAACATCGAACAGGCCCGGGCCCTGGCCGCGCGCGGCGACCACGGGACCGCGGAACGCCTCCGCCGGCGGGTGTCCGTGCGGACCCTCGACCAGCGCCGGGAGCGAATCCTGGCGGCGAGCGTGGACAAGGCGGAGTCCCGCGTCCGGTCCGCCCTGGAAGGGGGCGGGAACGTCGGGGATGCCGCGGCGTTGCTCGCGGAGGCCCGCAAGGCCCTCGCGCTCAAGGAATACAACAAGGTCCGGTCCCTGTCCGCGAAGGCGATCGAGATGGCGGACTCCCAGCGCAAGTATGCGAGGGCCGAGACGATCCTCGACCGGGCGAGCGCCGACGTCGACGCATCCCGGCGGGACGGCGTCAACATCACGGAAGCGCGGAAGCTCCTCACACAGGCGCGGGACGCCCTCCGGAAGGGCGTGTACGCGGACATCCCGCTCCTCGCCCAGAAGGCCCGACACAGCCTCCGCGAGGCGCGCGCCTACGCGGCCGCCGAGTTCGCCCTGCGCGCATCCGATAGGGAGTCGGCTCGGGAGAAACGGAAAGGGGCCGACGTGGGCCGCGCGGATACGATCCTGGCCCAGGGGGCCGAGGCCCTCGAGGCGAAGGAGTATGCGAAGGTCCGGGGCTTCGCGAAGGACGCCCACGACGCGGTCCGGGAGGCATCCCTCCTGAAGACCGTGCGGGAGGCGTTCGCGAGCCTCCGGCTCGACGCGGAGGACATCCGTACGATGGGCGCCGAGGTGACGAACTTCGAAGGGATGCTCGTCGAGCTCGGCAAGGCGATCGAAGGGAACGACCTTCCGACGGCGCGGCGTCTCGTGTCGCAGGCCCGGCGCCGGGCGGAGTCGACGCGGGAGACGCACTTCCGCACGATCATGGAGAGGTCGTTGCAGATCATCCTGGCGAACGCGACCCGCGGCCTGGACCCGGTCGTCGCCCGCCAGCTCCTCCGGGAAGTCGACGACGCCATCACGTTGGGCAAGGCCGTCGACATGCAGGCCCTGATCGACCAGCGGATGGAGGACCAGGACGCCCAGACCGAAGGCAAGCTGAACGAGCGGGTCCTCCGGGCCCGGGACGACATTGTCGCGTTGCGGCAAGCGGGCCAGACGGACACGGTCGCGCTGGAGGGGAAGCTCGCCGATGCCGCGATCGCGATGCAGGAAGGCCGATACCTCCAGTCGGACGCGCTCCTGGACAGCATCGAGCATGACATCTCCGCGACCCGCGAGTCGCTCCGGAGCACGGCGGCCGAGATCCTCGGACAGGCCCGTGGGGAAGTCGCCCGCGCGCGAGCGGACGGCATCCCGATCGACGTCGCGGACCAGATGCTCAAGGACGCCGAGACCTCGTATTCCGAGGCCCGCTATGGCGACACGATCTACGCGGGGAAGGCGTGCATCTCCGAGGTCGAGGAGCTAGCCCAGGCGAACGCGGACTCGAAGCGACAGTCCGTCGCCGAGCAGACGCGGATCAAGCTCGAACGGATGGAAGGGATCCATCGCCGCATGGAAGTCGTGCGGTCGGACATCACGGACCTGGTCGCCCAAAACCTCGACCTGGCTCGGGTGGCGACCACCCTGTCGGCGGCCGAACAGGCGATCGAACGCGGCTCCCTGGACGAGGCGGACCATCTCGTCGCCTCGGCGGAAGGCATCGTGGAAGGTGTGAAGGTCACGTTGAACGGGCAGGCGACGGACGCCCTCCAGCGGACACGGAAGGCGGTCGAGGTCGCCCAGGGGGAAGGGATCGAGGTCGACGAATTCAGGACCGCGGTCGCCCAGGCGGAGACGGATCTCAAAGCGGGTCGCCCCGGGGCCGTGCTCCAGGCGATCGGGCAGATCGACAAGCTCGTCTCGGAACGTCGCCGGACGAGGCAACAGGAAGAGCAACGGCGGGCGCTCGAGATGGCGCGGACCGCCGCGACGAAGTTCATCTCGGTCAAGAAGTTGATTGAAGACCTGCGGAAGGCGGACATCGACATCACCGGAGCGGAGGAAGGGCTCCGAGCCGCGGAACGGGCCCTCGAGAAACGGAACTTCGAGGACGTCGACGCGATCCTCACGACGCTCGATGCGACCGCGAAAGAGCTGATGGACGAACTCGTCGCGGCCGCGAAGAATCTCATCGATCGGGCGGAACGCAAGATCAAAGAAGGGCGGGGCAGGGGCATCCAGACCGACGAGGCGCTCGCCTTGCTGGACACCGCGGAGGCGCACCTCGAGCGCGGCGAGTACGCGGACGCGGTCGAGCATGCCCGCGCCGCGGAGCAGAAGATCGTCGACGCCCTCAAGATCTTCTCGGAACAGGCGACCGAATCCCGTCGGAAGGCGCAGGACGCCGCCCGCGCGCGGATCGGCGCGATCCGGAAGACGATCGGGGACCTGTCCCGGGCCGACATCTCGATCCTCGGCGCGGAGGAGGCTTTCGCGCGGGCGGACGCCGCCTTCGAGTCGGGCCGTTTCGACGAGATCGCGCCGGTGCTCGAGGAGACCGCGGAGATGGCCGCGGCCCTCTCGACGGGACTCGAGTCCGCCGCGAACGATCTCGTCACGTCCGTCGAGCGGGTCATGGAGAAGAATCGGGCCTCGGGGATGGACCCCGGCCGAGCCGATTCGGTCCTCCAGAACGCGCGCGAGGCGATCAAGGACCGGCGTTTCGTCGAGGCGATCGAGTACAAGAAGGTCATCGAAGACATCCTCGAGGACGCCCGGCGCCAGAAGGACTCCCGCCGGATCCGGGACAATCTCGCGGAGCTCCGGGCGAAACTGGAGGCGCACGCGAAACTCGGGGCGGACGTCCGCATGGCATCGGAACTCCTCGCCCGGGCGGAGGCCCTCGTGGACGCGGGGGAATACGCGGACGTGGACGGATACGCGAAGCGCGTCTCGGACGAGATCGACGCGGCGCGCCGCAGGCACCTCACCTCCGTCGTGGACACCGTCGGCCGGTTGATCGAGGACGGGCTCTCGCTGGCCTTCCGCCGGAGGAACTCGACGGGTACCGCACGCATGCCCAGGAAGCGGCCGCCGCGGACGACATCGAGGAAGTGTACCGACTCAAGGGGGATCTCCAGGAACGTCTCCTGGAGGCGAAGCGGAAGCAGATCGTGAATCGCTCGATGGACGAGATTCGGTCCCTCGAGGAGATCGTGACGCAGTCGGAGCAGCTCGACATTCCCGCGGACTCCGCGCGCTCCCATCTGGACGCGGCCCGGAAGTCCATCGAGGGTGGGGACGTCGACGGCTTCCATCGGGGCCTGGCTGACGCACGGGCCGCGATCGAGGAGACCCGCACGAAACATTTCATCGAGAAGTACGAGACCCGCGTCCACTCCGTCTCGACGATGATCGCGAACGCGAAGAAGCTCGGCGCGGAACTCGGGGACGCCGAGAATTCCTTGAACCAGGCCGAGGCCGCGCTCCGCGGGAGCGACATGGCGATGGCGGACATCCTGATCAAGCAGGCCGAGGTCTCCATCGGGATGCAGATCCAGAATTTCATCAAGAACCGCTATCCGAACCTGGCCTTGCGCGTCCAGAGCGCGGGGCTGCAGGTCGGCGAGTGGAACCAATACACGTTCGAGATCGAGAACCGCGGGAAGTTGCCCGCGCGGAACGTCCAGGTCGAGCTGTCCGGGGACCTGGAGGCAAAGGGCGTGATGCCCATCGCGGAGATTGGCGTCGGCGAGGTCATGCCGGTCCGGGTCGGTGTGCGGCCGAAGACCCCGGGGGCGATCCCCGTCGGCATCGGGATCTCGTACCAGCGGCTCTTCGACGAGAACCGGTACGAGGTGAAGGACACCCGGGAGATCAAGGTCGAGCCGGAGGCCACGTACCTCGTCGAGGACGTGTTCCTGATCCACTCCGACGGACGGCTCATCGCCCACCACAGCCGCAAGTTCCGGGAGGAGATCGACGAGGACATCTTCTCCGGCATGCTCACGGTCGTCCAGGACTTCGTCAAGGATTCGTTCAAGAGCCGCTCCCGGGTCGGGATGAAGCGCCTCGACTTCGGCGATTCGAAGATCCTGATCGAACGGTCCCCGCACACCTTCCTCGCCACGGTCGTCTTCGGCCAGGAGCCGAAGCTGCTCCCCTTGTACATGCTCCAGGTCCTGAAAGAGGTGGAGGACCGCTACGGGACCGTCCTCGAACGATGGACGGGCCTGCTCCACCAGCTCGACGGAGTCGACGACGTGATCAAGAAGCTCGTGCTCGTCGCGAAGGACCCGTCCGCGGACATCGGGGCGCTCGCGGACAGCCCGATCACGCTCACGGCGAAGGTGATCGAAGCCCTCGGCACGAACGAGGCGATCGAAGCGAACGAGCTCATGGCGAAGGCGCAGTCCACGCTGGAGACGGACATCCAGCTCGCCTGGCAGTTCATCGAGAAGGCGCGGGGTCAGGCCCAGCAGGTCCAGGGACAGCTGAAGGACCGCATGGCCGACATCCTCGCGGCGGCCCGCGACACGGTGGCGGAGATGAAGAGCATCGGCGCGGACACGAGCCAGGCGGAGCTCCTCCTCCGGGAGGCGGAGGAAGCGTTCCACGAGGGCAAGTACGAACGCGTGCGGGAGATTCAGCTCGGCCTGCATGAATCCCTGGAGCGCTCGAAGGGCGAGATCGCCGGCAAGAAGGTGGAGGTCGAACTCGCCTCCTTGATCAACGACATCCAGATCGCGAAGAGCCAGGGCCTCGACGCCCGCGAGGCGGAGTCGTACCTGACGAAGATCGAGGGGGCGATCCAGAAGAAGAACCACCGCCAGATGGAGGACTACCTCCGGCGGGCGAAGGAGTCCCTCGCCCGGCAACGGCGCAGCACGGTCCTCGACAAGGCCCGCGAGAGCCTCGCGAAGCTGCAGGCGATGGTCTCGCAAGCGAAGGCGGTGCACGCGGACCTCGGGGACGTCGAAGCCTTGTTGGCGAAGGCCGAGGACGCGTTCCGCCAGGAGGACCTCCGCGGTCTGGAAGCCCTGATCGAACGGGCCGAGATGAGCGCGAAGGGGCGCATCGAGCAGATCCTGAAGGACCGCAATCCCCGGTTGTTCCTCGAGACGACGAACCTCGGACTCCAGGTGAACCGCTGGACCCGGATCGACATGCAGATCACGAACAAAGGGAACTGGCCCGCGGAGCACGTGACGCCGATCGTGAGCGGCCCCGTGGAGGTCCTCGGGCTCAAGGCGATCGAGCGACTCGAGCCGAACGAGAAGGCGGTCCTCGAGTTCGGCCTGAAGCCGAAGGAGGTCGGGACGATGGACCTCGACTTCGAGGTGCACTACGCGAGGCCCCTCGACAACGGGAAGCACCAGACGACGGACACGGCGGTCGTCCGGGTCGAGCCGGAGGGCGGCTACCCGATCGACGACGCCCTCCTGTTCCATTCCACCGGGGCCCTCGTGGCCCACGAGAGCCGCCCCTACTTGCCTCCCGAGGAGGCGGCCCGCTCCACGAACCTCGAGAACCTGGTGAAGGCCTTCGTGAACAAGGCGTTCCCGAACGGAGGGAAGGGGGTCGTGCGCACGAAGGCGGAGGGAGGCCTCGTCCTCGCGACCCGCGGCCCGCAGGCCTACCTCGCGGTCTCCGTCCGCGGCAAGGAGCCGTCGATCCTCCCGCTCTACGCGATCCAGGTCCTCCAGGAGATTCACGACACCTTCGGCGTGCGCCTCGAAGCCTGGACCGGCGATCCCGCGGAACTTGCAGGGATCCGCGGTCTCCTGCGGAAGATCCTCTTCGCCACCGAGACGGATGGCGTGTCCCTCGGGCCGCTCGAGGACTCGCCCGTCAGCAAGATCCCGGCGTTGCTCGAACGCGGGCTCCTCAAGGGAGACGGGCAGGACGACTTCCTCACGTGGGCCCGGAGGGGCATCGAGCACGGCGGATACGATCAGGGGGTCCAGGTGTTGAAACGCATCAGGGATGCGACCGTTGGTCCGACGGAGGAGATTTCCCATCAGATCCAGGCGGCGATCATGGCCTCGAAGGAGGCCGGGACCCTCCAGATCACGGACGATCAGGTGAACTCCTACGTGGACTTCCTCCGGCGCAGCCTCGAGGCCGCGTTCCAGGCGAAGCGGCGCGCGGGGATCGAGCGATATTGGCCTGTGGCGAGGATCGCCGTGAAGACGGACGACCAGCTCGGCCTCGACGCGGTGGGCGCCTTCCGGAAGGTGATCGTCGGGCAGAGCGGGGCGAAGGAGCTCGACATCGTCGCACCGGAGGACACCTGGCACGGGATGCGCATCGACGTCCAGGTCCACATGAACTCCGTGGGCGCCGCGTACAAACTCTGGGCGAAGAAGATCGAAATCCTCCTCCGATCCCAGGACGCATGGAAGATCAAAGCAGGCCTCGACCGTGGGGAGTACTCCGTCGGGATCGAAGGGCAGAAGGTCCGAATCGATCCGTCCATGGTGTCCTTCGTCGAGTCGGTGCCCGACCACGTCGTCGAGGAACCGTTCGAGGGCGGCGTTGTGTACCTCGACACGCGGATGACGAAGGAACTGATCGCGGAAGGGTACGCCAAGGAGATCGTGGAACTCGTCCGCGAAGCGCGGAAGGACATGAGCCTCGGGACCGACCGCGTCGTCGACATCGAGCTGGTCGCGGGCAAGGACCTGCGGACGAAGTTACAGCCCTGGAAGGACATGATTCAACGAGACTCAAACGCGCTCGATGTGCGGTTCGTCCAGGAACCCGCCGAGGATGCGTACGTGATCGAAGCGGGACTCGGCGAGGAGACGTTCCTCCTCGGGGTCCGTGCGGCCGAGATGTAGAGGGGAAAGCCTTTACGCGTCCGCCGGCATCGCACAGTGGATGGGCATCAACCTCTCGGACATCGTCACCCTCGAACCGCGGAAGCTCGAGGATTTCTCGGGCAAGATTCTCGCAATCGACGCCTTCAACACGCTGTACCAATTCCTCGCGATCATCCGGCAGCCGGACGGCACGCCCCTCATGGACCGCCAAGGTCGGGTGACGTCCCACCTGTCCGGACTCATCTACCGCCTGTCGAACTTCGTCGAAGCGGGGATCAAGCCCGTCTTCGTCTTCGACGGAGAGCCCCCGCGGCTGAAAGCCCGGACGATCCAGTCTCGCGGAGACATCAAGCGGAAGGCAGAGCGGGAGTGGCGGGAGGCCGTCGAGATCGGAGACCTTGCGACCGCACGGACGAAGGCCATGCAGACGTCGCGTCTCACCGGCGAAATGATCGACCAATCGAAGCGCCTCTTGGAGCTTCTCGGCGTCCCGGTCGTCCAGGCGCCGGGGGAGGGCGAGGCCCAGGCGAGCGCGATGGCCCGAACCGGCAGCGCGTATGCGGCGGCGTCCCAGGACTTCGATGCCCTCCTGTTCGGCTCCCCGCGCCTCGTGAAGAACCTCGCGATCAGCGGCCGCCGGAAGCTCCCGCGAAAGGAGGTCTTCGTGGAGGTCCACCCGGAGGAAATCTCCCTCGACGC
>WNGC01009010.1_pt1 | contig 10191 bp, 11 predicted proteins | sample 5400051 | NCBI WGS metagenome assembly WNGC01 (sample SAMN13153368, study PRJNA577476) | soil metagenome | isolation source: 20 cm soil or saprolite under grassland replicate 2 | place: USA:California | collected 2016-06-15 | reverse complement strand
TCCACGCCGCTCATCTGCTGTTCGATGGGAGTGGCAACTGCCTGCTCCAGCGTTTGGGCGTCGGCGCCAACGTACGTAGCCAGGACTTGTATTTCCGGAGGAGCGATGTTGGGGAACTGCGCAACCGGCAGACTGAAGATCGTGATGGTACCTACAATCACCATAACGATCGAAATCACCATCGCGACGATCGGGCGGTTGATAAAAAACTTTGACATCGGATTACCTTCCTTGGCTTTCCCCGGCAAACGGCTTGGGGTTCACCTGCATGCCCGGCCGAACCTTCTGCACGCCTTCGGCAACCACGCGGTCGCCTCGCTTCAGCCCCTCGGTGATAATCCAATTGGCGCCGACGCGCTCGCCAACCTTTACCGAACGGACGCTCACTTTGTTGTCGCTGTCCATCGCCGCGACTTGATAGCCGCCTTGCAACTCGGAGACAGCGCGTTGAGGAACAAGCAGTGCGTCCTGCTGGATTCGGACGGCCGCCCGAATTTTGCCGTACCCGCCGGGACGCAGAATATTTCCAGGATTGGGGAATAGTCCGGCGATCCGAATTGCGCCGGTGCCCTGATTGACTTGGCGGTCGGCAAAATAGATTGTCCCTTCGTGCCCATAGGTGGAGCCGTCGGCCAAAATAAGTTCGAGACGCACGCGCTTGTTCGCAGCCTCGCGCGTGGCGTCTGTCGGGAACCGCCTATTCCAATCGAGATACTCACGCTCGCTGACCGTGAAATAAACTTTGATGGGATCGACGGTGGACACCGAAGTCACAGGCCCGCTGCTCGGATTGACCAACGCGCCGACCTGAAGCTGCGCCTGTCCAGCAATGCCGTCGATGGGCGCAATGAGCCGGGTGAAATCTAGGTTGATCCTGGCCGTTTCCACTGCCGCCTGAGCTGTCTGGATCTGGGCTTCGGCCGTGGCCACTGTCGCCTTCGCCGCCATGTTGTTCTGGACAGCGTTGTCTAGGTCTTGCTGGCTGGCGGCCTGCTCTTTCGCCAGAGGAACGTAGCGGTTGACATCGAGTTCGGTCCTGCCTTGAACCGCTTGAGCGTTGGCAAGCGCGGCCTTCGCCTGCGCCAACTGCCCTTCGGCTTGATCGAGCGCCGCTTGAAAGGGGCGCGGGTCGATCTCGAACAGCAACTGCCCCTTCCTGACAAATGCGCCTTCCTGGTAGCCCTGTCTCTGCAAGTAGCCCGAGACCTGCGCTCTGACATCGGCGTTGGTGAATCCGTCGAGCGTGCCGATCCACTCGCCAAAAATGGGAACATCCTTCTGCTCAACTTGCACCACCTCAACGTCCGGAGCGCCGCCCGGCTGCGCGCCCGATACATGCTTTGGCCGCATCGCTCCTATGGTCACGCCGATGACGGCCAAGCAAAGCCCTCCGCCTATCCAGAGTTTGCGCTTCGTACTCGTATTCATGGTTCGCTCCGACAGGGAAACCTTTCCCCAGGACAGAGGTTTCCTGTTCCAACTCCCGTGGGATGGATGAATTGATGCTCCGGCTGCTGAGGAGGATACAAACAATCCTCCAAAGCCAACAACACCTCTCAGCCTGCGTGGGCCGCTTCCGCGGGGAAGCGCTTGGCTGCGAGAACCCCAAGGACAACAAAAACCAGCATGAGCACGACCTGCTCCCAAGGAACGGCGGTTCTGATTGCGTGGGCGCCAGGGCCTTGAGCGCGGGAACCTTCGTTTCGCACCAGGCCAGTTGTAACCGTAGAACGGCCCACATAGCGCGCTGATATTTACAGGCGATTTACAGGCGGTTCTGGCTGCTATTGCAGGCAATCCAGGCGAACGGTGCGCTGTATGCGCATCTTGCAAAGGCCTTGTTTGCAAGGATTTATGCTAAGTTGTTGATTCTACGGTAGGGGACGTAGTTCAGTTGGTTAGAACGCTCCCGTCCAATCCCATCCGTCATGTATCTCCCTCTTTATCAATCACTTCTGTAAAAACGCGAATTTCCGCATTCTAACCAAGTGACCCATCGCGGTGCTCGGCGTATCCTCGTACCGCCGTATATATCTAAGGATGGAACGAGGACATTATGGGAACCACTTGGCTCCAAAAGCATCCGGTTCGTTGCCGAACAGTCGTTGGTTCAAATCAGGCCGACACAACCAAGGGATACACGCTCAAATTCACCGGCCACAGCAATCCGCGGCGGCGATGACTAACTCCTATACGGATTGACTTTGCCACTGAGCAATCTATCCCGGTGGGCGGCGAGGACCAAGACGGGATTTTAGGATTCGCTAGCGACTATTCAACGCCGTCCAGGCAGCCAGAGAATCCATGTAGTCTCTCCAATGGATGATCTTTCTGTTCTCAATCGTGATGACCGAGATGAGCCTGTTGTTATAGGGTGCTCCACTCGAGAGAATCGTGCCGTGCACTTCGTACTCGAGAATCACGACGCGACTATCCCGGGAGCGGTGCACAACAAGTGCGTCGCCGGAGTGAAGCTTGATCGTCTTGCCGTATCCGGTGAAGCTTGCCATCAGATTGGCGCGTCCTCGTATCGTCGGAGGCCAGCCGGGAAAGGCATAGCGAGATTCGAAGAGTGCGTCTTCGGCAAACGTGTCGAAATAGTGTTTGCCGTCAACAAGTCCCCGCAAGCCTGTCAGGACGACTCCGAAAAAGGGATTGAGAGCTTCAAACACTTCGTACCGGGCTTTTGTCATAAACAACTCCTCTGCGTCTGACGGGGGGCATCCAAGCGCGGCTGATGGATTGCTTGTTGGCAAGTTTCGCCCTCTACAGAATCACGGATGCTTCCTCAAAATTGAGCCGAGGATTGCGTGGGTGGAGCTTCGTTGGGTCTCCATAGCCCAGGTTGCAGAGAAGATTCACTTTCCACTTGCCGTCCGGAAAGAATGCCGCATTCAATTTATCTGCGTCGAAACCGGACATCGGTCCGCAATCTAATCCCAAAGCGCGTGCGGCCAGAATGAAGTATGCGGCTTGGAGTGAACTGTTGCGGAAGGCATTCTCCTCAATGAGCTGTTTATTTCCGACAAAGTAGGAGCGGACATCAGCATGTGGAAAAAGCCTGGGAAGATGCTCGTGGAATTCCGTGTCCCAGGCGATGATCACCGTTACAGGAGCAGCCATGGTTTTGTCGACATTGCCGGGCGCCAGAACCGGTTTGAGAAGCGCCTTGGCGCCTGGCGTGGTCAGAAAAACGAACCTGGCAGGCGAGCCGTTGGCACTGGTCGGCCCGAGACGCGCCAATTCGTAAGCCTTGCGCAGGAGCTCTACCGGCACGGGTTCTGGAAGCCACGTGGAGTGGGTCCGTGCTTCGCGGAATAGTTGATCGAAGGCCTCCTGTGAGATCGGGGATTTAATGGCAGTAAGACTCGGTGATTCAGATGGATTGTGCATTTTGGTTCTCTCCCTTTAGGTGCGTTCAGCGCGACCGCCTGGCATCCAGACTGAACGGTCCTGCTCCGAACTGAGAAATCAGCAAGGCGCCGCCGAGCATGGAGACGTTCTTCATGAACAGAATCATTTGCATCTGCGCCATCATCGGGTCCTGAACCGTCCAGAACTTGTGCAACATCAAGGTGACCGGAATCAGGAACAGCACGATGAGCCAGGCGCCCAGTTTTGCGCGGTAGCCCAGCAAAATGCTGAGGCCGCCGGCGATGGCGACCACGCCAGAGAGCGGAACCGCGATCGAGGCCAAAGGCACGCCTTGAGAAGCCGAAAAGGCGATGGTTTGCTTGGTGAAGTGATTGGGGGCAGCAAACAGGAAAATCAGCGCGAAGAAAAACCGTCCCAAAGCGACCACCGCTCCCTGCCAAAAGCTTGTTGCCTCCACATCTTTGGAAATTGCGATCGAATTCGTTGCCATGTACTTCCTCCTTTTGTTTTTTGAATCCGTTTACGAGCAACCGCGCAAACTAAGTTTGTCTGCACCGGCTAAATCGATTTCCGTTCGTTTTCGTTTACAGTGCTGCCGAGTGGGCGTTCTTTGGAGCCTGGAAATTCACTCGAGTCCACGCCGAGAACTTTGTCGGCTGCCGGCCTGCGATTTTGTTTGCGAGCGCAACTTGATCGCGTGAATCGGAACCTAAGTACGTGTGCGCCTGAAAGTAACTAAACATTTCCGCTATCTCGGCGGCCCCAGGAAAGAGACCCGCGAAGACTTCCTTGGGCACTTGGTTGAAAGAGAAGTTGTGACCCTGTCGATTTAGCGTATCGATGATTTCATTGAAGCTCATGAAATCGCCGACTAGGGGCAGATACTCGCCATGGCCGGCCTGATCGGGGTGCGCGAATGCTCCAGACACGATGTTACCCAGTTCTGTGATATCGCCCATGTGAATGCTTCGCACTGTTGGATCAAGCGAGAGAGCCCAGCCCACGGATCCGTCAGTCTGTTTTTGCGGAGCAAGAACGCCGATAAGGTTCTGATAGTAGAACGGCGCGATGACGAACGTATGATTCGCAAACCCGGCTTCTTTCACTATTCGATCAACCTTGGCCTTGCCGGTAAAATGAGGAACGTGGAACTTGCCTCCGCTGATCGCGTCTACATCAGGCAGCGTAGACCAGACAAAGTGTTTAACGCCCGCACCCTTGGCTGCGCGTACCGCAGCGGTTCCCTGCTGGACCTCGTCTGTACCTTTTTCCCACAAATTACTGACTAGAAATACGCCATGTGCCCCTTCAAATGCAGCCGCAAGGGTTTCGGGACGATTCAAGTCCGCTTGGACGACTTCGTCACCGAGTTCGCGATGCTTGGCCGGATTCCGAGTCACGGCGCGTACTTTGAATTGCTTGTTGGCTTGCAGGGCGCGTACTACGGCGCCTCCCTGCTGTCCCGTTGCGCCCACCACCGCGATCAGCTTCTTATTTGTGCGTTCCATTTGTAAGATGCCTCCCAGTATCTATTGATGCCAAGTCTATTGGCATAGATACATTCTTCTGGACATCGGTTACGCGAAATGTGAAAATAGATTCGTCATGGGGAAGAACTCGCGAGACCCGGTTCACTGTTGGCTGGTATTGGGGAAGGCCTTTCATGCGGCGGCGAAATATCTTTATGTGGGGCTTGAGGAGGCGGGAATCGACGATACCGACTTCCGGATACTTGAGGCACTCCTCAACAAAGGGCCTTTGCCGGTGAATACGATCGGCCCAAGGGTGTACCTTACGCCTGGCTCGATCAGTGTAGCCATCGACCGCTTGTTGGATAGAGGCCTGGTAAGCCGGGTCGAGAGTCCTCAGGATCGGCGCGTCCGGATCGTATCGCTCACCCCAAAAGGCAGAGTATTGATCGTGCCGATTTTTCGCAAACACGCAGCCGAAATTAGGAAAGTCTTTGCCGATGCGAACCCGAAAGAGTTGCGAGTTTTTGAAACGACATTGAAAAAGATTGGGAAGCGCGCCGAGAGTCTGGGGATCGGAGCCAATCCAAAGTGTTTAAGCCAACGATGACATAGCGGTGCAGTTCTACAAGCCGACAATCGGCGAAGTAAGGATTCTGGCGTTGTGTTGACAGATTCACCGATCCCTCCTTACACTCCGACACATTCGGGCCAAAAGCTTAGGGCCCGTTGCATGGTCCCAAGCGAGTCCCGCCGATGTATACCGCGTCATTGAAAGAAGGGGTTTCGAGCCATGAAGAACATCGTTCTAGTCCACGGTGGGTTTGTGGATGGCGCTGGCTGGGAGGGCGTCTACACCAAGCGAATTCTTGCAACGCAGGACGGACCTACAATTCTCGTTGGCCATTCCTACGGGGGAGCGGTAATCACTGAAGCCGGAAACCATCCAAAGGTTTCAGCCCTCGTATACATCGCTGCCTTCGCTCCAGACAAGGGCGAGTCGGTGGGATCGCTTATTAAGGACCCGCCGCCCGGCGCGCTCGTACCGCCGATACTGCCGCCGCAAGACGGCTTTTTGTTCCTCGACAAGGCGAAGTTCCCGCTTCTTTCGCAGCCGACGTGGACCCGGAAAAAGCCGCGTTCATGGCTGATTCCCAAGTTCCGTGGGGCATGGGGGCCATTAGCGGCGCGATCAGCGAGCCCGCGTGGAGGACGAAGCCGAGCTGGTACCTGCTCACCACCGAGGACAAGATGATTCCACCTGACGCCCAGCGTGCCATGTCCAAGCGCGCGAGTGCTACGGTCATTGAGGTCAAGGGAAGCCACGCCATCTACGTATCGCAGCCAAAAGCGGTCGCAGATCTTATTGAACAGGCTGCGACGAAAGCGAAGGTCGCCACCGCTTAGATATGCAACTTGAAAGGAGAATGCCATGACCAATCAAATTCACCCCTACGAGCCCCTGACCTCCCAAAACGCGGCGCTCGTCCTGGTCGATCATCAGGTCGGCCTCATGACGGGCGTCCGTGACTATTCGACCGGCGAGTTGAAACATAACGTGGTGGCCCTGGCCAGAGCTGCAAAAGCATTGAAACTGCCGATCGTCGTTACCACGACGTCGCGCGACAGCTTGTGGGGTCCGACATTCCCCGAACTAGTGGAGGCGCTACCGGGCATCGAGATCATCGACCGTTCGTCGGTCAACGCATTCGACGACGCACGCGTGGCTCGCGCAATCGAGGCGACCGGCCGCAAGAAGCTGATTTTCGCTGGCATCTCGCTCGAAGTCTGTGCGGCTTTCCCGGCGATCACAGCCGTGGGTAAGGGACTCGACGCCTATGTAGCGGTCGACGCTTCAGGAACATTCAGCGAGACCAAACGGCAAGTTGGACTCCTGCGCATGCTACAGGCAGGTGTTATTGTGTCGGACTACGCAACCTTGATGGTGGAAATCCTGAAGGATAATGCGCGACCGGAGGCTGGCGAGGTTTACACGGCCATGGACATGCCCTGGGCCATACTTGTCGGTCAGATCGCCCGGGCCCATGGAAAGTAAACCGACCTGCGGGGCTGTGCTGCGCAAAAATTCCGTGGCTTCGAAGTTGACCGATACAATGGGCAACCGGCAAACAACCGTTTAACCTTTATAGACGCATTGTTGCCTGAGAGGGAGCCGCCCGTAATCGTTGGACTCGAGACAGCGGCAGAGATGAACTTGGTACAGATAGAAACCAACGAATTCTTCCCCAACTCCCCTCTTCTGAATTCTCGCGAATCATCCACTGCACACAGGACCGGCGCTGCAGTCATGTTCTCAGGAAGGCCAGCTGTTTTCGCAGAAACAGGACTTCCGCGCTGAGGGCTGTGCGCGAGCGGAACAGGGGACGGAAGAAAAGAAGCCCGTCCGTGACCAGATCGGTGATGCAAGATAAGAAGAGAATCCAGTGAGCGCTTAGCGTTCGGAAAAAATCGAAGCATGGGCTTTCAGAATGGCACAAGGTCAGTCAGGCTGAGGGGCATTTTCTGCCAGCCGAGCTGGCTTCTGGGGGTTTTCCAAATCACGTAAGCCGAACAAATAAGTGCCAACATCTCTGTCACATGGGAGCCGGATGGAATTCTTGCGTACCACAGGATAGCTTCTAGTTAGCCGACTCCCAGAATGCGCGGGCGAGAGCGGCACTTCTACATCCTTTTTCGTCAGGCGTTCGTAGGCGTGATCTCCCTCGACGTGATGCCATACTTGAAGTTGTCCGAATCGAGGCTGTCGAGGCGACCTTCGGTCGTTTCCGCCTGCGGATACATGAGGAAACCGACTGGCGCGCCGTTCGACCCGGGCAAAGCGACATCGTGCGCGGCGCTTTCGTCACGTTCTCTGACGAAGCACCGAGGCTCTTGTATCCCATTTCGGACTTGGCAACGCGGATGCCATAAACGTCGCGCGCGGGGAGGCTCGCCGCACGCGCCAGCCCAACGTACAACGCGTTTAGATCTGCACACTTGCCGCCCAAATCCCTGGACTCCAGCATGAAGCGAATGTCGCCAACACCACACCCACGCGTTTTTGGATTCCGAAAGGTGTTTTCAACGATCCACTCGTAGATCGCACGCGCCTTCTCCACATCCGTCTTCGCGCCCTCTGTGATTTTGCTTGCTGTCGCTTTCACGATGCCGTCGGTCGGCAGGAGTTTGGTTGGCCGCAAGAAATGCTCCAATTCCGCGCGGCCCTCTTTGGGCGCCGCGCCACGCGCGGAGAGGTCGACCGCACAGTCCTTCGTGGCGATCGAACTCGTCACTGTGAGGATCGGCCTTACGCCGGCCGGAAATTCCGCGGCAATGATTCCGAGCCCGTCGGTCTTGCTCTCGACCATCTTCGCGGTACCACCCTCGCAGTTGAAGATATTCTTGAGTGTCTTTTGAAACGGAGTTTCACTAATGAGAGCCGCGGGCACCCATATGCGCGTCGTCCCGGAAGTCTTCAGAACTTCGACGCGCGTTGTTACTTGAAAAGTGCGCCAATGATCAAGCGTGGTGTCCTGTGAAAACAAGCACTCAGCCTTCGCGAACGCGAGGCTCACTGACGCAATGCCCCCTGATTGCAGAAAATCGCGACGGTTCATAGTCAATACCTTTGCACGAGAATTTTTCTGACTTCTCCGCTGACAGTTACCGTACACCCGACTCCGTCCGTGTACAATACTCGAATCGGGGATCGACTTCGCCTGATTATTGCATGCAGATGACAGCCAAAGCTGACAGCGGGTGCTTTCAGAGCGGCGCGGACAAGTACGCCGCCTACCTCGAGACACCCGAGGGCCGGTTGCGCAGCGACTTGGCTTTCGCCAACCTGCAGAATTTCCTGCCCCTGCCGCAGACCAAACGGTCACTACGCGCTTTGGATCTCGGATGCGGCACGGGAGTGGCCGCCTTGCGCCTGGCGCGTCTTGGCATTCACACCACGCTGCTGGATTCCTCTCCTGCGATGCTGGAGACCGCGAAACGCGCGGCACGGGAGGCAGGAGTTACGGACAAGTTCGTACTGCATCATGGGGACGCTACGCAGTTGACGAGCTTGTTTCACGCTGCAGCGTTCGATGTAATTCTTTGCCACAACGTACTGGAATATGTCGACGACCCGATTGCTGTGTTGCGCGGTGCGGCTCGCGCTTTGCGGGATTCATCGGCGATACTCTCGGTCCTTGTGCGGAATCGGTCCGGCGAAGTATTCAAGGCTGCTATACAAGCAGGTGATTTGGCCGTTGCGGAGAGTACCATCACCGCGGAGTGCGGACAAGAGTCTTTGTACGGAGGCCCGGTACGACTATTCACGTCAGATAGCCTGCAGGTCATGCTGAAAGCGGTGTCGCTGACAGTAATCGCTGAGCGGGGTGTACGAGTATTGGCGGATTACTTACCGCCGCGGATTTCTCGCAGCGCGGAATATAGCCGGATTTTTGAACTGGAGCGCAAGCTGGGAACTCGACCGGAATTTGCTGCGGTCGCGCGCTACGTACAGATAATCGCTCGCCATTCCTGTGCGCCATCGGGCGAGGAGACGGGACCATGACTCAGGCCGGCGCCCAGTCCGTTTCACACTCTGCGTTGGTCCGGCCTGCTGCGACTGGGGGATTTGCGCTTGGACTTGGCCTAACCAACGAGTGCAACCTGGCTTGTTCCTTCTGCTACCGTGATCCGGCGCGGACCGACCGGCTTAGCCTCGAGCAGGTGCGATCTGTGATGGAAAGTCTGCCGGTCCTTTCTGTCAATTTGGGCACCGGTGAGAACGGAATGCACCCGCGGTTCAGAGAGATTTTGACCTACCTCCGCACTCTGCCGGTGAAGCTCACCATCACATCGAATGGACATAGTGCGGCCGTGCTGACAGATGACGAGCTTCGAGCCTTTCACGACATTGAGTTCTCCCTGGATTACCCCATCGAACGTGAGCAGGATGCCCAACGTGGTTCCGGCAATTGGGCGTTGATCCATTATCAGGCTGCACGCTGCGTCCGCTTGGGGATCCCTGTCACCTTCATCGCGGTAATGATGAGGTCGAACTATCTGCGCCTTGCCGAAGTGGCGCGCGTGGTTAAGCGCTACCAGGCGCCGCTGCGCGTCAACGTTTACCAAGCGGTGCGTTCTGACCTATTTGCCTTGAGCTACGATGAGTATTGGCAAGGCTTTCGCGCCCTATTTGGGCAAACCGACGTAATTGCTATTGGCGAGCCGTTGGTTCGAGCAATGGCGGGTTTACCTCCAAGGGTCGGAGGCTGCGGAGTGAGCACGGTGCGGGTTACGCCGCGCGCTACTACTCAGCCTTGCGTGTACTGGCCGGGGGCTGGGGAACCTC
>WNGC01004319.1_pt1 | contig 10198 bp, 11 predicted proteins | sample 5400051 | NCBI WGS metagenome assembly WNGC01 (sample SAMN13153368, study PRJNA577476) | soil metagenome | isolation source: 20 cm soil or saprolite under grassland replicate 2 | place: USA:California | collected 2016-06-15 | reverse complement strand
CCGAGCTCCTCGAGACGGCTGATGCGCCGCCAGCAGGTCGATGCGGTCATCCTCAAGCGCTCGGCCACCTCGGCGGCCGAGAAGTGGCCGTGCTGCTGGACCAGATCCAGAATGCGCAGATCGGCCCGGTCCAGGTCGGTGTGCACCATTCACCTCGAAACGCTACTGTTCATGCAATATACATTTCGCCAATAGCCGTGGGGAAGCAACTTTTGTGACGTTGCGTGCACCTCGGGAGAGCTAGCCTCGAGGGGTCTGCCTGCGCGCCCCGGCGCCTTCGAGCTCTCCCATGGAAATCTTCGACCTGCGCGAATTCGACGGCCACGAGCTGATCGTGTTCGGGCACGACGCCGCCACCTCGCTGCGCGCGATCATCGCCATCCATTCCACCGCGCTCGGCCCCGCCGCCGGCGGCTGTCGCATGTGGCCGTACGCCACCACCGCGGATGCAGTGTGCGATGCGCTGCGCCTGTCGCGCGGCATGAGCTACAAGAACGCGCTGGCCGGCGTGCCGTTCGGCGGCGGTAAGGCGGTCATCATCGGCGAGTCGCGCCAGGCGAAGACGCCGCAGCTGTTCGAGGCGTTCGGCCGCCTGGTCGACTCCCTCGGCGGACGTTACCTCACGGCCGAGGACATCGGCACGACGACCGCCGACATGGCGAGCGTGGCGCGCGCGACGCGCCACGTCGCGGGCCTCGGGCGCGCGCCGGGGGAGGCGGGCGGGGATCCGGGGCCGAAGACCGCGCTCGGGGTCTACCTGGGTATCGAGGCCGCGGTCCGCTTCAGGCTCGGGCGGCAGGATCTGCAGGGTCTCACCGTCGCCGTTCAGGGCGTGGGCGGCGTGGGCTACCACCTGTGCGGCCTGCTGGCGGGGGCGGGCGCGCAGCTGCGCGTCGCCGACGTGCGGGCGGCGGCGGTGCAGCGGGTGTGCGAGGAATTCGGCGCCCGAGCCGTGCCGGTCGAGCAGGTGCTCGCCGAGGAGGTCGACGTGCTCGCCCCGTGTGCGCTGGGCGCGGTACTGAGCGCGCAGTCGATCCCGCGGCTGCGCGCGCGCATCATCGCCGGGGCCGCGAACAACCAGCTGGCGCAGGGACAGGATGGCCAGGCGCTGCAGGCGGCCGGCATCCTCTATGCCCCGGACTACGTGATCAATGCCGGCGGCATCATCAGCGTGTCACGCGAGTTGCACGGCGGCGGCACCGAGGAGCAGGTCATCGCCGACATCCAGGGCATTCCGGCGCGGCTGACGGAGGTCTTCGAGCGCGCCCGGCGCGAGAATCGCCCCACGAACGCGGTGGCGGACCAGATGGCGCGCGAGCTGCTGACCGGGCGGCGCCGCAAACGGGTGGCCTGAGCGCCCCAAAGGAGCGGGTCTGAGGCCCATCCACCGGCCCGGGCGCGGCGGTGAAGTACACTGTCGCCCCATGAAGCGGGTCATCGCCATCGCGAACCAGAAGGGCGGCGTCGGCAAGACCACCACGGCGGTCAATCTCGCGGCATCCCTCGCCGCCACCCGGCGGCGCGTGCTGCTGATGGATCTCGATCCGCAGGGCAACGCCACCATGGGCAGCGGCATCGACAAGGTGCAGCTGCAACGCGGCGCCTGCGAAGTGCTGCTCGGGGAGTCCGAGCTCGCGGCCGCGCTCGTCCCGGTGGCGGAGGGCGACTTCATGCTGCTGCCGTCCAATCAGGATCTCACCGCCGCGGAAGTGCGCCTGCTCACTCTGCCGATCGGCCGGGAGATCAAGCTGCGCCAGGCGCTGCAACCCAAGCGCGAGGCCTTCGACGTCATCCTCATCGACTGTCCGCCGGCGCTCAACATGCTCACCGTGAACGCCCTGGTCGCGGCCGACAGTGTGCTCATCCCCATGCAGTGCGAGTACTACGCGCTCGAGGGGCTGTCGGCGCTGCTCACCACCGTGGACCAGATCCGCGAGGCGGCCAATCCGCAGCTCTCGATCGAGGGCGTGCTGCGCACCATGTTCGACCCGCGCAACAACCTCGCCAACGAGGTGAGCGAGCAGCTGGCCACGCACTTCGGCGACAAGCTGTTTCGCACCATCATCCCGCGCAACATCCGCCTCGCGGAGGCGCCCTCCTTCGGCAAGCCGGCGCTGTTTCATGACCGCGAATCCCGCGGCGCGCTGGCGTATCTGGCGCTCGCCGGGGAGATGATCCGGCGCGAGGAGGAGGCTTTCGCCGCCCAGGCGCAGGCGGCGGTCGCTCAGGACAGCGCCTTTGCGGCCGCGGCGGGCACGGCTGCCGCGCCCGAAGCGCCCCCGGACCACGCGATCGGCGAGGACACGCCATGATTCATAGAAAGCCTACCCTGGGCCGGGGCCTCGCGGACCTGCTCGGCACGCGCGCCTCGGCCCCGGCCGCCGCACCGGTCGGGGAGCAGCTGGCGAAGCTACCCCTCGAGCTGCTGCAGCGCGGCCGCTACCAGCCACGCATCGACATGCATCCCGAGTCACTCGCCGAGCTCGCCGACTCCATCAAGGCACAGGGGGTGGTGCAGCCCATCGTGGTGCGCGCGCTCGGTGCGCCGGACGGGGGCGCCTCGCAGCGCTACGAGATCATCGCCGGCGAGCGGCGCTGGCGCGCCGCCCAGATGGCAGGGCTCACGGAGATTCCGGCGGTCATCCGCCACGTTCCCGATAACGCCGCGATCGCGCTCGCCCTGATCGAGAACATCCAGCGCGAGAACCTGAACCCGCTGGAGGAGGCGCGCGCACTGACGCGCCTGATCACCGACTTCGGACTCACGCACCAGGAGGCCGCCGATGCGATCGGCCGCTCGCGCGCCGCCGTCAGCAACATGCTGCGCCTGCTGGAGCTGGCGCCGGAGGTGTGCGAGCTGCTGGAGAAGCGCACCATCGAGATGGGCCACGCGCGAGCGCTGCTCTCGCTCACCCAGCGCCGCCAGCAGACCGAGGTTGGACTGCTCGTGGCCAAGAAGGCCCTGTCGGTGCGCGAGACCGAGGCGCTGGTGCGCCGCCTGCAGGCCCCGGCACAGCGCGGGTCCGCGCAGGCAGCCGCTTCCCGCGACCCGAACATCGAGCGCCTGGAGCAGGAGCTGGCCGAGAAATTGGGCGCCCGCGTCGCCATCCAGCCGGCCAGCCGGGGCGGCGGAAAGCTGGTGGTGAGCTACAACAACCTGGATGAGCTCGACGGGATCCTCGCGCACATCCGCTAGGCGCGAGCACCAGCGCTCCGGCGCGCGCGCACTGCGAAAGCGGCGCGTACGCGTGCACTGTGGACTCACGCGCGCACGCTCTCTATAATTCCGCGGCTTTTTTGCCGTTGCTAAGTGACTGAACGGCCGAAGTAAATGTCAAGCCCTTGCGTTCAGCTCAGGGCGCATGACCGGCGGCTCTCCAGAGCCGCTCGAGCGGGACTTATATAAGGTGTTGGCGACCGATCTGCCCCACGCGCGGCGGCTGGCCTTCGGCGTCGTGCTGGGTCAGGCGGGCGTGACCGTGGCGGCGGCGCTGTGCGCGTGGGGCATCGCCGATCGGCGAGCGGCGCTCTCGGCGCTGCTCGGTGGAGGGATCGCCACGGCGGGGAGCCTGGTGATGGCGCGCCTGGTGTTCGGTGGCGGCGCAGGCGCTGATGCGCGCCGCGCGCTGGGTGCGCTCTACCGCGGCGAGGCGGTGAAGCTCGCGGTGGTGATCGCACTGTTCGTTCTGGTGCTGAGGTGGGTGAGGGTGGCGCCGCTGGCGATGCTCGCCGCGTTTGCCGCCACATTGCTGGTGTACTGGATTGCGCTGCTGGCCGCGCCGCCGACCTCGAGCCGGTGCGTGCCGCGGCGCCTGGGGTGACGGGTCGACGGATGACAAGCATGGCAGCACAGAAGGCCCCGGGCGCGACGCAGTACATCCTGCACCACCAGGCGTTCCTGTCGAACAAGGCGCCGCACGGGATCATCGACTTCTCGGTCATCAACTACGACACCGTGTTCTTCTCGGTGTTGCTCGCGCTGGTGTTCTTCGGGCTGTTCCGGTGGGTGGCACGCAGGGCGACCACGGGCGTCCCCGGGTTGACGCAGAACATCATCGAGTGGATCGTCGAGAAGGTCGACGAGCAGGTGCGCGACACCTTCCACGGCTCGAGCCGCCTCATCGCCCCGCTCGCGCTCACCATCTTCTGCTGGGTGTTCCTGTTCAACTTCATGGACCTGGTGCCGGTCGACCTGCTGCCCGCGGCGGCGCGGGGCGCCGGCTTCGAGCACCTGAAGGTGGTGCCGAGCACGGACCTGAATGCGACGTTCGGCCTGTCCCTCACGGTCTTCATCCTCATCATCTTCTACAGCCTGAAGATGAAGGGATTCGTCGGCTTCATCAGTGAGCTGACCCTGCAGCCCTTCAGCGCCAGGAACGTGCTCGTGCAGGCGCTGCTGGTGCCGGTGAACTTCATCCTCGAGTCGGTCACCTTCCTCGCCCGCCCGGTGTCGCTGTCGCTGCGCTTGTACGGCAACCTGTACGCCGGCGAGATGATCTTCCTGCTGCTGGCGGCTCTGACGCTGTCGCATGGACTCGGGAGCCTCGCGACCGTGGGTGGCTGGCTGGGGATCATCGGGCAGTTCGTGCTCGGGCTCGCCTGGGCGATCTTTCACATACTCATTATCCTTATCCAGGCCTTCATATTCGCGGTGCTGACGGTCGTCTATCTGTCGATGGCGCACGAGCATCACTGACGGGCGGGGCGAGGCTCGTGCCAGAGGGTTTTGGTATCTGTCTTCGAGGAGATTTGCATGGAAAACATTGCACACATCGAGGCCATGACCGTACTGGCCGTCGGCATCATCTTCGGCATGGGAGCCCTCGGCACCGCCATCGGCTTCGGCATCCTGGGCGGGCGCTTCATCGAGGGCTCGGCGCGCCAGCCGGAGCTGTTGCCGGTGCTGCGGGTGCAGATGTTCCTGGTCGCGGGCCTGCTGGACGCGGTGGCGATGATCGGCATCGGCTTCGCGCTGTTCTTCACGTTCGCGAACCCGTTCGTGAGCGCGCTGCAGGCGGCGCACTGACACGCACGCAGTGACAGCGCGAGCAGGAGAAAAGCCCGTGAACATCAATCTCACGCTCTTCGTGCAGATGCTCGTGTTCGCCTTGCTGGTCTTCGGCACGATGAGGTGGATCTGGCCGCTCATTCTCGGCGCCATGGAGGAGCGTTCGCGCAAGATCGCGCAGGGACTCGCGGCCGCCGAAAAGGGCGAGCAGGAGCTCGCCGCCGCGCGCGACCGGGCGGAGGCCATCGTGCACGAGGCGCGCGGACGCGCCAACCAGATCATCGAGCATGCGCAGCACCTCGCTCACGAGCTCGTGGAGCAGGCCAAGGGCGCCGCCAGCAGCGAGGGCGCGCGCATCGTCGCGGCCGCACAGCAGCAGATCGAGCTCGATACCACGCGGGCGAAGGAGAGCCTGCGCCGGGAAGTGGCCGCCATTGCGGTGCGCGCCGCCTCCAAGCTCCTCGAGCGCGAGATCGACGCGCGCACGCACGCCGACCTCCTGGACAAGCTGGCGGCGCAGATCTGACGGGGAGCTCATGACCGACCGGCTCACCATCGCACGACCCTACGCGCGCGCGGCCTTCGAGGAGGCGCAGGCCAACAAGCGCCTGGCGCCCTGGTCCGAGGCGCTGCACGTGGCCGCTGTCGTGGTGAATGATCCGCGGGTGCGTACACTGCTCGGCAACCCGCACGTGACGCCAGAGGAGCTGGCGCAGCTCCTCAGCAGCATCGCCGGCCCCGGGCTCGGGCAGCAGGGCACCAACTTCGTGCGCACGCTCGCCGCCAACCGGCGCCTGGGCTACCTGCCGGAGATCGCTCGGCAGTTTGATACGCTGAAAGACGCCGCCGAGGGCGTGGCCGATGTCGCCGTGACCTCGGCCGCCGCGCTCGACGAGGCGCGCCGCACCCGGATCGCCGCGGCGCTCGAGCGCCGGCTCAAGCGCCGGGTGCGCGTGCACTGCGAGGTCGATCCCAAACTCGTCGGCGGTGCGGTGCTGCGCTCCGGGGACCTGGTGATCGACGGCTCACTGCGCACGCGCCTCGAGCGCATCGCCTACGAGCTGACTGCGTAAGAGAAAGGTTTCACAAGGGACAAGCGCTATGGCCATCAAGGCAACCGAGATCTCGGAACTCATCAAGCAGCGGATCGAGAACTTCAAGTCGGTCACCGAGGCGCGCAACATCGGCTCGATCGTCTCGGTCACCGACGGCATCACCCGCATCCATGGGCTGGCGGATGCCTGCTACGGCGAGATGCTCGAGTTCCCGGGCAACACCTTCGGACTCGCGCTGAACCTCGAGCAGGATTCGGTCGGCGCGGTGGTGCTGGGCGAGTACAAGCACCTGAAGGAGGGCGACACCGTCAAGACCACCGGGCGCATCCTGGAAGTGCCGGTGGGGCCGGGGCTCCTGGGGCGGGTGGTGGACGCCCTGGGCCTGCCGCTCGATGGCAAGGGCCCGGTCAAGGCCGAGCGCACCTCCCCCATCGAGCGCGTCGCCCCGGGCGTCATCTACCGACAGTCGGTGAGCCAGCCGGTGCAGACCGGCTACAAGGCCATCGACGCCATGGTGCCGATCGGCCGCGGGCAGCGCGAGCTGATCATCGGCGACCGCCAGACCGGCAAGACCGCTCTCGCGGTCGACACCGTCATCAACCAGAAGTCCTCCGGCATCAAGTGCATCTACGTCGCCATCGGCCAGAAGCAGTCGACCATCGCCAACGTGGTGCGCAAGCTGGAGGAGCACGGCGCGCTCGCGCACACCGTGGTGGTCGCCGCCTCGGCCTCGGTGCCCCCCGCCCTGCAGTACATCTCCGCCTACTCGGGCGTCACCATGGGCGAGTACTTCATGGACAAGGGCGAGGATGCGCTCATCATCTATGATGACCTGTCCAAGCAGGCGGTCGCCTACCGGCAGATCTCGCTCCTGCTGCGCCGTCCGCCGGGCCGCGAGGCGTTCCCCGGGGACGTGTTCTACCTGCACTCGCGCCTGCTCGAGCGCAGCGCGCGCGTCAACGAAGAGTACGTGGCGATGGTCAGCAAGGGCGCGGTCAAAGGCAGGACCGGCTCGCTCACCGGGCTGCCGATCATCGAGACCCAGGCGGGCGATGTGACCGCGTTCGTGCCGACCAACGTGATCTCGATCACCGACGGGCAGATCTTCCTCGAGACCGACCTCTTCAACGCCGGCATCCGCCCGGCCATGAACGCCGGCATCTCCGTGTCGCGCGTCGGAGGAGCCGCGCAGACCGACATCATCAAGAAGCTCGGCGGCGGCATCCGCCTGTCACTCGCCCAGTACCGCGAGCTGGCGGCGTTCTCGCAGTTCGCCTCCGATCTGGACGAGGCGACCCGCCGGCAGCTCGAGCGCGGCCAGCGGGTCACCGAGGTGATGAAGCAGAAGCAGTACGCGCCCATGTCGGTCGCCGAGATGGCGCTGGCGATCTACGCGGTCAACGGCGGCTACCTGGACAAGGTGGAGCTGAAGAAGGTGGTGGCGTTCGAAACGGCGCTGCAGGCGTTCGCGCACAGCGGCTACCAGTCGATGCTCGATGCCATCAACTCAGCCCCCAGGCTCACCAAGGAGAACGAGGCGGGGATGAAGAAGTGCATCGAGGACTTCCTCGCCACCGGCACCTATTGAGCCGCGTGCGCCGACTACCGTAACGCGAGCCCACCATGCCCGGCACCAAGGAAATCCGCTCCAAGATCGCGAGTGTCAAGAGCACTCAGAAGATCACCAAGGCCATGCAGATGGTGGCCACCAGCAAGATGCGCCGTGCGCAGGAGCGCATGCGGCTCGCGCGCCCGTACGCGCAGAAGATGCGCAACGTCATCGGCCACCTGACGGAAGCGAACCCGGACTACCGCCACCCGTTCCTCATGACGCGCGAGCCGAAGGCCGTCGGCATCGTCGTGATCTCCACCGACCGGGGACTCGCCGGGGCACTGAACGCCAACGTCTTCAAGCAGACCCTCATGCTCATGCGCGAGTGGCAGGGCAAGGGTGCGCGGGTGAGCCTGTGCCTCATCGGCGTCAAGGGCCTCACCTTCTTCCGGCGCCTGTCGGTGCCGATCCTCGCCAACGTCTCGCACCTGGGTGACAAGCCGCACGTCAAGGACCTCATCGGCACCGTCAAGGTGATGCTGGATGCGTACCGCGCCGGTGAGCTCGACCGCTTGTTCCTCGTGAACGCGCAGTTCGTCAACACCATGACGCAAAAGCCGGCGGTCGAGCGCCTGCTGCCGATCGAGGCGCTGGATACCGAAGCTCTGCAGGAGCACTGGGACTACATCTACGAGCCGGACGCCGCAGGGATCCTCGATGGCCTGCTGATGCGCTACATCGAGTCGCAGGTGTATCGCGGCGCGGACGAAGGAGCTTTCGGAGATCGTGGGCGGCGCCGCCGCGGTTTGAGGAACGCTACCATGGCCACTGCGGAGGGACGGATCACCCAGATCATCGGCGCCGTCATCGACGTCGAGTTTCCGCGCGAATCCATCCCCAGGATTTACGAGGCGCTCAAGCTCAGGGACGTGGACCTGACGCTCGAGGTGCAGCAGCAGCTGGGAGACGGTGTGGTGCGCACCATCGCCATGGGCTCCTCGGAAGGCTTGAAGCGCGGCCTCGCCGTGGCTGCCACCGGCGCGCCGATCTCGGTGCCGGTGGGCAAGGGGACGCTGGGGCGTATCATGGACGTGCTGGGTAAGCCGCAGGACAACCGGGGACCGGTGCAGGCCGACGAGTATCTGCCGATCCATCGCCCACCGCCCTCGTTCGAGCAGCAGGCCGGCGGCCAGGACCTGCTCGTCACCGGCATCAAGGTCATCGACCTCCTCGTGCCGTTCGCCAAGGCGGCAAGGTCGGCCTGTTCGGCGGCGCCGGGGTCGGCAAGACCGTCAACATGCTCGAGCTCATCAACAACATCGCCAAGCAGTACAGCGGCCTGTCGGTGTTCGCCGGCGTCGGCGAGCGCACCCGCGAGGGTAACGACTTCTATCACGAGATGATCGAGTCGGGGGTCATCGACAAGGGGAACCTTGCCAACTCCAAGGTGGCGATGGTGTACGGGCAGATGAACGAGCCGCCGGGCAACCGCCTGCGCGTGGGGCTCACCGGACTCACCATGGCCGAGTACTTCCGCGACGAGACGCGCGAGGACGGCGGCAAGGGGCGCGACGTGCTGTTCTTCGTCGACAACATCTACCGTTACACGCTCGCGGGCACCGAGGTGTCGGCGCTGCTCGGGCGCATGCCCTCGGCGGTCGGCTACCAGCCCACCCTCGCCGAGGAGATGGGCGTGCTGCAGGAGCGCATCACCTCGACCAAGACCGGCTCGATCACCTCGATCCAGGCGGTGTACGTGCCGGCGGACGACCTGACCGACCCGTCCCCGGCCACGACTTTCGCGCACCTGGACGCCACCGTGGTGCTGTCGCGCCAGATCGCATCGCTCGGCATCTACCCGGCGGTCGATCCGCTCGATTCCACCAGCCGCCAGCTGGACCCGCTGGTGGTGGGCGAGGAGCACTACAATACTGCGCGCGGCGTGCAGGCGGTGCTGCAGCGCTACAAGGAGCTGCAGGACATCATCGCGATCCTCGGCATGGACGAGCTCTCGGAGGAGGACAAGCTCACCGTGTACCGCGCGCGCAAGGTGCAGCGTTTCCTGTCACAGCCCTTCAACGTCGCCAAGGTATTCACCGGCCAGGACGGCAAGATCGTGTCGCTGAAGGACACCATCCGCGGCTTCAGGGGCATCATCGGCGGGGAGTTCGATGCGCTGCCCGAGCAGGCCTTCTACATGGTCGGCTCGATCGATGAGGCAGTCGCGAAGGCGAAGACGCTGCAGTAAGGGCAAGGCACCAGCACCAGGCAAGCCATGGCGGAAGCACACACCATCCAGGTCGACATCGTGAGCGCCGAGGGCGAGATCTTCTCCGGTCCCGCCACCATGGTGTTCGCACCGGCTTCCCAGGGGGAGCTGGGCATCGCGCCGCGCCACGCCCCGCTGCTCTCGCTCCTCAAGGCCGGCGAGGTGCGCGTGCAGACCCCCGATGGCGAGCAGCATTTCTTCTTCGTCGGCGGCGGGGCCCTCGAGGTGCAACCCACCAAGGTCACGGTGCTCGCGGATACCGCGCTGCGCGCCAGGGACATCGACGAGGCGGCGGCGCTCGCCGCCAGGCAGCG
>WNGC01003066.1_pt1 | contig 10198 bp, 8 predicted proteins | sample 5400051 | NCBI WGS metagenome assembly WNGC01 (sample SAMN13153368, study PRJNA577476) | soil metagenome | isolation source: 20 cm soil or saprolite under grassland replicate 2 | place: USA:California | collected 2016-06-15 | reverse complement strand
CATCGGGGCGTCCCACAGGCGCGCGACCATCTCGCTGACGTGGCGCAGCGCGCGCCACGCGTCTGGCGGAATGTGGATGGTCTCGAATTCGGAGTGTGCCTCATCGTTGCGAATTAGCACGGTCGCGTTCTCGCGCACGCGATTCCGCTGTCCATAGAGGTACCCCTCGGCTCGCGCCCATCGCAGGAGAGACGCGAGCGAGCCGTTGAAGCGCGGATGCGCCCTGAGACGAACCGTCCGATCTCGCAGCCGGCGGCCCACACCCTCGAAGTTGCGGAACACCACGACTTCGTCCGCGCCTTTCACGATCAGGGGCACACCGGCCGCGTAGTGCTCCAGGAAGCGAACCCGGAGCGCGACCTCCAAGACCCGGTGGGCCTCGCGCGGCACCGTCGTGAAGTTCTCGTAACTGAATAGACCGTCGGCGTAGAGGCGGAGCGCGTTGATGAACTGGCTGCGGACGCTCGCTGGAACAACCTCAGGCAACGCGAGGATCTCGCACTCGCGCGCGAAGACCTGCTGGGCTCGCTCGGGTCGCATCGGGCCACCCAAGCCGAGCGGCGTGAAGTACAAACCCCTTGGATCGACCGGTCGGCTGAGATCGCTCACCACACTATTGTCGGCGATGCCTCGTAACGTCCCTAGCGGTTATCAACTCGACCACATAGGGGCGGGTTTAGCCGTCGCGGTGCACATCGCGAGGAACGATCGGTTCCGCGGCTGATGCAGCGCTATCTCGTCTCCGGACCGGAAGACGGCGTGGTCGTCATGCCGATCGCCTCGTCGCCGGGCTCGTCGCGGACGTCGCGGCCGGGCTCGACGGTCCACGTCGTCGGTCGACGCTCCGGATGGCCGCGGTTAGTGGTTGATCGACGGTTGACGTCGATCAACCCTGATCCGAGGGAATATCGGAGCAAACCGGCCAATTCGCATCCTGAGTTTTTTTCCGCTTGACCTCGGTTGTGCGTGAGCTGCTCGTTTCGTCCGCCTCGATGAACACAGAGCTCTGTGATGCGTGCAGCCACGCGCGCAATGCGTTCTGGATGTTGAGACGACGCAAGGGGCTCCCGCTCGGAAGAGATGTGGACTCGCATCACGCGATACAGCGATCGCGCGTCGTACCATCCGCGGCGGGTCAGTCTCTCGCTCCTGGGAAGGAGCGCGAGACAATTGCGAACCTTAACAACCGAGATCCTGAGCTTTGACGAGATGCGACGCGACACGCCGCTCGACGCGGTCATTGAAAGCTTCTTTCGCGCCAGCTACGACCTCTCACCCAAGACCGAGGAGTTCTATCGCCTGTCCCTGCGCGCGTTCTGCGCGTGGATCACGAAGATCCGTAGGCGCGAGGCGATCGTGACCGACGTCGACCGCGTCCTCGTAAACGCGTTCCTGAAGGAGCGCATCGCCACCCCCACACGCAAGTACCCACAGGGCTCGGCCTTTTCCGCACGCGCCGCGGCGGTCACCCTGAAGCGTTTCGCGAACTTCCTCGCGGCCGAGGGCATCCTCCAAGATGCCCGAGGCCGATCGGTCCTGCACCTGGTCCGCCGGACGAAGGTCGACGACGACGTCCGCCGGCCACTCTCGGACAGCGAGCTCGCCCGCGTCGTGGCGGCCGCTGGGCCGACGGGAAGCCGGGACCGCACGATCGTGGTGTTCCTCGCGGCCACCGGCCTGCGCTCGAACGAAGCCCGCGAGGCGCGGTGCGAAGACCTCGATCTCGCGTCCTGCACCTTCACCGTCCGCTCGGAGACGAGCAAGTTCGGCAAGAGCCGGGTGGTGCAGTTCCATCCCGCGGTCGCGCGCGAGCTCGACCGCTACCTCACTCGCACAGGAGCGCGGCGCGAAGCGGCGCTCTTCCCCACTGATGAGGGCCGCACATTCAGCACCGAAGGCTGGGAGAAGGTCTTCCAGCGGATCCGCGTCCGCGCCGGCCTCGCGACATTCAACGCGCACGTCCTGCGACACACCTGGGCCACGAACTTCATGCGTCAGCCCGGCGCCGACCTCCTGCAGCTGAAACGCCTCGGCGGCTGGGCCCGCTGGGAGATGGTCGAGCGATACAGCCACGCGATCCCGGTGCGCGACCGGAATGCCCTGCCCAATCCGTTGAATGCATCATCGAATGCATCAACGAGTCAGCCGCCCGTGCGGACCCCGAGTGCACTAAACCGCCTTAGCGCGTGACCCTCTCGAGCGCAACAAAACCCAATAGCGACGGCACCGCACGCGGTGGGCAGAGAGGGAATCGAACCCCCACAGCCAAAGGCGGCTGATCTACAGTCAGCGGAGCTCACCACACTGCTCAATCTGCCCGCGATGGGTGCGCTGCGTGCAATTCTACCGGTCCGAAGGCGCGCGCGGCGGGTTTAGCTCACAACACGAAGCGACCGCGGCTGCATCACCTCAGCGTCGATGAGCGGCTGTGCTCGATCGACGAGATCCGCAGCCTGCCATGTGCCGTCGATCTCCACCTCGAGCTGGAACGTGGACCAGTCGCTTGACTCCACGGCGGCGGCAACGGACAGCGGGATCTGCAGCAGCACCTCGGTGGGCCGGCGCTGCCGCGGCCCCGCGGACTCAACGACCAGCCGTCCAGACGCGTCGAGAATCCGCGCCTTGCTCGGTCGTATATCGGGAGAACTCGAACGAAGTCGTAGGGAGTGGGCGGCTCCGTCGTATTCGAGAGTCCAATCGAGCGTCAGCGGCGCGCTTCGGAGCGGGGCGGATGCGAGCCCGTCGCCGCCCGACGAAACCGTGTTGGCGACGAGCCGCAACGTTCGCGTGAGATCGGCGACCCGCTGCTCAGCCGCGCGAGCCCGGCGCTCGGCGATGCGCCGATCGTGTTCCTCCTCCTGAAACGCATGCTCGATCTGTTCGATCTTCGCGCGAAGAGCATCAAGCTCGCTCGCATCCATCGCGCCGAGCTTGTCGCGCGCCGCTCGTAGGTCGTCGCTGTCCTGACGCGCCGTCTCGGCGACGGCTTTGGCGCGCGCCTCGGCCTGGACGCGCATGCCTTCCACTTTGCGCAGCTCGGCGCGCGCGCGAACGAGCTCCTCGACGGCCCATTGGAATTGCCGAGCCACAGCCGCGGCGCGGTCGTCGGCAAACGTGCTGAGCGCGTTTTCGCGATCGCCCATCCATCTGCGCATCGACATGACCGCGCGATGCACTTGCGACATCGCGAGCAGTGCCCCGAAGCACGAGGCAGTGAATGCGCCGACAGCGATGGCGCGTTCGAGCCCGTCCAGTTCGACCGCGCCGGCGGCAAGGATCGTCAGGCAGACAAGCCACGGCACCAAGGCTCGAATGCGCTCGCCGAGCGTGCGGGCCGGAACCGACTCTCCTTCGTTCGCCATACCGGCACGTTGTCATGCGCGTACCGCCCCGATAACCCCCGTCAAGCGGCCTGCACTCACCCGCTGGTACTAGGACCCGCCCGACACCGAGATCACACGAGCGGGGTCCTACCCTATTCATGTGCCGTTCCGAATGAAGCTCGCCAGCGGCGTCGCGATCGCCGCTGTCCTCGTGGTCGGTGCGGGCCTTGCCCTCAGCGCTCGCGAGCGACCGCCGGAGGCCCTTCCGAGTCCTTCGCCGACGCCCGTCGCTACGGCCACGCCCACGGTCGCACCCGAGACACCGTCGCCCAGTCCCTCGCCCACGCCGTCACCGACGGTCGCGCCGACCCCGGTCCAGACAGCACGACCACGGCCGACCACGAACGTCGCCGGCATGCAGCTCATGACCTATTACTTCATGACACGCGCGCAGTTCTCGATCTTCCCGCCGACGCCGCAGATCGACTTCGACGAGCCCGCCGATGAGAACGGCGATGCCTGGTACCGCGGGCTGAACGCGACCGGCCAGCCGATCTTCACGGTGCGCGAGGACTACGTGATGACGCCGAGCACCGCGTTCCACGAGATGGGCCACGCCTACCAGGACCTCGTGCAGCGCCGGTCCGCCGGCACGGACGTGATGGCGAAGTTCTGGACGTATCGCGGTTTCCCCGGTACCTGGCAGGACGCGGCCAAGGAAGCCAACCTCTCGACGGGTATGGGGCAGTGGATCAAGCTCCCCGGCGAGGCGTGGGCCGAATCGTTCAGCGTCGCCATGGTCGGCGGCGGGCATGAGAAGACCCTCGACTACGGCCGCACCATCAACCCGGTGGCCATGAAGACGTTCTTCACGTCGCTCATGCCGGCGGCGCCCTAGTCACGACGCGCGTCCCCTACTCTCTCCAGCGCGACGATGGCATTCGAACGTACCGCCGGCGGCATGAGCGCCGAGCCTTCACCGGCTCCACGCTTCGGCGAGAGCGCGCCGAGCGGTGAAGCCTCTCCCGCGATGCGGCTGCAGATCCTGTCGACCGAACATTGGAGCCTGCTCGCGTCCCGTTCGCTGGCGTGGAACGAATCCTTCAGCCGTGCCGGCATGTTCCTCACGACTCTCTCGGGAGCGATCGTCGCGTTGGGTCTCGTCGGTGGAGCCACGGGGTTCGGCCAGGCCTTCACGCTGTTCGCTTTGGTGATCCTTCCGGTTGTCTTCTTCATCGGAGTCGCAACGTGGATCCGCCTCGGCGCATCGAACTACCACGAGGCCCTCTGCGTGATCGGGATGAATCGCATCCGAGCCGCTTACCTGGAGCTCGCGCCGAGTCTCGAGCGTTACTTCGTGATGAGCGCTCACGACGACTTCCCGGGGATCGGCGTGACCATGGGTGTGCAGCCCGGTGGCGGAAAGGCCTTCTGGTTCGCTCAGATGCTCGCGGGCACACCGACCGTCGTCATGATCTTGAACGCGGTTCTCGCGGGCGCGATTGCCGCGATCGCCACACTTCGAATCGGGGGCTCGACCGCTATGGTGCTTCTGGCCGGCGCGGCGGGCTTCGTGATCGTCGTCGTTTTGCTGGAGTGGTACGTCCAACGAGGTGTCGGCAAGCTCCGGGCCGGACTCAAACCGCTCTTCCCCACCACTGGTGATAAGTAGCGTTCGCTGAGCCGACCCCGGGGCTCGAACCCGGAACCGGTGGTTTACAAAACCACTGCTCTACCGTTGAGCTAGGTCGGCGGTTTCCGTTCCCATTTTCGCATCCCCGGCGAGCACCAGCACGGATGTTGGGGTTATCGGCACGGGGTTCATGATCGGGAGCTTTTCCACAAACGTGTGCGGATTGTTCGCGCGAAAAGGTCAGCGCGTGAGTAGACAGCGCGCCTGCTGGGCAAGCTGAGCGCCCGAAGAGCCGTTGAGCTCCTCCTCTGTGCCGACGAAGAACCCGGAGTACGGATGTGGGCGGTTCGAAGAGTGACCGCTAAAGCCACCCCAGATAAGGCCGCCACCGCCCCGGCCGGTCGTGGGAAGAGCTGACTTACGATCGGCCGCGACTTCTACGTACGTCACGACGCTCCAGCCCTGGGGCGGTGTGCTGCTCGTGCAACCGCAACCCTGTGCGTCGATCGAATACACGAGGGTCCCTTTGTCTGTCGTCAACGCGGGGCATTCCGGCGTCTCTTCCTGGACGACTACCCAGCCCCGATAGCCTGCCGGAATCTCATATCGCTGGTCGGGGGCTGTCCAGCCCGTGGCGAGAAGAACGAACTGCAGCGTAATGAGGGGGATCGGCGTAACAAGGCCTGCACAGACCACCGCGAGCAATCGGCGTTGACTGCGCACGAGCGCTCCGCCGGCCGCGGCCAAAAGGGCTGCACTGCTTAGGCCGAATCCAAGCGCAACCGGATTGAACGAGATGAGCAACACCAGCGCGAAGCCGCCCAGCGCGAGGGCCGATGCCCAGAGAGATGCGGGTCTTAGCAAAGATGCGGTCGCGCCCGATGCACCACTCGCATCGGGCAAGGGTTGGGCGCGGACTCGGTAAACGATCAGGGCGATGGCCGCCGCAGCGGCACCCGACAGCAAAAGAGGCTCAAACAAGTAGTTCCACGATCCGGGCTCCCGCGGCCAGAGGAGCAATCCTGCTGCGACGAGCAACCCACCGACGAGCGCGCCCGTCCACCAGAGGGGTAGCCCTCTCGCCCCGATGGCGGCGACGATGATCGCGACCGCGGCGTAGGCGATGAACAAGAAGAAGCTCGCTTCGAGGTCGCTGTATTGGGTGACCGTCCCTATCAACATCACGGTCGACAACCCCGCGATGATCGCGGCGAAGCTCGCGACTCGACTGATCATCGGTGGCCGACTCTCACGCCTGTTTTCCCTTCTTGCAGGTGCTGCGGGACTCTGCTAGATATGAGTAAACATGTTCACCGAAAAAGTCAATCCGCCACAAGTACCACGCCGGAGAGGGCGTCCGCCGGGGCACACAGTTGAGGGCCTACAGACGCGCCAGCGGCTGTTCGATGCGGCGATCGTGCTGATGGCCGAACGCGGCTACGGGGCAACAACCCTGCGTGATGTCGCAGAGCGGGCGGGTGTCAGCGCGGGCCTGCTCTATCGGTACTTTCCTGGCAAGCAGTCCGTCGTTCTTGCGCTCTACGACGACCTCTCGGCTCAGTACGTCGCCGCCGCGGCGGGTATGCCAAGAACTAAGTGGCGCGACCGTTTCCTTTACGCGCTTCGCACGAGCCTCGAAGTCCTGCGGCCACATCGGCGGGCGCTGGTCGCCCTCACCTCGGTCCTTATCGGTGACGCCGAGCACGGTCTCTTCAGTTCGAGCAGCGCGTTTTCCCGGCTCCGCGTTCAGAAGGTTTTCGACGAGGCGTTGGTGGGTGCGACCGACGCGCCCCGTCCTCAGATCGCCGCGCCGCTCGGGCGCCTCCTCTACCTGCTTCATCTCGCCGTCCTGTTGTGGTGGCTTCTCGACAAGAGCCCTGGCCAGCGAGCGACGAAGGGACTTGTGTTGTTGATCGAGCGGGCCATGCCCTTGACCATGCTCGCTTTACGTCTCCCTCCCGTCGTGCGGCTCCTACGCGAAGGGGACAATCTGTTCGGCGAAGCGCTGCTGGACGACGTTGAAGCCGCCAGTGACTGACCCCCACCCGGCCGAACCAACGGGTGCTTACGTCTGGTTTTCGTAAATCGCGTCCCTGATGCGATGTAAGCGCTCAGCGAGCACGCTCTGGCAGAAGTCCCTGTTCCCGATAAATGGCGGGGCGGCCGGGACCGTCGGCGCGTTCTCCCGACATCGGAACGGGCGCGATCAGGTAAGGCCGACTAGCTCCGGCGGATGACGACCCAGGTACTGAGCACGCCCGCGAACGTCAGAACCACAAGCCCCGCCCCGTACCAGAGCGCGGCGTCGTGCAGCCCGATCCGCGTCGCGAGAAAACCCGCGATGACGGCGGGCAGCGCAAGAGCCAGGTAGGCAACGACGAAGACGGCCGCGAGCAGCGCGGCCCGTGCCGTCGGAGCGGCGAGGGCGACGAGCGTCCGCAGCACGCCGAGCCAGGCGGGGCCGAACCCCACACCGGTCAATGCGGTGGCGCTGAAGAACAGGAGCGGCGATGAAAGCGCGATCGCGGCCACCGCAACCACGAGACCCGCGCCGAGGATGACCCCACCGACCATCATCGCGCGGGTTGTGGCCCATGAACGCGTGATAACGATCGCGACGGCGCCGATGTCCGCGAGGAGGAAGATCGCAAGCCCGCCCAGTACGCGGTTGGACGAGGCCGCGAGCTGCGACGCAAGGCTGGGACCGAGGGAGAGGTAGAAGCCGGCGACCGCCCAGCCTGCGACGAGGATCGGCAGCGTGGCGATGAACTCTCGTCGGACCGCTCGGTCAACGGATATCCGCGGCACCCACCGCACGCCGCTCCGCCGCACGCCGGGCTCGGGCATCACTGCGATCGCCGCGAGCGCCGCGATGAAGGCGAGCAACGTGACCCAATAGATAAGGTGAAGCGGATCGGGCGCGTACTGGACGAGCACCGCCGAAACCAATGCTCCGACGCCGAGGCTCAGGATCGGCCCGGCGCTGTTGACGAGTGAAGCCAACGCAGGGTTCTCGGGAGGTTGGAGATCGACCAGGGCGGCGCCGAGCGCTCCCGTAGCAATTCCGGTCGCGATCCCTTGCGCGATCCGCGCGGCGAACAGCCATTCGATACCCGATGCGACCAGAAACAACACGATGCTCGCGAGTTGAATGACAAGGGCGACGAGGATGATCGGTCGCCGCCCTAGGAAATCGGATGACGATCCGGTGAACAGGAGCGCCACGAGCAGTGCGATCGCGTAGACCGCGAAGACTTCGGTAAGTGCTCCGGCCGAGAACTGCCACAAGGCGGCATACACCGCGTACAGAGGTGATGGTGCCGCGGCCGCGAACAGAAAGAGCCCGAACGTCGTCGCGACGATCCAGAACGATGCTCGGCGATCGATGAGCACGCGCGTTCCGAGCGTGCGCGGCATCGGCTTATCCATCGATCGGTGTCTCGAACGGGACGAGTAGATCGGCGAGGCCGAATCGATCGGGACTGCGGCTGGGCAGGGTCGGGCGCCACGAGCGGTCGACGCTGCGGAACGATTCGGGATCTCCGTCGAGGATTGCGAGCAGCACTTCGCCGACGATCAAAGAACCGACGGGCCCAAGGCGCTCACCACCTTCGCGAACTTCCGCCTCCTTCAGGAGGTAGTACCAAAGCGGCGTCTCGCCGGACCATCCGAACTCGCCGAGACCGATGTCGTCGCGCGAGATCGGCTCCTCCCCTACGAACCTCGCGACGGCTTCGCCGGAGGGCAGCCCGGTGGCCACGCCCCGCTGCAGATCTCTCACCGCAAGGGACTGGAAGTCCTGATCTTCGAGCTCCCCGGTGATGTCTACCGGCAGCTTGAGCAGGGCCTCGGACAAACATCCGTCGATCGGGCGGGAGCGCGCCGCACGGGGCTCGCCGGGGACGTCGAAGAGCAAGGTCCAATCGATCACGCGATCGGATGTGACCGGGCGGAAGCCGATCAAATCCGGGAAGAGGGTCAGGTCGTCCCCGCCGCGTTGCACGCGGTACGTCTGTCGCATCTGGGAATGTCCGAAACGGTACGCGGCGTCGGCAAACTCGAAGGGGATCGAGACGGTGCCGTTCGGCTGGAAGAACCGCGGTCCATCCTGCAGCAGCTTGCGGGTGCGTTCCTCGCCGATCGTCGCAGGAAGGAAGTCGAAGAGAACGGCCCACTGGTAGTGCCAGGTCAGGGCGCGACGGGCTTCGGCCACAAGATCAGCCTCCGAGACCCCGTCCTCACGCAATCTGTCGACCAGGCGGTTGTGCGCCTTGAGCAGGGCGACGTGCATCTGCGAAATGAGAAGGTGGACATCCTGGCGTGGGTCGCCGACGAGCGCGGTCCCTTCTTGGTTCCGTGGTAAATCCTCAGCGACGCCTCGATCGTTCATCCCGAGCAGCATCTTGGCAGCGTCTCTCCGGCTGAAGAGAAATGGGTTACCGACCGGACCGTCGCCGTACATGCACTCCAGATCCAGACGCGCGCTCCGCGCGTTCCGCAGTAACGCCTCGTCGTCGTGATGCGTGACCGGCGAGCGGTCAGCGGTGATGTCATGCGCGATGAACTGCCCGAATACTGGCCAACCCGCGGCAACGGTCTCCGACTCAACGCGCGTCGAAAACCGGGTATCGCAAGCCCCGCCCGCACGACCAAGCGCATGCAGAACTTCTGGGCCGATGCTCAGGTGAGGAAGATCGGGAAACATACGCGTGTACCGATGACCGCTCAGCGGGGCATCGATGCTCCGCCCAGGGGCCATGCAGTGATCGCGGGCGGGCCGTTGCTGACTTCCCCATGATTCCAACCGGGTTGGCATAACAACTTTCAATTCGTCCTGCGCTTTCAAAAGGCGGCGGAATCTCCTGTCGCTAGGACGTGGCCGGCTGTCGGGAGAGATACCCGCGCATGTCCGCCTCGTGCTCGTCGTGGAAGTGCCCGAACAAGGTGGCTCCGGTTATCGGCGCGCCCTGCATCCACGGAAAGCGCGCGGGATCGTCGAGCACGTCGTCCGGCAATTTCTCGATCGCCGAGACGAGCTGTTGAAAGAGACGACGCGATTCACCGAGGACTTGCTTCACGGACTTGCCCCGATCGCGCGCGTGGAACCACGCGTTGATCTCGTCATCCTCACCCAGGTCAGCGGGCCACTCGTGCGCGGGTTCCGGCTGACCCTTAGCCACGGCTTCGACGCGCCCGACGGTCCTCCGCCGCCAGGCCGTGAGGTGAGCGACGATGTCCTTGA
>WNGC01009499.1_pt1 | contig 10200 bp, 8 predicted proteins | sample 5400051 | NCBI WGS metagenome assembly WNGC01 (sample SAMN13153368, study PRJNA577476) | soil metagenome | isolation source: 20 cm soil or saprolite under grassland replicate 2 | place: USA:California | collected 2016-06-15 | reverse complement strand
CCCGCGGCGGAGAACGTCACGCGGGTGGGCCGCTGACGCCGAGGCTCGATTGAGCAGAGCGGCGGGCGACGCGACGAACGGTCGTGTCGTCCGCCGCTCTCGCATTCACAACGCCGACCGGCAGTCGTTAGGCGTTCCACTATAAAACGAGAGGATTCATGCTCAAGAGCGCGGACTACGAACCGACTGAGCAAGAGCGCGCTGAGCTGTCGCGCGAGCGCTTTCTCACGTCGCATCGCGCGATTGCCGCCTGTTCGCGGGAGTTCGGCCGACTCGCGGACGAGATCGTCGGGCGCGCGGGCGCGCTCCGCCGCGAGCTGATGATCGAGGAGGAGCCGGATCTTCGACTCACGCCCGAGCGCTGCATTGTGCAGATCGGTCCGGTCGCGCTCACCATCGCATGGCTGCGTGGCGCCCTCGATTCACTGACCGATGGACGCTTGCTCATCATCGCGTGGCGCGGTCCCAGGTCGCGCAGACGGCGGCCGCCGTGTGGGAAGAAGCCTTTATTGCTTCCGCGGACAGTGAGGCAACCTGGGAGTGGCAGTGCGAGGCCGATCCGTCGCGCCGCTATGGGTCCGCCGATCTTGCCGAGTGGTGCATCGAGCAGGCGCGAGCGGCGTTCCAGCTGCAGGCGAGCGTCGCTTCCTAAACGACGGCGGTGTCCAGTAAGAAGCAAGTCGCGAAGTAGTGAGTAGTTCGCACCATGAAATCATGAATCCCGTCGAGTGCCAAAACTGGCCTCGACGGGATTCGCGTTCTCACCCTGTGATACTCCTTGCTTCGTACGATGCGCTGCGATTCAGCAACGCGGTAGGCTACCAACCGTACCCGATCTTCGCGTAGATGAATCGGCCGTTGATCCCGAATGGCGAGATACCGCTATAGGGGAGGATGCCCGAGTTCGTGTTGGCCGTGATCGTCGGGTCGGGATACGTGTTGAAGACGTTGTCGACGCCTAACGTGACCGTCGCGCGCGTCACCGGCCCATAGCTGACCGCGACATCCGTGACCACCTTCGGATCCCAAGTTTGGTCGCCCGCCGGGAGGGTGCCAAATGACGTCACCTTACCGAAGCGTTGATTGCGCACGTCGATCCCGAAGCGGCCGATGCCGAGATTCGCCGAGACAACGAGGTTGGTACGCGGGTTTCCCTTCTCGAGCCGTGCTTGATCGACGCGGCTGAAGAGACTATTTCCCTGACCGGGAATGATCGATGTCGAGTCGATTCTCGTGACCCGCGTCCAGTTACCATTGTATGCCGCGACCATCCGCAGAAGGGTCTTCGCGGTGATCGACCAACCATAGTTGGCGATAATGTCGAGACCATTGGTCCGCGAATCGACGGCATTGGTGAAGTACCGACCACCCTGCACGGACAGACTCCGCACCGGCTCGAGCGCGACACCGGCGCTGTAGTTCATCGACCTCTCAGGGCGCAAGGGTTTGGCATGAAGGATCTGCGCCTCGGCGCTCGATACCGGGAACGTTCGAATCTCGAGCGCCACCGCCGGCGTGCCAACGAAGTTGATCGCCGTGTTCGAGAAGTACTCCTGGCCTAACGAGGGAGCGCGGAACCCCGAGCTGACCGCGATTCCCGAGGGAATCGAGGACGAAGGTGCCGTCGTTCTCGTACGACGCCGGGTCGCCAGCGCCGACCTTGTATTGATCGTCGCGGAACTCCAATCCCCACGCCGTGTGCAGTGGTGCGACCGCGAACTTGAAATCGCGCGAGACGTCGAGGTTTGTCGTCCACTGGCCGAACGCGAGCTGGCCAGCGTAAAAACGCGTCGGCGAGCTGGGTCCCATCGAGACGTTGACACTGTTGACGACGTTCATGTCGAACACGTCGCGCCCGTATCCGGTGCCGAGATCGTAGTCCCAGCCCGCCGCCTGTCCCTTCAATCCGACGAACCCAGACCCGTCCCATACGACCGGCTGTTCCTCGGGTAGAAATCCATTCGGGTACTTCGCGCGAAGATTATTGTCATCGCGTGGCCGCCTCCAGAATCCGAAGGCATCTCCAAAGCGATGGGACAACCCGCCGAACGCATAGAGCTGCAACCCGCTCGCGAGCGTAGTTCCGGCATTCAACCAGCCAAGATCGTCATGCTGATAGGAATCGCCAATCTTGAAGTCGATCCGGCCGGGAATCGGAAGGTTGGGATTGCTGGCCTCTGGCTGATTGAGGAAATACTGAACGCGCGTGTCGGGCGCGGCGCGGTTGGTGTAACCGCGATCGCGGATTTCGCCGCCAAGAAAGACGTAGCCGTTCTGTCCGAAGGACCAGCCGTGATCGGCGTTGGCGTAGAACAGCTTTCCATCATGGCGGTAGTCGAGCGTCGCTGGCTCTTTCGTCGTGTATTCGCCAACCTGTGCGGTGATGTCACCTGGCGCCGTCGACTTGAGCACGATGTTGATGACGCCGGCGATCGCGTCCGAGCCGTACTGTGCCGCCGCGCCGTCGCGCAGAATCTCGATGTGATCGATCATGCCGGCCGGAATGGCATTGAGGTCGACCGCCTCCGATCCGCGCCCGACGAATCCGTTGATGTTCACGACGGCGCTCACGTGCCGGCGCTTGCCGTTCACGAGCACGAGCGCTTGGTCGGGCGACAATCCGCGCAGCGTCGCCGGCCGCACGTTGTCGGTCGCGTCGCCGAGGGTCGTGCGCGGGAAGTTGAACGACGGCGCGAGCGCCTGAATCATCTGCGAGGTCTCCGTCCGGCCCGTCGATCGCACCTCGAGTGACGAGAGCACGTCGATTGGCACCGGTGCGCTGATGACCGTTCGCTCCTCGCCCCGCGTGCCGATCACCGAAACCGCTTCGATGCTCGTCGCCGCGCGGTCGAGCGTGAACGTCTTGATAACTTCCGAGCCCGCGGTGATGGTGATTGAATCCGACCGCGCTGTGTAGCCGAGCAGGCGCGCACGAATCGCGTAGCGGCCCGGTGGCGCCGCAAGTCGGTACGATCCGTCGCTGCGAACGATTGCGCCACGCGTGGTGCCGACCAACGAGACCGTCGCGCCTTGCAGCGAGCCTCCCTGCGCGTCGGCGACACGGCCGGTAACGGAGCCCGTCGACTGCGCGCGCAGAAGAAGCGGATGAAAGAGCACAGGAAGCGCTACGGCAGCGGCGCGGCGAACATTGCACAACGACAACGATGTCATGGGGCAGCTCCATCGGTTTGACGGGGACGAAACCCGAGGCGAAGCGGCGCGGCGTGGGCGCTGCCGCGACGATCCTGCTCGGCGAATTATGTGAGGGAAGACAAGTGGCGAGCTCCGATGATTTGGACAACCTCCGGAGCTCGCCGGCCGTCACGCATCAGGGGCGTGGCGGCCGTGAGATTCACCTGGTACTTCGTGTTTCCGATGTTCTCAACACTCACGAAGCCGGTCAAGCCCGGAAGCAGCTCCCGCTGGAAGTTGCCGACCCCGCTGCCGTCCGGCGCTACGAGCTCACGACAGTCTGCCGCGCGGGCTCATAGCGTTGCGTCGCATAGCCAACGATGAGTCCGACGACGCTCCCCGGCAGCATGATCTGCCAGTAGTAGTTGTGATGCAGCGCACTGCTGTTCATGATCGCGATCGGCAGTGCGAGCGCGGCACCGACGATGAGGCCGAAGAGAATTCCCAATGGCAGCGAATTCACTTTCTTCGAGAACCACCCGACGAGCACTCCCGCGATGAGGCCCTTGAAGGTCGAACCAATCACGATACCGACGATCTGTGACGACACCTCGGGCGACGATAGGAGCGCCGACAGCCCGTCGAAGATGCCCAGGACGCCACCGAGCACGAGGCCAAATACGGGTTTGTTCATGTTTCTCTAGGGGTTGGAGTCGCTACCCCATACAGCGTTCCCCTCGTAAGTCTTTAGCGGCGCGCAAAGATCAACAGCGCGACGCGCATGACGAGATAGGCGAGGACTAGAAGGAGCGCCGTTCGGTGGCGGACGGCAACGCGGCGCAACCGCTCGATAACTCCTTCCGTGTGCGCGGTAACTGGTAAAGCGTCGAGATAATTCGCGACGTCGGCGGCAATTGTGGTGACCGACTGATAGCGCGACGCTGGATCCAGTGCGCGCGCGCGCTCGCAGATCGCTCGCAACGGCGCCGGGACGCCGCGAGCGTCGTTCCATCTGCCTTCGGTCAGGGTTGGATGCTCGCGCGTGAGCAAAAAGAACAGAATTCCGCCGAGGCCAAAAACGTCGACACGTTCGTCAGCGGCACCGCGAAGCTGCTCGGGCGCCATGTAGCCCGGCGTGCCCGCGGCCGTTCCGCTCACTGTGATTGGCCCATCCGCCGGTCGCAACGTCTCGCCCTGCTCGACTGGAAGCAGGACATGCACGCGCGACTTCGCGACGCCCCAGTCGAGTACCAACACCTCGCCGAACGCGCCGAGCATGATGTTCTGGGGCTTGAGATCTCGATGAAGCTCGCCGCGGACGCGCTTCATCACGTAGAAGAGGCGGCCGTCCGGCAGGGCGCCGACGTCGTGCACGGGTACGATTCCAGGATGCTCGAGCGAAGCGAGGATGCGCGCCTCACGCAAAATTCGCATACGCTCATCGTCGGTCGGAATGGGCGCGCGGAGCACCTTCAGTGCGACATCTCGATTCAGCTCGCGGTCATGAGCGAGATACACCGCGCCCATTCCGCCTTCGCCGATCTGCTCGCCGATCTCGTAGCGGGAATCCGAGGCGGGCCGCTTGACGATCTCGCGCAAGCCTGCGATGGCGGCGTCCGAAAGTTTGCTGGTCGCCGGCACGGCTATTCCGCTTCTCGCCAGCCGAGTAGCGCCAGCGCTTCGGCGCGAAACTCTTCCTCGCTGCCCGAAAGGTCGCGAAGCGTCTCGAGCACGATTGCGCGGAAGTCGCGGCGGGTCGCGGCAAGCCAGTTCGTCACTTGCGTCGCGGGTATCCCGTACTCGGCGGCGAGTTCGGCGTAGGTCGGCCGCTCTTGCTCGAGCGCCTGGATGTCGTAGCGCTCGAAGAGTCTGAGATGCAGCTCTCGATCGGAGGCTTCGTAGCGTTCCTGGAGCCGCGCGAGCGCCGTGATGAGGACACTGCGCGCCCATTCGCGATGAAAGACGACGTCGGGGTCGGTCTCCGACGCGTCGTCAATCGTTAGGCGGCCCTCGACGTCGATAAGGTCCAGCGGCAGGAAGGTCGCGTCGCCGCCGCGTTTGAGCCGGCGGTCCGCCTGCAGCGCATTGGCGACGTATGAGTCAACGCACGTACGAACGAAGGTTCTGAAGCGCGCCCGGCTCGGCTCATAGCGCGCGAACAAGTCACGGCGCAGCGCCTCGACGAAGAAGCCCTGCGTCAAGTCTTCCGCGTCGGCCGGTTCCTGCCGGTGCGTGAGCCGAACGTGCGCGTAGATCGGCGCCCAGTAGACCGCCGCCAAGGCGTCCTGCGCGCGGGCGCGCGTATCGGCGTCGGTGCTGCGCACGCGCCGCACGAGTGAGAGATGAGTCGCTGGAAACGACATGGTGGGCCGCTGAGGAATCATCCTGAGGAGACGAGAGTACGCCTTGGCGCATAGCGGAGTCAAGCGCGGCTCTGAGTCGTTAGGTTTTCACCGCTTGATTCAGGGGTATCGTTCGCCCTGCGGCCGAGCTCGGCGCCGCCTAGGCTCAGAGCGGCTGGCCCAGCGTGTGCCTTCCACGAGGTCAATGGAAGAATCGATGACTCCCGAGGCAACTCGGGAAGAGGAAGGGCGTAGCGATCGTCGTGAAAAGCCGCGACCCTACCGTCCGCGCCAAAAGAGCAAGCGCGAACGGCTCGTTTCCCGCCTCCGGGAGCTTGGGCCCGGGCTGATCACTGGCGCGGCCGACGACGACCCGTCAGGCATCGCGACGTACTCGCAGGCGGGCGCCGCGTTTGGTTATGGGCTGTTGTGGACGGCGCTCGTCAGTCTGCCGCTGATGTCGGCGATACAGTTGATGTGCGCACGGATCGGTATCGTCGCCCGTAGCGGTCTCGCGGCGGTGCTGCGCGAGCACTATCCGAAGTGGACACTGTGGCTCGCGTGCTCGCTGCTCGTCATCGGCAATACGATCAACATCGCCGCGGATTTGGCCGGTATGGCCGCCGGTGCGCGACTGCTCACCGGCATCAGTGCCGTGTGGTTCGTGCCGGCCTTTACGTTGCTCATCCTCGCGCTCCTGATCTTCGCGTCCTATGACCGGATGACGCGCGTACTGAAGTGGCTCACGCTCGCGCTGTTCAGCTACGTGTTCGCGGCCATGCTCTCAGGAGCCGACTGGGCAGCGGTCGTGCGGGGTACGGTCGTGCCCCATGTCATTTTCTCGCGGGACTATTTGCTCACATTCGTGGCCATCATGGGCACGACGATCTCGCCCTATCTCTTCTTTTGGCAGGCGGCGCAGAACGCCGAGCAGGACGCGCACATCATGCGTCGCATTGTCGGACGGCCACGACGCGCCGTTCAGCGCGAGCTGCGCGCGGCGGCGCGCGATGTCAACGTGGGGATGTTGTTCTCGAATTTGATCATGTACTTCATCATTCTCACCGCGGGCGCAACGCTGCATCCGGCCGGCGTGACCAACGTGCAAACGGCTGAGCAAGCGGCGACTGCATTACGACCCGTTGCCGGGGACGCCGCGGCGCTGCTCTTCACGATCGGTCTCGTCGGTACGGGCATGCTCGGCGTTCCGGTGCTGGCCGGCTCGGCGGCCTACGCGATCGCCGAGGCGGCGGCATGGCGCGTGGGAATGGATGAGAGAGTTCACAACGCGCGGCAGTTCTACGGCGTGATCGCGGTAGCGATGATCGTCGGTATGATGCTGAACTTTGCGCACGTCAACGCGATCAAGCTGCTCATCGGATCGGCGGTCATCAACGGTCTGCTCGCGCCACCACTGATCGCGATCGTTCTCGTGGTTTGCAACAACGACAAGATCATGGGTATGCACCGGAACCGGCGGACATTGAACATTCTCGGCGGCCTTGGCGTCGGAATGATGACAATCGCCGCCGTGGCACTGGTGGTTTCGTGGTTTTCGAGTTGAGCAGCGGTATCCGCAGTTCACGCGGTATCCGCACTTCACGCGGTATCCGCTCTTCATAGTTGTTACGGCATAACGCCCAACCTACGCTCGAGCTCTTCCCGCCGCGATCGGGACACCGGCAGCCGAAGGCCGCTCTTGAGCTGCACCTCGTAGTCGCCCCCGGCTCCGCGGTGGAGCGTATCGACAAGCTCAAGCCTAACGATGGCCGAGCGGTGGATGCGAATGAAGTGGCGCGGATCGAGGCGGTCCTCGAGCGTATGCATCGTCTCGCGGATGAGGTGTGTGCGGTCGCCGGTGTGGAGCTCCGCGTATGGCCCGTCAGCGGTGATGTAGTCGATTTGCTCGACCGGCACGACGCGCACCTTTCCTCGCATCTCGACGGCGATGCGCTCCAGGTAGGCTGACTGCGGCGCGCTGCGCGCGCCGGACTGGTCGGCGCTCGGTTGCTGAAGCACGGCGAGGAGTTGCTCGCGCAGCTTCCCCATCTCGCGCAGCTCGATCAACTGGCGGGCCCGACGGAATGCCTGCTCGAAGCGCTCGTCGTCGAATGGCTTGACGAGGTAGTCGAGCGCGGCGAGCTCGAACGCGCGCAGCGCGTACTGGTCGAATGCGGTGACGAAAATCGTGGCCGGCATCGCCCCGGCGCCGACCTCCCGCACGACGTCGAGCCCCGTCTTGCCGGGCATCTGTACGTCGAGGAAGACGAGATCCGGTTTTTTCGATCGGATCGCCTCGACGGCGGCGACGCCGTTGTCCGCGGTGCCGACGATTTCGACCCCCGCCTCGCGCGCCAGCAGGTCGATGACTCGCTCGCGCGCCAAGAGCTCGTCATCGACGACAAGGACGCGAATCGGCGCGTTAGCCACGGCCCTCGTCAGGCAATCGACACCACCGCCGACGTCCGGAGATCGGCGCGTGTGTGATACGGCAGACGAATCTCGGCGATCGTCGCCGGTGTGGTGCTATCGCCAGAGCGCAGCTCGAAGCTCTGGTCGTCCCCGTAGAGATGGGTGAGCCGCGCGCGTGTGTTGCGCACGCCGACGCCGATGCCGCCGCTGCCCTCGACGAGCGGCGCGTTGTTCTCGACGCTGAGCACGAGCTGGCCTCCCTCGATCCGGCCGCGGAGCGCGATGCGTCCCACACCCTCGCTCTTGTTCACGCCGTGCTTGATGGCGTTCTCGACGATCGGCTGAAGGATCAGGCTCGGGACAAGCGCGTCCAACGCGCGCTCCTGAACGTCGCTGATGATCTCGAGCCGGCCTTGAAAGCGAACCTCCATGATCTCGAGATACCGTCGCAAAAGATCGAGCTCCTCGTGAAGGGCGATCTCCTGCTCGGTCGGCCCTTCAATCGTATGACGCAGGAGCTCGCTCAGCCGTGAGATCATCCGCCTAACGCCGCGCGGATCTCGTTCCACCAAAGATGAGATCGCATGCAGGGTATTGAATAAGAAATGTGGATCGAGCTGCATGCGTAACGCGTCGAGCCGCGCTTCGGCGAGCTGAGCGCGGAGCTGAGCGGCGACGCGCAACGACTCTTCGCGCTGCACTCGGTAGCGAATCGAATACGCGCGCGCGAGGCCCGCAGCGAGCACGCCTAGATAAATGATGAAGTCGTTGAGGAACCACGGCCTCAGCCAGAAATATCCGGGTGGGCCGCCGCCGCCCCGGCCGCGTCGAGCTGGGAAGGGCAGAAGCGCCGACCGGATCGCGTCGCCTGTCATGCCTAACGCGACAGCGATCAGGAATCCGACGGCGAGCAGCACAAGCGTCCCGACGACGCGATGTCGGTGATCGACCAGAAAGCGCGCGCTCAGCCAAAAAACGAGCGGCGTCAACAACGCCCAGAGATAGGCTGAAAGGAAAGCAAACGCGATCGGCGCCGACGAGTTCGTGACTTGAAAGCCGAGCTGACGCGGATCGAGCAGTCGATTGGCGAACGTCAGCGCTGCCATGAAGGTCCAGAAAGCGAAGATGAGGATGAGCTCGCGGCGGCTCAGCCGAAATGGCTGAGCTGGCGCGTCAGTTCCCGAGTTCGTTTCCAGTTTACTCATCGTCGCGCTCCCTCGTTGCAAGGAAGCATACGCGCGGCCATGGATCGACGCCAAGTCATTCGTTACGCGCCGATGCCACTGGCGACACCCAGGTGCAAGTCGTTGCAAACCGGGCATTTGCGCCACTGAAAAGCACTATAATCATCCTCGACGCGCCAGGTCCTCGGATGGGGACCGCGTGCGCGACAGCAAGCGGACGAGACCGCTGAACCGAGAGGATGGACCAATGAACAAAAAGAGAATCGCAGCGGCAGCAGCCGTCGTCGTGGTCGCTGCCAGTAGCGTCGCGATGTACCGCCGAGCCGATGCGACTCAAGCTCCGGCCTACCGGTTCGCGGCCGTTACACGCGGGAATCTGGAGGCGACCGTATCGGCGACGGGTGCGCTCAGCGCCGTCACGACGGTGCAGGTCGGCACCCAGGTGTCGGGGCAGATTTCAGCGATTTACGCCGACTTCAATCAGAAAGTGAAGAAGGGCCAACTCCTCGCCCGCATCGATCCAACGTTGCAACAGCAAGCGGTGCAGGACGCGCAAGCCGGTGTGGAGCGCTCGCAATCGCAGTACACGATGGCGAAGCAAGAATATGACCGTGAGAAGACGCTCTTCGACTCGAAGGTGATCACGGCGACCGAGTTTGGGACGGCGCAATCGAATTATGAAGTTGGTAAAGCCAACCTGAAATCAGCGCAGATCGCCCTCGATAAAGCGAAGCAGAACCTCGCGTACACGAACATCTACGCCCCGATCGACGGCGTGATCGTCGAGCGCACGGTGGATGTGGGGCAGACGGTGGCAGCGAGTCTATCCGCGCCGGAGCTGTTCCTGATCGCGAACGATCTGTCGGAGATGCAGATCCTCGCGAAGGTGGACGAGAGTGACATCGGCCAAATCGCGGTTGGCCAGCCGGTGACGTTCACGGTCCAGGCATATCCGAATCGGAGCTTCACGGGCACGGTGCAACAGGTGCGGCTGCAGTCGACGACGCAAGACAACGTCGTGAACTATACGACGGTGATCTCTGTGTCCAATGTCGATGGCAAGCTGCTGCCTGGTATGACCGCGACCGTGCAGTTCCTTACCGGCTCGGCGAAGAACGCGCTACTCGTAC
>WNGC01008039.1_pt1 | contig 10203 bp, 10 predicted proteins | sample 5400051 | NCBI WGS metagenome assembly WNGC01 (sample SAMN13153368, study PRJNA577476) | soil metagenome | isolation source: 20 cm soil or saprolite under grassland replicate 2 | place: USA:California | collected 2016-06-15 | reverse complement strand
CTATTCACTGTTCACTATTCACGGGAAGCCAACGGCTTCCCCTACAAACGCTCGGGTGGTGGAATGGCAGACACGTACGTTTGAGGGGCGTATGCCGAAAGGCATGCGGGTTCAAGTCCCGCCCCGAGCAGATTTTCACCGTAGAAACGGCGCGTCGTGCCGTCCGGACATCGCAGCGCGATTTCCCCGATGAACCTGTCGGCAGCAATTAGACTTTTCGGGCTGTTTGTCTTCCGATAGTGTCTCCCGCAATATGGATTCGCTTTATCTGATCGGCATCGCGGTGCTGGCGCTATTCGCGTTCGTGCTCGCGGTGGTTCTCTTTAATTTTTTTGGTCTCTGGCTGCGTGCACGCATCGCGAATGCGCCGGTGAGTCTTGGCAAAATGATCGGGATGCGGCTGCGCAAAGTGCCGGTTGGCTTGATTGTGGACAATCGCATCACCGCCGTGAAAGCCGGTATCGACGTTCACAGCGATCCGCTGGAAGCGCATTATCTTGCGGGGGGGGACGTCAGCCACGTTGTTCTTGCCCTGATCGCCGCTGACAAGGCAGGCATCACGCTCGATTTCAATCGTGCTTGCGCAATCGACCTGGCGACAAAGGGCACCGGCAAAACTGTGTTGGAAGCGGTGCGCACCAGCATCAACCCGAAGGTGATCGACGCGCCGAGCCCAAACATGGGCCGCACGACGATTGACGGCGTTGCGCAGGATGGCATTGGAGTGAAAGTGAAAGCGCGAGTCACGGTGCGCTCGCATCTCGATCGATTCGTCGGTGGTGCGACTGAAGAAACGATCATCGCGCGCGTTGGCGAAGGCATTGTGAGCGCGATCGGTTCGGCACATTCCTACAAGGAAGTGCTGGAGAATCCCGATCGCATTTCCAAGACAGTTCTGGCCAAAGGGCTCGACAGCAATACGGCGTTTGAGATTCTTTCAATCGACATCGCAGATGTGGATGTCGGCGACAACATCGGCGCGAAATTGCAGACCGAACAAGCCGAAGCAGACAAACGCGTCGCGCAAGCGAAAGCCGAGGTGCGCCGCGCAGCCGCAGTGGCCGTGGAGCAGGAAATGCGCGCTAAGACTCAGGAAATGCGAGCGAAAGTAGTCGAAGCTGAAGCGCTCGTCCCGCAGGCAATGGCAGATGCATTTCGCGCAGGCAACCTCGGGATTATGGATTACGTCCGGATGAAAAATGTTCAAGCCGACACTTCCATGCGCGAATCAATCGCCGGCGGCGACAAGCCGCGAACAGACGTGACGTGATTCCGCGATCAGTGATCGTAACGATGTAACGACTCAGTAAAAGTCCAACCAATGCTCGCAGTTCATCTCGAAAATCTGCTTTTCCTTCTGCTTCTAGTGGTCGCCGGGCTGTTGCAGTTGCTGGGGAGAGCAGCTCGCAAAACAAGTGCCGATGAACAGACAAAGCCGACGCCAAAACCGCGGCCTACAGCACCGAGGCCGATTCCGCGTGCCCCGGTAGAGTCTGATCAAGAACGCATTCGCAAGTTTTTGGAAGCGCTTGGACAACCTCCTGCGTCGCCGCCGCCATCGCCGATTGCGCCTCGTCCAACTTACCGAAAGCCGCTTGTGCTTCCGCACGTTCCACCGTTCGGATCGCCCCTTCCGCCACTGGTCACGCGACCGCCCGATATGCCGCCACAAATTCCTCCTGACCTCATCGCACCGGCGGAAGAGCAGCGGCCGCCCCGCCCAGCTTTGGCCGAACTGAAGTTTGAAGTTCACGAAGCGCAAGCACCGCCTCAACCCGCCGCAGTCGTCGGGCCCGCGACTCCGTCCGAAGCTAGAACACAAACTCAGCCTGCCGCGCCAGAGAGTATCGATGTAAGAACATTGCTGAGATCGCCGTTGGGTCTCCGTGGAGTGATGATCGCGCGCGAAATTCTCGGGCCGCCCTGCGGTCTGCGCGAATTCGAATTGCCGTGATTTGGATCAAAACCCCGACCGAGCTACTCTTAACTGGTCACGACCAAAGGCGTGACTTGTTTCCTGATGACAACATCTCGAACCCTCGGTGAGATGTTGTCGGCAACAGAAGCCGCAGGATTCAAAGGAACCCTGCGGCTCTTGCTGGTTCGTCGTTTCTCCAGGACGCGCGCGGTCAATCGACAATCACGTGATCAACCATGCGTAAATCACCCGCCTGCGCGTAGTAAATCCGTACGTGCGCGCCGGGTTTGATCGCCGTCCTGATCGCTTGACCGTTCTTATTCAGAACGTGACCAGGTCCGCTAAGAACATAACTTCCTGGAGTATTCGAACGATCCTCGCGAACGACTAGAGTCCTGACCGGCTGATAACTGGCAGCCGACCCATCCTCAGTCGTCATGAGGATGGTTCCCGTTACCGTTATTGGTTCTGTGGTTTCTTGCTTTTTTCCTTTCGCATTTGGTTGTGCAAATGCCAGCGGCGCGAGCAATGCGCAGCAGATGAGTATAGCAATTGGTTTCTTCATATTATACCTCCGTGTTGGATGTTAATGGTTGTGCATGATGATCCGTCTCCCTTTACAAAGGCATTCCGGAGGGTGTGCTGCACGAAATTTAGATTTTTTTCGTGGCTTGCTTATGTTCTGCCATCTGGATGGAAGCCGCTAGCGTGAACACCCGCGGTGGGGATAGCCACGGTCGGAGCGATTTGTTTCCTTCGACTCACTGGAGCATAGTGCTCGCGGCCGGGAGAACCAAAACCGAACCGGATATCGCGGGCGCCGCACTGGCCGAGCTTTGCCAGATCTATTGGGCGCCGCTTTACGGTTTCGTGCGTAGTCGCGGGTACACCGTGCATGATGCTCAGGATCTCACGCAGAGCTTTTTCGCTTACCTGCTGGAACATAAGCTTTACGCGCGCGCTGATCGGCAGAAAGGCAGGTTCCGTTCATTTCTGCTCGCATCGGTAAAAAATTTTCTAGCCGACGCTGCCGACAGAGAACGGACCTTGAAGCGAGGCGGTGCACAAAATTTTGTGCCCCTGCATGAAGAGCAAGCGAGAGAGGCAGAGTCGCTTTTCCAGACCCACCATGGCACCAGCAACGAAGATCGGCTCTTCGATCGCAGTTGGGCTGAGGCGTTGGTTGTCGCTGGATTGGAACGGCTCTGGTCAGATTACAAACACCAAGGAAAAGAGCAGCTCTTCAACGAACTGAGGATCTTCGTCGCGGGTGGTGCGGACCCGTTGCCAACTTATGCTCAACTCGCAGATCGGCTGGAAATAACTGAGTCAACGCTTCGGAGCCATGTCACACGGCTGCGGGCGCGTTATCGCGATGCGTTGCGCGCGGAGGTGCGCCGGACTGTGGATACCGACGCGCAGGTGGATAACGAGTTGCGCGAATTGCTTCATGTATTAACTCAAGCTTAACAGAGACACGCCATGGGAACACCACTTGCACCTGGTGTCGCGGTCTGCTCGGTCTGCGGCGAACCATTGAACGCGAAAGGCGACTGCCTGGCTTGTCTGCTTCGGACGGGCTTAGAGGAGAAAGCCGTCGAAAGTAGACCGTCAGCTCTGGCCTTCGGCGACTTCGAGGTCGAGCAGCATGCAGATGGCTCTTACAGGGAGCTTGGTCGCGGTGCAATCGGGATCACCTACGTCGCCGCGGACAAGGTGTTACGCCGCAGGGTGGCCCTTAAAGTCATCAACGTCCCCGCGGCAGCGCGCGGCTCGCAAGCTGTGCGCGAACGTTTTTTACGTGAAGCCCGCGCTGCGGCTACGCTACGGCACCCCAACGTAGCTGCCGTTTTTCAGTTTGGTGCTTCCCCCGATGACACTCACTGCTATTACGCGATGGAACTAGTCGAAGGCGAAACCCTGGGCGCTCGCATACGCAGGGATGGTCCGCTCAATGCAAAGGAGGCCTTGGAGATGGCGATTCAAATCACGCGAGCGTTGGTAGCTGCGGCGGCCCACGATTTAATCCATCGCGATCTAAAGCCGAGCAACATCATGCTCACGTCGGAGTCGGAAGCGAAGGTCATCGATTTCGGCCTGGCCAAGGCGATCACCGATGCCGGCGGAGAGATGGATCTGACGCGTGGCGAATTTGTCGGCACGCCTAGTTTCGCGAGTCCTGAGCAATTTGGAAGCGGCTCGGTCGATGCGCGCTCCGACATCTATTCGCTGGGCGCTACACTCTGGTTTGCGCTCACCGGACTGGCACCACACTTTGGCAAGACGTTGGAAGAAATTCGCGACCGCAAAACGCGCGATGACTTGCCGGTGGCGCAACTGGCCGCTCGAAATGTTCCCGAACCGCTGGTAAAAGTGCTGCGCTCCACGCTGGCCATAGATCCCGGCGAGCGCCCCGCCTCGGCGCGCGAATTGATGGAAGTTTTGAAATCCTGTCAGCGAAAACTGACTCGTCACGTCGGCGTCCACTACGACAAACCCGCTCTCCGCACCGAAGCATTTACCAGAGCGTTGGCCGACGCCAAGGCGTGCGCGAGCGACCCCGGAAGTTTACAAGCGCTTTTCGAGAAGGCAGCGAGAAAGGCGGCAACCGCCCCGAAAAAACCATTTAAAGAAAACTGGGCGTACCTTCAAACGATGCTGCGGTTAGTTCGCGCCTATTGCCGCGGCGAGTACCGTGCAGTTTCCCACGACGCGCTGGTGTGGATTATTGCAGCACTAAAATATTTGGTGGACCCATTCGATTTAATTCCGGACAAAACCCCGTTTCTTGGTTTCATCGATGACGCAAGTGTCGTCGAGCTTGTTAAGGATAAAACTCGACGAACGCTGGATGATTTCATGAAATGGGAAACAACAGTGCGGTAGAGACTGCGCCGCATTTGCCGCCGGTCGATTGCGTTCGGTCACGAAACAAAAAGCCGCCACGCAATGAAGCGTGACGGCTGATTGTGAAATGCTCCTGCTCTTATTGAAGCGGGAGCAGCTCTAGGGATTCTCGACTAGTTGCGGTGCAAGTCTGCTCGCTTCAACCTGTGCGCTCATTTTTTGAATTTGCGCTGCCTGCTGGTCTAAACGTGCGGTAACAGTTTCGATCGCTTTCTGCTCACGGGCCGCTGTAAATTTTAGTTCAGTAATTGTCGCTTCTTGTTGCTGAATCTTGCGGCTTTGCTCCTCCACCTTGCGGTGTTCTTTCAGAAACTCGTTCAGCAACATCGCGTTCACCGCGTCGTAGCGCACGGTGTAAAGCTCGCCTTTTTGATCGCGCACCACGAGGTCCGGGTCTATCTCGGCTACTTCTTCGGCAATCAAACCAAATTCAGGCCTCTTCGTGTTGTCACTCTTGTAATGAAATGTCACCGGCTGAAGCGCCAGGATTGATTCGCTGAGCTTATCCATGGGCTTAATCTCCTTCTTATATTGCCGCGATGAGGCTGGCGGTTGCGTTCCGAGTTGACCCTCGTTGTTTATGTACAACGGTCTGATCGTGCCGCCCTCGTTTGCATTGTAAATGCCGGCAATAAACGCTCTGGTCTGCGTACCTTGCGCTCCGACACGAATAGTGCGCGCATCACCAATCACAGCTTCGTTGCCGATATCGATGTTGTACCAGCCAATCGAAAGATTCTTTCCGGCCGAATCGCCAATGGCGATGTTATAGGAGCCAGTTGTGTTGTAGAACGCGACTGAATCGCCCACAGCCACGTTGTGGGAACCACTTGTATTCCTGTCAAGCGCAGTAGTGCCGACAGCAGTGTTGCGAAGCCCACTTACATTTGAGAATAACGCAGCGACACCGACAGCAATATTCGAATAACCACCGGTGTTGCTATAGAGTGCTGCTGCACCGTCGGCAATGTTATTGTAGCCGTTGATATTGTTGGAAAGGGCTCCCGACCCAGTAGCCGTATTGGCGGTACCATCACGATTCCTGAAGAGCGCCTGAGAGCCAATGGCCGTGTTCTCGCTGCCTATAGAATTTCGATATAGCGCTTGGAACCCATCAGCTGTGTTATCTGCGCCACCGGTGTTACTAAAAAGTGCCTGCGCGCCCACGGCTGTGTTACCTCCGCCAGTGTTGCTGGTGTGAAGAGCCCCATCGCCAATCGCTGTAGGCGCCGGGACAACCGCTTGCGCTGTGGGGAAAAGCGCTAAGCAGACGAGCAGAACTGTGATTAGAACGGATGGCATGTGTATTTTCATATCGGGGAAATTTCGGACGAATCTCGCCTGCTTGTCGAGGCATTTCGCAGGCACCGCGAATCACTGATTCCAGTTCCAGAAACGCTGTCAGCTTGTCATCCAGCGTGCACGACGAAACGCTTGCCGTCGCGATCCAGGATTTTGGGTGGTTCCACCTAATGACGCGTGAAACTATCTGACACTTGCGGACCGGGGCGTGTTCTGATCATTCGTCGTCATTCAACAGTTGCAGTGCAAGCGGAATCGTGGTTAATGCGCCGACGGCGACCAGCGTCCAACCGATCGCTCGCCTCTGCTCACCGCTCAGCTTTTCAGAAAGCAACAGCGCGATGCCCGCGCCGAGCATTGCACGCGTGCCGGCGATAAGACCGATTTGAGGAACGGTGACTTCGTGTTGTTTCATCTGTCGTCTCCCTCCTTTGACCGTAATGTACTCCATCATATAAGGGGTGGGCCCGCAAGTCGAGCGCCGCCCCCACTCGAGTTCGAGAAATGCAGTCAGTGCTTATCCGCGCGAATGATGAAACCTTCCGATCGCCGCGATGCGCGTTAGCATCCATACGCCAGCGATCATTTCCGAACACGGCAACCGATTTGTCAGGCCGCTCTTAGCGGCGAGTTCGGTAATAGCCGTGATGCCAGCGGGTAAGCTGATGGTGCCAAATCCAGGTTCCCGAAACGAGTGGCCCGTGCATTGCGATTGAGGAATTCATTACATGTGGCCATTCAAGTTTGGCGCGGAGCTTGGCGTCGTGATTGTTTGCGTGATCGCACCGCACATCCCACGCAAAAAGAAGAAACCGGCGGAACAGTATCACTAAGTTCTCCCTCACAACTTCCCCGAATTCACCGCCATAATTCTGCGCATACAAAACAAAGCGCCGAAAAAGCGTTCTTAACTTCTCCCCCATAATTGCCCCCACTTTTATTTCGTGGCGCGATCAAATGTTGGCCGCGTTTAAAGGACGCAAGTTTCCAAGGAACTTTTTGCGCGCGCGAAGGCGCGGCCCGAGACTTTAGCGTTCTATGGACAGGGAGTTTCGCAATGATCTCCATGCGAGAGAGAGGCGGCACGAAGCGGATTCGTTCTCCTCAACTGGAAGCGCGATTGGACGCGCTGGACTCAAAATCCAGTGATCGCAAGATCGTGTGGGTTCGAGCCCCTCCGCCGGCAGATTCTTGGACGTTGGGGTTCGACGCTCCCGGCTCGGGCACAGATCAATCCCGCCGGCACAAAACGGGATATTACATTCCAGATGACCATCTTTTCCACGGCTTCGTACGAAATAAGTGAGCGTTAGGACGAACTCAGTCGCGACCGCGTGATTCGATGGTGCAGGAGGATATAGCCGCCGAGAACTTTCATGATATTAAGCGGGCGATCGCGACTTTCCACCGTCCCCGCAATCAGATTGCGCTATTCGGCGGGACCCAGAACTGTCTTTGTAGCAGCGAAGTCGATCCCGGCTTGCAGCGAGCTGATTTCGTATCGCATAAAGAAAACGGCTCCGACACACGGCTCAGCCGATTGTTTTGTGCTTGTGTGAAACCTCAAGAACCACAATGTTCGTTCGTGAACGGGAAGAACGGCCACAAGGGTGCAGGCGGACCGCATGAGTTTGTAACCACCCGCTGGAGCTTGATTCTTTCGGCCGCCAACGTGACCAATGAAGAGCAAAAAGCTCGCGACGCGCTGGCCGAGCTTTGCCGGACATATTGGCGGTCCATTTTCTCGTTTGTGCGGGCACGCGGCTATTCGATTGAGGATGCACAAGACCTCACTCAGGATTTTTTTGTGGCCATTCTGAAGAACAATTGGTTGCAGCACGCCGATCGTAACCGCGGGCGGTTCCGTTCGCTCTTGTTGAGGTCGCTCCAAAATTTTCTGATCAACGCCGCGGAGAAAACTCATGCCCACAAACGCGGCGGCGGCGTGGAATTTATTTCCTGGGACGATTGGATGGCCGAAGCGCCGTCGCAATTATCCGTCCCGGTTCAAGAACTGGAATCCTTGGTGCCTGAGCGAATCTTCGACCTGACTTGGGCCACAACCGTGGTAGAACACGCGCTTCAACGGCTGCGGGAAGAATGCGAGAGCAAAGGCAAGCTCTGGCTTTTCCAAGCACTTAGCGCCCATCTCACAGACGAGCGCGATGAAGTGTCATATGCTAACCTGTCTACGGAAGTGGGAATGGCAGAAACGGCCGTGAAAAAACAGCTGCACAACATGCGTCAGCGTTACCGCAGTCTCCTTCGCGATGAAGTCTCGCAAACCGTCGAGGATCCTGCCGACGTGGATGATGAGATCCGTTATCTGTGTGCGTCACTCGCAACAGGAACGGAGTAGTTGCGATGACAGATTCAGATCTACGGTCCCATCCGCATCCAAGCGCTACCAGAGAGCACACAAAATGCGAGAAGTGTGGAGCAACCATGCGACTCGACACAGGAGTTTGCGTGAGTTGTCTCCTGCGCAAGGGATTGGATGGCGGTGACGAAGTATCTCAGGCGGTTTATCAAACCGTCCTCGCCGAAGTGGACGCGCCGCACAAGTCCTGGTTCCTCGGAAATTACGAAATTTTCGAGCAAATCGGTTGTGGCGGCATGGGAGTGATCTATCGCGCCAGGCAACGACATTCCCGGCGCATCGTCGCGGTTAAGCGCGTTCTTAGTTATCGCGCTGATTCACACGGAGCATTGCAGCGTTTCCGACGAGAAGCACAGGCGGTGGCCAGTCTGGATCACCCGAACATCCTTCCGATTTATGAAGTGAGCGAAAGCGAGGACGGCCTGCCGTTTTTCAGCATGAAACTCGCGGAGAAGGGAAGTTTGCATGAGAACGCGGCTTCTCTTCGCCATGAACCGCGGAAGTGCGTGCAACTGATGGCGAAGGTCGCGCACGCTGTCGACTACGCCCACAGCCGTGGAGTTCTCCATCGCGACCTAAAACCGGGCAACATTTTGCTCAACGATCGAGGCGAGCCGCTGGTCAGCGATTTCGGTTTGGCCAAGCTGTTGGACGGAAACAACGATCTTACAAGATCGCTAACTACGTTCGGAACCGCAGGTTTTATTGCCCCCGAACAGGCCGGTGACGCAGGCGCCGATCTTACCCCAGCTGCCGATGTTTACAGTCTCGGCGCAGTTCTGTTCAACCTGCTTGCCGGACGTCCACCATTTCTGGGTTCCAATCCGGTTTCCGTGATTCGCAAAGCGTCTGAAACGCAGGCGCCCAAACTACGCTCGCTGGCACCATCGCTCGATCGGGATTTGGAGACGATTTGTGCACGCTGTCTCGAACGTGATCCAAAAGCGCGCTACCAATCCGCCGGAGACCTTGCAGCCGATCTGGAACGCTGCCTCGACGGCCGTCCAATTGTCGCCCGCCCCGTTTCACCCCCAGCACGGGTCTGGCGCTGGTCGCAGCGTAACCCCAAACTGGTTGGAGCGGCGACTGCCGGTCTCCTTTTAGGCGCGGCAGCGGTTTGGCTAGCCGGGTCTATCGTTGACGCGCTCAAAGTCAAGCTCGCCGTTCGGCCTCCCGCCCACGAACAACCCGGCAATGGCGTATACGACGGTTATCTACAGGGATTTTTCACGGATGTAACGGACACTCGCCTGACCGCCGCGCCTCCAGCGACGGCATCCACTACCAGTGTTCGTTCTCGCGCCTTGGAAGCCGGTCAGCCAACGAACAAGATTACAACTGACGTGACCGCTGCGCCTCCAGCGACGGGATCCACTGCCAGTGTTCGTTCTCGCGCCTTGGAAGCCGCCCAGCCAACGAACAAAATTACAACTGACGTGACCGCTGCGCCTCCAACGACGGGATCCGCTACCAGTGTTCGTTCTCGCGCCTTGGAAGCCGGTCAGCCAACGAACAAAATTACAGCTGACGGGCCAGCGCCCATTCAGGGGTTTGTCAAAGATGCAAAGGGCGAACCGATTAAAGGCGCGGGCGTTCGGATCGAATCGCGAGACGGCAAACACGTGTTCAGCACGGTTAAGACCGATCCAAAGGGCCGCTATGTTTCAGAGGCGCTGCAACCGGGCGTTTACCGGGT
>WNGC01014054.1_pt1 | contig 10204 bp, 8 predicted proteins | sample 5400051 | NCBI WGS metagenome assembly WNGC01 (sample SAMN13153368, study PRJNA577476) | soil metagenome | isolation source: 20 cm soil or saprolite under grassland replicate 2 | place: USA:California | collected 2016-06-15 | reverse complement strand
CCCGAACAGCCCCCTGCCCATCACCGGCTTGGCACCGATCAAAGTCAGGGCGAATCCCTCGTGGGCGAGCACGTTCGACTCAAGTCCACGCGCCGTCCCAACAAAGAGCAACTTGGTCGCTGGATCGCGCCGGAGAAACTCTCGCGCCAATGCCACAGCAGGATAGAGATGGCCGCCGGTTCCTCCTGCTGCTATGATGATCGTCATCCGTGATCCAACCCACCACGTCCACCTCGAGACCCGCCGGCATGTCTGTCGCGGGAAATACTGAGCAAGATCCCCACGCCGATCAGACTGACCACCAGCGACGACCCTCCGTAGCTGACGAACGGTAAGGTGAGCCCTTTCGTCGGCAAAAGCCCGGTCACCACCGCCGCATTTACCAACGCCTGGCCGCCGATCAACAGGGTAATGCCCATGCCCAGATAGCGGCCAAACGGCACCCGCGCACGCGCAGCGATCTGAACCCCCCGCCACACAAAAAATGCAAACAGCAGGGTCACAGTGGCGGTCCCAATGAGCCCTAGTTCTTCGCCGACCAGCGCTAAGACAAAATCCGTATGCGCCTCCGGAAGAAAGTAAAGCTTCTGTTTGCCTTCGCCCAATCCCACCCCCAACGGGCCGCCACTGCCAAAGGCCAAAAAGGACTGTGTGATTTGGAACCCGGTGTCCGACGCATCCTTCCATGGTGCAAGAAACGACATGAGCCGTTGGCGTCGATAACTGAAGCCGAGAACCAGCACCAGCACGACCGGAATCGCGCAGAGGCCTAAAGCCAAGAGATGGGAGATGCGCGCCCCAGCGAGAAAACACATCGCGACCGTCACCAGTCCGAGCACCACGACCGTCCCAAGATCCGGCTCCAGCAGCACCAGCCCGCTCAGCAGTCCGATCACGATCAGGGCCGGCAGGAGCCCATATAGATGACTGCCACGAGCTTGACCATTTCCGCCGGCTGAACCGAGATGGGCCCCAACCGCAACCATCGCCGCGCACCCTTGGCCGCCACACCGAGCGATGGCACCAGGACCATGACAAGCAGCAGCAACATGCAGGCCAACATCGGAATGGAGAGCTTCTTCCAAAGCGTGTAATCGATACGTGAGGTGAGATGCATCAATAGAAAACCGAACGCGAGCCAGGCGATCTGTCGCTTCAGAAAGAACCCAGGATCCTGAAACCGGTTGCCCGCCACGATGGCGCTCGCGCTGAACACCATGACGAGTCCCACCAACGCCAGGGTCATGGTGACCGCCAGGAGCGTGTGGTCTGGCGCAACCCGATACTTGCCTGATCGTTGGCTGGTGGTCTGGGACCATGGGAGCGTCAGAGTCCCCGCTAATCGATGCGCCATTGCTCAGAACCGCCCCTCCCTCGCCTTGCACGTCACGCTGGTAAAGCATGAACCAATGCCTTGAATTGACGACCACGGTCTTGATAGTCCGAAAACATGTCGAAGCTGGCACAGGCCGGGGACAACAACACGACGTTACCTGGCAATGCCCCCTGCGCCGCAAGCTCCACAGCCTCCCGCAAGGTGCCCGCCTCGGTCATCGTGGCGACACCCTCCCAAGCTCGTCGCAGCAGCGGCGCCGCCTCTCCGATCAGAATCACCCGCGTGACCCGCCGGCTGACCGCCTGAGCCAGTCGAGAAAAGTCGCCACCCTTATCCCGTCCGCCGGCGATGAGCCAAATCGGTTGATCGATACTCTCCAGCGCTTTGAGCGTGGCATCCACATTTGTACCCTTCGAATCGTTCACATATCGGACGCCCCGACGCTCGCGGACGATTTCAAGAGCATGTTCGAGTCCGGGAAACGTCGCGAGAACGCGACGAATCGCGTCGAGAGGACAGCCGCACAGCACGGCATAGGTCACAGCCGCCATGACATTCTCCACGTTGTGCTTGCCAATGATGCGGATCTCGCTCCGATGACAAATCTCCTGCCGTACCCCAGTAACCGTCGTCACGATCCGGTCGCCTTCGAGGTAGGTTCCCCCCGACAAATCAGTGCCGACCATCGACGCAGTCGTAAACCCCAGGCGTTTCGCAAGGACCCGCATCCGCAGCGCGGCCACACGGTCATCGTCAAGGTTGAACAGGGCGAAATCGGACGAGGTTTGGTTTTCGAAAATCCGCTGTTTAGTCGCGACGTATTCATCCAGCGACTCATAACGGTCCTGATGATCGACCGTCACATTGAGCAGGGCGGCGATCCAGGGATGGAATTGATCGATCGTTTCCAGTTGGAAACTAGAGACCTCCACGACGAGATAGTCGTATGGGCTCGGCTTCCCTGCCTGGCTGGCGCGGAGGTCTTCCACCGCCGCCTCGCTCAAGGCAGTGCCCAAATTTCCACCGACAAACGCCCGCTTGCCGCTCTCGGCAAGAAACTTGCCGATGAGGGTGACGGTCGTGCTCTTGCCGTTGGTACCAGTGATAGCAAGGAGTGGGCTTCGGAAGAACCGCGAAGCGAGCTCCAGTTCGCTAATCACCTTCACGCCGCGCAGACGCACCGCTTCGAGCGGGGCTAGCCGATAGGGCACACCGGGGCTGATCACCACCAGATCCGCCTCGTCGAGCGACGACTCGTACCCTGCCCCGACAGTCACGTCGATGTGATCGCGGTCGATGCCGCCGAGGACCGATGTCAGCTCTGCCGGTTCCTTCCGATCGGCCACAGTGACACGTGCTCCGGCCGCCTGAAGCAACCGGCAAGCCGCCACCCCGCTTCTGGCAAGTCCCATTACCGTGACACGTGCTCCCGCAAGTTCCACAGCCGCTTCTCCCACCATGCCATCACCGAAGCTTTAAGGTACTCAAACTCAACAAGGCCAACAGGATGGCGATGATCCACAAGCGCACAACGACCTTGGGTTCCTCCCACCCTTTCATCTCAAAGTGATGATGGATGGGCGCCATGAGAAAAATGCGTTTCCCGCGCGACTTGAACGAGATAACCTGAAAAATGACCGAGACCGCTTCAATCACAAACACTCCGCCGACCATGAGGAGCAGCAGCTCATGCTTGCTGATTACCGCGACCGTGCCCAGCGCCGCTCCCAGCGGAAGCGAACCCACATCCCCCATGAACACGGAAGCCGGATAGGTGTTAAACCACAGAAATCCCAGACTCGCTCCCAGGATGGCGGCGGTGAACACCGCGAGTTCACCTGCGCCTTCGATGTGCTGAATGAACAGATAGTCCGACATGAGTCGATGGCCGGCGACATACGCGACGATCGTATAGGCCAATGCCGCGATCATGACGGGTCCGATCGCTAGCCCATCGAGACCATCGGTCAGATTGACGGCATTGGAACTCCCGACAATGACCAGTACGGCAAAAGCGACATACAACCAGCCGAGATCCGGAACGACATTCTTGAAAAACGGGATGCTGAGCTTGGTCGTATAGCCGGGCAGAAAATAGAGGACCAGCGCGATCGCCAAGGCCAGCGCCACTTGCGCAGTGAATTTCTGCCAAGCCGACAACCCTTGCGATTGGATTTTGATGAACTTGAGATAGTCGTCGGCAAATCCAATCGCCCCAAAGCCCACCATGGCGGCGAGCACAAGCCAGACATAGGGTCTCTCGATATCGGCCCAGAGGAGCGTCGAGAGGACCACAGCGAAGAGGATGAGAATCCCACCCATGGTGGGCGTGCCGCTCTTCGCCAGGTGACTTTTGGGGCCGTCATCGCGAATCTGCTGACCCAGTTTCATGCCTTGTAACTTCCTGATCACCCGCGGGGCCAGTACAAAGGCGATCAAGAACGCCGTCACGGCCGCATAGATGATCCGGAAACTCAAGTACCGAAAGACGTTCAGGAACGAATATTCCGTATGGAACGGATACAGCCAGTTATAGAGCATGCGGTCTTTGCCTTAAAAATGAGTCCGCCGTGACCGACACTTATATCGAATGGACGTCGACTCCTTACGATGCCCGTTTGGTGACTGCTCTCATCCCTGTAAGAGCCTGCACAACCTGCTCCATTTTCATACCGCGAGAACCCTTCACCAACACCACTCCTCTTGAGGTGATCAGCCGCAGCAGCCGCATCGACCATTTCGTTGATCTGCTGACCTGTCATCCCTCCCTGCCGGGCTCCTTCCGCAATATCCCGACCCAATGTCCCGGAGACAATCAGTCGCGATAACCCCTGTGTGGCAAGAAACTGTCCAACGTCCCGGTGCATCCGATCTGTCTCAGGGCCGAGTTCGAGCATGTCTCCCAACACGGCAATCCGTTCGCGCGCAGGACTCCACTGTGCCAGCAATTGGAGCGCCGCTTTCATCGAAGCAGGATTGGCATTGTAGCAATCGTTGATGATATGAACGCCCTGGTGGGTCACCACCTGCGACCGCATCGCGGCAGGGCGAAACCGGCCCAGCCCTTGAGCAATCATCGAACCTGACAGGTTCAACGCAGAACCCACCGCCGCTGAGGCGAGCGCGTTGGTGACATTGTGGGTACCATGCACCTTGATTCGAACAATCGTGGGACGGCTCTTTCCAGGAAGGTGCAAGCGAAAGGTCGTTCCTTGGCGAACATCGGACGTGACCCCGCTCGCGCGGACCTCGGCCCTCTCAGAAAACCCGAACGACATGACGCGGCATTGCGCGCGCGCGGCGAGGTAGTCAAAGTAGGGATCGTCGGCGTTCACAATCGCCATGCCATCGACCGGAAGCATGTCCAACAATTCCGCCTTAGCTTGCGCTGAGCCTTCCATGCTTCCGAAGAACTCGAGATGATCCGGGCCAATATTGGTAATCACCCCGATCGTGGGCCGGACAATCTCACAGAGCCTGGTCGTCTGTCCCTGCTGATCCACCCCCATCTCAATGACGGCCGCTTGATGGCGAGCCGTGAGCCGCAACAGGGTGTAGGGTACGCCGATCCGATTGTTGAAATTCCCCTCGGTCTTTAGCACCGGCCACCGCTGGGCCAACACCGCCGCCACCATATCTTTCGTCGTCGTCTTGCCGTTACTGCCAGTCACCGCCACGACGGGGATATGGAACCGACTGCGATGATGCGTCGCCAACTGTTGGTAGGCAAACAGCGGATCGCGGACTCCGAAGAGAAAGGGCGCAGGTCGGCCCTCGATCCTGCGGACCGCAACGGAGCTTGGAGGAAGGCGGTACTCATCGTGAACGATGGCCCCCACTGCGCCCTGAGCAAATACGGCCGGTACAAACTCATGGCCATCGTACCGATCGCCCCTGAGTGCCACAAACAGATCACCGCGGCGAACCGATCGGGAATCCGTGCTGATCTGTCCGATTCTCTGCTTCCCCGACAACGAGTCCTGCCCCGCGAGAACTTTCACACTGATGACTTCTCGTAATTCTTCAACCGTAAAGAGTCCCATCGATTCCTTATCCTGCGCGATCTCGGCTGTAGCCTGGAGTCTCACGCGCAATTCCGCAATTGCTGAATCGCCTCGCGAGCCGCCTCACGGTCGTCAAAATGAAACTTCTTGGTACCGATGATTTGATAATCTTCATGCCCCTTGCCCGCAATGCCTCGATCCCGGTCGCCACCACAGCCGAAGACTGTAATGATCCGCCCGGTCTTCAATGTCTGGGCTGCCGTCAGCAACCGGAGGAGTGCATCTTCCGTGTGGGCATAATCGACCACGACGGTAAAATCCTGCCCGGAAGAAACCAGCTCGAAGCGACCCGGGACATTGGCAATATGGGCAGTCGCTTCACAGATCTGATCGGGCGTCGCCCCGTCGTGCAACGCCACCCCGATCGCCCCCAACAAGTTGTAGACGTTGTGCTCCCCGACCAGTCGGCTCTCGACGGTAAACGAACCTCCGGGAGTTGCCGCAGAGAAGGTAGTCCCGGTAAGCGATAGGCGCACTCGTTCCGCCTTGAGATCGGCCTGGCTCTGAATAGCATAGCCCCAGACCGGCACAGGGCAGGCCGCGCGAATCGTGGCTCCGCGGGGATCGTCCATATTGACGAGGGCAAGCTTCCCGGCCTTCTTTCCCCCTGCCAATCCGACAAACAGTTGCATCTTCGCCTCAAAGTACTCATCCATCGTGTGATGAAAATCGAGATGATCCTGGGTGAGGTTCGTGAAGACCGCCACGTCATACTCGCAGCCCGATGTCCGGTCTAACGCGAGGGCATGGGACGACACTTCCATCACTGCGGCAGTGAGACCGGTCTCGACCATCTTCGCCAAGAGTGCTTGAAGGTCGAGTGCGCCGGGCGTCGTGTGAGGGGCCGGAAGCGTCTCTTGACCGATCTGGTACCCCACCGTGCCGATCAACCCTACCCGTCGGCCGATCCCTTCCAGTAATGCTTTGCAGAGATACGTCGTCGTCGTCTTGCCATTCGTGCCCGTCACGCCAATCATTTTGAGACGAGCAGATGGATCCCCATGAAACCGGCTGCCCAGAAGACCGAGCGCCTTGCGCGAATTTGCCACCAGCACGAAAGGTAATAGCCCTGATCCCACAGACGCCTGCGCGACCACCGCAACCGCGCCGGCCTTGATGGCCTGCTCGACAAATCCATGGCCATCAACGCGCTCACCCTTGACGGCGACAAAGAGGCTCCCGGCTACCACAGCCCGCGAATCGTCCGTGATCGCATGCACCGGACAACTCACATCGCCGTGCTGCTCCAGAACCTCGACCTGGCCACGGAGCGCCGCGACCAACTGCGTGAGGGTGATGGGATCGCGCGCCATGGGCTCTAGTGGTCCTTCATCGCCAGTGCGATTTTCACAGTGTCTTCTCTGGACACACCAAGATAGTTGAGCACCTGCTCCCCGACCCGCCGAAAGACGGGCGCCGCCACGGCCCCGCCCCACGCTTCCCCTTGAGGTTCATCGAGGACTATGATCATCGCCAGCCGCGGAGATTCTGCCGGAACATATCCGACAAACGACCCGACAAACTGCGTGGAGGAATAGGCGCCGGTTCGCGAATCAATTTTTTGCGCGGTCCCAGTTTTCCCCGCCACACGAAAACCGGGAATGGCCGCCCTCGTTCCCGTCCCATTCGTCACGACACCCTCCAACATCGTCGTCATCGTCCGGGCCGTTTCCGGTGACAAGATCCGCCGTTTCACTTGTGGCAGTACTTCCTTAAGCAAGCGACCCTTCTGATCGCGCACTTCGGACACCACATAGGGCCTCATCATCACGCCACCATTGGCAAGAGTCGCCACCGCCGACACCATCTGAAGAGGTGTCACCCCGACCTCCTGTCCCATCGAAATCGACGCCAGCGATCGACGACCCCAGTCTTTGGGAGCCTTCAAGAGTCCGCTCACTTCGCCCGGCAGATCAATCTCCGTACGTTGGCCGAATCCGAACGCTTGGAGATAGCGATAGAGCCGCTGCTCTCCGAGAGCCATGCCGGTTTTGGCCGCGCCGATGTTGCTGGATTTTTGAATCACCTCAGAGAAGGTCATCCACCCCAGCTTGTCATGGTCATGAATCGTCGTATTCGCAATCACCATATGGCCGTTTTCACCGAAGACCATGGAGTCGGGCGTCATCACTTTTTCTTCAAGCGCCGCAGCCGCCACCACCATTTTCATGGTCGACCCAGGCTCGAACGTATCCGTCAGAGCGCGATTGCGCCACCGATCGGGCGTCAACGCGGTGACGACATTCGGATCGAATCGTGGACTGACAGCCATCGCAAGAATCGCACCAGATTGCGGCTCCATGACGATGATTGTCCCGGACTTGGCATGGGTATGAGTGACGGCCTCCTCGAGTTCTTTTTCTGCAATGTATTGGATGACCTCGTCGACGGTCAGCGTGAGAGCATGTCCCGGTGTAGGCACTTGCTCCGCCAAACCCTTGGGAAACACCGTGCGGCCTAACGCATCGCGCTGCAAGACGGTCACGCGCTTTTCTCCATGCAGGTGCGAATCGTATCGGCGCTCGAGCCCCTCAAGCCCTTGTCCATCCATCCCGGAAAATCCGAGGACATGGGCCAGCAACGGACCCTTGGGATAAAACCGCCGGCCCTCCATCACCACACCGATGCCGTCCAACGACAACTGCTCCAGCCGACGGCCTTGTTCAGGCTCGACCTTTCGCGCCAACCACACGAAACTCTTGTCTTGCTGAAGCTTTCTCACAAGCTCATCGCTTCGAATATGAAGCACCGGAGAAAGATGACGGGCGACGGTCGACGGGCTCTCCAGCGAGGTCGGTACGCCGAACACCGATGGCACTTCCACATTCATCGCGAGCACTTTGCCGTGCCGATCCGACACCATGCCTCTGGCTCCCTCGAAAGATACGGTCTTTTGATGCTGCCGATCAGCCTTGGCCGTGAGTTCTGCTGCTTGAAAGACTTGGAGTGTGACCAGCCGAAATAGAATGATGCTGAACCCGCAGAGGAACAGGAGCAGCATCACATAGCGACGACCGCGAGAAGGGCCGGCAGTCACTCGTTCACCCTTCCGGTAGTGTCATGTCTGGCCAGACGGACTTGCTCCACGGGTGGGGGTGACAGGCTCGGAACCTCTCCCGGCTGATGCACCATCAACACTTGCCCCTGCTGTGGTGGAACTAGCCCCAACTTTTCCGTCGCCACCTTCGCAATCCGTTCCGGAGCCGACAGCGCAGAAAACTTCACTTGCAATTGATCCCGTTCTCGCTCCAGCAATACTTTCTGGACCTTTAATCGTTCAATCTGATAACCCAACCGAACGACGTCGACACGTTCCCACACAAACACGAAGACCAACAGCACACCGGCCACAATCGTCACCGTCTTCATGAATGACCCTCCTTGGATACCCGTTGGGCAGCCCGCAACTTGGCACTGCGGGATCGAGGATTCCGGTCCGATTCTTCCCTGCTGGGGACCTGCGGCTTTTTTGTGAGGACCACCAATGCGGGATCGTCCTTGCCGGAGAGCGCCCGAAACGTGTGCTTCACAATCCGATCTTCGAGGGAATGGAATGAAATCACACAGAGGCGGCCGCCGGGAGACAACACATCTACTGCATCGCGCAACGCCGGTTCGAGACAGTCAAGTTCCTGATTCACGGCAATGCGAATGCCTTGGAAGGTGCGGGTGGCACAGTGGAGACGACCATGCCGATAATTCGCCGGAACGGCTCCCTCGATCACTGCGACCAACTCTTTCGTTGTCGCCAATGGATGACGTTCACGCGCGCGGACAATGGCACGCGCAATTCGTCGAGAAAACCGTTCCTCGCCGAACTGAAAAATCGCGTCCGCCAACTGCGCTTCCGGCCATCGATTGACCAGGTCAGCTGCGGTCCCGCTCATCGATTGATCCATACGCATGTCCAACGGACCATCCTCTTGAAAGCTAAAGCCACGAGCAGGTTCATCCAACTGCGGGGACGAAACTCCAAGGTCAAACAGGATTCCATCGACCTGTCCAACGCCACTGGCAGCAAGATGCTGTTTCAGATCCATAAAGTGACCATGTAAAAGGAGCGCACGGTCGCCGAATCGTGCGAGCTTTTCTCGACTCGCTGCAATGGCCACCGCATCGCAATCAAACCCGACGAGCCTGCTGCCAGGACCGCTTGCCTCAAGAAGCTTTTCAGCATGCCCACTATATCCCACCGTACAATCAAGATAGGTTCGGCCATCCCCTCGAACGAGCCACAATAGCACCTCTTCTGACATTACCGGAATATGTCGAGAAACCTCCATAAGTCATGGAGAACCAAATTCACCCACTTTCTCCCACTAGTGCGCGCAGTATACACTCACTCAAAGACTTGTCAATAGAATAATCATGGACTTATGAAGCTTGAAAGGTCTCTGTTTTTTCTGAAATCTGAGAGAGGGGCTGCTGCGGAATACGAAACTCCCGGTGGGGAGAAAATGCTCCCGCTTTTGCTTAATCAAACCCTGCGGGGGAGAGCTTACGGGCATCTGACGGAAGATAGTCGTCGCCGAGAATAATCGAGCCCGCAGACCCAGGCAGCCGAGCGCTGGATGGTCACTCCACCAGGACAGGGAGAACTAATTCACATCACCTCTTAACCGACACTGACCTTTCTACTGAGGCGAACGATGGCAAGATATCTCCTTTGCTCTCGGCCCTGAAAAATCCTCACCGTACTCCAGCGAATACGGTCAGGGTTTTTCGGTGTCCGTGGTCGCGCATCTATCCTTTCTCTCCTTCGCCTCGTAATAAACGGCCATGTCGGACAGCTCGTCGCCAATTC
>WNGC01013069.1_pt1 | contig 10204 bp, 9 predicted proteins | sample 5400051 | NCBI WGS metagenome assembly WNGC01 (sample SAMN13153368, study PRJNA577476) | soil metagenome | isolation source: 20 cm soil or saprolite under grassland replicate 2 | place: USA:California | collected 2016-06-15 | reverse complement strand
AGCCGCTGCCGCAGCGATTCGCCTTCCACGTACTCCATCACGTAGAACAGCAGGCCGTCGGCCTCGTCCGCTTCGAACAGGGGCACGATGTGGGGATGGGAGAGCTGGGCGGCGAGGAGGACCTCTCGCTGGAACCGGTCACTCCCGAGGTAGGCGCGCGTGGCGGGCGCCAGCAGCTTGATCGCCACGCCGCGCCCGAGCTTCACGTCGGTGCCGAGGTACACCGTCGCCATGCCACCCCGGCCCAGCTCGCGCACCAGGGTGTAGCGGCCCGCGAGGGCACGAGCCAGGCGATCGAACAGCGGGTCGGCGGGCATGGCCGAGTGTAAGTGGCTACCAGAATGCCGCTTGGGTCACCCGGCCGCAACCTCGCGCCCCAGATCAGCTCAGTGCAGCGGCGCCACCGGTAAACGCTGCTTGCAGCAGCCCCCACACGCGTTACTCCAGCTCTCGGCAAAGAAGGGGTCGCCGTGAGGTGTCTCTGTGCTGACCACGTGGAACCGGGCGAGCGCTTGCTTGTAGTGATAGTCCCCGTGGTGCTCCAGTTCGAGCGAATCTGGCAGGTCATGGTATGGGGGTTTCCCGTGCTCCGGAATAAGGACGGAGCGCCAGTGACCGGTCCCGATGCTGTCGACCCACCACCACGTCCACCAAGGGCCCAGCCCCAAGGACGGAATTGTGTCGTCGGTGCGTATGCGGGCGATGATCCGTCCCTCTGCCGCCTCCTGCGCCGTGAGCCGGAACGACCGACGCTCCGGCTCGATTCGCGCACGGCGGGCGGCCTTTCCCCCGATCACACCTTGTCTGAAATCGACCAGGGCTGAGTCTGCCCCGAGTACGGAGTCAAACTCCAGCTTGCCCCGGACAAAGGCACCGATTGTTTCGACTGAGGTACTTTGGACAGTCGCCGCCTTGAAGGTGTCCGGCGCCGGCGTGGGGCATCCGATCGCTAGTGCAACCGTCACGCCGCTTGCCACCGCCCCGAACACCGTGGATGTGCGTTCCGGCATAATACCTCCTGGCTAGGGCTCCCTGTGCGCTGCCACGATCCGTAGCATTCGGTCCACCGTCGGTCGCAAGGCGGGCTCGGCGCCGGCCCAGAGGGTCGCAACTGCGCTCGCCCAGCGGCGCGCCGTCCTCCAGTCCCCTCGCGCGGCCGCCAGCTCCGCGCGGAGCGCCATGTTACGGACGAGGCACCCCGCCAGCGGCATGTACTGGAGGGTCGCCGTATGCAGCGCGACGAGGCTGTCAAGCGGTGCGGAGAGCGTGCGCTCCGCAGTGGCCGTGTCGCCAAGCGCGAGGAGCAGGCGCGTGTTCATGTAGACCCCGTCGGGCGTGGACTCCCCGGAGGAGAGACGGCCGCCGTGCGCGCGCTCCAACGAATCGAGCGACGCCCGCACGGAGGCCGTGTCGCCATGCGCGAGGCGCGACTGGAGTACCATTTCCAGGCGTGGACCCGGGGGCCTGGTCCGGTGGGCCGGGCGGAGCCCCAGCGCGTCGAACACCAGTTCGGCAGACACGTCCAGCAACGCGCTTTGCATCAAGGCGCGACGTGCAGCCGGAACGCCGGCCATGCGCTCGTCGAGGCGCCGCTCGAGCGCCACTATACTGTCACTCGGACCGCCGGCAGCGGCATACGCCAGCAGTGCAAGTCCGGCTTGAGCTGTGCCCAGCGGGATTGCCACCGGCTAGTTGTCGGCGCTCGACGGCAACCAGGCAGTGTCCTCCGTCGCAAAGAAGTGCCGAGCGAGACTCGGCCTGCCGAGCAGCACGGCCACGCCCGCGACCCCGGCCGTCGCCCTCGAAGCCACGTGCAGCAGCGAGTCTCCCAGCCGGCACGCGCCGGCGAAATCGCCGACTTTGATCAGCACCCGTACGCGGTCTGCGGCATCGCGAGCACGCTGCCCGGCGTGCCGCTCGAGGCGTTGCGCCTCGCCGAACTCCACGATCGCGGAGCGTGGCTCACCAACCTCGAGGGTCCCGACCGACTCGAGGGCTCTTGCGAGGGTACGATGAGCCACGGGCTCGTCGGGAAAGGCGTCGGCGAAAGAGATCGACACCTCCATCAGGATGCGGCGGTTTCGAGCGACCGCGGCGAGATGAGATGGTGGCTCGAGACCTTCCCGCCCCGCACCCGCAAGCGCTCCCGGTATGGCGTAGGACGCCAACGTATCCGCCTCCAGCTCGGGGTAGGCCACGTAGCCCGAGCCGTCCATAACCCCCTGGCGCGTGTACCAGCGCTCGGCGAACAACAGACGCGGAAGGCGCTCGATTGCACGCCGCTCGGATGTCAGGTTGAACGCCGGCGCTAGCACTAGCGCGCGGCGATAGGCCTGGACGGCGGTCTCGTAGCCGCCCCGGAATGTGAAGCGGGCAGTGTCGGAGGGATGCCGAATCACGACTCGGTCGAGCGCATTGCACTCGGCGAGACCATACCATCCTGCGAATGAACTGGAGTCGGCTGCCAGGATCTCACGGTACCGCTGGCAGGCATCGGGCCAACGGTGCGCGAACATGGGCTCTTGAGCGAGGAGCAGGGCGGCGTCCGCCCCGCTGAGCCGGTCGAGGAGCCTTCCCGCTCGACGGGCGATTGCAGCGCGGTCGCGGGCCGCCTCAGGCGTGGTATCGTCGGACCACACAAGAGCCTGTCCCAACCACAGGTATGCCTGGGCGAAGTCCGAGTCCGCGGCAACGGCGCCGCGGAAGTGGCTGGCTGCGCCCGCCAAATCCCATTCGCGAATTTGTCGTTGGCCGAGCGCGTAGGCGCGCAGCGCGCGGAGCGAGCGGGTCTGCTCGGCACCCGCGCCGCGCACGTCCCCCGGGTCCGCGCCCAACAACGAATCCGCCAGCGCGTTGAACGCGGCTCCGATCGCGCCGTTCGCCGCCACGCGCGTCGTGATCTCGCGCATCGGCACACCACCGTGCGCGACGTCGTACAGGCCCGCCGTCAGCCGGAGCGTGTCGCCGAAGCTCCACAGCTGCCCCATCACCAGCTTCCCCGCCCCGAGCCGGAGGGCGATGGCGATCGCCGTGTCGAACGGGATGCGGAAGGGGACCCGCTCACCGCGGCGGGCCAGTGCGTCGTACAGGCGAGTCTTGTCGGCGAGCCGGATTTCGGACCAGCGGGCAAAGGCCTCGGCCAAGAGCTCCGCGCAGTCGGCACCGTCGAGCACGGCCTGTGCGCTCCCCTCACGATGCGCGAACGGGAGGATCGCGTAGCGGGCGGTGTCGAGCGGCACGCGCGCCCTCCCACAGGGGGGCGGGGAGCCGTCGGGGCACTGCCCGGACATGAGCGCGGGGACGCCGAGCATGAGCGCCAGAACGGCCGGCAAGACCCGCGCGCGCGTCCTCACGTAGCCTCCGCGGTGAACGGCAACAGCGCCTCCCGCATCTCCAGCGCGCGCTGCCACCGCTCGGCGCGCGACTTGGCGAGCGCCCGACCGATCAGGGCGGCGAGCTCGCTGGGCACGTCGCGCCGCAAGCCGCGCAAATCCGGCGGCGCGTGGTGCTGGTGCATGTCGAGCACGGCCGCCGCGCTGGGGGAAGAGAACGGGGGTCGGCCCGCCAGGCACTCGAACAGGACCACGCCCAGAGAGTAGAGGTCCGTGCGGCCGTCCACGTCGGGTGCTCCCTGCGCCTGCTCCGGACTCATGTACTCCTCGGTACCGACCACGAACCCGCTGCGGGTCACGCGGTCATCGCCCGAGCTCGCGATCGCGCGAGCGATACCCAGGTCGACCAGGACGGCGCCTTGAGGAGGGGGCGCGAGCAGGATGTTGTCCGGCTTGATGTCCCGATGCGCGATCCCGTGCGCGTGGGCGTGCTCCAGCGCGTCGAGCACGTCCACCGCGATCCCGACGACACGCGGGATCGGGAGGCGCGTCTCTCGGCGCAAGGTCTGGCGGAGCGTGTCGCCCGGGAGGTACGGCATGACGTACCAGAGGAGGTAGTCCGCTTCGCCGCTGTCTATCATCCGAGCGATGTGCGGGTGATTGAGCTGAGACGCGAAGCGGATTTCGCGCAGAAAGCGGTCGGCGGCAACCGAGACGGCCAGCTCGGGGTGCAGCACTTTGATGGCCACCTCGGCACCGCTCGAGTCCCGTGCGGCGAAAATGGACGCATTGCCGCCTCGACCCACCGCCGCAAGCACGGTGTAGCGGTCCCCTAGAGCCCTGCGGACCCGCTCGATCAGGTCGCGTCCCGGCATGGCGTACCGTCCCTCGGCGGGGCCGGGGGCGGGCGCGCTCCGAAACAGGGGCGACCGCCGCACCCGACGCCCGCGGCTAACAATAGGGGCTGGGGCGGCGCACGCTAGATTGGCTCGGATGACGAGCCTGGAAGCGGTGCACGGAGATATCACGCGACAGGCGGTGGATGCGATCGTCAACGCCGCCAACACCACCCTATTGGGTGGGGGCGGCGTCGATGGCGCGATCCACCGTGCGGCGGGCATGGAGCTGTTGGAGGCGTGCCGCCGGATCGGGGGTTGCCCGACAGGGGAGGCGCGAATCACCGCAGGCTACCGACTCCCGGCGAAGCACGTCATCCACACCGTCGGTCCTGTATGGGGCGGGGGGAGGGGCCGGGAGCCCGAGCTGCTGCGCGGCTGCTACGTGAACTCCCTCAGGCTCGCCGGCGAGCACGGCCTGAGATCGGTCGCCTTCCCGTCCATCAGCACGGGAGCCTACTGTTATCCCGTCGAGCAGGCGGCGCGCATCGCGGTGAACACGGTGCGCGAAGAGTTGCGGGGGCCGACGTCGCTCGAGCTCGTACGGTTCGTATGCTTCAGCGCGGCGGACCTGGAAGTGTCACTCGCCCCGCCCGCCCCCTGCCCCACCACCCTCACAAACCGATACGTCGTGATCGCCGTGACGCGGTCCCCCGCGCGCTCGGCGTCGTTGGCCCGCTTGAGCAGCTTGTCCAGCGTCGCCGGCTCGCGATAGATCAGCGCCGGATCGTGTCGCACCTGGGATGCGAACTGGAAGAACCACAGGGCGCCTCCCGCGGCGAGCACCAGGGCGGCGGCGAGGAGCAGGAGCGCGACGCGCCGCGCGCGCCACGCCGCCGCCGGCACCGCGTCAGCCGGCATCGGCCAGCCGGGCGAGGGCTCCCGCCGTCGCTTCCGTGACCAGCGCCATGAACGCGTAGTCGAGCGTCGTGCCCGTGTCGGTCGCACGGTGGTAATGCGGATTGCGGAGGAACGCCGTGTCCGTCAACATGAGCGACGGGTAACGGGCGTCCCAGAAGGACGCATTGTCGGAGAGACGCGTGAGCGGGAGCAGCCATCCGCGCAGCCGCGTGGTGTAGGGAACGAGGGGCAGCTCCGGCGCAGCGGCCCGCGCCCCGGCCAGGAACCCTTCGAGCAGCTCGCGCGAGCGCGTATCCCCCACCGCCGCGAGGAAGTCGCCGGTCCCCGGTACGTCGATCCCGAGAAACGGGGGAACGATCTGCGTACCGGGCCTCGCGTCGCGGTAGCCGACCATCTCGAGGATCAACGCGCCCACGAGCGCCTCGCGCCGCGCCCGCTTCTCCCGCGCCAGGGCGTGGCTCCCTATCCGGTAGCGGCCGGTCACCGTTTGCAACTCCTCCAGGTCGAACCCCACGAACTCGACGCGGGCCCGCGGCGTCCGTGAGGCGAAGTGGCGGGCGCACTCGAGGAGCGCGGCGACGCCGCTGGCGTTGTCGTCCGCGCCGGGCGTGTGAGCGGTCGAATCGAAATGCGCCCCGAGCAGGAGCCCCGGCCGTCGCGGGTCGCTCCCGGGCAAATGAGCCACGACGTTGTGGTGGGTACGTCCCCGGAAAGAGAACGGCGCGAGGTCGACGCCGAGGCCGAGGGCGCGCAGCTCGTTCGCGACGTAGTCGCGCGCGGCCCGGTGGCGCTCGGGCGCGGCGCTCGGGTGGCGGATGCCTTCGAGTGCGGCGACGTGACGCCGCAGCCGTTCCCCGAGGCCGGCGCGTTGACCGACGGTTGAGGCGGCGTGGGGCCCGCGCGCGGGGTCCGGGCCCGGCGCCGGCGCGGCTTGAGCGGGGGTTGATGGGTCCACGCTAGCGTGCCTCCTGCATGGTGACCGTCTGCACCGTCCTGCCTCCGCCCGAGCGCCCCCGCCTCGATGCCGCGGGCGACGGCTGCTTTACGACGCTTCACACCAGCTCGTTCCGGGACGCGCTGCGGGCGGCCCGGCGCAAGCGGGTGGACGCGCTCGTCCTTTCGGTCCACGCCTGCCGCGGCGACGAGCTCCCCGCGGTCGCCCGCTTCGTGCGCGAGTTTCCCGCCATCCCCGCCGTCGCTCTCGTGTCGCGCCACGACCGCAGCGCCACCGAGACGCTGCTCAAGCTCGGTGCCACCGGCGTCCGCTCGGCGGTGGACTGCACGGAGGCCGCGGGGTGGCGCCGGCTACGGGACCTGGTCGGGCATCCGGCATCGCCGGTCGCGGGCCGGATTCTCGCGCGCGTCATCCCCGCACTCGAGGAGGGGACGGGAGACGTGCGCGCCTTCTTCGAGGCGGTCGCCCGACTCGCCCCGGTGCTCTCCACGGTGCGGCGGCTGGCGCGGCATCTCCGGATTTGCTCGAGCACACTCATGTCCCGCTTCTATCGGGCTGGCCTGCCGTCGCCGAAGACCTACCTCGCGGGCATGCGGCTCGTGCACGCGGCCTACCTGTTCTCCAACCCTGGGCTTTCGGTCTCCGATGTGGCGTACCGTCTCGACTATTCGTCCCCGCAGAGCTTCGGGCGCCATTTGAAGGCGATGCTGGGTATCACCGCGGGTGAGTTTCGACGCCGCTTCCCCTTCGAGGTGTCGCTCCAGCGCTACGTGGACCTCCTGATCACCCCGTACCGGGAAACCCTGCGCGCGTTCTGCCCACTCAACGCGGGATCGTGGGACCAAGGACCGAACGTGACTCGCGTTTCCCGGGCGGGGTGATCAGTCCGCCGCGGCGCGGGTGACGGGCGGCTCTCCGGTCGGCGGCTCGCGCTTCAGCACGGAGAAGCGCGCGATGCTCCCGCGTAACCGTTCGGCCAGCTGCGCGAGCTGCTGTGAGGTGGCGGTCAGATCGCCCATCGACGTGATCTCGGCCTGCATGGCGCCCGCGGCGCCGTCGGCCCGTGCCGACGAGGCGCTCGAGATGGCCGCCACCTGCTCGAGCGACTGCGCCAGCTCCGCCAGCCGCTGCGCCTGGCCGCGGGACACCTCGGCCGTCGCGTTCACCAGGTCGCCCACCAACTCGATCCCCTGATGCAGCTCTTGCAGGGCTGCGTCGGCCTCCGCGGCCACCGCGCCGATGTCGCGCACCTTCGTCTCACCCGACTGCATCGCGCGCCCCGCGGCGTCGATGCCCGCGCGCAGATCCGAGACCAGCTCTGCCACCTCGCGCGCCGATTTCCCCGCCTCTGCCGCGAGCGCCCGCACTTCGTCCGCGACCACCGCGAAGCCCTCGCCGTGCTCCTCCGCCCGCGCCGCCTCGATCGCGGCGTTGAGCGCGAGCAGGTGCGTCTGCCGCGCAATGCGGGCGATCGTCTGGGCGAACACCCCGATGCGCTCCGACATCCCCGACAACCCGGCCACCGTCGCGGCCGTGGTTCGGACCTCCTCGCCCACCGCGCGCAGCGTCTGGCTCGCACGCGCCACTCGCTCCCGGCCCCGCTCCGCCGCGGCGACCAGACGCCCCGCGTCGGCCTGCATCAGCTCGGCGCGCACGCGCAGCGCTTCCGCCTGGTCGGCCGCCTTGGCGCTCTCGCCACGCGCCCCCTCCGCCATCTCGCGCTGCTGCCCGAGATCCGTCGCGAGCCGTTGGGCGGTATGCGTGACGGTCTCCGAGGTGGCATGCAGCTCCTCGGCCGAGGCGGCGAGCTGCTCCGCCAGCGCCGCCACTTCGTCGGCCTCGCGCTGCACCGTCGAGATCGTGCCGCCGATCTCCTCGATCATCCGATTGAAGCTCCGTTCCAGGAACCCGAGCTCGTCGGACTCGCCCGCCGGAGCGCGCACGGCCAGGTAGCCCCGCTCGGCCTCGCCCATCACGCTGCGGGCGTGGCGAATCCGCGCGATCAGCGTCGCCGGAATACGCTTGAGCGCCATGGCCACCAGGATGAACACCAGCGTGTCGAGCCCCGCGTTCGTCAGGCTCGCCCCCGGCTCGTACAGCACGTTGTGCAGGAAGCTCGAGCCCAGGTAGGCGATCGCGGCGGTAAGCACCAGGAAGTTGCCCACCGTGTGGCCCTGGTCGAAGGCGTACGGCAGGACCGCGATGAAGAACGCGGCCACGAAGCCGCCGCGCCCGAACCACACGACTAGGACTGCCACGAGCAGGACGTCGAAGAGGGACAACGCGTACACCAGCCACCAGCGGTACCAGCCGCGCTCGTGGATGAGGCCCAGGAGCTCGTTCACGAACGCCGCCCCGCCCGCCACCAGGACCATCGTCGTAGGGCGTGTCTTCACGGCGCCGAATCCCCACCCCACCAGCCCCAGTGCGAATCCGAACGCCACCATCACGCGCCGCAGCCGATGCGTGCGCGAGATGGTTTCCAGGTCCTTGAGCCGCTGCTCGAGGCCGGTGGCATCGTCCTTCCAGCCTCGCACCAGCGAGGCGAGGGACGGCCGTGATGCTCCTGTCGGAAGTGTGCTCACCCGGGGCTGATCATACACTTCAGGTGATCAAGGCGGCAATCTCCCGTTACCGCAACCCGAGCTCGGTGGCGGTGACGAGCGCTTCGACCACGTGGCCGGCCTGCTCGAGCGTGGCCCGGCCGCCCTCCTCCCGGTCCACGACGGCCAGGACGCCGATGACCCGTCCCCCCTCAGCGGTGATGGCGGCGATCGCCTCTCGGGCCGAGTGCCCCGTGGTGATCACGTCTTCCACGACGACGACGGCGGCACCGGGCGTGAAGCAGCCTTCGATGCGCCTGCCGGTGCCGTGGGTCTTGGCCTGCTTGCGCACGGTGAATGCATCGATCGGGCGTCCCTGGGCCCGGGCGGCGGCGGCGACGGCGTAAGCGACCGGATCGGCACCGAGAGTCAGCCCGCCGACCAGATCGGGCGCCCACCCGCGGGCATCTAGGCGCGCGAGCCCGAGGGCGCCGATCACGACGAGGCCTTCACCCGACATGGTGGTCCGGCGCGCATCGATGTAAAAACTGGAGCGCCGCCCCGAAGCGAGCGTGAAATCCCCGTGCGTGATCGAACGCTCCCGCAGGAGCTCGCGGAGGCGCTGCTGGAGAGTCGGGATGGAGGTCGATGCCATACTGTAGTAGTAGTGATAACTACTACTATACGCCGTCTCGAAAAACAGCACGCTTGATGGCCGCAAACAGTCCGGTCTTCGGTGGAGGCGCCGCGGCAAGGGCTGCGGCAACATCGGCCGCGAACGCCGTTACGGTCGCCTGGCGGCGGCTCGGATCGCGCTGTAGCCCCGCCGCCTCGAGGGCCGCGGGGAAGCGCAGGCCCGGAACGACCTCGTTGAGTGGCACTGGCTCTTGCGTGAGCAGCTGCTGAAACAGCTCGCGCGGTGTGCGACCGCTGTGAGGATGCTGTCCGGTGAGCATCCAGTAGGCGATCGTGGCGAGGCTGTAAATATCGGCCCGACCGTCCACCAGCTCCCCGGATAGGGCCTCGGGGGCCACATACTTGAGGGTTCCGACGAAGAATCCCGTGCGAGTGAGGCGCTCCTCCGGCGGCAGCTCCGCGTCGCGGGCGATCCCGAAATCGAGCAGCTTCGCCCGCTGCGACGCCGGCTCGTAAGTGATGTTCTCGGGTTTCAGGTCACGATGGATGATTCCCGCCTGATGCGCTGCGGCCAGCGCGGCGGCGAGCTGCTGGACGATGCTCACCACGAGCGTTGGAGCGAGGGGGCCGGCGCGGTGTACGTATTCGGCGAGAGACTTGCCTTCGGCCCATTCGAGAGCGAGGTAGTAGAGGCCGTCCGCTTCGCCGTAGTCGTAGGTGCGGACCACTCCCGGGTGCTCGACCCGCGAGCCGTACCCTGCCTCCCGCAGGAACCGCTTCACTGCCGTGGGGTCGCTCGCGAGCCGCGACCGCAATACCTTGAACGCACACGTCCCGCGCTCCGGGTGCTGGGCGCGGTACACTTCGGCCGTGCCTCCCTCGCCGACGCGCTCGAGGAGGCGGTAGCCGGCGATGGTCCGACCGGCGAGGTTCTCGTTGGGCATGGGAACGCGCGAAACTAACGCCCGGATTTGAGGTTGA